>WNGH01002503.1_pt1 | contig 33469 bp, 29 predicted proteins | sample 5400631 | NCBI WGS metagenome assembly WNGH01 (sample SAMN13153373, study PRJNA577476) | soil metagenome | isolation source: 115 cm soil or saprolite under Garry oak tree replicate 1 | place: USA:California | collected 2016-06-15
GTCGACGCCCGCGAAAAGGCGTTCGGGTCTCGGTCGACGATGACCACGTCATGGCCTGCGCGATCCATGTTGGCGGCAATCTGCGAACCCACGCGCCCACACCCGACGATGAGAAGCCTCAACGCGGGTTGATTATAGGGACGCCCAATGGATGCCCTCCGGGGCTCCGGCTGCAGGTTGCTAGGATTTGGACGCGTGCGTTTTCCATTCACGTTCATGGGGATCATGGCGCTCGCAATCGGACTCTGGGTGGTGGTGTACCTGGCCGGGCATCGGTCGCTGGATCCGGTTGCCCAGGAGCTGGCGGGCGCGACGGCGGTGGCCTGTTTTGGCTTCGCGGCGTACGTTTTGATCCGCCGTGTCAGGCGAGGCCCGCAGCACTGATGGCCGACCGAGGGCAGCACTCTCACCCGACGACATCGCACAAGGTTCTGGTGGCGGTCGGCGGTCAGGAAGTCGACGCCGAGACGGTGCGGCTCGCCTGCCGGATGACCGATCCGCAGGGGGGCCGTCTGTATGGGGTGCACATCATCGAGGTCAACCGGTCGCTACCCCTGGGCGCGGTGCTGGACGACGTCGTCGAGCGTGGAGAGAAGATCCTCGATGAGGTCGAGAAGCTCGCGGCCGCATCGCAGCTGCCGGTCGAGACTGAGCTGGTGCAGGCGCGCGACACCGGGCCTGCGCTGGTCGACGAGGCGGTGGAATGGGGCGCGGACCTGATCGTCATGGGCTTGCCTTACAAGCGGCGGTTCGGGGAGTTCAACCTCGGCAAGACAGTGCCGTACGTGCTGAAAAACGCGAACTGCCGGGTAATGCTGTTCCGGGAGCACCGGGAGCACCGGGACGAAGGATCGTAACCGCACCCTCCCCGCCCCCCTTTCTCCGGGGGCCCTCCCAGCGGCGCCCTCCCCCAGCCTGCCGAGCCTGGCATACGAACTTAGGCACCGCAACGGCGGTTAACAACCCACCTTGTTAAGGTCACGCTCGTTGGCGGAAACCGACCTGCGGCGGCGTCCCTACTTCGCCCGGCTGTGGTATGAGCTGGGCCGGCTCGGCGGCGAGCACGACGCCTTCATCAAGGTCATCATCGTCGAGCGCATCGCGAAAGCAATTGTCCTGGTAGCGCTCGGCATCGGTCTTTTGGTCGCAGGGCAAAAGGGCTGGCTCGACACGTGGGCCAACTACGCGGAGGACCAGCTGAACCTCAGCGTCGGCCGCAACATCATCCTCGAGCTCTTGTTGCGCGCCCTTGTGTACGTCGGAGCGTTCAACCACATCACTCTGCTGGCGTTCAGCGCGATCGTGTACGCCGCGCTTGAGGCGACGGAAGGTGTCGGACTCGCGATGCGCCGCCGCTGGGCCGAATACCTGACCGTGATCGCGACTGGGATTCTGATTCCGTACGAGGCCTATGAGGTCATCCTGCATCCGACCCTGTTCAAGGTCGGCGCCTTGCTTCTAAACCTGGCTGTGGTGGGCTACCTGGCTTATCGCAAGCGCCTGTTTGTCGGCATCTGACGTCGGAGTGAGCCAACTGCAACGGAACCCGGCTCGGTGGAGGACGTAGCGCAGGAGCGCGCCCAGCGTCTTCAACCCGTAAACCGTCGATGTCTTGAAGCTCACCGAGCTCGCATCCTCGTGGTAGCGACCGATCGCAGGCACCTCACCGATCTTGAAACCGAAAGTCGCCGCCTGAATCAGCACCTGGGTGTCGAACACAAAGTCATTGCTGTTCTCGAGAAACGGAATTGCTTCCAGGAATCGCCTCGAGTACGCGCGATAGCCGGTGTGGTACTCGGATAGTCGAAGTCCGAGCACGCGATTTTCCGACGCGGTGAGGAAACGGTTCCCCAACCGCTTCCACCACGGCATGCCCGCCTTCGCCGGATCGAGTCCGAGCCAGCGTGAACCCAGCACGATGTCGGCGTCCCCGTCCTCGATCACGCCGCAGAGGTTGGGGATGATCGCAGGGTCGTACTGCCCGTCGGGATGGAGCATGACGACGACGTCAGCGCCCATCGCGAGCGCCTGGCGGTAGCAGGTTTTCTGGTTGCCGCCGTATCCGAGGTTGCGCTGGTGGCGAATCACGTCGAGCCTCAAGGCGGTGGCGACGCTAACCGTGGCGTCAGCGCTGGCGTCGTCGACGAGGAGGATGCGGTCCGCGTGGCCCTGCGGAATTTCTCCCACGACCTCGACCAACGTCTTGGCCGCGCGATAGGCGGGAAGCACGATCACGCGCCGCGGACGTGGACCGCTCCACTGCAATTCGCCGAGCGGGATCGGATCCGGGCGTACCGCCATACGCTCGATCGTTAGATATCCGGCGACGGCGAGGGCACCGAGCGCGGCTGACCAGAAGTTGATGGCCAGCGTCAGGTCGATCGCGGCGTACGCGAAGAAGAGAACGGCGACCGCGACGTGCGGCCAGCGAAGCATTCCCGCAAGGGCCAGGTCGGCCAGCGCGAAGCCCGGGATGACGAGGAGTGCAAGGTCGTGAACGTTTTGATGCGGGCTCAGAACAAGCGATGCCGCGATTGCCAGTGCGAAGTCAAGCCTGGGTTTGTCGGGACGCCAGCTGAGCGAGAGAGCCACCAGGACCAGCAGCAAGATGAGAATGACGAACGCCACGACCTTGCCACCGCCGGGAACCGCTTCGAGGATGTTGCGCAGCGAGTAGACCGCGGGGTCGGTATAAACGAACTGGTCGGTATTAGGTAGGCGTCCGGTGATGGCCCACGCGCCCACGGATCCCAGGTAGCCGACGACGGGACCGACTCCAAACCCGATCACCGAAACGACGCCCAATCCGGCAAGCGTGCCGGCAAACGCGGCCAGTGCTCGCCACGAGCGGCGGGCGATGAAAAGGATCGGTATGAGCAGGAGCAGCTGAGGTTTGGCGAGCGCGAGCGCGCTGAAAGCGCCCGCCGCGCCGTAGCGCCCCTTTGCCCACGCGGCGTAGGCGGCGGCGAGCGGAACCAGGACGACGAGGTCCGACTGACCCTGAAGAACCGTGACGAAGAGCGGAAAGAAACCACCGATCATCGCCGCGGCGACGAGCCACCCTCGCCCGCGCACACTGAGACTGCTGCGGACCAGCAAGAAGATCAGTACCCCCGCTAGTACGACGTTAAGCGCCGCCATCACGTAGTAGGCGTTGCGGTAGTCGAGCAGCGCGAGGGGTGCGATCAGCAAGGTGTAGTAGGGCGGGTGAAAGTAGGGAAGAACGACAAATCTCGAGGGGTCCGCTCCAGTGATCTGCAGCTCAACTTGCCGCTGCATCGCGATGTCATAGACGGCGGGGCCACCGTTCGAGACGTAGAGCTTCGCAGCGGCGTAGAAGTTGAAGAAGTCAGGACCTCGCAGGTTGCCGCGAACAAACGAGAACCAGTACGCCGTCCAGAAGACAAGCGAGCCGACTCCTGCCCCGGTCGCCCCCGCATAGCCCAACCGGACCAGGCGCATCGCCAGACGGCGATTCATCGACCGCTTTCGAGGCGAAGGGCGAAACGCTCGGGGAGTCTGGCTTTCCTGATCGCCCGCTGCGCGCCTTTGATGTCGTAACGCACGCGGCGAAATTCAAATGTCTTGGCCTCGACGTCCCAGATCCCGTAGCTCGCCGTGGGTAGGCCGTCCCGGGGCTGGCCGACGCTGCCCGGATTCACGAGCGCGGGACCGACGAGAGAGAACGTATCGACGCGGTATTCATGCGTCACGGTTCCATTCGCCAGGCCGAATATGCCGGGGACGTGTGTGTGGCCGTGAAAGCACACGCCACCGTCGAGCAGTTCGAGGTTGGCCTGCGCCACGGCTGTGTCGAGAACGTATTCGTAGATGTGGTCGCGCGGACTCGCATGGACGAGCAGGACGCCGTGTTCAAAATGGCTGTCCGGCAGTCCCCGCAACCACTCCAGCCGCTCCGCTCCAATCACTTCAATTGTCCAGCGAATCACGGCCGCGGCGTCGTCGTTGAACCATTCGAGAATTTCAGGGTCGGTGCAGGCCCGATCGTGGTTGCCGACCAGGGTCAGCCACTGATGCTTGGTGACTTCGTCCAGGCATCGCTTCGGATCGCCACCATAGCCCACGACATCGCCGAGGCACAGCGTCTCGTCGACCGGCGGGCAGTCACGCAAAATGGCTTCCAGGGCGTGCCAGTTGGCGTGAATGTCCGAGAGGATCGCGACCTTCAAGCCGGCCTCTCGTAGAGGCGCGGGTAGATGTGGTCGAAGAGGATGCGCAGGGTCGCCGCCACCGGCACGGCCACGAACATGCCGAGGATGCCACCCCAGCTGAAGCCCGCGAGCAGGGCGACGATGACCAGGATCGGCGGCAAGCGAACCGCGTCTCCCATGACCTTGGGAAAGATGACGTTCAAGAAGAAGTTCGAGATCACGATGTACGCGATCAGGATCACCAGTGCCTGCGCTGGGCTCTGGGATAGGCCGACAAGGACCGCCGGCACCGCACCAATAAACGGCCCGAGGTATGGGATCAGCGCCGTGATGCCGGCGATGAGGCCCAGGGCTACGGGATCAGGAAGGCCGAAGACCGCGCAGGCCAGGCCCGAGAAGATCCCGATGAGCCCGGCGATGATGAGCTGTCCTCTGACGTAGGCGTAAAGCATCCTGCGGACCCGGCGCCAGATCTGGTCAAAGTCGCTGCGGTAGTCGCTCGGCACGATGCGTCGGAGGTCGCGGCGCACCAAAGGTGCCTCCAGCGACAGAAGGAACGCGACGATGAACATCAGGATGATCTGCAGCGCGGTCGTGAGCGCGGTGACCCCGAGGGTGACCGCGTTGCCGAACTGTCCGAGCAGGTATTCGCGGAGGTGCGAGTTGATCGTCTCGGTCACGCCTTTGAGGTCGACATCGATGCCGAAGACGCGGACGGGCTGCAGATTGTTCAGCTTGTCTTGGGCCGCAGCGGCGAGGCTTGGAGCCTGCAGCTGGAGCTGGCCGATCTCGGCGACTCCGAGCGGCACGATCAGGAGGATCAACCCCGCCAGCACGACGATGATGCCTACGAAAACGATCACGATCGCCAGCACGCGAGGCACTCCGGCGGCGTGGAGACGGATGACGGCCGGCTGGATCAAGAAGGCGATCGCCGAGCCCAGGACGAACGCGCCCAGAAAGTCGCGAAGCAAGAAGAGGACCACGATGGCCACGACCAGAGCCCCCACGCCGAACGCGATCTGCAGGTAGCGACGGCGCCGCTTCGGATCGAGAACCCATGATGAGGTCGTCACCACCCCGCTGATCGGGGTTGGACTCTCGAGTTCACTCTCGTGGGGCGCGCCCGGTTGCGGTGTGGAACGCACGTTATGCAATCACCCGCAGTATGACGAGCGGAACCCGGGCCCGGATTAGGTCTTGGCCTGGTGGAGGCCGGGCTCCCTCGTCTTGGGTTCATCGTCGGTTTGCCTGCCCGCGCCAGCTGTTGCTCCGTCGGGATGGCCATTTGCCGCCGAAGCACTTGCGAGATTGGTTGCCTCCTCATAGGCAGCGCCATGCAGAGGATTGGTCGTGCTTCGTCCAGCAGCAATTGCGTACATCGCAAGTAGTACGAGCCCAATGCCGAGGACACCATAGGCCGCGAAAGGACCGTATTCCTTTGTGAGGAGTCCACCGACCGCTATCCCAACGATGCTCGCAGTTTGTACGAGCCCAAACCGGGTGGCCATGACGCTGCCACGGATGCTCGCGTCAGCGGCCTCGATTAGCGCCGTCTGGTTGGCGATTTGGTAAATCGGGTTGCCGATGGATGCAATGAACAACGCGATCGCAATCAGCCAAATGTATGTCGTTGGGCTCGCCGCAATGACCACCGACATCACGCCTGTAAGGAGTAATCCTGCCCCCACGACCCTCATGGTCCCAATTGACGAAATGCGCGTGACTGCAATCGACCCGGCGAAAAGTCCCACGGTGAGGACAAGCTCAAGTGCAGAGTACGTTTGTCCTCCCTGCGCACATTGAAGGTCATTTGGATTGCACGACACTTGATATGCCATCGCGACAAGTGCCGGAAAGCTAAGTGGAATAAGAAAAGACGCCAACGTTCCTACTAGGAGGTGTGGCCTAGCCTGAGTGAGCGACCAAGTGCGGCGCAAAGCTCCAGATACCCTTGCCTGAAGAACCCCCCCACCGAGGTTTGGGACACCCATGACGATCGCCGCCGAGAGCGCAAAGGTAGGTCCCAGCTAGACCAAAGCCGACCGCACCAGCCAGCATCGTCGTCGCTGAGACCATGGCATTCGCCTTCCCTACTTGGCCATGCGGTACGAGTGCAGGAATGGCTGCTTGGCGAGCGGGTTGAACGATTGCATTGATCGCCGCAAGTACGAACAGAATCGGTATGAGTAGCCGCCAGTTGATTCCGATCAGCAGTGGAGTCGCGAGAAGCAACCCGGCGCGCGAAAAGTCCAACGTAACGATCAGGGCGCGGCGCGGAACTCGGTCTGTAATGCCCCCCAGTAGCGAGCTAGTAATGACTGTCGCGAGTGCTTGAACGATGAACCCCAGAGCGACTAGGCGTGCATCGCCCGTAAACAAGAATATTGAAACCAGTGTCGCTACCTGGGTGAGTGGGTCCCCAATTCCGGAAATTGCAATTGCCGAGATAAGGTTGCTAAAACCTGGATTGGACCGTAGTACGCGATATGTGGAAACCCGACGTGGAACCTCGGGTCGATTCACGACCTCGAGTGGCTTGAGTCCGTGGAGCTCTCTTAGTGCATCGACGACGTTCGGGTCATACCAGTGGTTGGCTCTTTTGCTTATGTCCTCCACTCCTTCGATCGGAGTCATAAGCGACTTTCGGTAAAGACGAGATCCGGTAATCGTGTCGAAGGAGTCAGCTACCGAAAGGATTCGGGCGCCAAATGGAATGACATCCCCTTTGAGACCCGCCGGATAACCGCTGCCATCCCATCGCTCGTGGTGGTGTCGCACAAGTGGGGCAACCTCGGTCAAGGCCGAGTGTTGCGCAATCATGTCGGCGCCGATGTCTGGATGTCGACGCATGACCTCCCATTCCTCTTCTGTCAGTGGTCCTGCCTTGTTTAGAATGTCGTCGCGTACGCCAATTTTGCCAAGGTCATGCAATGAACCGGCTGTTCGGATCAGCTCGCATTCCCGATCTCCTAGTTCCAGGTGCTCTCCCAGTCGCCCCGCGAGCTCAGATACACGAATGGAATGTGACTCCGTATAGCGGTCCCGTGCGTCAAGTGCCTGAGCCGCTAGGTCGAGAGTCTGGTCCTTCAGGACAGTCTGCCGCTGGACGTCGCTAATCGTCCCGCGAACAGCGAGGACGAAAATAAAGAGCCCTGGCGCAATGACATACCCAACTGGAAATGGGTTCGCTTGCAGCAGGAGAAACAGAATGCCCCCAGCAAAGCTGAGTGCAAGCGTGGCGGCGGTCGTCGGTAATCCAACGTTATCGAGCAAAGTGGCGAAGAATGACTCGCGCCGAACCAATGAGATGGCAAGCGCCGTAATCACATAGTTCAGTCCAACGACTGCTACCACATAGATGCTCGTGCGGACTGGCACCGCCCACCAGTAGTCCAGCTTCGAAAAGGGGACGTGACCAATCGCCGCTACCGCGATGGAAGGAAGGACATGGATCAGCGCTGACTCTGCGGGCCTGAAGAAGAAAGCCCACCACGGAATGTTGCGACCTGGGACCCTTCCGTCGAAGGTCGTTAGCCAGGCGACGAGTCCGACACCTGCCCCGGGCGAGAACAAACCGGTTGCGACAAGGAGGGGGTCCACGACGGTTTGGTGGCCCGTCTTCCATGGAATTGGCCGCAGGGCGGCAATCTGTGTCCCAATGGCCAGATACAGAAGCGTCGGCAGAGCTGCCGAGGGGATCGGACGGTATAGGAACCACGCCAGAGGGAGCATTCCAGCGCCGACAGCTATGACTAGGCACGCATAAATTCGCGCCGGCCACGAGAGGTTTCTGAATGTAGGCACGACGCTCGAATTCTAGGCTCGCCGGATCGACTTTAGACCCGGCTGACGCAGCCCAATGCCGCGTCCTAGGGGCCTCCGGGACTTAGGTTAGAGAACCCAGGTCCCGAGTACCCTCTGCTTGCTTCCGCCCCGAAGCAGGCGCCTGAACATGCGGACCATCGAACTCCCTCCTATCCCTTAGATTCCACTCGTCTGCGGCAACGTTTTCCAAGTCACGTGAGTGAGGCCAAGTGTGCTCGGATGCCGCGGGAAGCGAAATCATCAAAACCCATGGGCACCACCCCATGGAAAACCCTGAGTGCGCCCTAATGGAAACCCATGAGTTCGATCTTGGTCAGAGGTCGCTGAGCGTGATTAGCCCGATCTTGAGCGCCGAACTAACCGCCTCCCCTCGATTGCCAGCTCCCAGTTTCTTGAAGATGTTGCGCAAATGGGTCTCGACTGAAGGGATCTTCAACCCGAGATCGTGAGCCAGATGCTTTGTCGTGTGACCTTTTGCAACGCCGCGAAGGATCTGCATCTCCCGTGATGTGAGGGAGACTTTCGTATCAGTTGAGAGCGCTGTCGATCCTGCAACGCGTCTCAAGACATCTGGAATCATTCGTCGAGGCACAGGACTCTCGCTGCGGAGTGCCGAAAGGAGGGCTCGCCGCAGTTCTGCAGGTCCCGCGTCTTTCAAAACATAGCCCGAGCATCCGGCCTGCATCATTCGCAGGAGGTCGTCACTCGAATCCGATACAGTCCAAGCCACGATTTTGGTGCTCGGATATCTCGCTAGGAGGGCCTTAGCGGTCGCGGGTCCATCCATGTCGGGCATGTGTACGTCCATCAAGACGAGGTCTGGTCTCGTCGCCTCCATTGCGCGCAGCGCATCGGCTCCCGATGACGCTTCACCCACGTGGCGTAAGTCGACGGTTGAGGCGAGCATCGCCCGAGCTGCAGTGCGTGGCACGATGCTGTCATCCACAACCAGTACCCTGACCACCTTAGTTTTCACGAGATCGCGTTCCTTGGCGGCAGCTTAACAAGAAGAATGGGTAGAGCCTTCTGGACGTACACCTACCTCGGGGGCCTGGGCATCCTCGTCGTGCTACTCAACCTTGCTTTCAAGCCCCTTGATGCTCAATACCCGGACCGAGCTATCGACGTTGCTTTCCTCTGTGTTGCAGGCCCGTTGCTGAACATTCCTCAGGTGCGCATTGAGCAGGGTCGCTTGAGCCTGAGCGGGATTGCCATTGGCGTGGCTGCCCTAATGACCAATCCACTCGACGCAACGGTGATAGGGCTCGCCTCATCGGTTTCCGTACTCCGCCGTGGCGCGTTTCCGATTGTCGGCAACGCGATGTTCTCTGCGGTCATCGCACTAACTGGTGCGATTGTGGCCGGCTACTTGAGACGCGCTGGTTCATTTGACCTCGTTGGGCATGTGGTGGTACTCGCAGCATGCTTCATCGTGAATATGGTCATCGTCTCGATCGCATTCGCACTTTGGTCCGGCGAGTCCCTGAGAAATGTTCTTAGGCATAACTTCGCGCTGTCGTTCTATGTTGCGCTTACCTACGTAGCGCTTGGAGCTCTGGTTGTGAGTTACCTAATCAATGGCACGCTAGATGGTTATGTGTTAGCGGCAATTGTCTGTGTCCTCACACTCGCGTTGACCGACACGATTGCTGGGCGCCGCATAAGGCGAGTGCTGGAGTCGGAGCTCTCTGATGCCGACCGCCACCTGTTCCACAGTCGCGCGGTGGAGGGTGTCGTGCACAACTTGCGAAACCACATCGCAACTGCGGTCGGGTACCTGAAAGAGGTCGATTCGCGCCGGCTCGATCCTACCGACCGCGACGCCATTGAGACAGCCACGGCGGCGGCTAATGATGCCGTGACGGTGCTTCGTGGCCTCGCCCAGGGCGCCACGCCGAGAGTCAGCTACGCGACGGCGCCGGTCGACCTAAATGAACTGGCCACTCGGGGGTTGGGTATGGCGCGACCACGTGCTCGAACAAAGGAGGTCGAGCTCGCTCTGCGGGAATCACCGGAGGATGTGAGGGTTAAGGCAGACCCACTCCTGCTGCGCGAAGTCATCACCAACCTGGTCAACAACGCGATCGATGCCGCCCCCTCGAACGGACGCGTTTATTTGACGACCGGAAAACGTGGCAACGGCTGGCCTTTTTTCAGCGTGTCAGACAACGGCCCAGGAGTATCCGATGAAAATCGCCACCATCTTTTCGAGCCACACTTCACCACAAAGGAAAGCGGGACCGGACTTGGGCTCTTCATGTCTTATGGAATTGTCAGAGAACATCAGGGCCAACTTTTGTTCGAAGGCAACCGCCGCGGCGCAATTTTCACAGTGGTCCTGCCGCCATTTGCCGGCTGATCACCACACGCTGTTAAACAAGGCAACCGCTTTGGTTACGCGTCGTTTGTGGCCCCCCGAGCGTTAAGGGCCGTTTGGACTCGCAAAGCGGTCCCGGACCTGACTACTCAAGCCCTGGGATCAGCCACGACGCTGCCAGCATGCCCGAGATTGCGGAAGCCTTTGCATCGGCAACACGCTCGCCGAAAGGATCCCCGCATAGACCTTGATCGCAGGGGTGGCCTGCATGGCCGCCCCTGCGCTTGGCCATCAGCTCGGTGTTGCTGAGACGATGTCGGTCGGGTTGCCGGTGCTCACACCGACTCCAAACACGGATAGGAAATCGCTGCCCGTGTCGGTCAAGCCCGTGTAGTCGCCTAGGAACCAGCCCCTAGTCGCAGTGGAACTCGAGCACGAGCTGGCGCACTCGGCAATGAAGAACTTGGTGCTAGATCCGCCGCTTCGGAAGTCGTAGTAGGTCACGCCCAGCGTCCCGTTAGACGGCCGGAAGTGGACCACGCTGGTGAAGGCTTGGTTGTCACCAACCGTCGTACTCCTCGGAGTCTGATTGACAACAATCGGGGTAGACCAGTTGGTGCCCCCGTCGGTCGATTCCGAAAGCACTATCTGGTCGTACTGGAAGGCGCTAAAGCGCGCGTCCATCCAGACCACAAAGAGGTTGCCCGTACCCGGGTCGACGCTGATATCGGGTATCCCTCCGCCTGCCCTGACCCTGGTTCCGTCGTCTGGGTTAGTAACGCCGATCACATCGAGCTTCGAGATCTTGTAAGGGCCCGCCCAGCTGGCGCCGCCATCTTTAGAGATAAGGACAGCCTCCCAGTTCTGGTTGGAGGGCTGGATACCCGAGCCCTGGCTAAGTTGAAACACGTCGACTAAGGTGTGCGATGGGTCAGGCAGCACCACGATCTGGTTGCCGATGGTGAACAGATTGGCGTTGGTTGGCATGATGCTGCGCGGAGTCGACCAAGTAATGCCGCCGTCGTTAGTCATCGAGAGCATCGGCACTCCGCGAAAGGCAAAAGAGCGGTCGGAATTCGGATTGCTTTGACTCTGTGGCAGAGCGACCCGGTCCCAGACCACATATGCGACACCGTGGCGATACGGATCGGCAGTCACTGACTCCTTGTCATCGAGGATGAAGGTGCTCGATGTGCTGTCGTCACTGATCAGGACCTTCGGGGTGTTCCAGCTACTCCCGTCGTTGGTTGAGGTGCTGACCTGGACTGACGAGATCGTTTCGGCTCCGTTCAGGCCCAGCGCTGCGTAGTAGGCGATCGTGCCGGTGCCGGCGGCGTTGGATCCGATGCTTACCCAGGGATCCGAGGCCCGTGGAAAGGCCGAACTCGCGGCCGTGCACTGGCTGAAAGCGGGCTGGTTCGTGAGCGCCGGCTCGGTCCAGCTGCCGCCGCCGTCACTGCTGATGGAGGCGAGTACGCCCTTGGCGCCCCCGCCCGACCAGCGGTCTTGCTGGAAGACGGCTATCGCATGCGATGAGTTGGTTGGGTCAACCGCCACACGCGGCTCGACCTCGGCGTCAGCTGCCACGGTCTGGGAGTCGAATCCCCCGGCGGTGCAGGAGCTGTAGGGGTCATCTGGGGACACGACCGGCGGCGGGCTGGCCCAGGCGACGCCGGCGCCGCCGGCCAGCGCGATCAAGGCGGTACTGGGAATCGCTAGGAGCCGGAACACCTGCCTTCGCCACATGGGCACCCTCCTTGCAAAAAGCCACATCCGCGACATGCGAATCTGAGAGCGGACGGCACGAAAACTGCGCTGCGCAGCTACTCATCGGTTTAGCAACGCCAGGGGCAAACGTCAAGGACTCGCGGCACCGCCTCCCGCTGCTGCTCCCACTCAAACAGGGCTTTTTGCCCGCATGACTACGGGGAGGGTTTGGCGACACGGGGTATTGCAAGCGTCAGGACATCGCAATGGCATCCCACCGCTCGACGTGCCATCGTCGCGACCCGCGGTGTACTCCTTCATACGTGAGACAGTCGTGCGTTGGCATCAAAGCCAACTCTTGTTCGAAGGCAACCGCCATGGGGCCGTGTTCACCGTGGTTCTTCCGCCGTTCGAACGCTCTGTGAGTCGCGGCTAGTTCGCGGGCGGGGAGGGTGATTTCGGCATCGTTGCGGCAGACGCTTGGATATCGGTGCAGCCCGGGCAGCGACCGTGCATACCGCCCATCGGATCGAGATGCCAGCCGCTCTGGGCGTGTTCGCGCCCGCAGATTGCACAAGGGGGCGCAGCAACAAAGGATGCAGCCAGCAGGCGCGCGGCCCGACCCACACCCGGCCGCTTGGGTCGGGAAGCGGTTGACATCACACGCTTCCATTGTCCGCTGGCGGTACAGCACGATCCGCGACCCTGTTGGGCGCTTGACCGTCTGGGCCAACGGACCATGGCGTTTGCGGGCGCTGCACGCGCTCTTCGTCGATATCGAGGTCGACGCGCTCGTTGAAAAAGGCGATCAAGTTCTCGATCTTGGGGCACTCCGGAATCGGCGATCTGTACGACCAGGCGAGGTCGGCGTGGAGTGTTCCCCCAAGACGAACGGACCAGTAGGATGCGACACCCTTATAGGGACAGCGTGAGATCGTGTCGCTTGATTCGAGCAGGTCCATCCTCACATCGAGCATTGGGATGTAGTATCGGACAGGCAGGCTGGTCTCGAACAGCAGGCGTGGTCTGCGCGTCTCGGCGACGACTTCGCCGCCCACGCTCACCTTTACATGGCGCGACGAGTTAAGAACATCGACGCGGTGATAGGGATCCCGCGGGTGGACGAACACCTCATCGTCCTCTTCAAACCATGCGTCCATCATTTGCCAGCGAATAACTGCCAGCCCAACCAGCGGCTCCAAGCCGGGTGGTGGCTGAGGGAAGGTCCACACCGCACCGTCGCGAACCTGTCCACCCGCCGCGACAGTCCACTGTTTCACCTCGCCAACAGCCGGCATGGTCGAGGCGATTCCGGATTCGTGCAGTAGCTCCCATCGCACGTCGTCCCGGGGCAAGGCATACGCGTTGAAGGGCGGCGGCAAATAGAGGAGCTGAGCCCGCCGGCTGTCCGCAACCGTAATGCCTCCGAGCCTAGCTCGCACGCGTCGCTCCGTCGGCTCCAGGCGCACGCGTCCCCCGCGCGCAACCCACATCTGGAACCTGGCTTCGAGCTTCGCTTCTTGCATCGTTTTACCCACGCTGTGCGGACCGGTTGGCCCAAAGGGTACTCCATGAGCGGCGCCAGAGCCGCGCCTCCAAACGTGACCGCCTGAGGTCACCTCAAAGCCGATCTTTGGGCCGCCAGGTGGACAAGGTCCGACTCATACAGGAGGTCGCCATGCGCTGGCATCAAGGTCAGCTTTTGTTCGAAGTTACCCGCCTAAACGCCGTGTTCACCGTTGTACTGTCGCCCTACGCCGGCTAACGTCGGTTCGCTTTCGCCGAAGCGGTCTTCACCGTACACTTCCACCTTTCGCCGGCTGAGCGGCCTTGTGCGTTCCAATCAGGGCCCCGCCAGAGGCGTAGCTGTTTACGCCTGCGGCTCGAGTCGTGCTTGACGTCAGGTCGTACGCTCAACCCACTGCGCCCGCCACGCCGGTGGGTCGAAGGGGGCACCATAAACCTCAGTCGTCTTGGCGATTTTGCCCGAACGCAACTCAAGGAGCGCCATTACCTGCCACGTCCTGCCGTCGGGGTATCTGGCGGAACCGACGAGGGTGTAGATGTCACCCGTCCCTTCGATTCGCAGGATGTTGAAACTTGGGCCTAGCACCCATTTGTCCTCGCTGCCGACAACCTTGGCCGCGGCACCCTGCGGAAGACCGCCCGGATAGCTCTCATGGGCCGCGCGAAAATTGTCCCAACCGCGGATCCGTTCGCCCGACTGGGGGTAGTCGACGACCATGTCCCGATTGCATACCTCGGCCTGCAGGTCGAGATCACGGGCGATAAGAGCCTTGACGTATTGCTCAACGACCTCACGGTTTGTCTTCGGAGTCATTACTCACGTCCTCCTGTGCCGTAAGCGATAGCAACGTTGACGGAATGGTATAGACCTCAAATGGTGGGTGCCGGCTCGGGAATCGCCCGTCGCTGGGTGCCTCAGATGGCGGGGACCGATCTGGAGGTGTACTGCGTTATCAGTTCCGTGACGTGGTAATTACCCGCCACCCCTCTCCCAGCAATGGGAGAGGGCTGCCTCCTCCTTGCTAGGCATTCGTCCCGGTCCAAGGGCGCAATGACGATTGCGGCTTCGTTCGCAACCGCGTAGACCTCCATTCGGAGGGACGCGAAATGGCAATTTTCGACAGGCTTGTAGCGCTGTTTAGGACCATCTCAACGCGGCGACGTCTCCACTGGGTCGAAATTTCCGTGGAGCGCGCCTGGAGTCGAGACATGGCCCCGCGGCTGTTTGACCTCGGCAAGTCCTAGGGATGGCACGGGTCCTGATCCGCCGGGGGACGGTCGTGGCCCGCTCGCGGCACGATCAGGCTGGCGTGCGTGAAAGCTTGAGCCCAGGGCGGGTGTCGGATTCGTTGAACCAACCCCCCACAGCGTCACGGCGACGCCGCCCCGAAGGTCCCTCAGCTGCCGTGCGAGCCGACTAGGAGGCGTCCTAATCGATTCGTCGGGTTTCTAGGTAGACGTAACGCCACCAGTCGCGCTCGACCCCGGCCGAAGACCCTGGGGACCGAGGAAACCGGCCGAGCCACCACACTAGGAAACCTTGCTGGGTGCCACCCCACGTGCTGGAGTTGATCACGGTGCGGTGCCCGGTCAGGTCGGGAAAGTTTGCCCAGTCGTCAGCGTCCGATATGACCGGCAGGTCACGGTCGTACTGGTAGTGGCAGTAGGCGTTGGGGGGAAAGTGCACATTGCCCGCATGCGTCATCGCAGCGTCCACCTCGGGATGCGTGGCGTCGGGCTGCGCAGGGCAGGCGAAGTCCTGGCCGTAACGTCCGCGCTGCCCATCGAAACGATCCCAGATCCCAAAGCCAATGCCGGCTTGTATCAGCCCTTCGGCGCGGTGGCCCAGGTCGTGCAGCATCTCCGGCTCGCCCCGCTCGTAGCTGAAACCCATCACGACAAAGGGGTTGCGAACGGCCGGGCACAGGGTCTGCGGGGACACCAGCTGCCATTCGAGATAGCCAAACCAGGGTCCTCCCCAAAGCCAGACCTCATCGACGCGACCCTGCCGGAGGGCATCGCATGCACTCCCTGAGCGGCGGTCGAAAACCGTGTTGAGCACCGCGCCATAGTCGATCAGCGCCTTGCAGTAATCGGGCGGGGTTTCGACGAAGCACCCCTGGTAGTTCGCGTTCGTGAGGCGAAACCCATTCGGCTTCTCGGGGTAGGAGCGGATTACCGATGTGTGCACCAACCGGTGGGTGACGATGCCGGCGCTCGCAGTCGCCACGTCGCCGATGTACTGCGTCTGCAGCGGGACGGGGTCATTCCAGCCTCGGGCGATGGTGAGCGGGAGACCATCGTCCATCAGCGGGTCGAAGTCCAGGACTTCTACTCCGGCACGAATGTGCTCGCGTCCGGAAGATGCCTCAGCCGTGGTGGCTGACACGCCCAAGCAAACGAAGGTCGTCAGCCCAAGGACGGAAGCCACCGCTGTCCGCGGCCTGCCAGTCATACGCCTCTTTTGAGTCTGCGCCCGCAAAACGCTGTCTCATATAGGACTTTCGCCTACATCGACAACAAGACGGCGCGATTCTAGTGTCGCTCTTGAGCCATTCGGCGGCTGATCGCCGCCGCGAGATCCTCCAGCTCGACCGGCTTGACCATGTAGTCGAACGCACCGAGAGAACACCACCACCTCGCGCGGCCTCAGCGCTCGGAGGCGACCCGCTGACTCTGCCTCGTAGCCCAATCGTCGAAGACCTCTGGCTGTCAACTCCGCCAGCCGATCATCGTCGTCCAGCACGAGGACCGGGACGATCGCGAATGCGGCCGCCTCTACCGCTCCTAACAGCTCCAGCGCCTCACCGAGGTCGCCGACGAGCCTATCCGCCGGCACCGGTTCGCCATCGGTCTGAGCGAGCTCGAGCTCGGCCCGGGCCCTCGCCAGCGTCGACCGCAGGCGGTGCAGCGCCCCCGCGAGCTCAGTTCTGGACGACGAACCGGTATCCGATCCCACGGACCGTCTCTATCCATCCGGGCTCCCGCAGCTCGCGGCGGACCTGGTGCACCGCCTGCTCCATGCTGTGCTCAAAGCCCGTATACGAGCTGCCCCACACCCGCTCCAGCAGCTCGGACCGCGGCACCACCTCGCCGGACCGATTGGCCAACAGCTGGAGCATCAGCAGCGGCCTGCGTTCGAGCTTGAGGTGCCGGTCACCCAGACGCGCCTCTCCCCGAAACGCGTCGACATGAAGCCGCCCGCGCACCACAGCGCCCGGCGCTGACGCTCGCTCGCGCAACGCGCCTCGGACCCGGGCGAGCATGACCTGGCGGTCGGTGCCTTTGACGATGTAATCGGTCGCGCCGCGCTCGATGCCGACCACCTGATCTGCGGGTGAATGCCTGGCGCCGGTGAGGATGATCACTGGAAAGGCGATCCGCTCACCGCCGGAACGAAGCGAATCGAGTACCTCGGGCGCCTCCATGTCCGGCATCTCGTAGTCCAGCAACATCAGGTCCGGCGACCCCAGGCGCACTCGCTCGAGAGCTTCCGTGCCGCTTCCCGCCACGTCGACTGAATATCCGGCCCGACGCAAGATCTCAGCAGTCAGCTCCGCCGTGCGCGGCTCGTCATCAACCACCAGCAACTTGGCGGTCATGCCTCCAATCCCCGCCGCAAAGTAACAGGTTCAGGGTTTCTTGAGGAAACGCTGAACCAGGGCTGAGGTCAGGACGTCCAGCTCTGCATAACCTGCTGGACATGGGCCAGCTCCCAGACCTACAAGACGCCAGGCGCCGGCTGGGACTGGCCCTTAGCGCCGTCTGCCACGACCGCTGGGTGCTCGGCTATCTGCGCCACGGCTCGATGCATCCGATCACCGGTTCAGAGGTCTCGCCCCGCTTTCTGCACGGCCGCCCGCTGATGGCGTTGGCGCGACGCGCGCTGTACGAAAAGCGACCCCTGGTCCTCAATTCCGTATTTGAAAAGCCGGGGACCGCGAACAGCTATGACTGGGAGCTCGACTGGCCCGCCCTTCTTTACACGCCGATCGGCGAGATCGGTCGGCAACCGATAGGACTGCTAGTCATCGGCTGCCGGCAGGACCACTGGTACTCGGAAGAGGATGTCGCGTACGCGCACACACTCGGCTGCAGCCTTGCTCCTCTCGTCGCGGCGCTGAAGCGGCCGCTGAGCCGGCTCAAGGAAGACGAGGGCGAAGTCCTCCAGCTTCTGAGCTACGGGCTCTCATCGTCCGAGATCGCCCGCGCAGTCCGCACCGACGACCGACACGCCCGCGCGCTGGTCGATCGGGTGACCAAGAAGATGCAATCGGTCACCGCGGATGACCTGACCTTTCCGATCGTGGAGATGAAACGGCGAGCTTTTCGGATATGACCTGGAACGGGACCGGGGACTAGTTCGGACCAAAAAGGAACACCGTTGTTCCTCGGCCTTCCGTGCTGACAACCTCGAGCCGGCCACCGATTCCAGCGGCCCGCTCGCGCATGCCCATCAGCCCGTAGCCTGACGGTCCGACCCCGGCGAATCCTCGGCCCTCGTCCGAAACCTCGATCAAGAACGGACGCGCCGCAAAGCCCATCTTCACGCGACAGATCGTGGAGCCCGAGTGACGCCTTACGTTCGTCAACGCTTCCCGTACGACCTGCGCCACCACCTCTCGGTGGTGTGGCGACAGCATGTCTTCAGTGCCGTTGCTCGAGAGCTCGACTCGAATGCCGTACACGCGAGCAAATTCCCCGGCCTGGTGACGCACATCCCCGAGTACCCCATCCGGTCCGATCGCCGCCGGGCGCAGCTCGGCCAGCGATTCACGTACGTGCTTGAGGGATCGCTCAAGGATGTCGAACACGTTTTTTAGGGTTTCGTCGGGCTGCCCCTTTCGACTTTCCAGATAGACCTTGAACAATGAGATCGCGCCGGCAAGCTCAGTGGCGATTCCGTCATGCAGCTCCCGCGAGATCCGCGCGCGCTCCCGCGCCACTGCGTCCTCGAGCGCCTGCTGGGCAAATGTGTCGCTGCGGCTTTGCGTCCGTGATCGCACCGGGCTCAACGGGCCGCCCTTCGCCGCGCGTACGACTGCATCAGGGCGATCGCAAGCGGATGGCTCAGCCAGCGCAGGAGGCGTCCATACGGCTGCCACAGGACGGCCGTTTCAGCGAGCGCCTCACGCAGCCGCTCTACGTCAGCATGCAAACGCGACTGCTCGGCGGCAAGGCGCGCAGAGAGATCCTGCGAGTGCCGGGCAATTCGCGCGCTCCAAATGCCTGCGAGCACCGTCTCGGCGACGATCACAATGGCCGCCACGACCAGCAGCCAGATCCCGATCCAGGCCAGGTCGGCGTCGGTCGGGGTCATTCTTTTCCGTCGCCCTCTTCAATCCCTGCGACCGGCGCGATCGCCACCACCTGGTCGTCCGGGGCAAGCCGCATCACGATCACACCCTGGGTCTGCCGCCCAATGCGCGAGATGGCACCGACCGGCGTGCGCAGCACCATCCCACTGGCGCTGATCACCAGCACCTCTTCCTCCGGATCACTGACCACTCGCAACGCTGTGAGCTTGCCCACCCTGTCGGTGACTTTGAGCGTGAACACCCCTTGTCCCGCCCGATGTTTGACTGGGTACTCGGCCAGAGGCGTGCGCTTGCCGTAGCCGCGCTGTGTGATGACAAGAAGATCGCCACCCTCGACGACGGTGGCCATGCCGGCGACCGCGTCGCCTTTGCCGAACTTGATCCCGATCACGCCCTGCGTGTCGCGGCCCATGGCGCGGACCTCGGTCTCGCTAAACCGGATCGCCTTGCCGAGCTCGGTGGCGATGATCACCTCGTCCGAGCCGCTCGTCGGCGTGACCCAATCGAGCTCGTCGCCCTCCTGCAGGTTGATCGCGATCAGGCCGTTGCGGCGCACGTTCGCGTACTCCGCCATGGCCGTCTTCTTGATGTAGCCGTTCTTGGTCACCATCAACATGTAGTGCGCCTCCGTGTCGGTCTCGGGGCGCACAAAGACGGCCGTGATCCGCTCGTTGGAGCCGATGTCGATCAGGTTGTTGATCGGCGTGCCCTTGGCCTGGCGCTCGCGTTCCGGCACCTCATGCACTCGCAGTTGGAAAACGCGTCCGCTCTGGGTGAAAAACAGCATCGACGCGTGCGTGTGCGTCGTCAGCAAATGCAGCGCGTAGTCCTCCTCTCGTGTCCCGCTCGGCGCGTCGCTGCCCGCGGTCGGCTTCGCGCCCTTGAGCCCCACACCGCCGCGTTTCTGCGCGCGGAAGACCCGAAGCGGCTGCCGCTTCGCGTAACCGCGATGCGTCAGGGTCACGACCACATCTTCCTTCGGGACCAAGTCCTCGGCGGAAAGGTCGATCGCTTCCTGGCCCGTGATCTCCGTGCGGCGGTCGTCGCCGTATTTCTTGACGACGTCGTCCATCTCTTCCTTGATCAGGAGGCGCACCTTCTGGTCGCTCGCGAGGATGCTCTCGAGGTAGGCGATCGTCTTGATCACCTGCTCGTACTCCTCGTCGATCTTGCCGCGCTCCAGTCGCGTCAGACGGCCCAGGGTCAGAGCCAAAACGGCCTTCGCCTGGCGCTCGCTGAGACCGAACTTCGTCTGCAGCTGGGTGGCCGCAACGTCCTGGTCGGCGGCGGCGCGGATCGTTTTGATCACCTCGTCCAGGTGGTCGAGGCAGATCTTGAGGCCCTCGAGGATGTGCGCCCGCTCCTGAGCGCGCTCGAGGTCGAACCGCGTGCGGCGAAGGATGACGTTGCGGCGGTGCTCGATGAAAAGCTGCAGGGCCTGTTTGAGACTCAAGACCACAGGGCGGCCGTCGACGATCGCGAGCATGATCACGCCGAAGGTTGTCTGCATCGTCGTGTGCTTGTACAGGTTGTTCAGGACGGTGAAGACCTGCGCCTCGCGTTTGAGCTCGATCACGATCCGCATCCCGTTGCGGTCTGATTCGTCGCGAAGGTCCGCGATGCCTTCGAGCCTTCGCTCCGAGACCAGCTCCGCGATCTTCGCGACGAGCGCTGCTTTGTTGACCGCGTAAGGCAGCTCGTAGACGATGATCCGCTCGCGGCCGTTTGCGGCCTGTTCGAGCGAGTGCCTTGCCCGGACGATTATCCGGCCGTGGCCGGTTGAATAAGCCGCCTTGATTCCAGTCGTTCCCATGATCACGCCGCCGGTCGGAAAATCGGGACCCTTGACGAAGGTCAACAGGTCCTCGGCCGTTGCGTCCGGGTTGTCGACGAGGTGCCTGACGGCCCCCCCGACCTCGCGAAGGTTGTGCGGTGGGATGTTGGTCGTCATACCGACCGCGATGCCCGAGGCGCCGTTGATCAACAGGTTGGGTATCCGCGCCGGCAGCACCGATGGCTCTTCCTCCGAGCCGTCGTAGCTCGGCACCATGTCGACGGTTTGCTTGTCGATGTCCGCCATCAGCTCGCCGGTGATCGCTGACAGCTTCGCCTCCGTGTAACGCATCGCGGCCGGCGGGTCGCCGTCGACGCTGCCGAAGTTGCCCTGGCCGTCGATCAGCGGATACCGGAGCGAGAACGGCTGAGCCATGCGCACCAGCGCGTCGTAGATCGCACTGTCTCCGTGGGGGTGGTAGAGCTTCATCACGTCACCCACGAACGCGGCGGACTTCTTGGTTTTGGTGCCGCTTGTGGCGCCGGCTCGCTGCATGGCGTAGAGAATCCGGCGCTGCACCGGCTTAAGCCCGTCACGTACGTCGGGCAGGGCCCGGCTGATGATGACGGACATCGCGTACTCCATGTAGGAGGTCTGCATCTCCTCCTGGAGGCTCCGCGTCAGGATCGTGCCGGCTGCGTCGTCTGCCAACCCCTATTTACTCCTCGTACTTCGCCAGGACCACGACCGCGTTGTGCCCACCGAACCCGAAGCCGTTAGAGATCGCCACACGCACGTCGTGGCGCCGCGCCTGGTTGGGGACATAATCGAGGTCACACTCCGGGTCTGGATTCTCGTAATTGATCGTCGGATGGATGATGCCGCGGTTGATCGTGAGCAGGGTCGCGATCGCCTCCACGGCGCCCGCGGCGCCCAGTAGGTGGCCGATCATCGACTTCGTGCTGCTGATCGCGACCTTGCGAGCGTGCTCACCCAGGGCGATCTTCAGCGCCTTCGTCTCGCCAGCATCGTTGAGTTGCGTCGACGTGCCGTGTGCGTTGACGTAGTCGACCTGGCTGGCGTCGATGCCGGCATCTTTCAGGGCAAGCGTCACCGCTTTGGCGGGCGCCTCGCCCGTCTCGTCGGGTGCGACTTGGTGGAACGCATCGTTGGTGGTCGCATATCCCAGGATCTCGCCGTAGATGCGAGCGCCGCGATTGATCGCATGCTCGCGTGACTCGAGGATCAAGATTCCCGCACCCTCGCCGGGCACAAAACCGTCTCGATCCAGGTCAAAGGGCCGGCTCGCTTTCTCGGGGGCATCATTCCGCGTCGAAAGAGCGCGGATGGCATTGAACGACGCGAGGCCCACCTCGCACAACGAGGCTTCGGTTCCGCCTGCGAGCATCACATCCGCGTCGCCGTGCTGGATCATTCGGGTCGCGTCACCCAGCGTTTGCGTCGAGGCTGCGCATGCCGTCGTGACTGTCGTGTTGGGACCACGGATATGGAACTGCATCGCGACAGACGCGCCCGCCATGTTCGGAATGATCGTCGGCGCGTATAGGGGGTTCAGCCGGCCTTTGTTGAGAAATGAAGCCGCACCCTGCGTCATATCGTCGAATGCTCCGATCCCAGTGCCCATCGCCACCCCGACGCGAAAGTCATCCTCTTTGGCGAGGTCCAGGCCCGAATCCGTCAGCGCCATCCGCGACGCCGCCACCGCCATTTGCGAGAAGCGCGCCATACGCTGGGCAGCCTTTCGCTCGATGTAGTCCTGCGGATCGAAGGTGTTGACCTGGCAGGCGAACTTCGTCGCGAGGCGGTCGGTGGGAAAGCGCTCGATGGGGCTTGCGCCGCTGCGACCCTCGATGAGCCCGTGCCAGTACTCCTCGAGGTCCTTGCCGAGCGGGTTGACCGTCCCCATCCCGGTCACGACGACGCGGGTCTGACCATTTTTGGCGGCAGGCCGCTTAAGGATGGGACTTACTGAATTCATGCCCTCCCCACCTCCGCTCGAATCTTACCGACGAGCTGGTTCTCGATCGCGTCGCGTGTAACTCGGATCGCGTTCTTCATCGCGCGCGCGTCGGATCGCCCGTGAGCCACCACCGCGACCCCGTCGATGCCCAACAGAGGCGCACCGCCGAACTCCCGCCAGTCGATCCGGTCGCGGATCTGCCGCACGCCGGGTCGGATCAGCAATCCGCCGAGCATGCCAGACAGCGTTTTGGGAATCTCCTCGCGCAGTGTGCGGAAGAGGAAATCGGCTGTCGCCTCCGCCATCTTGATCGCCACGTTGCCCACGAACCCATCGGCCACGACGACGTCCGCGCGCGCACCATAGATGTCCTTCGGCTCGACGTTGCCGATGAAGCCCGCCAGTGATCCCTTGAGCAGCCTGGTCGTCTCGCGAACCCGTTCGTCGCCTTTGCCCTCCTCTTCTCCGTTGCTGAGGAGCGCGATGCGCGGCTCGGGCCGGCCAAGCATCTCACGGGCGTACACGGCGCCCATCGCGGCGAACTGCGCCATGTACTCAGGTTTCGAGTCGACATTGGCGCCGACGTCCAGGAAGTACGCAAAGCCTTCCTGTGTGGGAACGATGGACCCGAGCGCGGGTCGCTCTACGCCTTTGATCCGGCCCTGGATGAACAGGGCAGCCGCCATCACCCCGCCGGAATTTCCCGCGGATGCCCAACCGTCCGCGCGCCCGTCCCTGCACAGCCGCGCGCAGACCGATATCGACGAGTCGGGCTTGTTGCGCACCGCCTGCGCCGGGTGCTCGTCCATCGCCACGACCTGCGTGCATGGCACGAGCTGCAGCCGCGGATGGCTGTCGAGGAGCGGCTGCACCGATGCGGGGATGCCGACGAGCGAGATGTCGATCCCGTATTCGACTGCCGCCCGGGCGGCGCCTTTGACGATCTCCTCTGGCGCGTGATCGCCGCCCATGGCGTCGACCGCTATTCGCACAACGGACAGTCCTAGATGTCGAGGTTGCGGACGCTCTTGGCGTGCGCCTGGATGAACTTCTTGCGGGGCTCGACGTCAGGTCCCATCAACCTCTCAAACGTGTCGTTGACCGCCGCGGCGTCTTCTACCGTGACGCGAAGAAGGACGCGCGTCGCCGGATTCATCGTGGTCTCCCAGAGCTCCTCCGCGTTCATCTCGCCGAGACCCTTCATCCGCGCCGCCTCGGCGCCCTTGCCGAGCTGGCGTAGGGCCCTGTCGCGGTCGGCCTCTGACGAACACCAGACAACCTTCATGTTCTTGCCGGCACCCTTTGACACTTTGAACAGCGGCGGCTGCGCCATGTAGAGGTATCCCTTGTCGATCACCTGCGGGAAGTAGCGAAAGAAAAACGTCAGCAAGAGCGTGCGGATGTGGCTGCCGTCGACGTCCGCGTCGGTCATGGTCACGATGCGGTGATATCGGATCTTTTCGATGTTGAAGTTGTCGCCGACCCCCGCGCCCATCGCGGTGATCAGGTTGCGGATCTCGTCTGACGTCAAGACCTTGTCGAGGCGCGCCTTCTCGACGTTGAGAATCTTGCCCCGCAACGGAAGGATCGCCTGCGTGCGCCGATCTCGCCCGCCCTTTGCGGTTCCGCCGGCGGAGTCGCCCTCGACGATGTAGAGCTCGGACAGGGAGGGGTCGCGCTCCGAACAGTCGGCGAGCTTGCCGGGCAGCATGCTCGACTCGAGCAGGCTCTTGCGCTGGACGAGATCGCGTGCCTTGCGCGCTGCTTCCCGCGCGCGAGCAGCGGTCAGCGACTTTTCGATGATCCGCCGGCCTTCGGACGGGTTCTCCTCGAGATACTGGGTCAGGCCCTCGGTCAGGGCAAGCGACACGTGGCCCTGGACCTCCGCGTTGCCGAGCTTGCCCTTGGTCTGCCCCTCGAACTGCGGCTCGAGAACTTTGACGCTGATGACCGCCGTGAGCCCTTCGCGCACGTCCTCGCCCGTGAGGTTCGGGTCCTGCTCCTTGAGAATCCCGGCCTTGCGCGCGTAGCGGTTCAGCACGTTGGTGAGAGCCGCCCGAAAGCCCGTCAGGTGGCTTCCGCCCTCGATCGTGTGGATGGTATTGGCAAACGCGACCACGTTCTCCACGAACGTCTCGTTGTACTGGAGTGCGACCTCCACCTGGGTGCCCTCGATCTCCCGGTCGACGTAGAACGGCGGCACGTTCACCACCGACTTGTCGCGATTGAGTGCGCGCACGAAGGCCACGATGCCGCCTTCGAAGTAGAACGTCTCGGTCAGGCCGAGGCTTTCGTCGTTGAGGGCGATCTCGAGCCGCTTGTTGAGGTAGGCCATCTCGCGAAGACGGTGCCGGATGACCTCTCGGTCGAACTTGGTGTCCGGAAAGATCTGGGGGTCGGGCCAGAAGCGGACGATCGTCCCGGTGCGGTCGGTCTTGCCCACCGGCTTGACGCCGGCCTTGGGCACGCCTCTCTCGTACTCCTGCTGGTAAACCTTGCTGCCGCGGTGGACCCAGACCTGCAGCCGCTCGCTGAGGAAGTTGACGGCGGAGACGCCGACGCCGTGGAGGCCGGAGGACACCTTGTAGCCGCCGCCGCCGAACTTGCCGCCGGCGTTGAGCCGCGTCATGACCAGCTCGAGCGCCGACAGCCCTTCCTTCTTGTGGACGTCGACGGGGATGCCCCGGCCGTCGTCGTCGACCTGCACGCTGCCGTCCGCGAACAGGGTCACCACGATCCTCTGTGCGTGACCGGCGAGCGCCTCGTCGACCGCGTTGTCGACCACCTCGTAGACGAGGTGATGAAGGCCCGTGGTGCTGGTCGAGCCGATGTACATGCTCGGACGCCGCCGCACATGCTCCCGGCCCTCGAGGACCTGGATCTGCTCGGCGGTGTATGCCACGTCCGCGCCTAGGGCTCGGGGCCTCATGCCAAGGTGCGCCCGGCGCGCGCCCGGCTCACTCCCCGGGAGGGGTTTTCGAACCGCCATTACCGGGGAATCGGCCCTCCCAGCGCGGAGAACTCATGGGGGTCAACTGGGCAGAACTTCAGGCCCTCAATTCTACCGGATTTTGAATACGAAAATGGCTCGCGGAGGCCCTTAACAGGGGCTTTCCTGAAGGGTTTGTTGGGGGGCCGTTTCGGGCGCCTCCGCGGGGGCCTTCCAGCGCAGAATCGGGTCCTCGCTCAGCCCCTGTAGGTAGGCGTTGATCCGGCGCGCGGCGCTCACCTCGTCCAGCCTCCCCACAGGCAGCTTTGTCGGCTCCTCGTGGAGGCTCTGAGGGTCGCTTTTCGCCTTGGCGACGATCTCCTTGATCGCGCCTGCAAAGGCATCCAGCGTGGCTTTGCTCTCGGTCTCGGTCGGCTCGACCATGATGGCCTCGGGGACGACCAACGGGAAGTAGACCGTCGGCGCATAAAAGTCGCGATCGAGGAGGGCCTTCGCGATGTCCAGCGCCCTCACGCCCTCCTCGTGTAGGTTCTGCGCGCTGGCGACGAACTCGTGCATGCACGGGCCCTCGTGCGGCATGTCGAGGTCCCCTTCCACCAGCTTGCGCAGGTAGTTCGCCGAGAGGACAGCGTCCTGCGAGGCCTGGCTCAGGCCGTCGCCTCCCATCGCCAGGATGTAGGTGTAGGCACGGACCAGCATGCCGAAGTTGCCGTAGAAGCTGCGCACGCGCCCGATCGACTGCGGGCGCTTGAAATCCAGCCTCAGGTGGCCGTTGGTGCGCTCCACCGTCGGGGCAGGTAGGAAAGGCACCAGCTCTGACTTCACCCCGACCGGGCCGGCGCCCGGGCCGCCACCGCCGTGCGGGGTGGTGAACGTCTTGTGCAGGTTCATGTGTACCGCGTCGAAGCCCATATCGCCCGGCCGGCAGATGCCCATGAAGGCGTTGAGGTTGGCGCCGTCGTAGTACAGCATCGCACCGGTCGTGTGCACCATTTCCGCTATATCCAGGATCTCCCGCTCGAACAGGCCCAAGGTGTTGGGGTTTGTCAGCATCAGGGCGGCTGTCCGCGGGGAGAGCTTGGATTCCAGGTCGGCCAGGCTGATCCGGCCGTCGTCTCCGGAGCGGACCTCGATCACGTGGAACCCGCTTAGAGCGGCGCTGGCGGGATTCGTGCCGTGGGCCGAGTCCGGCACCAGGACCTCGGTGCGGTTCTCCTCGCGCGAGTGATGGAACGCGGCGATCATGCGCAGGGCGGTCCATTCACCATGAGCGCCGGCGGCCGGCTGAAGGGTCACACGCTCGACGCCGACGATCGCGCACAACGCGCGCTCCAGACGCCACATGAGCTCGAGGGCGCCTTGGACCGAGTCCTCGTCCTGGTAGGGGTGGAGGTCGGCAAACCCCGAAAGCGCGGCGGCCGCCTCGTTGACGACCGGGTTGTACTTCATGGTGCAGCTGCCAAGCGGGTAGAAGTTCTCGCTGATCGAGTAGTTGAGCGAAGCGAGCCGGCTGTAGTGGCGCATGATCTCGGGCTCGCTGAGCCGGGGCAGGCCCGGCGGCCTTGCGCGCAGCATCTCTCGCCCCAGGACGTCGGCCGGCGCAGGGCCGGCGACCTCGGCCTCCGGCAGGCGCGGAGGGTCGACGGCGGGCCGGCTGAGCTCGAAGCTGAGGGGCTCGCTCATGACTCGAGCACCGCCATCAGCTCGTCGAGCGCCTGGGGGTCGTTGACCTCGGTGCACGTGAACGTCAGGACGTCCTTCAGCTCGCGAAACCAGCGGTTCACCTCGAGCCCGCCCAGGATCCCTTTGCGGGCCAGCTTGCGCACCACCGAGCGCGCCTTGGGCACCCGGAACGGGAACTCGTTCAAGAACTGGCGCTCCGGGAAGGCAGGCTCCCAACCCTGCAGCCGGGCCAGGCGGTCCGCAAGCGAATGCGCTCGCCGGAAGCTGACGTCGGCGATCTGCCGCAGGCCATACGGGCCCATGTAAGTCAGGTATACCGCCGCCGCCAGGGCGCAAAGCGAGTGGTTCGTGCAGATGTTGGAGGTCGCCTTCTCGCGCCGGATGTGCTGCTCGCGGGCCGCCAGCGCGAGCACGAATCCGCGCCGGCCATGCGCGTCGTGCGCGGTGCCGACCAGACGTCCCGGCAGCTTTCGCACCAGCTCGCGCTTGCACGCGATGAATCCGACGTGCGGTCCGCCGAAGCTCGGCGACATACCAAGCTGTTGCCCTTCGCCCACCGCGATGTCGGCGCCGTACTCGCCGGGCGGCGCCAGGATGGCGAGGCTGATCGGATCGACGCACGCGATCGCGAGCGCGCCCGCGTCGTGGGCTGCTTTCACCAGCTGCCCGGCGTCGACGAGCAGGCCCAGAAAGTCGGGTTGCTGAAAGATGATCGCCGCGGTTTTCTTGTTCGGTTCGGCGCCCTTGCGGACTTTGATGCCACGGCCCTCACCGAATGCCCGAAGCACCTGCACGTACTCGGGGTGGACGTAACCCGACACGAGGACCTCGTTGCGGCCGGTGTGTACGTAGGCCATCATCGCGGCCTCCGCGACCGCCGTGGCGCCGTCGTAGAGCGATGCGTTCGAGACGTCGAGGGCGGTCAGCTCGGCGATCAGCGTCTGGAATTCAAAGATGGCCTGCAGCGTGCCCTGGCTCGCCTCCGCCTGGTAGGGCGTATACGCGGTGTAGAACTCCGGTTTCGATGTGACCGCGGACACTGCTGCCGGGATGAAGCGGCGATAGATTCCGCCGCCGCGAAACGTCAGACGATCGGGATACACATGATTGCGCTCTGCCAGAGACGAGACCTGCGCCATTGTCTCGAATTCGGAGAGGCCGTTCGGCAGCTGCAGCGACTCGAGGCGCAGTGACTGCGGGATGTCAACCAGAAGGTCGTTCATGGAGCGCACGCCGAGGGTCTCGAGCATCGCCGACCGGTCCTCGGGAGAGTGGACGAGGTACGGCAAGCTAGTGAGAAGAAGCCTCGGCCACTTTCTTGTACGCGGCTTCATCGAGCAGGTCGGCCGGAAGGTCCCCGGCCAGCTCGAGCTTCAGGATCCAGCCCTCACCGTACGGGTCGGAGTTGATGAGCTCGGGTTTGGATGCCAGCTTCTCGTTGACCTCGCTGATCTTCCCGGCGACAGGCGAGTAGAGATCGCTCGCCGCCTTGACTGACTCGATGACGCCGAATGTCTCGCGAGCCGCGACTTTGCGGCCCGCGCTCGGCAGCTCCAGAAAGACCACATCGCCCAGCTGCGACTGGGCGAAATCTGTGATGCCGATCGTGGCGTGCTTGCCGTCGACCGTGACCCACTCATGCGTCTTGGTGTAGCGGCGGTCAGCCATGGCGACTCTCCTTCTTCTCGCTGAGTGAGCGGGCCGAGCCCCGATAGAAAGGTAGCTTGACGACCTCGGCCGGGGCCTCCCTGCCCCGAACCTCGACCACAGCCCTGTCTCCGACTTGAAATGATCGCGCTTCCACCATTGCGAGGGCGATCGGGTAGCCGAGAAAGAAGGAGTGCGTGCCGCTGGTGATGACGCCCACGGACTTGCCTTGGGTGGACACGGCCGCACCGTGTCGGCCGATGTCGCCTGGCTGCATCTTCAGGCCGACGAGCTGGCGCCGGGCTCCGTCAGCCTTCACTTTCTGGAGCACGTCGCGGCCCATGAAGTCGCCCTTGCCGAGCTTGACCGTCCAACCAAGCCCCGCCTCGTATGGGTTGACCGATTCGTCCATATCGTTTCCCCACAGACGAAGTGCCGCCTCGAGTCGGGTCGCGTCGCGAGCACCGAGGCCTGCCGGAAGTACACCCGCCTTCTTGCCGCCCGCGAGGATGGCGTCCCACACGTCGCCCACCCGGTCGCTGTCGATGAACAGCTCGAATCCGTCCTCGCCCGTGTAACCCGTCCGCGAGATCAGGGCATGGATCCCCGCCACGTCCCCATGCCCGAAGCCGAAGTACGGGATCGCGTCGAGTCCGTCGCATGGCAGCAGCTCCTGCGCGCGCGGGCCCTGGAAGGCGATGAGCGCGAGCTCGAATGTCCGATCTTCGACCTCAACGTCGGCGGGCGCGTGCTCGCGAAACCAACTCAGGTCCTTTTCGCGACTCGACGCGTTGACGACGACGAAGAAGCCCTCGCTTCCGCAGTACACCACCAGGTCATCGATGATCCCGCCCTCCTCGTTGCACATGAGGTTGTACTGGGCCTGACCATGGACGAGAGGCGCGATGTCATTGGTGACCAGGCCCTGCAGAAATTGCCGGCTGGATGCGCCGGCGACGCGAAAACGTCCCATGTGCGAGACGTCGAACAGGCCGGCCGCCTGGCGAACGGCGAAATGCTCGTCGCGGATGGATGTGTATTGCTGCGGCATCTGCCAGCCGCCAAAGTCCACCATCCGTCCACCGAGGGCGATGTGGCGATCGTAGAGCGGCGTGCGTTGCAGGGCGCTAGCCGTCAACTGCGTCGTCGAACGCTTCGGGGTCGAGAGCCTCAGGGTCGATGAAGGCGAGCAGCTCCTCGTCATGGCGACGCCTTGCTTCGGCGACGACCTGCGCCACATAACGGGTGCGCTCGACGGTCCATTCGAGCTTTTCCGCGATCTCGGCTTCCATCGGTGCGCGCCGCAGGACCCTGGCGAGTAAGAGCTCGGTGCGCTCGTAGTCGGTCGCGGCCGCGACGAGCAGCTCCGCGTCGCGGACTGCGGCGGCCTCGGAGGCGATCGCGGTGTCCATCTGGTCGCCGACCTTGCGTTCGGCGAACGCGATGAAGTCCGCGCTCTTGCTCTGAACAAACGTGTTCATGGCCTCGAGGAAACCCAAAGATCCTTCCAAGACGAGGTCAGAAACCGAAAGGCCTCGCTCCCGGCGAGCTTCCGCCATTCGGATCACCATGGCGAGGTTGGTCGCGACGAGGCGATCCTGGCTTGCTCGGTCACCGAGGGCGATTCGCGCGAGCAACCTCTCCTGCTCGCCCGCCTGAAGCGGCGGGGTGGTCCGCACTTGCTGACGCAGATCTCGCATCACGGCGTCGTCGCCATCGGAATGCACGCGCTGCGCCCCCATCGCTGACCGATTCTACGCTCGGTCGGAATGGCTTCCTGCCCCCACCCGGCGGCTCTCGCCGCCGACCTCCCCCCGGGTAGGGAGATGGCCGGATGTTCCACGTTTTACATCGAGCGGCGGTGGCTGAGGGTTGCCATACTCGGTGCATGCGCGCGCGGGTGGCGCTTCGCATCCTACGGCTTGCCTGGCTGGTTCTGGGCGTCGCGACAGCGCTCCTGCCCGTCCACGCCGCGGTGGCCGCGCCGCACATCGAGCAGGCAGACCTCAACGGCGACATCAATACAATCACCGCTTCATACATCGGAGCGTCAGTGAGTCGCGCGGAAGCCGATCACGCGGACGCGCTGCTCGTGATTCTGAACACGCCCGGGGGAATCTCCAACTCGATGGACGACATCGTGACGAGCCTCGTCAACAGCACGGTCCCCGTGATCGTTTTCGTGTATCCGTCGGGAGCACGCGCCGCCTCGGCCGGCCTCTTCGTGGCCCAGGCGGCGGACGTGGTGGCGATGGCCCCTGGCACGAACATCGGCTCCGCGCACCCGATCCAGGCAACGGGCGCGGACCTCACAGGCGACCTCGGAGCCAAGGTCCTCAACGACGCGGTGACCCGCGTGCGTAACCTCGCCACAATGCACGGCCGCAACGCCGATTGGGCGGAACAGGCGGTGCGCAACAGCGTGAACATCAACGCCGAGGAGGCGGTCCGCCTGCACGTGGCCGACCTCGAGGCCACGGACATCGGGTCGCTGCTGAGCCAGGTCGATGGTCGCTCTGTGCCCCGCGCCAACGGAAGCCTTGTCATCCACAGCGCCGGCGCCGTGATCAGCGACAACCCCATGCCCTTCTGGCAGGTCTTCCTGAACGCGCTCATCGATCCGACGATCGCCGCGCTTCTCATCATCGTGGCTGGATACGGCATCATCACCGAGCTCTCCAACCCGGGCCTGATCCTGCCAGGGGTCGTGGGCGGGATCGCAGCCGTGTTGGCGATCGTCTCCCTGGCGAACCTGCCCGTGAACATCGCCGCGGCGCTGCTGATGCTGCTCGCGCTGCTCCTCTTCATCGCTGATCTGAAGGCCCCGACTCACGGCTTTCTCAGCGTGGGAGGCGTCTTCGCGCTCCTCCTCGGAATGGCGTTTCTGATCAACACCGGCCCCATCGGCCTTGGCGTCAACCCGCTGGTCTCCCTGGCCGTGGCCGTGATCACCCTCGCGTTCTTCGTCTTCTTCATTCGCAAGGTCTGGACCGCCAGACGTCAGCCCGCCTTTGTGGGCGGCGAGGCGATGCTCGGGGCGGTCGGCGAGGTTCGCGAAGAGCTCGCGCCCGAGGGTCTAGTCTTTGTGCAGGGCGCGCTCTGGAAAGCGACCGCTGAAAAGCCGATCCCCGCCGGGTCGACGGTGCGAGTCGTCGGACGCCAGGGCCTCGAGCTGCAGGTCGCGCCGGAGAACGGACAGGCCAAGGAGAAGGTTTAAGTGGATTTCGGTTCGGTTTCGATACTCGTGGTCGTCCTCGTCATCGTTCTGATCGGGGTCTTCTCCAGCCTCCGCATCGCCAACGAGTACGAGCGCGGGGTTGTGTTCCGCCTGGGCCGGCTGATCCCGCTCAAGGGTCCAGGCCTGTTTTTCATCATCCCCTTCGGGGTCGACCGGCTGGTGAAGATCGACCTCCGCACGATCACGCTCGAAGTGCCTCCGCAAGAGATCATCACCAACGACAACGTGACCGCGAAGGTCAACGCGGTCATCTACTTCCAGGTCGTCGACGCGCGGCGCGCGGTGACGCAGGTCCTCAACTACATCAACGCCACATCACAGATCTCCCAGACGACGTTGCGGGCAGCCTTGGGCCAAAGCACCCTGGATGAGCTGCTCGCGAACCGGGAGAAGATCAACCAGAACCTACAGAGGATCATCGACGAGCAGACCGAGCCCTGGGGCATCAAGGTCGCGGTGGTCGAGATCAAGGACGTCGAGCTGCCGAGCACGATGCAGCGCGCGATGGCCAAGCAAGCCGAGGCCGAGCGCGAGAAGCGAGCCAAGATCATCAACGCCGACGGTGAGTTCCAGGCATCGCAGACGCTGGCCAACGCGGCGCAGGTGATCTCCTCTCAGCAGGGAGCGCTGCAGCTCCGATTCCTGCAGACGATGGTCGAGATCGGGTCGGAGAAGAACACGACTGTGATCCTGCCGCTGCCGATCGAGCTGTTCAAGCCGCTGATCGAGTTCGGCAAGTCGGTCGTCGACGGCGCACCCCCGAAACCACTACCGGACAGGGAACCGAAGACCGGCTGACCGGGCTACTCCCCCTCGACGCCGGCACGCTCGTGGTGGAGCTGATGCCGCTGCCGCTAGTCATAGCCGCGAATACGTTCGTCGGCAAGCCTTGGGCTTCCGGCGCCGGCACGCTGCTCGCGGCCTTCACGGTCGCCCTCGTCGCTTTGTTCGGATTGGCCGACCTCGCCGGACTCCAGTTGCTGTCGCAGGCTCTGCCAGCCCAGCGTAGGTTTGCGGTCGACGCGGGTGTGATCGTGACCGCGGCGGCGGCGGCCGGGTTCCTGTTCCAACCCATCCGCCGGGACATGGCGGCGTTCCTGCCGATCCACCCCGAGAACCCTGTCCACACGCTTGCGCTTGTCCTATCGACGCTGTTGCTGGGCACCCAGGTGACCTTGATCGCCTTCACCGACGTCCTGGGGAGCAACCTCGCCCAACCGCCGCTGAACGTCGTCGACGTGCTCGAGGGCGAGGCGCCGTTCCTGATCATCGCGGCGGCGGGGGTCGGCATCTTCATGCGTCGCAACGCCCGCCAGGCCGCCGAACG
>WNGH01001915.1_pt1 | contig 33449 bp, 30 predicted proteins | sample 5400631 | NCBI WGS metagenome assembly WNGH01 (sample SAMN13153373, study PRJNA577476) | soil metagenome | isolation source: 115 cm soil or saprolite under Garry oak tree replicate 1 | place: USA:California | collected 2016-06-15
CGGCTACCCGACAGAAATGATCGGCAGGAACTCGCATGACTATCGTCCACTTGGCCTAGGCTATGCCAACCTAGGCGCGTTACTCATGGCCGCCGGCCTCCCCTACGACTCCGACCCCGGTCGCGACTACGCAGCCTGCGTAACCGCCATCATGTGCGGCCAGGCGTATCTACAATCGTCAAAAATTGCAGAACAATGCCCCGCGTTAGTGCCAGCAACCGAGCCGACAAAGAAAGGCCTAGCCGAAACAAACCTCGGATCAAACGTTATGCCCGGAGGCGCCTGCCCCGGCTGGTACATCAACCGCGAACCGTTCCTAGACGTGATCCGCATGCACCGCGCCTCCGTCAACAACATCAACAAAAATAATGTCCCCACATCTCTCTACGAAGCTAGTAAACAATCCTGGGACGAGGCCCTGGCCCACGGCGAAAAACACGGCTACCGCAACTCCCAAGTCACCGTTCTCGCCCCGACCGGAACTATAGGGTTCATGATGGATTGCGATACGACCGGGATTGAGCCGGATTTGGCGTTGATCAAGTACAAGAAGTTGGTGGGCGGAGGGATGATCAAGATTGTGAACAACACCGTGCCTACGGCGTTGTTCAAGTTGGGGTACGACCACGAGCAGGCGGACAAGATCGTCAGCTACATTGACGCTACCGGCACGATTGAAGGCGCGCCGTATATCGAAGATGAGCATCTGGCGGTGTTTGATTGCTCGTTCAAGCCGTCCAAGGGGACGCGCTCCATTCACTACATGGGGCATCTGCGGATGATGGCGGCGGCTCAGCCATTTATCTCTGGAGCAATCTCGAAGACGGTGAACTTGCCGGAAAACGCTACCGTGGAAGACATCATGGAAGCCTATCTCCAGGCATGGAAGTTGGGATTGAAGGCAGTGGCGGTTTATCGCGATGGATGCAAGAAGTCGCAACCGCTGTCGTCCGCCGGCAGTGCGACCGCTCTTTCCAAGAAAGAAGACGCAAGTGCGCGGACAGCCGTCGCCACTCGTGAAGACGAAAATCCCAATGGGCCTCCGCGGGCAGTGCGTCACAAGCTGCCTGAAGAGCGTGCCTCCATCACTCACAAATTCAATGTGGGCGGACACGAGGGCTACATCACCGTCGGCCTCTATCCTGACCAGAGTCCTGGGGAAATCTTCATCACCATGGCCAAAGAAGGTTCCACGGTCAGCGGGCTGATGGACAGCTTTGCCTGCGCCATCTCGATCGCGCTGCAACACGGTGTCCCGCTGAAACTGGTGTGCGAGAAGTTTGCTCACACCCGGTTCGAGCCCAGCGGCTGGACCAACAATCCGGATATCGGCTTCGCCAAGTCGATCATGGACTACATCTTCCGCTGGCTGCATCTGCGCTTCCTCACCGGCCAGCAGCAGATGCTGTTCGAAGGCCTACGCCTGCGACCTTCCACTCCTCAACCCGAGGGCGTGGGAGATCTGAACGGTTCCATTGGGACATCACCAACGACGAACGAGCAACGACCACCGGCCGGTTCCATCCACGCCGCCGACGCTCTGCGTGAAATCGTGGACTTGGGCGACGCTCCAACGTGCAGCTTCTGCGGCAGCATCATGACGCGGAATGGGAGTTGCTATCGGTGTATGAGTTGTGGGAGTACTAGCGGATGCAGTTAAGTAGATCGTGTGGGGCGGACGCGCTCGTCCGCCCTGCTCCTTAATTTCGTACGCTGTACTCGCCTGGACTGATGAAATCCAGCAGACCTAAGTCTCGAAGAATCTGAAGTTGCTGGCGTATCTTTGCGCGGACATTTTGGTTCTGTGGATGAAGCGCCTTCAAGTCTTCCTCTGATTCGTAGAGTTCTTGCAGAGAAAATCGAGATTTCCCGAACCGCCGGACGGCATTGAGGACATCGACAGTCCATCCCCTAAGCGACGGGGGAATCTCTGCCAGTCTTTTCACACGCGAGAATTCCTCTCGAACGACTCTCTTGAGTACTGGTACACCCGCCGAAACCACAGCTATCTTTCCATCGTCTGGTATCTGACTGAGAAGAATGTTACAACCCACCCATCCGACTCGACGAGCTTGGGAGCTCAAGGGGTTGCGATTTTCGATAACGCTCTCCGAAAAGAAGACTCTCGGTATCAGCAGGAGATTTTGTATCAACCACGTACTGGAATATTGAAGTACGAGCAAATTAGGAGTTCTATCCGCCCTAATAGCGCGAAGCATAGCCTCATAGCCTGCGTCAACGATCTTCCTGGGATTCCAACTCCTAAGGCTTTTCAACTGGAAAAGTTGCTCGCATTTCGCACACATAAAATCAACAGCTTGACTGTTTGGCTTTGATTGCGACAGTTGGTCGGAGTCACAAGCGGGACAGTACAACTCTCGGGTACACCATTCCTCACTGAGCACGCGGGCAATTTGCGATCTGGCTTTGTACTTAGAAACAAGGTCAACCCGGCATTGCAGATTCATTCTGTCCGGCTCAGTAATTAACAACGTCTTCGCTGAAGTACGGCTCAATTTCGCTGTCACAAACTGGGCATCTATCGTTACATAAATGGTTCCACTCGTCGCGCCATTTTGTCCCCTCGTTTGGGCAGTGATAGTAGTTGCGAAATTGGAATGACTTCTCCGCCTCTGCTGGAATCATGGTGATGGTTTTTCTAATCACAGTCGTGTTTTCTTGGCTCATTCTGCACCCCAGGAAAGCAGACACGATGACTCTTCGTGGCACTTCGAGCGCCGCTCTGCGCCAGACGTGAATCAGCAAGACCCGAAGTATACAGAAGTGGATTGCAGTTCTGTTCGCGAGCTTGGCGGGCAATCCGATATCTGAAAGAGTCATGGCCCGGACCTGACCTGTTGACTTACACAATGTGATGTGTAAGTATCTACACATGGCAACCAACCTGGCCCTGGATGACAAGCTAATCGAGGAGGCGCAGCGCTCCGGAAAACATAAGACCAAAAAAGAGGCGGTCACTGCGGCCTTGGAAGAGTACATTCGGCGCCGCAAACAACTTCGTATTCTGGACGCATTTGGCAGCTTCGAGTTTGATCCGGCTTACGACTACAAAGCGGAACGGCGCAAGCGACGTTCATGACCGTTCTGGTGGATACTCCGGTGTGGTCGTTGGCGCTCCGGCGCAGGCAGGGTGACTTGAATGTCCGCGAGCAAGGTCTGACCCGAGCATTGGAAGAATTGGTCCGGGAAGGGCGAGCGCAGATTATGGGCGCGATCCGGCAAGAACTGCTCTCGGGAATCCGCGAGGAGGAACATTTTCACAAGCTGCGTGATTATTTGAGGGCTTTCGAAGAACCTGGCATTGAGGTTCTCGACTATGAAGAAGCGGCACACATGCACAACCGATGCCGCAGCCGGGGAATCGCAGGATCGGCCATTGATTTCCTGATTTGCGCGGTGGCGAAGCGGCGCGACTGGCACATTTTTACCACCGACCACGATTTTGAACGGTACGGGCGAGTGTTGGGGCTTAGGCTGTACGGGCAATGAATCTCCACTCGACACGAATCTCCGAGCAGCGCGGGCTAGCTCAGGGTTCACCTCTCACTGAATCTGAATGGTTCTTCCGAACACGCGGGCGGGTCGCCCGCGCCACACGAGCTCTTGCTTTTCATGGTTTAATACCGGCTTTAGTCGAACATGGCTGTTCCAGGAGGAATGCCCATGAAGTTGGCGAGCGGGCTGCGATGGGGAATCTGGGTATGGTGCGGGTTGGCGTGCGGCGGTTTTTTTATATCCAACGGGATGGCGCAGACTGCGGCGCAGCCCAATCGGCAGGTGGCGATTACGATCGATGATTTGCCGGCGGGCAGTGCGGGTGGGATGTCGGCGGCGACGATTACGGAGATGACGTCAAAGTTGATGGCGGCGCTGCGGGAGCAGAAGGTGCCGGCGGTGGGGTTCGTCAATGAGAAGAAGCTTTACAAAATTGGAGAGGTGGACGCACGAATCAAAGCACTGGGGATGTGGGTGGAGTCGGGGTTCGAACTCGGTAACCATACTTATAGTCACTTCTCACTGAATAAGGTTGGGTTGAAGGCGTGGGAGGACGATGTCATACAGGGCGAGTCGGTGACACGGATTTTGCTGAGCCAGCACAACATGCAGTTGAGATATTTTCGGCATCCATATTTAGATACGGGGAGAGATCTTGAAACCCGGCGTCAGGCGGAGGCTTTTCTCGTGGCTCGAGGGTACCGGATCGCTCCGGTGACGGTGGACGCGTGGGATTGGATGTATGGCGGGGTTTACGAAGACGCCAAGAAACGCGGAGATACGGCGCTCCAGGAGAAGCTCGTCAAGAGCTATCTTTCGTATACCGACGAGGTGTTTGCGTACTCGGAACAGTTGTCGAAGGAATTGGTGGGGTATGAGCCGAAACAGATTTTGCTTTTGCATGCCAATGAACTCGAAGGCGACCATTTCAGTGAGCTGGTTGAGGTGATACGTAAGCGGGGGTACCGGTTCATCACGCTAGAAGAGGCGCTGAATGATCTGATTTATAGTCTGCCGGATACTTACGTTGGCGAGGAAGGAACGGGGTGGCTCGATCATTGGGCGATAACGCGAGGCAAGCCTCCACGGGGAGGGCCGGAATTTCCAGCGTGGGTGATCGAGCGGGCTAAGACGATTCGGAAAACGCCGTAGGGTGGTCCCAGGTCACAGGTCTCGGGTCTCAGGGCAGGAGCCAATGGGCAACGACTGCCGGTTACATAAGTTGTTGCCTGCGACCTGACACCTGTGACCTGACACCTGATCTTCATGGAGGATCGTATGCGTGTATTGATTATTTTGCTCGTGTTGGTGATCGTTGGGGGATTGGCTGCGCGATTTGCTTTCGCAGGGTCGCCTCCGCAGGTTGGGGCTGCGGCGCCGGAGTTCACCTTGCCATCCCAGGATGGTCAGCGGGTGGGTTTGAAAGATTATTCCGGGAAATGGGTGGTGCTTTACTTCTATCCCAAGGATTTCACCAGCGGCTGTACGATCGAGGCTCATAACTTTCAGCGTGATCAGGAGCAATACGCGAAGAAGAAAGCGGTTGTGCTGGGTGTCAGCGTGGACAATGTGGACTCACACAAAAAGTTTTGCACCAAAGAAGGGCTGAACTTCAAGCTGCTGGCGGATACGGATCATAAAGTTTCGGATGAGTATGGATCGCTGATGAATCTGGGGATCACGCAGATTGCGAAGCGCAATACTTTTATCATTGATCCTGTGGGGAAAATCGCGCGCGTGTACACGGGGGTCGATCCCAACAAGCATAGTCAGGAAGTTCTGGCGGCGCTGGATGAGGTCCAGAAGATTCGATAAATCACGATTGTGGTGGTAACCGGCAAGCTCGTGATCGCGTCCAATAACTGGAGGGAATCCCATGAAACGCAGGGAATTTATCCTGGGCACAGCGTATGGCGTGGGCGCGGTTTGGCTAGGTGCGAGCGGATTCGCGGCGGCGTTGCCTCGTAGATTCAGCGCTACTGATGCAGTGATGATTGGAAAGACGGGGATCAAGACCAGCCGCCTGGCAATGGGCACAGGAACTGTAGGAGTCGGTCATCATTCGAATCAGACGGCTTTGGGACTCAAAGGGCTGTCGGAGTTACTGCTCAATGGATATGACCATGGGTTGCGATTCTTCGATGCGGCGGATTCTTACGGGAGTCATCCGCATGTGGCGGAAGCGTTGAAGCATATACAGCGCGATAGGGTTACGGTGCTGACCAAAACGTGGGCGCGCGACCCGGCGACGGCGCGAGCCGATCTGGATCGCTTCCGAAAGGAATTGGGAACGGACTATCTCGATATTTGCCTGATGCATTGCCTCACCGAAGGAGATTGGACGGAGCGCTATCGCGGAGTGATGGACGTGTTTTCGGAGGCGAAGCAGAAGGGGATCATTCGGGCTCATGGCTGTTCATGTCACTCGATAGAGGCGCTGCGTGCGGCGGCCAAGTCGCCGTGGGTGGAAGTGGATCTGGCGCGGATTAATCCCATTGGATCGCACACGGATGCTGAGCCGGCTACGGTGGTCGGTGTCCTGCGTGAAATGCGGACGGCGGGGAAAGGCGTGATCGGGATGAAGATTTTAGGACAGGGAGACATGCGAAACCGTCAGGATGTGGCGCTGAAGTATGCGTTATCGCTCGACGTGCTGGATGCGTTCACGATCGGGGCCGAGAGTAGGGCCGAGCAGGAAGATTTGATTCGGCGGATTGGAGCAGCGTGAAGGCAGTGGCCCGTGGCTAGGGTAGGTCAGTGCCAGTGAGAACTAGCTAAGCGACTTTTTCGGCTCTCGCCTTCTCCACTTTGGCTAAGAAGGTATCGATGGCCAGGTGGTGGGGATTTTCTCGCAGCACGTTTCCGCAGACTGTGAGGGGATGGGTTTCGTAGGCACCGTGTACCACGATACGGCCCGATAACTGCGTGTAGTCGTACAGGCAGACGACTACGCAAGGGAAGCTTCTGCATGCGCCTGTCACCTTGGACTCGAATTCCAAAATGTCCAGATCGGTCGGCCAGTCGCGGTGGCCCCAGCCGAGGTTTCCCAGCAAGCGAACCAGAGGAGCTCCGCCATCGATGGCGCGTTGAAAGGCTCCGCCGACTTCGGTCAGCATGTCATCGCCAGAAGGTTTTCCACCCAGAACGGTCAATCTTCCATCCGTTCCTAGCTTCTCATGATCAAAACCGTGCGATTTCAGGATAGAGAGGACCTTCGCGTTAGCGTCTGGATGGCCGAAGACGACGCCATGATCTGCGCCTCGGAATCCAACTTCGAGAAAACGTACCGCGTCGGCAAACTGTTCTTCTGTTTCCCGGAAATAGGCAATGTGATCCGAGACGGCAACGTGCTCGTCACTGATTCCTAAATCGACGGTCACCTGTCGCGTAGTATGCATGTTTATCTATCTTATATCAGTAATTGAACTAAGTCTGGACCGCGGTCATGAATGGTGTCAGGCTGCTTTGCGCTGCTGCACATCTTCTTCCCTAGTTTTGATCTCTATCTGCTCACTCTTGATGTCGAGACGAAGGCGGTTGTAGATGCTCATGTACTGATTCGCAATCCACACCAAGGCGAACAGCGCGAGCAGATATCCGCGCCAATCTTGATAGAGCAACTTGTAGCGAGTGACGATCAAAAACAGAATTACTACGTAGTGGCAAAAGCAATATTCACAGGTGAAAAGATAGAAAAATTTACGCCTGAAGACGTTGCGGCCCGGCTCGCACTGGCGCTTGCAATACTCGCGTGTCTCGCGAAAGATTTCTTCATGGGTTATGGTCCAGGCAATCGATGCAATTGGTATGGCCAGCACAAACAGCCAAACGAGTTGCAGGACTATAGGCATGGAGCAAATTCGATGCGCTGGTTGGCTGGGGGTTTGGCTGCGGAAGGGCTAATCGCGTCGTGCCGCTGCAACTTCACTCCGAAGAGATTCAAGGAAGGATTTGCCGGTGGTATTTAACTTCTGCTCCAGACGGCTGGTGCAATCGCAGTCTCCGCAAGCCCAGGGTTCCGAACCGTTCTGGTCGCGGCAGCGGCGACGATCGTGCGCGTCTTGCACGCGCGTCAGATCGAAGTATTGCTCCCAGTAGGGACGTTCTTCTTGGAGGGGCAAGGGACAATAGCAGACTTCGACCCATCGCGCGGTTTCGTCTGGGCAGAGGCGGGCATCTTTCATATTCCGGAGGTATTCCCCTTCGGCAACGGAGCCTTCGCCCAGGGTCTGGTTTTCGATAGCTTTCAAAAGTGCCTGCCGGCGCTCCTGTTTCACACGGGCTCTTACCAGATATCGCATATGTGTATTCTACGATAGCTTCTGCAGAGTAGGATTCCAACGGTCGAAGAAAGACCGAGCAGTAAATCCAACTTGCCGTTAAACATTAGACAAATGATTACACTTGCGGACGTCAAAGCAGCAGCGGCACGGATTTCAAAGTCGATTTATCTCTCGCCGTGTGCGCGCTCGGAAACCTTTTCGCAGCTGACGGGGAATTCGGTTCATCTCAAGCTGGACAATCTGCAAAGGACAGGCGCATTCAAAGAGCGCGGCGCGCTGAACAAGCTGTTAACTCTGAGTGCGACAGAGCGCGAGCGCGGGGTGATCGCAGCTTCCGCGGGTAATCACGCGCAAGGATTGGCCTATCACGCGGGGAGATGCGGGATCCATGCGCTGATTTGCATGCCACTCACTACGCCGTTAACTAAAGTATCGGCGACAAAGTCATATGGCGCGGAAGTCATTCTGCATGGCGCTAATTATGACGATGCCTGCGAAGAGGCTGCCCGTTTGGGACAACAGCAAAATCTGATATTCGTACACCCTTTCGACGATGACGCCGTCATTGCGGGACAGGGAACGCTGGGACTTGAATTGCTGCAGCAATATCCGCAAATGGAAGTGGTGGTGGTTCCCATAGGTGGAGGCGGGCTGATTGGAGGAGTGGGCTGCGCCATCAAGGAGAGCAATCCGAAAGTTCGAGTGGTCGGAGTGCAGACGGCACGGTTGCCATCGATGAAGGTTGCGGTGACCGAGGGGAAGCCGGTAACGCTCGCACCCGCCGCTACGATTGCGGATGGAATTGCTGTGCGGCGAGCAGGAGAACGTACGTTGCCACTGGTGCAGAAGTATGTAGACGACATTGTCACGGTGGACGAGGAAGAAATCGCCAACGCTGTGCTGTTGCTGCTGGAGCGAGAAAAGACGCTCGCTGAAGGAGCCGGCGCGGCGGGCCTGGCCGCATTGATCAATCACAAAGTACAACAGTTGGCTGGGAAGAACGTTGCAGTGGTGATCTGTGGAGGAAACATCGATGTTACGTTGTTATCACGAATCATCGAGCGCGGCTTAGTGAAAGACGGACGCCTGGTGCGCCTCAGAGTTCATCTTCCCGACTATCCCGGTGCGCTGCACAAGGTCACGGGAGTTCTGGCGCAACATCGGGCGAACATTGTTGAAACTTCCTACGACCGGGCCTACTACGGGGTAAATCTCGGAGATACCGCCATCGACATCACGATGGAAACCAGAGGGCCGGAGCACATTGCAGAATTGCGTTCTGCTCTTGAAGCCGCCGGATATGCAAACGAAAGAGTTTTGTGAAGCGACTCTCCGCTATCGTTGGATCGGGTTTCTTCCTGCTGCTTGCGCCGGGCACCGTAGCAGGGCTGGTGCCATGGTGGATTACCCGCTGGCGCATGCAACCGCCACTATTGGGCTTTTCTGGCTTTCGCCTGATCGGAGGCCTGATGATTGCGGCGGGTATTGCGGTGGTGCTTGATTCATTTGCGCGCTTTGCTCTGCAAGGGGTGGGGACGCCGGCTCCGGTCTTGCCCACACGTCATCTGGTTGTGAGCGGCCTCTATCAATATGTGCGAAATCCGATGTACGTCGGAGTGCTGTGGGTGCTCCTGGGGCAGGGCCTGCTGCTCGGCGATGGGCGTTTGCTCGCCTACGGACTTCTACTCTGGTTAGGCTTTCACGTTTTTATTGTTGGTTATGAAGAGCCGACGCTTCGACGCAGCTTTGGGACGGAGTACGAAGCGTTCCGCCGCAACGTTCCGCGGTGGATTCCCCGTCTGAGTCCGTGGCGCGGCGGCGGAAATGAAACATAACCTGATTCAGATGTGTTGCCCCACATCAAGATGGAAACGCTGTAAAATTCATAGCATAACCGCGCGGCCAGCCGGCCCTGCGCCAACTCGTCGAGCAGTCAGAACATAAGGAGAATTATCATGTCATCCAGTGCAAACAAAGTAGTCACCATGTCGGTCAATCCAATTCCCAAAGGCTATCACTCTGTAACTCCCTACTTAATCATCAACGGTGCAGCGCGAGCCATTGATTTCTACAAGAAAGTGTTCGATGCGACGGAAGTGATGCGCATGGCGGATCCGAGTGGAAAGGTGGGCCATGCGGAAATCAAGATCGGCGATTCTGTGATCATGATGGCGGATGAGCATCCAGAGATGGGACATCGCAGCCCGCAGTCGCTGGGCGGGTCGCCCGTCGGCATTCTTCTCTATGTCAAGGATGTAGACGCGACCGTCGAGAAGGCGGTGGCAGCCGGCGCAAAGTTGGAGCGGCCGGTGAAAGATCAGTTCTATGGAGATCGTTCTGGGCAGATAAGAGATCCGTTTGGACATGTGTGGTGGGTCTCGACACACAAGGAAGATGTGCCGCCGGAAGAGATGGAGAAGAGAGCGGCCGCGGCTTATAACCAGAAATAGAGGGCGCGGCTAAAGCCGCTTCTTATTGGCGCTGGATCGAAGCGCTGAAGCGCTGCGCCACCCACTAGGAAAACCGCTCCGAAGGAGGCGAGATAATCGAGGCCTTTCTTCCCTTGTCGGGAGAGAGGTCCTCGCGCCGACGCGGGGCGGGGGCCTCCGCCCCACATACAAGCGGGGCTACTTCAGTGACTTTGGCTCGGAACGATTTTTGGGCGAGTGTTGGTTGAGCAGAGAGATAAGCTCGTGGCCGGAGGCCGGCACTCCCGCTTTTCCCTGGCGCAGGATTTCCTTTACCGTCAATTTGCGACCGTAAAGTTTCTCGTTCGCCCGGTTATCGGGGCGCAGAGTTGAGCCTTCGAGTGAGACGCCGGCGAACAATCCGCGGGAACGGGAGTAGGAAAGAATTTCCGCCCGCATCACTACGTCAGTAGCGCCGGTTGCGGCGCGGCCTTTGGGACCAGCGGCGGCGGCGGCATCGGCGCCGAGCTTGACTTTGCTTCCCATCAGCGACTCCGCGCCTCGGGGATTCATGACCAGCAAAACGAAATCAGTCGCTTGTCCGCCTAATTGTAGGCCGATATTTCCACCTTCCAGAGCGTACATGGCGACACCGCCCCAGGGGCCGGTGAAGTGCTGGCCAGTGCGGCACGTCATCACACCGCGACCATAGCTGCCGCCAATGCCGATGGCGAATTTCTTGACGGAGGGCAGTACGATCACGCACTCGGCACGATCAATCAAATCTTTAGGAATGTTGTCTGGGATGTCGATGATCTCTTTCAACACCTGGCCAGCTTCTTTTATGCGATCCGATTCCTTTTCGTTATTGGCAGCAAGCGCGGGTGTCAGGAAAACACACACCAGAAGAATCGCGGACTGCAGTCTCATAAATCCTCCCTGATGAGCCTTCATTTTACGATGCAAACAACGCAAAAATTTGCTCGCAAAAGGCCATACTCGTAACTGACAGAGCACGCAAGGCTTGTCCACTTATGACCAAACGCGTGCTCCTTTTGTAACTTGGCACACGTAGTAGAGTTGCCTACAGTCGAAACAGTAAAAGCGGCTGGCAGAGGGGCTTTCGGCCCGTCACGTGCATCTATATAAGCGTGGAAGTGTTTAGCCGTGGTTTGCAGTGAAAATTTGGGACTGGTTGGGAATGAAGTACACAGCGTCTTTTTTTTATCTCGGGGCCCTTGTTCTGGCGATGGCGTGCTTGCCATTGCTGGCGCAGTCGCCTTTTGTTGCCGATGCGGGGACAAAATTCGCAGTTGTTTCGCCCGGTGTTGTGTCGCCCAGTATGGATTCTGGCGATTCCGCAGATACCGTCCTTACCATCAAGAAACGTGTAGACGAGGTGAACGTTTTATTCATTGCCACCGACCGGCACGGGAAGTTCGTACGCAATCTGAACCAGGGCGACTTCTCGATTCTCGATGACCACAAACCCCCGCAATCGATTGTGAATTTCATCCGGCATACCGATTTGCCGCTCGAACTCGGGCTTTTGGTGGACACCAGTGGTTCAGTTCGCAGCCGGTTTGACTTCGAACAAGAGGCGGCGATTGGTTTCTTGCAGCACACCTTGCGTCCCGATTTCGACAAGGCTTTTGTGATGGGCTTCAATGGCCGCAGCCAGGTGGTGCAGGACTTTACGGATAACGCAACCTTGCTGGCGACAGGCGTGCATCGTTTGCGTAGCGGCGGCGGTACGGCGATCTTCGATGCCATCTATCGCGCTTGTCGCGACAGACTTATCAAGGGTAAGGCGGATCATCCGGTGCGCCGTGCCATCGTCGTGGTAAGTGATGGCGAGGACAACCAGAGCGATGTCAGCAAGCAGCAGGCGATTGAAATGGCGCAACGGGCGGAAGTGATTATTTATGCGATTTCCACCGATGACAGCGGCTTGATCCTGCGCGGCGACAAAACCCTGCAACAGCTTGCAGATGCTACCGGCGGACGGGCATTTTTCCCGTACAAGATGAAAGACATCAAGAATTCGTTTGCCGCCATCGAAGATGAGTTACGCAGTCAGTATGTGGTTTCATACCGGCCCGCCGATTTCAATGCCGATGGACGCTTTCGCGCCATCGAAATTACCGCTTTGAAGAAAGATCTCCAGGTTCGATCGCGCAGAGGCTACTACGCGCCTCGGCAATAGCTCCCACCTCGCAAGAACTTAAACCTCTAAACCACAGAGAAGCACAGAGGGAATTCTTTTCAAAAATTGCAGGATTAGAGAATCACTCTTTCGTCCCCGACTCGCCGTGTTACGTGCTCACGATCCAGGTACTCGAGTAACGGAATCGCGTATTTCCGACTGACGCCAGCAAAATCTTTGAAACGGGCGACGTCCATCTTGGGTGTGGTTGTCTTTTGTTCTGTCATGCGCTTGCGGAGACTTTCTAGCGCATCCCGGTGAAATACCAGATCCTCGGAAATCTTGACTAACACTTTATCGCGCAGCAACAGAGTGACGATTTTCTGAGCACGGGTTCGGTCCACTTTGAGCCCAGCCAACACGTCCTTGAGGGCTGGCACTTTCAGGCCGGCGGAGGCGAAAGCGCTCTCGATCGTTTTCTTCGATTCCGCCTCTTCATCTTTCATGATCACGCTGTGTCCGGGCAGCCGCACGAATTCGCCGATAACTTCCAACTTTTTGTCGGCCACTAAGCGGGTGACTGCGAGGTCGAAAACCTCGGGGCCCACGTCGAGCTTCTCCCGTAAGGCTTCTTTGCTCATGCCAGCGACCAGCGGATTGCGTCTGTGAAATTCGGTTACGGTTTCGGTCAGGGCGAGCTTCACCGCCTCGATTGCGGCCGTCTGGATTAACAGATCTCCGGCGCGTAGGACGTGTACTTTCTGCGTTGGGTCGGCCAAATGCTTTTCGATTAACTCCCGCCGCATTCCAGTCTCGGCAATAGCCTGGGCGAAGGAAAGTCCACGGTCGGAACGGCGAGCGATTCGCGCTTTCAGAATCTCAGGTGGGTTGTTGCTGACGAGAATCTTTAGGAAAGAAGCTTGCGCATGTTTGATGGGCCGAGGCAGAGGCGAGGCGTCCAACACGATGCCTCCACCGATTGTGATCACGGGAGAAAACTGGCGAATGATGAAGCGGTCACCTGGCAACAGCAGCAAGGGATCAGCGAGGTGGAGGTTGGCAAAGGCAGTCTCTCCGGACGCGATTTGTTTTTGTTCATGGAGCACGATCTGGGCGATGGTTTCCGAGGTATAGACGTGCAGGTGGACGCGGGCATGGTCCTTCAGCGGTTTGGCGGAAGGCAGAAGGGATAACGACACCTCGGCGCGCCGGGTGGAATGAAAAGTCGCGGCAGGCGCCAGCATCTTGCCGCGTTCGAGATCTGCCTTGGCCACACCGGCCAGGTTCAAGGCGGTGCGTTGACCGGCCAGCGCCTGCTCCGCGGGTTGCCCGTAGACCTGGACGCCGCGCACCCGCACGCGTTGTCCCTGGGGAAAGACTTCGAGTTCTTCGTCTTTGCGGATACTGCCGGTCACGAGCGTGCCGGTCACGACCGTGCCGAACCCCTTCATAGTGAAAACGCGATCGATGGGGAGGCGAGCCAGAGCGGTCGAATCTTTGGCTGGTACTTCAGAAGCCATCTTCAGCAACGATTGCTTGAGTTGATCGAGGCCCGCGCCGGTGATGGAACTGACCGGGGACGTCCAGAGTTTCACGGTCAACCAGATCAGATCTGGTCAGCACGGTGATTCCGCGGCTCACGGAAAGCTGGCGGCAGATGTCGAAGTGCTCGCGGGTCTGGGGTTTAATCGACTCATCGGCAGCAATCACCAGCAGGACTAAATCAATTCCACCGATGCCGGCCAGCATGTTGCGTACGAAGCGCTCGTGGCCGGGGACATCTACAAAGCCCAGGCGAAAGATTTCGTCAGGTCCGGGCAAATCCAGATGAGCGAAGCCGATGTCGATGGTGATGCCGCGGCGTTTTTCTTCTTCCAGACGATCGGCGTCGATGCCGGTTAGAGCCTTGACCAGAGCGGTCTTGCCGTGATCAATGTGTCCGGCGGTACCTACGATTACTGACTTCATGCGTGAACAGTATAGTGGAGCAGAGCGCTGCTGTTGCCGCGGGAGCCTGAGCATTCAGCAATCAGCAACTGCTTTGTTGGAAGAGCTCACATCTTCTCTACACAGCTGTGCTGCGAAATGCGACAATAGGGTTGAACTCCCTATGAACCTTTCTCAAACCCTGGGCATCTCGCCGGAGGTGATCCGGGAGCACGGCCTCACGCCGGAAGAATACGAACAAATCAAGCAACTGCTGGGTGGACGCGAACCAACCATTACTGAGCTGGGAATTTTCAGCGTCATGTGGAGCGAGCATTGCTCGTATAAATCTTCACGCGTGCATTTGAAACGGTTGCCGACGCGCAGCCGTCGCGTGGTGCAGGGTCCGGGAGAGAATGCGGGCATCATCGATATTGGCGACGGATGGGCCTGCGCGTTCAAGATTGAATCGCACAATCATCCTTCGTTCATTGAGCCTTTTCAGGGGGCTGCTACGGGAGTTGGCGGGATTCTGCGCGATATTTTCACTATGGGAGCGCGTCCCGTGGCGGTGATGGATTCGCTGCGCTTTGGGCCGATTCAAGAGTCAAAAGCCGCGGGCGCGGGCGCCCGCGCCACACAAGAAATTCACAGGAATCATTCGGTGCTCGAGGGCGTGGTCAGCGGGATCGCCTCTTATGGAAACTGCTTTGGGGTGCCTAACCTTGGTGGGGAGACAAAATTTGAAGATTGCTACTCGGGGAATCCGCTGGTGAATGCGTTTGCGTTGGGGTTGGTCCGGCGCGACCAGATTTTTTATGCGCGGGCTGCGGGAGAGGGCAATCCGGTGATTTACGTTGGCTCAAAAACCGGACGCGACGGGATTCACGGCGCCACCATGGCCAGCGAGGAATTCAGCGAAGCATCGGAAGCCAAGCGGCCCAGTGTGCAAGTTGGGGATCCATTTCTTGAGAAGCTGTTGCTTGAAGCTTGCCTGGAAGCCATGCAGACTGGCGCCGTTATCGGCATTCAGGACATGGGCGCTGCCGGGCTGACCTGCTCTACTTGCGAAATGGGAGCGCGCGGACACGTGGGTATCGAAATTGAACTTGATCGCGTGCCGCAGCGGGAGACTGGCATGATGCCGTACGAGATCATGCTCAGCGAATCACAGGAGCGCATGCTGCTGGTGGCGCAAAAGGGCCGGGAGCAAGAAGTGTTCGATGTCTTCCAGAAGTGGGGACTGGATGCAGTGGAAGTGGGACGCGTGACCAGCGACGATAAGATGCGTGTGCTGGAGCACGGAAAGGTGGTCGCTGAGATTCCGAACGAGGCGTTGACGGATGATGCGCCGCTTTATAAGCGTCCACTGGAGCGATGGGATCCACCTCTGCCGCGGGAGATGCCAGAGCATCTCAAGATTGGCGAAATGGGCGACCTTACTGGCAACCTGAAACATCTGCTGGCCAGCCCGAATATTTGCAGTAAGCGCTGGATCTGGCAGCAGTACGATCACATGGTGCAGACCAACACCGTCGAAGGTCCGGGTGCTGGGGATGCGGGCGTGATCCGCATCAAGGGGTCGCAACGTGGGCTGGCGATGGCACTCGATGGGAATGGGCGCTGGTGTTATCTCGATCCGCGGTTGGGGGCGATGCACGCGGTGGCCGAAGCTGCGCGCAACGTAGCTTGTGCGGGAGCGACTCCGGTAGGCGGAACGAATTGTCTGAACTTCGGCAATCCGGAGAAGCCTCACATCATGTGGCAGTTCTCACAAGTGATTGACGGCATGACTAAAGCTTGTGAAGAACTGGAGGTCCCCATCACGGGTGGTAACGTCAGTTTCTACAACGAAACTCTCGGGGAAGGGATCTATCCCACGCCCGTGGTCGGGATTGTAGGCATTCTGGACGATGTGCACAAAGCGATGCGTCCAGATTTCCGCGAGCCGGGACAGGCAATCGTCCTGCTGAGTGGGGCGGCGCCGGGCGATATAACGGACGCAGAATCGGAGTTTGGCTCGTCAGAATATGCTAAAGAAATCTTGGGAGCGGTTTGGGGTTATCCGCCGCAGTTGGAACTCGCAAAGGAAGCAGCGCTGCAAAAGGCTTTGATAGAAACCATTCAGGCAGGGCTGGTGGATTCGGCGCACGATTGTTCGGAGGGCGGAGTCGCCGTGGCGCTTGCCGAATCGGCGTTTCCCCGGGGAGTTGGATTGAAAGTAAATCTGGCTGCACAGGGTCTACCGGCGGAGTTTGTGCTGTTCGGGGAAGACGCGAGCCGGGTCGTGATCTCCTGCGACCGAGGTAACCTGTTGGGAATCCAACAAATAGCGGTAAAATATGGGCTCTCGGCGGATATCATCGGCGAGACTGTTGGGCAGCACGTTGAAATCAATATCGATGGCCAAGTAGTTGTATCCGCATCAGTTGCTGAGTTGAGCGGGGAATACGAAGGAGCGCTCGAAAGACTGCTTAAGAGTGAGCCAGCGGCGGCGGCAGCGGACTGATTTACGATTTACGATTTTCCATTAGAAAACTCGAAGTGTTTGCGTGCGACTAGATGATTCCTTTCGATAAATTTCGAGAAGAATGCGGAGTGGTGGCGGTTTACGGGCACCCTGAGGCGGAGACGCTGGCCTATCTGGGACTTCACGCGCTGCAACATCGGGGACAAGAGTCGGCTGGAATCGTTACCTCCAATGGGCTGACGTTGAACATGCACAAGGCGATGGGGCTGGTGGCGGATATCTTTACCGAAGAAACGCTGGCCAGACTGCGTGGCACGCTGGCCATTGGACACACGCGTTATTCCACCGCGGGAGATTCGGCGCTGCTCAATGCGCAACCCATCAGAGTGCAGTCGAACAAAGGGATGATGGCTCTGGCGCACAATGGCAACCTGGTAAATGCACTGGAAATTCGTCATCGGCTGGAAGCGCAGGGGTCGATTTTTCAAACCAGCAGTGATACTGAAGTGCTGGTCCATCTCATCGCGCTCTCCAAGGAACATACGCTGCCTGAAGCGATGGCCGACGCTCTGCGCAGGGTGGAAGGCGCTTTCTCGCTGGTGATGATCAGTCCCGACCGCATCTTCGCGGCGCGCGATCCACGCGGCTTCCGGCCTCTGGCCATGGGAAGAATTCCACGGGTAGCGGGAGAGAAGCAAGACACGATCGTTTTTGCTTCAGAAACTTGCGCCTTTGATCTGATCGGCGCCACTTACGAGCGGGATGTTCGGCCGGGTGAGTTGATCGTAGTTGGACCGGAGGGGATTACCTCGCGCATCTATGCAACGCCAGCTGCGCAATCAAGCTGCATCTTTGAGCACGTGTATTTTTCGCGGCCGGACAGCCTGGTGTTTGGACGTCCGGTACAGGACAGCCGCGAGGAGTTGGGCCGGCAATTAGCTAGGGAGTCGCCAGCCGACGCCGATATTGTGGTTCCAGTGCCTGATTCGGGCGTCACGGCGGCCATGGGTTATGCCTCCGAGAGCGGGATTCCGTTTCGCTTCGGCCTGATCCGCAATCATTATGTGGGGCGTACTTTCATCGAGCCGCGGCAAAGTGTGCGCGATTTCGGGGTGAAGCTGAAATTGAATCCGGTTCGCAGCATCCTGGAAGGCAAACGCGTGGTGCTGATTGACGATTCCATCGTTCGGGGAACCACCAGCCGGAAGATCGTGCGCATGATTCGCAGCGCGGGTGCGAAAGAAGTGCATATGCGCATCTCCTGCCCGCCAACCATTTCGCCCTGCTTCTACGGAGTTGACACACCTTCAAAAAAAGAATTGATCGCCGCCAACAAGTCAGTAGAAGAGATTCGCGAATTTATCGGTGCCGAGTCGCTGGCTTATCTCTCGCTCGAGGGAATGAAGAAGGCCTGTGGCGACGGCGAAAAAACTACCTACTGCACCGCCTGCTATACCGGCGTCTATCCTACGAATTGGGTGGACGTGGAAGAAATTCAACCGGCGACGGTACGGCGCTAATATCTAGTGGCTAGTGGTCAGTGGCCAGTCATATTCTGGCGCTGAGCATTGCGACACGCCACTCCTGCTCCTGCCTGATCGAGCTAAAAGTGGAACTTAAGGCTGCCTCCGATCGTTCGTGAAGGAGCGTATTGAATGGGGATCTCTTCACTCTCTTTGGCGATCTGATAAATGCTGTCGAAAACGTTGGTGACGTCGAACTCAAAATCAAGACGGCGTGGTTCGGCAGTCCAGAGTGTAAGTCCCGTGGCAAGATCAGACGTGAAGTGCTGGGGCAGGCGCGGGCCGTGCTCGATGATGGTGCCGCTTCCGTACCGCATCGCACTGCCCATCCAGAAACCACGCCAGCGGTTGTGATAGAAAATCTGCGCCGTGCCGGTGTGAGTCTGATCAAATGCAGGGATGATGCGCTCGCCCGCCACCAAAGGCTCATCGCCGGCAAATCCTCCAGTGATCGGACCGTAAAAGTAGGTTTTAGATAATGCGTACTGGAAACGTCCACTGATGCCGAACCGCTCCAGTTGCCGCATGTTCAGGACCAGTTCGCCGCCTTGGGATCGGGCTGCATGAAAATTGATGGGGACGAAGATCCTGGAGATACTGATCTCGTGATTTTCAAAGCTGTTACGTCCGGTGTGTAAATAGGCGTTCAGTTCCAGGCTTATCCGGGGGTGGAGTTCCTGCGCCCATCCCACTTCATAATAATTCTGGGTGTAAGGCCGAACATTGCCCACGCGCTGATCGACTTTGACGGCATCGTGGCCGATGAAACTGGCCAGTAAGGAATACTCGATTGGAGGCGGAGAAAAGTATCGGTTGTATGCGGCATGCAGTACGGACTTAGTTTTGTTGAAATGGTAGGCGAAGCCGATGCGCGGGCTGGTTTGCACGCCTGTGTCGACCAAGTCGAAGTAGTCGTAACGAACCCCAAGATCTACGGTCAAGTCACGGAATGGCGAAAAGTGGTCTTGGACGTACACACTGGCCTGCCCGCCTTTCAATCCGCCACTGAAAGCCGGGAACACATCTGGATCCCCACGGCCATCGAAGAAGAAGCTCTCATTCTCGCGCAGGCGCACCAGGTCCAGGCCGGCTTTGAGGAAATGTCCGTGCCAATAGTAGGATAGATCGCTCTTGATTCCGAGCGTGAGCGGCACGCGCGAAGCGATTGAAACCGGAGTGTCGGGATCGCTGGTCGGTAACACGCGGTCGGAGCCAGTCCGTTCATACAGCGAAGTGGAAATCAGAGTGTCCGGTGTGAAACTGTGCAGCCAACTCAGGATGGCCGTTTGTTGGCGTAAATGACGCTGCGCATTGCGGCCCACTTCCTGATCTTCGGTAATGTTTGGCTGCTGAAAATTGGCGCCACCGCCCATGAGCAGCAGTTTGAAGACGTCATGATTACCGGAGCGCCAATCAAATTGCGCCGTGGCGCGCGAGCCTTTTCCAAAATCGTAAAGCTCCTGTGGCTGGGGCGGTTCGAGATAACGGCCCGAGGTGAAGCCGTCCACGAAAAAGTAGTAGCCCAGTTTTCCTGCTTGCCCGCCGTAATCGGCGTTGAGATCGTAGTTATCCAGAGTGGCGCCGCGGAAGTTTACGTCGCCATGTCCTGCAAGGTCGGCACCGGAACGCGTAGTGATGTCGAGCACCCCGCCGAAACGATTGCCGTATTCAGGAGTGAATCCGCCGGTCATCAAATCAACGGTCTCGAAAATTTGCGGGCCCACGCCGGGACTGAACTGGGGTTGCGTGTTGTCCAAGAAGGAAACGCCGTTGATGAATTCGTGCAGAGAAAATTCAGTGCCACGAACAGCCAGGAAATTGTCGTGGCTATCGCTGGCGCCGGGCATCAGGTTATTGACCAGATCGTTTGTGGAGTTGGTCAGAGAGTCGGGGAGTATATCGAGATCCCGTCGCGTGAAGGTGTAAGAACTGCCGGTCTTTTCTGGGTCTATGGTGAGAGAACTACCCTTTACCTCAACTGTTTGCTGCACTGATTGCTTGTGCTGCAACTCGACGGCGAGCGAGAGCGGTTGACGCGCACGCAGCACGAAGTCGTAGCTGGACACATAAAAGCCGGGAGCTTCAGTCTTCAACGTGTAGGCGCCAGCTTCCACCGCAGCAAAACGAAATTTTCCCATCGCATCGCTGGTGGCTTGTTGGACAACGGTGCCTTCGGCGCGTTTCAGAGAGACCGACGCTCCGGCGACGATATTGCCGGTGTTGTCGCGGATGAAACCGTCAATTGGGGTTTGGGCGCGGACAGCGGTCGACATAAGTCCGGCCAGAAAAAACAAAATCATGAGCTGCCTTCGCACGAATCTACCCCCCCGAGGGAAAGATGCAGCGAGGAAACTAAGGAGCATAGTTTAAATGAATGGAACGCTGCGGCAAAACAAGCCAGTTCTTTCACGTAATGTGCGATCTCGATTTCAGGTGAGCGTGCAGTGCCGTGACTAGCGGAGTGTTTTCTGCGCACTGGCGACCCGGGGAATCTTTTGCAAGTCTTCGGTGAAGCGTACTTCCCTCCAGCTATTGAGTAAATCCTGGACGCCTTCGACAATGCTCCTACTGATTTCAATTACAAGCCAGCCGCCAGGCTTCAACGCGTCGTGCGCTTGCGGGATTAGGCGCTGAATGACTTCGAGACCAGTGGGTCCGGCAAAGACCGCATGACGCGGCTCGAACTTGCGGACTTCAAGTTGTACCTGGTCTTCTTCGGATTCTCCGACGTAAGGGGGATTGGAAACCACACAGTCGAAACGGTTCTGGCCGAGTCTCTGCAGTAAATCGCCTTGGTGAAAATGAACTCGGCTTTCCAGCTGATGACGAGCGGCGTTGGCGCGCGCGATCTCGAGAGCCTCCGAAGAGATATCGGTGGCGTGCATTTCGGCTTGAGGCAACTCTTTCGCGAGTGCGATTGCAATGCAGCCGGAGCCGGTGCCCACGTCCACAATGCGAGGAGTTGTCATAGTTTGAACGAGCGGCAGCACAGTTTCGATCACGTGCTCAGTTTCTGAACGCGGAATAAGCACAGCTGGAGTGACGATAAAATCCATCCCCCAGAATTCCTGATGCCCCGTGATGTACTGCGCTGGAATGCCTTGCGCACGCTGGTCGAGGGCTTGATCGTAACGAGATTTCTCGTCGTCTCCTAATTGGCGCTCGGGATGGGCGTAAAGATAGGCGCGGTCGCAGTTGAGAGTGAACATGAGGAGGAGTTCGGCATTCATCCGCGGGGAGGGGACGCCAGCTGCGGTGAGACGGCTACCGGCGGAAGTGAGGGCGTCACGAAGCAGCACAAAATTAGGAAGTAAGAAATCAGAACGCAGAAGTAACAGGCTACTCACTTCTTCTAACCCGGACTATAAGTTTGCAGTTTTCAGTTTTCAGTTCGCAGTTCTCAGTCTTGCCTTTCCGAGTTTTTGATTATCAGACAACGCTGGCGCTTTCCTGCTTCATGTTCTCTGCCTGGTAATGGGTCACAAGCGCTTCGAGGAGTGGCTGGAGTTTGCCGTCCATGACCTCCTGCAACTGGTGAATCGTCAGCCCGATGCGGTGGTCGGTCACGCGATTTTGGGGAAAGTTGTAGGTGCGAATTTTTTCGCTGCGGTCCCCGGAGCCAACCATGGCGCGGCGTTCTTTGGCCAAGGCGTCCTGCTGCTTCTGCATCTCCATTTCATAGAGGCGGGAGCGCAACACGCGCATGCCTTTTTCCCGATTCTTGATCTGGGATTTTTCGTCCTGGCAACTGACTACGGTATTGGTAGGCAAGTGAGTGATACGCACCGCGGAATAAGTCGTGTTCACTGATTGGCCGCCCGGGCCGGAGGAACAAAATGTGTCGATACGTAAGTCCTTGGCTTCGATTTTGATATCCACGTCCTCGGCTTCCGGCAGGACGGCGACGGTTACGGCCGAAGTATGCACGCGTCCTTGCTGCTCAGTGGCGGGAACCCGCTGTACCCGGTGCACGCCGCTTTCATATTTCAGCCGCGAAAAAACGCGCTTGCCTTCGATGATGGCGATTACTTCTTTCAAGCCGCCGACAGAAGATTCGGACGTGGAAAGCACTTCCACCTTCCAGCCCTGAGTTTCCGCGTGGCGAGTGTACATACGGAACATTTCAGCGGCGAACAGCGTGGCTTCATCGCCGCCAGTCCCGGCACGAATTTCCAGGATGACATCTTTTTCGTCGTTGGGATCCTTAGGCAGGAGCAACACTTTTAGTTCGGCTTCGACTCCGGCAACGCGCGCTTCCAGTTTGTCGAGCTCTTCCTGGGCATAAGCGCGCATCTCGGGATCTTTTTCCTCGGCGAGCATGACGCAACTTTCGGCGATGCCTTTCTTCAAATCTTTGTATTCGCGATATCTCTCCACCATAGGCGAGATTTCGCTGTGGGCCTTGGCAGTCTTCTGGAACTTCGCCGAATCGCTCATGATATCGGGCGAGGCCAGAGCCTGCGTCAATTCCTCGTAGCGGGCTTCGATTTGGTTAAGGCGTTCAAACATATTGGTCAGCGGCCACTGATCAGTGGCCAGTCTTGCAAGAGTTATTTAATTGTACGCGTTGAGAGAAGCGAGAATGTTCGCGGCGACGCCGCTAGGCAATGACCAGTTCGCCGCCGCGCTGTTTCTCCAGGGACATGGCGTGGTTCAGGGCGACAATGGCGCATTCCGCCTGCTGGTCCGAAGGGGGCTGGGTGGTGATGCGCTGCAGCCAGAGGCCGGGGGCGGTCATCAAGGCGAAGAGTGATCCGCGATGTTTGGCTGCGAATCGAATAATTTCGTAGGACGCGCCGGCAATCACCGGTAACAATGCGATCCGCACGCAGAAGCGCGCCCAGAAGGTGGTCACTGGAATAAGGGTGTATACCAGGATCGATATCAGCATGACGGTCATCAGGAAACTGGTGCCGCAACGGGGATGATAGGTAGTGTATTTCTGCACTGAGGCGGTATCGAGGGGATCGCCATTCTCGAAGGCGAAGACTGTCTTGTGCTCCGCGCCGTGATATTCGTACACGCGGTGAATGTCGCGCCACAATGAGACTCCCCAGATGAATAACAGGAATAGCGCAATGCGGATCGCACCATCTACTAGGTTGAAGATAATCTGCTGGCCGAAAAGCGGGTTCAGGCGTTTCAGTTCGGTGGCGGCCAGCAAGGGGAGGAACTTATACATGAAAATAAAAAAGCCGAGGGAGAAGATAATGTTGACGGCCGCCATCCAGCCACTGACTTCGAGCTTCTTGCCTTTGTCGTCTGCGGGTATTTCGTCGAGGGCGACATTGGCGGAAAAACGGAGAGCGCGGAATCCGAGCGTCATGGCATGTCCCAATGTCATTACGCCGCGAACGATGGGCCAACCCATCCATTTGTGTTTTTCAGAGAGCCGCTCCAGTGGTTCGCTGTGGGTTGAGATCTCGCCGGAAGGTTTGCGACAGGCGATCGCCCAGGCATGAGGGGAGCGCATCATAACGCCCTCGAGCACGGCTTGACCGCCGACGAGAGTCTCCTCGCCGCTCTCCAGTGCGGGCAGGAGTTGAACCGACACGAGGAATCGCAACCATGTTTTCAGAAAGCGCATATGTAATTAGATGATCTTTCTGGAGCGAAGTATCAGGGTTAAGGATACCACAGGCGGAGGGCGGTTCCGAAGTGCTGGAATGTTCCTAAATAGACAGAATCACATAACTTAAGTGCGGTTTTAGAGATGTCGACTAAGGCCGAATGACTTCAATCTTCAGGTCTGAACGAGCAATGGCGACCAAATGCAGAAATTAGCTGAAGCCTGCGAGTGGATTGTAGCCACTACTAAGAAGCTGGAAAAGATCGCGATTGTGGCGGGATACTTGAAATCACGCACCCCAGAGGAAGCGGCAGTTTCCGCGGTATTCCTTTCCGGCAGAGCGTTTCCCTTGTGGGAGGAAACCACGCTTCAGGTCGGCGGGTCGTTGTTGTGGCGAATCGTGGGGGAACTCGCCGGAAAGAGCGAAGCGGAACTGACCGCCGCCTACCGCCGGCATGGCGATCTGGGAGCTGTGGCTGGAGAGGTATTGCCCGCGACGGGGCGCGGTTTGAATGTAATCGAAGTGCAAGAAAGATTCCGTCAGATTGCGGCTGCGCGAGGACCGGCGGCGAAGGGCGTAATGGTACGGGAACTGCTTTCGCTATCCGCGCCGATTGAGGCCAAGTACATCGTAAAGATTATGACCGGCGATTTGCGCATCGGATTGAAGGAAAGTCTGGTGGAGGAGGCGATCGCCAAAGCCTACGGCGTTACGCTTAAAGATGTGCAGCGCGCCAACATGTTGTTGGGAGATATCGGTGAGACGCTGAAGTTCGCGCTGGCTGGGAAACTGATTGAAGCAAAGATGCGGTTGTTCCATCCTCTCGGATTCATGCTGGCCAGTCCGGCGCAGTCCGCGGAAGAGGCGCTTAGTTACTTCGAAGAGGCGGCGGTGGAGGACAAGTACGACGGCATCCGTGCTCAGGCGCATAGCGCGGACGGAGAGGTTCGCATCTTTTCGAGGACTCGCGACGACATCACTGAGTCTTTTCCCGAACTTCCCAGTGTGCTGGCGGGCCTGCCTGAGGACGTGATTCTTGATGGAGAAATTGTGGCTTGGAGTTACCTTGCGGCTGAATCGAACGAGCCTGGGCGCGCTCTTCCCTTCAGCGCACTTCAACAGCGGTTGGGAAGGAAGAAGGTCAGCGAAGAAATGATGCGGCAGGTTCCAGTGGCCTATCTCGCATTCGATGTGCTCTATGCCAGAGGCGAATTGCTGCTGGACCGTCCATGGCGTGAACGGGCACAGATTCTCGATAAGTTGCTATCTGCCAGCCGAGTGCCGCTGACAAAACGTTCTTCGGGCGCGCAAGGCCAATTGACATTTGAGGACCGAGAGCAAGTGGCAACCGCGAAGGTGATTCGCGCACCGGTGTTTCGCGCCTCTTCCGCACAGGGGCTCGATGCTTTGTTTGAGGCCGCGCAGGCTCGTGGCAATGAAGGATTGATGATCAAAGATATGGGCTCGATATATGCCCCCGGGCGACGGGGAAAATCATGGCTGAAGCTCAAGCGCGAACTGGCGACGCTCGACGTGGTGGTTACCGCGGTGGAGTATGGACATGGCAAACGCATTGGCGTCCTGAGTGATTACACTTTTGCCGTGCGTGACGGCGAGCGGCTGGTGAACATCGGCAAAGCGTATTCCGGACTCACTGACGCTGAAATCGCTGAGATGACGAAATGGTTTCTGGAACACACAGTCGAAGATCTGGGTTCCCGGCTGATGGTGGAACCGAAAATTGTCCTGGAAGTGGCATTCAATAACATGATGCGCTCCGAGCGTCACAACAGCGGCTTCGCATTACGCTTCCCACGCATTGTGCGCATACGTCATGACAAGCTGCCGGAAGAGGCGGACACGATTGAGAGGGTCAGGGAGATTTATGAAGCGCAGAAGAATTGACGAATTTGAAGAATTTACGATTTTCGATTTACGATTGCCGATTGAAAATCCATGCCGCCAGGTTCCGTGAGCTCTTAAATCGACACTCGTAAGTCCTAAATCGAAAATGCCTAGTGCTGTTCCGTCACCGGAATCACGCACCCGTGGGCGACTTCACAGACTGCGTGTTCGAACTGGATCGTGGTGTGGTCGATGCGGAACTCTGTATGCAGGCATCCCCTGACATCACGGAGGATACGTTCGCTGACTGACGGCGGAATGTCGGCGATTGAAATGTGACAGGAGAGCGCGCGAGTCTCGGAGCCGAGGTTCCAGACATGCAGGTCGTGGACGTCGTTTACTCCATCAATTTCACGAATGGCGGCTTCCACGCGTTCAAGTTTTATTCCCCGAGGCGTGCCTTCGAGCAGGATGTTCAAGGTTTCCCGCACGATGCCGAAGCCTGACCAGAGAATCAGAGCGCCGATGCCGAAGGAAAGCGCTGAATCGATCCAATTCTGGCCTGTGGCGAGGATGGCCCAGCCGCCAGCGATCACGGCCGCGGTGGAAAGCGTGTCGCCAATCTCGTGCAGGAAGGCGCTGCGCAGGTTCACGTCGCGTCCCGTGCGATAGAGCAGCACCGCGATCACACCATTCATCACTACTCCGGCGGCGGCCACACCGATCATGACTTCGGCATGAACCTGCTGGGGATTCCGCCACCGCCTGAAGGCTTCGTAGAAAATCAGGAGAGAAACCGCGACCAGCGAAGCTGCATTGGCCAGTGCGGCCAGGACTCCGGCACGGTGATAGCCATAGGTCTTGGTGGCGCTGGGAGGCCGCGATTGCAGGTATACCGCTATCAGCGACAGCAGCAGAGCAAAGAAGTCGGAGAGATTGTGGCCTGCCTCGGAAAGCAGCGCCAGCGAGTGCGAGCGAACTCCGGCAAGCACCAGCAGCACGATGTAGGCCAGGGTTACGACGAGGGAAAACCGCAGAATGCGCGTGGCTCGTTCGTTTCCGTGGTGGCGGGCATGCGCGTGCATACTTCAAGTTTAAGGTGGGCGGGAGAACGGTTCAAGACGCAACAGTAACTCGGAGGAATTTTCGATTTACCATTGCCGATTGTCGATTTAAGGCCTCAACCTCACTTGACCGTGCTGCTCTACAATGCTTCGTCAGCTTCGACTTGAGGTCGAGGTAACTTAATGCAAACAGCCGAGGTGGTGATTATTGGCGGGGGGATTGTGGGGTCGAGTATTGCCTATCATCTCATCGCAGCTGGGTGTAAAGACGTTTTGGTTATCGAGCGAGAAAGCGCGCAGGGCAAAGGATCTACGGGCAAGAGCATGGGCGGGGTGAGAGCGCAGTTCTCTACCCCGATCAATATCCAGATGTCGCTCTACTCGATTCCGTTCTACGCAAGCTTCGATGTGCGCTTGGGACATCCCGCCGGCTATCGTCCGCAGGGATATTTGTTTTGCGCCACCAACGACGAACATCTTGCATACCTGCGGACGAATTTCGAGAAACAGGTTGCAATGGGACTGAAAGATGTCCGCCTGGTGAATGCGGGGGAAATTCGCAAACTCTTTCCGCAGCTTCGCTCGGATGACATTGTCGGGGGCAGTTTTTGCCCTACCGACGGCTTTGTTGATCCTTACAGCGCGATGATTGGTTTCATGTCGTGGGCAAGCGATCACGGCGCCAAGCTATGGAAGAACGCCACTGTGAGCGCCATTCAATGTGACTCCCGCGGAATTGCCAGCGTGGAAACCACAAAAGGGTCGGTAGCCACGCGCACTGTCGTCAACGCGGCGGGACCATGGGCGGTAGAAGTAGCGCGCATGGTGGGGATCGATCTTCCCGTGAAACCGCTGCGGCGCATGCTCGTTCCGACTGAACCCTTCGATGGATTTCCTCATAGCGCGCCTATGATCATTGATATGTCGAATGGATTTCATTTTCGGCCAGAAGGCTTGGGATTCCTACTGGCATGGAATGATCCTGAGGAGACTCCTGGATACAAAACCGATTTCGATCCAGGATTCATTGAGAAAATTCTGACACGGGCGGCGGACCGGGTGCCGGTGTTCGAAAATCTGGCAGTGAATCCGAAGCGGGCGTGGGCAGGGTTGTACGAGATGACTCCGGATCACCATCCGATTCTTGGGGCGGTGCCGGAAGTGCCGGGATTTTATCTGGCGAATGGTTTCAGCGGGCACGGAGTAATGCATGCGCCGGCGACGGGAAAGATTTTGGCTGATCTCATTCTCACCGGGAAGACCGGTCTAGTCGATGCACGGCTGCTGGATTTGGCGCGCTTTGCAGAAGGCAGGACGATCCACGAGACAGCAGTGTTGTAGCAGATGTCTATTGCGGCAGACCCGGACACCCCAGTTGCCTTAAATAGCAACTCTACTCTGTCGTTGGTTTAGCTGACGTTACATAATAGTCGGAGTCTCCAGAGAGCGGAGAGTTGGTCGTGGGTATGGGTGTCCTGGGGGGCTTGGTCCAGCTCAAATCTTCGATTAATCATGGTTTTGTCGAAAGCTTCCCACCCGCTCTTGACAGCTCGGTAGAACGGAATCACGCGAATATGCGTAGGCTCTCCGTTCCGATCAAATTCGATGGCGCTACCTATGGGATCGTCGGAGAGTTTCGTTCAGGCATGATGATAGCTTGGTGCGCAGGAAGATTACGATACCAGTTTTTAAGATGCTTGATCTGTTTGTCCGTCAGATCCGGAACGATGAAGCGGGCTCCGCGTAGCGTGTTCTTCGCGTGGCCGCCGTAATTGCCAAGAGCGTCGATGATGCAGCAAAGCAAAAGAACAGCTGGATAACCATAGAGACCGCCGTTCGACTTGCGGGTGCTGACGCAGTGTTTGGCAATCGCAAGATATTCCTCAATCGCTTCTACGGACATAGATCGGAGATCGCTGTGGATGGCCATTACTTAATTTTACCGGATGCCCCCGGACGCGTGCATATTCCATCCCGTCATGCTCTCAGCCACGACGGACTTGAGGGTTGAAGAATAACACTCGCGACAATCGGCTAGCTTTACAGGTTCGCGGGCGAGGGTGCCCGCGCCACATAATCACATAATCAAAATAAAAAGCCTCTTGCTTGCGCAAGAGGCTTTTTTGGGGGAGGGCTGCGGGCGTCGGTACCCGCTCCCTAAACTATTTCGGAGGCGCCTGCTGGTCCTGAGTTGCAGGAGCAGGGGCGCTGGAAGTAGAAGCGAGCTGTTCCAGATCGTTCTTCAGCAAGCTGATTTCCACGCGACCACCGCTGATTCGCTTGTTCTTGCCCTGTTCGTCAGCGGTTGCAACCGGAGCGTTGCCCATACCGACGACAAAGATGCGATACACGGGGATCTCGTGATTGAGCACCAGGTAACGTACGACCGAATCCGCCATCTTTTGCGAGGTGGCAATTGCGGCCTGGCCACGACCTGAAGAGAAGCCCTGCACTTCGATGATGTAGCCGCGCTGACTCTTCAGCGGGGTTGCCATCTCATCAAGGGCGGTCTTGGCATTCTGGCTTAGGACGCTCTGGCCGGGACGGAAGCGGATCTCGGTCTGAGTAGCGGCCTTATATTGATCGATGTTGCCGACAACCTGCTCAACCGTGGACAGCCGAGTGTTGGCCTGGGTGGCAGTCTGCTGCGCCAACTGGGCCTTGTTTCCCGCGTCGATGGCATGCTGATCAGCTTCGTTGGCCTTGGTCGAGGCCAGACGGATGCCTTCCTGGGCGCGCGAATCGACGTCCTTGATCATCTTGCTGTTGGCGGAGGTCAGTTCATCGAGCTCGTTGACGCGATCCCGGATGGGCTGGGTTTGCCGCTGGACATACTTCTTGCGGGCAAAAGGATTCAGCTTGCCCCAGAAACCTTCATGGGTGTCTGGCTGCAAAGGCTGTTTGCCGCTGGCTCCAGCTTGAGCGGCTGCGGGAGCGTTCTGGTCAGCTGGGGCGGCTTGAGCCGGTTGAGCTGGGGCGGCTTGAGCCGGTTGAGCTGGGGCGGCTTGAGCCGGTTGAGCGGCCGCGGGAGCATTCTGGTCAGCCGGAGCGGCTTGAGAATTCTGAGCCGGTTGACTGGCTGCAGGTTGACTCGGCGTGGTCGAGGTGGTTTGCTGCGCGAAGGCCGGCAATGCGAGGACAACGGCCAAGAGCAACGCTACGATGAGTCTGTTCTTCATTTCAACTTCCTCCGAATGGGGGAGCATTGTTGGCTCCACTCCAGCACGCCTTACGGGCGTGTTGCGTTTTTTTTGCGTCCCCTAACGGGTGAACTAAAGGCAAGCTTTTCAGCATTGCTGGCTCTACGCTGACGCGGCATGGAGCCAAACCCTAAAATAATCGGTACCCAATGGTGCTGATACCTACGTCTATCTATAACAGGTCAAATGCCAAACCGCTGGAAAGCTAAACCCTTGGTTTTCAACAAGATTGTAGACCTTTGCGGGATTCCGCGGGGCAGAAAACGTCTGCGCAGAGTAATTTTGGCAAAAACTGATATAAAAACTGCGTGGGCCACAAAGCCGAAAATCATGTGAGGGAACGAATGCACAAGAGCCATAGATTTGGCTGTCTGATCGCGATTTTCTGGTTGGTGACTGTCAGTTTGGGTTCGTCGCAAGCGGCTTCGCCGACGCCTGATCAGAACTTTGCGTCGGCTAAGATTTCTGCCGACCGTCTGAAACAGTACTCTGACTTGGCCCTGCAATGGGAGCAGGAGTATCTGCGTATCGATACCACGAATCCTCCTGGCAATGAGACGCGGTCGGCGGCTTTCTTCAAAAAGATTTTCGATGCCGAAGGAATCGAAAACCGCGTATTTGAGTATGTACCCGGTCGGGCCGATATATGGGCCAGGGTTCCACACAATACGACGGAGGCAAAACGTCCGATCATTTTGTTGAACCATATGGACGTGGTCACCAGCGATGCCTCGCACTGGAAGGCGCCGCCGTTCAGCGCTGCAATCCTCGGCGACTCGATCTATGGACGCGGTGCGCAGGACATGAAAAGCGAAGGCTTGGCTCAGTTGGTCGTAATGGTCATGCTGAAGCGTGAGAAGGCGGCCCTTGATCGCGACATCATCTTTTTGGCGGTGAGCGACGAGGAAGCGGCCGGCACTGGCACGGATTGGATGATCGCCCACCAGCGGGACCTGCTGGGGAATGCCGAGTTTCTGATTAATGAAGGCGGCGAGAACCTGCTGGAAAACGGGAAGGTAAAGTACATTGGAGTGGATGTCGGCGAGAAATCACCATTTTGGCTTCATGTGGTGGCACATGGCCGGCCCGGCCACGGATCGCGTCCTATTCCAGACTCGGCACCTAACCGGCTGGTAAAGGCGCTGGACCAGATCATTGCCTATCGCACTCCGTTTAAAGTTCTGCCGGTGGTGGAGGAATTCCTGCAGGTCATGGCGCCGTATGAGCCGCCTGAACGGGCACGCCGGTTCCAGAATATCCAGCAATCTCTGCAAGACAAGAATTTCCAAAACGAAGTGGAACGCGACGAATCGCTCAACTTCCTTCTCCGCAACACGATTTCATTAACCATGTTGGGCGGCTCGGCGCAGACGAACGTCATTCCCCCGGAGGCGTGGGCGAATGTCGACGTCCGATTGCTGCCGGGAGAGGATCCGAAAGAGTTCCTGGAATCCATCCGCCAGGTGGTGAGTGATCCCCAGGTGGGCGTGGAACCATTGAATGCCGAGTTCCGCAAAGCCAACTACTCTCCCACGGACACCGCTTTGTATAGCGCGATTCGTCAAGTCTCGTCACATTATTTTCCGGGCACTCCAGTCGCTCCGCGGTTGACCAGCGGGTACACCGAAAACCAGCGCTACCGTCCGTTGGGAATTAATGCCTATGGATTCTCTCCGTACACCGCGACGGCGCAGGAAGGCAGCACCGAGCATGGGAATGACGAGCGCATACGCGTGGAAGAGGTGCGACGCGGGTACCGGGTACTGTATGACGTGGTAACACTGGTAGCAAAGTGATGAGCAACAGACGCAACTGAAATAACTAGTGCATCCTGCGCTCAAAAGCGTGGCACATCGGCCGTGGCGTTTGCCCGCCGGGCCGTGGATCATGGCGCAGACCTGGCATGATCTGTTATTTGCCCATTGGCCGATAGAGTCCGCCGTTTTGAGAAAGCTGGTTCCGCAAGCGCTGGCGCTGGATACTTTTAACGGCCAGGCGTGGATTGCGGTAACTCCTTTCCACATGAGCGGGATTCATCTTCGCGGCTTTCCGGCGCTGCCTGGCCTGTCACGTTTTCCCGAGCTGAACGTCCGCACCTACGTGACATTCGACGACAAGCCGGGTGTCTACTTTTTCAGCCTTGATGCCGCTAGCGCCGCGGCGGTTTGGGGCGCAAGAACCTTCTACCATTTGCCTTACTTTGCTTCGAACATGTCGGTGGAAACCCGCGAGCAATGGATTAGGTATCTATGTCGACGTAGGCAGTCGAGCGCGGAATTCCACGGTCGATATCGCCCGATTGGCGCGGTGCAACTCCGGCAGGAGGGCAGCCTCGAGGCCTGGTTGACGGAGCGCTACTGCCTCTACAGTGTGGCCGAAGGGCATGTCTATCGCGCCGAAATCCACCACGAGCCATGGCCCTTGCAAGACGCCGAAGCTGAGATCGAGATCAATACCATGGCGGCGCCTTCCGGCATTTCACTATCGGGAAGACCCGCCCTCTTGCATTTCGCGCGAAAATTGGGAGTTCTGGTGTGGCGGCCCCATCGTGTAGGTTCCTCTTGAAAACACATAGCAGTGAACCTGGCCAGTGCTGGAGTTTTGTTGCGACCATCTCTGCCTTCCCATATTCTGCATTTAAGTTATGAATGGTCCCGAAGAACTCCTCCTGGAACTATTTGCCATCTTTGTGGCGGCAAAGGTGATGGGAGAAGTATTCGAACGGCTGAGCCTGTCTGCCGTGCTGGGCGAAATTCTGGCAGGGATTTGCCTGGGCCCCTATGCGCTGGGCTTGATTCATCCCAGCGACACACTGCATTCGGTGGCCGAACTGGGCGCCATTTTCGTGCTGTTCAGCGCCGGCTTGCAAACCAGTCCACGCGACTTGATAAGCGTAGGTAATAAGGCGCTGCAGGTGGCAGTGGCGGGCGTTATCGTGCCTTTTGTTCTGGGCTTCACATATATGAAGCTCCGCGGAGATGCTACCCGCGAAGCGGTCTTCGTAGGCGCGGCCATGGTGGCCACGAGTGTGGGCATCACCGCGCGCGTGCTCGGCGACTTGCGCGTACTCGCCACCCGAACGGCCAAAATCATCATGGGCGCGGCAGTCTTTGACGACATCCTCGGCATGGTGCTGCTGGCGGTTGTAGCTGGTCTTGCCTCTGGGAACGGATTGGGTTGGCTGCATCTGAGTGTGCTGATCGTTGAAGCCGCCACTTTTGCGCTGTTCATGATCTTTATTGCTCCCCGGATCGTGCATCGCATGCAGCCCCGAGTTGAGCATCTTTCCACACAGAATGCTTCGCTTGTGGTTGCGCTTACCTTGTGCCTGTTCCTTTCCTGGCTAGCCTCAAAGATTGGGATGGCCGCTATCATCGGCGCATTTTTTGCGGGTTTGATGTTCGCCGATTACGCTCCAGAATGGAGTCTGATGCCGCGCGTGGGGGGTATTAATGAGTTCTTGTCGCCTTACTTTTTCTTTATCATTGGCACGCGGCT
>WNGH01002943.1_pt1 | contig 33446 bp, 32 predicted proteins | sample 5400631 | NCBI WGS metagenome assembly WNGH01 (sample SAMN13153373, study PRJNA577476) | soil metagenome | isolation source: 115 cm soil or saprolite under Garry oak tree replicate 1 | place: USA:California | collected 2016-06-15
GCCTGGCTATAGTTCACGCCATCATCTGGCAGGGCCGACCAATCGCGGGAATCGGGCCTGGCGATCACGTCCAGCATCAGCGCCGCATCTGCTACAGTGCGAGTCATGGGGCCGGTATGCGCCAGGCTGCCGAATGGACTCACTGGCCACGTGGGAACCCTGCCAAAGGTTGGCTTCAGGCCGACACAACCGCAAAAGCCCGCCGGTATCCGGATGGAACCGCCACCATCGGTGCCTACAGCGAGGGTGGTCATCCCAATGACGACAGCAACGGCACTTCCGCCACTCGACCCTCCAGAGGTGCGGCTCTCATTCCACGGATTGCGTGTGATCCCGGTCAGCGGGCTGTCGGTCACCCCCTTCCAGCCCAGTTCGGGGGTCGTGGTCTTGCCCAGCAGGATGGCACCGCTTCGCCGAAGCCGTTCTACAGCCGGTGCATCATCGCTCCAGTCCTGATATGGGTTAATAGCAAGCGAACCGCGCAGTGTAGGCCAGCCCCGTGTCAGGAGCAGATCCTTGATCGCGGTGGGTATACCGTCCAGCACGCCGAGAGGCTCATCGTGGCTCCAACGCTCCTCTGAAGCCTTGGCCTGAGCGATGGCTGACTCGGCATTGATCAGGCAGTAAGCGTTATAGCGCTGGTTGTGCTGGTCAATCCGCTCCAGCACAGCCTTTGTGAGTTCAACCGGTGACAGACGTTTGGATCGGAAGGCCTCTCTCGCTTCGACAGCGGTAAGAAAGGCTATCTCTGGTGTTCGGCTCATGATCGTCCTCCATGACCGCGGCAAGTCTGCGTTTGCCGCCGTGACGCAACCTGCCGGTACCGCAGGTTGCTGTGCAACGTTCGAAGCTCAGAATCGTCATGTCCCTATCAGCCTAATCGCATGAGCGAGCCCAAACCGGGGTAGCGGCGCGTATCACCAGCTAGTCGCAGTGCTTTCCAAAACGAGACCTGGTTGGCTGTGAGCACGGGCTTGCCAGCCACTTCTTCCAATCGGTCCAACCAGGCAGCCGAGTGAAGGGCTGTATCGGGCAGAAGGATCGCCTCGGCTGAGGGATGGTCGTCGCGCCGTATCATCCCTTCAACTTGCCCTTGTCCAAGCGTTCCCACTTCTTCGGCAGTCAGGATGGCGTGAGAGCCCATGTGGACGACCTCTATTCCCCCTGCCGCCAGAAAAGCTCGGAAATAGTTCGAGACGTCTTCCGGATAGGTCGCCGAAACGGCGACCTTGCTGAGACCTAACGCCCTGCTGGCATCGACAAAGGCAAACGGCGTACTCGAGGCGGGCACCCCAGTTGCCTGCGCAATGGCCTCTACCTGCTGACGGGCACCTTCCCACCCATAGACGAAACTGCCGCTGGTACATGCCCACAGCGTCTACGGCCTGATCGCGAAGGACCTTCGCCCCTTCTAACAGGCGAGAGAGCGATCCCAGGTCCAAGAGTGCGTCGACGCGGTGGGCGTCCTCATCCTGAGAGGTATGGACAACATGGACGATGATCTCCTGCCCAGCGTTCATCGCTAAGAGCGGGTAGTCATCCTCGGCCGCGTACCCAGGATAGAGAAATCCGAGCCGAATCTGCTTCGTTTCTCGCTGCATCATGGATCTTCTCCTTCGAGCCACCTCATCAGACGGTAAAGAGGCGCTGGCCTGGTACCTCGCCTTTGGCGCCAACCGCCTTCAAGGCAGCCCAGACCGTCACCTGATTGGCCGAGAGCACTGGCTTGCCGAGTTCGTGTTCGAGTGTGGAAAGGACTTCTCGGGTCCACAGGTTTGTACAACTGATAAAGATGGCCTCAGCATCTTCGCAGTCTGCAGCCCTGACGAGGCGATAAACCGTGCCGGGACTGACGCGAAAGATATCGCCTTTCAGGCCAAGGAAAGCACAGGACGGAGTCCCGAAACCGGCTTCGCCCAGAAACTCGATCAGGCGCGTGGTGGTTGAGGCGTCGTAGGGAGTAGCCACAGCAAGACGCTTGATCGCTAAGGTGGTGAGCGCCTCCACCAGAGCACCGCTCGTCGTCAGGGCGCGTCTCGCTCCTCCGGCAAGGATGGCTTGCCGACAACGTTCCTCCCCAGCGAGACCGTGAACAAAGCTCCCCGACGTGCAGGCGAAGGCGGTCACCGCTGGATCGGCGATGATCAATGCTCGTGCTGCCGCCGTCAAGACTTCGTCCTCGCTTAACTGCTCAGCCATATCAACGCCGACCTGCTGGTCGAGAAACGGGGTGCGCGTGACGTGCAAAGGTACGTTGCCCGGTAACCACTCCCAATACTCTCGGTCCAGCACGAAGTCGAAGGGAGCAATAACCCCGATGCCGGTCAGTTCCTTGCTAGTATCGAACTCGACCTGGCCCGACAGGTCTCTTAACAATGGTGGTGGGAAGTAGTTCATCTCGAACTCGGCTCCTGGTCTTCATATCGCGAGAACGTCAAGCGCTCATCAACTGATCCAGAGCGCCAGATATCGTTGCCCGCCCTCGCTATATCCTCGAGGCCTTCGACCACGGTGGCGAAGACGTTGCCGACGACCCAGCCGACGTCGGCGTTGAGCAAGAGGTTGTTGCGTCCGTAAAACAGGGCGAGGTCGATCACGCCCGGTAGTTGCTGTATCCCCTTCTCTTCCTTGAATTGACGGTCGAGCATGCCCGACGGGAAGGAGAAGTAGCAGAGGTCTCGTTGCGTGCATACTTCGCGTGGTAAACGGGACCCCCCTGGGGTAGTGCCTCCCATATCGCAGCACACGTCCTGGGAGCATCTTCTTCCAGTAACCGTGCGATGCACGAGATGCCACGTTTTTCCAAGGTGATCTTCATGTACTTGGCCATTGACTCTCCTTCTGCTTTCCTGGTGGACTGGGGTGGAGGCGGCTGGGCTTCGCCGCATGCCCCCCCGATGTGCAGCCCAGCCACCAGCTATCCCGATCAATCCCGTTCCAGCACCGCTTTCAGGAATCCCCTTGTTCTCTCGTGCGCTGGATTGGTGAAGATGAGCTCGGGAGGTCCTGCCTCGATGATCTTGCCGTGGTCAAACATGACAACACGGTCAGAGGACTCTCTGGCAAAGCGCATCTCGTGGGTGACCATGAGTATGGTCATGTCCCTGCTGTGCGTGAGATCGCGCACAACCCGGAGCACCTCACCGACCAACTCGGGGTCGAGGGCCGATGTTACCTCGTCAAACAGCATCACCTTTGGCTTCAAGGCGAGCGCACGCGCAATGCCGACCCGCTGCTGCTGTCCACCTGACAGCTGCGCAGGGTAGGCATCGAGCTTGTGGCTCAAACCGACCATCTCTAAGAGCTTCTTTGCCTGAGCCTCTGCCTCGTCTCGCGGCGTTCCCAGCACCCGCACCGGAGCCTCCATGACATTGCGTAACACCTTCATGTGCGGGAACAGGTTGAATTGTTGGAACACCATCCCGATCTTGGTGCGCATGTGCCGCAGATGCCGCTCGCTGGCCGGGACGAGCCGGTTGCCCTTGTACTCATGCCATAAGGGTTCTCCATCCACCTCGATGTTCCCTGCATTCGGCCGCTCCAGCGTCATGAGCAGCCGCAAGATCGTCGTCTTCCCAGAGCCACTGGGCCCGATGACGGCCAGCTTTTCCCCTGGCGGTACTTCCAGCTCCAATTCGTTGAGGACTTTCGTCGTACCAAAGGACTTGGAAACTCGATCAAACCGGATCATCGGAGCAGTCTTTGTGGTGGCCTCCTGACCACCCAGGTTATCTAACTTGACCATAGCGCACCTCCAGCCGTCGAACCAGCAGCGAAGCAGGATAACTTACGAGGATGAACAGCAGCCCGACCTCCGTCATGGGTTCAAGGTAGCGGAAGTTCTCCGACCCAACGATCTGGGCCTGCTCCAGCATCTCCAGGACACCAATGGAGGCGAGAATCGGCGTGTCCTTGAACATGGCGATAAAGTAGTTTCCGAGGGCCGGGATGACCTTGCGGACCGCCTGAGGCAAGATGATCTGGACCCATGTCTGTCCGTGCGAAAAGTTCAAGGCGCGCGCCGCTTCCCACTGCCCGCGCGGAACTCCTTCGATGCCGGCCCGATAGACCTCAGCGATGTAGGCACTGTAGTTGATGCCGATGCCAATGATGCCGGTCACCAGGGCCGACAGGGAGATTCCGAAGACAGGAAGCCCAAAGTACAAGAAGAAGAGCTGGACGAGCAGGGGGGTGTCGCGCACGAACTCGACGAAGGCCTCAGCGGGCAGGGAGATCCATTTTGTCCGTGACCGTCGCATGATGGCAAGCACCAGCCCTATACACATCGCGATGGCGGTGCCAGTGATCGTAATGAGCACCGTGATTGTGAGCCCCTGGGCGATGATTGGAAGCACGCTCAGGGCGAAAGAGTTGTCCCAGATCATGTTATCGTTACCTCTCTAGCGATGCGACTGATCCTCTGCCCATGCGAGAACTGCCGCTCTAACAGCCTCACGAGGCGGGTGAGCCCGAAGTTGATCACGAAGTAGACCAGCAGGACGAGGGCGAAAATCTCGATCGGATGACCGAGGGTACCCTGCAGGATCTTGCCCTCGAAGGTGAGGTCAGCCAGGGTGATAAGCGAGACAAGGGAGGTCGCTTTCAGCAAATCGACCAGCAGGTTACAGAGCGGTGGAAGCATGGCGAGGATTGCCTGGGGCAACACGACGTATCGCATGCGCTGGCTCGCAGACATGTTCACCGCAGTAGCTGCCTCCCATTGCCCGCGCGGAACTTGCACGATAGCGCCACGCACGATCTCGGCGCCATATGCTCCATAGCTGAGGCCTAGGGCCAGTACTCCAGCCTGAAGTGCCGTCAACTGTGGGCCCACGAGGGGAAGCGCGAAGTAGAGCCAAAACATGACCACAAGAGCCGACATGCTGCGGAATCCTTCCACATACACTGCCGCGATGGCCCTGATCCAGCGCTGCCTTGCAAGGCGGGCGAGCCCAGCTGCAAAGGCGACCACGCAGGCGAGGATCGCCGAGAAGAGCGTCACCTCCAGGGTGATCTTGAGCCCTGAGAAGAGAGCGTCTGCCAGGGTTATTACTAGTGACATTGGTATCCTCCTTACAACCAGGCGAGCGCGAATGCTCTACCTGATGCTCGTCATTGAGCCAGGGCGGCAGTCTCTACGCCTTACACACCTGTGCAGCGGTTACCTGGTACGCTCCGGTCACCGTCTCACCGGTGAAGCCAAACGGCTCGACGAGCTTTAACAACTCGCCGCTCTTCTGCATTGCGGCCAATTGCTGGTTGAACTGCGTGACCAGAGAAGCCTCCGACTTACGGAAGCCATACCCCCCGGCGGTGATCTTTTTCTGACCACCAATGACGGGGACGAAAGGCGACGTTACTTCGAGGTTCCTGTAGCCTCCCGTCTTGATCAGGTACTCCAGCGAGATGGCGGTCAGCGCAAAAGCGTCGATGCGGCCAGAGGCCAGCGCCTGGATGCCGGTTGGGCCATCGGGAAAGAGCTGGAGCCTGGAAGAGGGCACGCCGGATTGCTTCATCCAGGGGCCTTCCACCGCCCCGCTTTCGGCTCCCACAACAACGTGGGAGCTGGCCAAGCTTTGATAATCGGTGAGGTTATGCGGGTTGCCCGCCTTGACCGCGAGAGCTTCGGTCGCGACGTAATCTGGGTTGGAGAAGAGAATGGCATTGCAGCGCGGCGGCGTGATGAACATCCCGGCAGCTATTATGTCGAACCGGTTGGCGTTCAGCCCCGGTATCAGGGCACCAAACTCGGTCAAGACGCCCTCCACATCCGGCACGCCGAGCTTCTGCATGACCGCTTTAGCCACGGTAGGTGCCTCACCGGTCAACTTCCCTGACGAGTCCGCATATCCGTACGGAGCCTCATTAGCGAACCCGACGCGGATGACCCCGGCCTTGCGGAGCTGGTCAAGCAGATTTTCACTTGAGGTCGAGGTGCTTCCTCCGCACCCCGCCAGTACAGCCGGGGTCATGGCGATCCCGGCAACAGTCAGAGTCGTTCGCTCAATGAACGTACGTCGGTTTATCCGCTCCCGCAGTATGTCATACATGGGAGACCTCCTTGTCTGATTGCTGGTCTGAACATGGTGCCAGCACTGCTGATCATCTGCTCATTCCCTAACTTCGTCACCTGCGCTACTGGTTTATTGGCGTCGCTCGTGCGACGTGCGCCTCTCCCTCTTCCAAAGCCTGTTCGAGAATGTCGAGCCCCTGGTTCACATCTTCGTCAGTGGCCACAAAAGGAATGTGCAGACGGACTACATTATCGTAGAGGCCCGACTTCAAGATGATCAGACCACGTTGATGACAGGCCTGCAGGACTTGGGCGGTCAACTCTGGAGCAGGCTCCTTGGTCGCGCGGTCCTTGACGAGTTCGAGCGCCAGCATGGGTCCCAAGCCACGCACCTCGCCAATACTGGCGAAACGCCCTTGCATCTTCTCTAGGCGCGGACGTGCCAACTGTGCGATGGCCATCGCCCGCTCCAGCAGCTTGTCCTCCTCGAAGACGTCCAGCACCGCAAGGGCCGCAGCGCAAGCAACCGGGTTGCCGCTATAGGTGCCACCCAGGGAACCCGGCACGGGAGCGTCCATGACGTCTGCCCGTCCGATCACTCCACTGAGTGGCAGGCCCGCTGCAATCGACTTACCGACCAGGAGCAAATCGGGCGCGATCCCGTAATGCTCGACGGCAAACATCTTGCCTGTCCGACCATATCCTGTTTGGATCTCGTCTGCCACGAGCAGAATCTGGTGTTGGTCGCAGATCTTGCGCAGCTCATGGAGAAACCGTTGCGGGGCGACCACGAAGCCGCCCTCTCCCTGCACCGGTTCCACAATCAGGGCGGCGACCCGTTCCGGGGACACCTGGGTGCGGAACAAGTGACTCAACTGCGCTAGAGCTTCATCGACGCAAGCATCCTCACTGCCCGGGTAGCGGTAGGGATAGGGATAGGGGGTCAGGTAGGTTTCGGGAGCAAAGGGCCCGAATCCATCCCGGTAAGGATGGATCTTGCCGGTAAGGGACATGGTGAGGAGGGTCCTCCCGTGAAAACTGTTCTGGAAGGCCACCACAGCACCACGCCCCGTGGCGGTGCGGGCGATCTTGACCGCGTTCTCGACCGCTTCGGCACCGCTATTCAGGAACAGGGCTTTCTTGGGAGACGAGCCAGGAACGAGATCTGTGAGGCGGCGTGCCAGGTCCACGTAGGGTCGGTACATAGCGACCGAAAAGCAGGTGTGCAGGAAGTTGTCTACCTGGGACTTGACGGCCGCCGTTACTTTGGGATGACAGTGCCCGACGGCGAGGGTTCCGATACCGGTGGCAAAGTCCAGATACACGTTGCCATCCACATCTTCGAGACGGGCTCCCTGCCCTCGAGCGGCAAATATCGGTACCGCGCTACTCACTCCACGAGCGACATAGCGCACGCGGCGCTCTAGTTGCTCACGATCAGCTGGACCGGGCCAGTCAGCCGCGCTGGTACCCGCCTCTAGTAAGCGATCTTGAAGAGACACAAGCTTCTCCTCCCCTTCTACTGATGTTTTGATATGAGGACGAGCTCTCATGAGGATGAGCTTGTCCTTATACTCAATTCAGCGGCTTGACGGGGCAAAAGAGCATGCCCCAGGCCGCTTTCAGAGAATGAACGGCTCTGAACAGAACACCACTATGAAGCTATTGCGCTACACATTTGTCCTTTACACGAAAGGCGAGAGCGAAAAGATGCACCCACTAGGTACCCCCTTCACCAGACGCGTCAGCGCTAGCTGAAGAGCTTTCCTCGCCGTATGCGCTGCAGGACCTCATGAACCATTGGCGCATCGCGCAGTGAGGTTGCCTGCGTCTCTGCGTACGCTGGGGTTTCCATGATCATATAGTGATCCCTGAGCGCCTGTCGTGTCCGGTCCTCATCGCGTGCCCGAATGCCATCGAGAATGGCCTGGTGCGCTGAGGCCTCCCAGAACTCCGGGCGATCTACGTATGGTGGCACCGAACTGAGCATCACGACATGCTGCAGGGGCCTGAGCATGACCTCGAGAGCAGGGAGGTTGGTGGCTCGGAGCAGGTCGAGATGGAAGGCCAGGTGCTCATTCTGGACGTGTTGCCAATCTCCTTGGCGAAGCGCCTCATCGAGGGAGGCAAGGTCTGCCGCCAATTGCCTGATGTCATCCTCGCTGGCACGCCGTGCAGCAATCGGGCAAACTCCGGTCTCGATTGCCGCGCGTGCCGCCAGAACATCGTGGATAGTAAGGTCGGAACGCAGCAGGTGCAAGATCAGCGCATCCGCCACGGTGCTCTCACCGGGAGGATCGACCACCGTGCCTTGCCCATGCTGGACACGTACCAGTCCGCGTGCTGAAAGGGTGCGCACAGCGTCCCGGATCACGCTACGGCTCATCCCGAACGCCTGGCATAACTCGGCCTCGGTGGGCAACTTCTCCCCTTCTCGCAACTCGCCACTGAGGATGAGGCGCTCGATTTCGGCGACCACCTGGTCACTCAGTTTGGTCGTATCGTTCCTTGGTGCTATTTTCCGTAAGACATCAGGGACATCAACCATGTCCGTCATTCCTAACACAAAGCTGTTGTCATGCCCTTCCGCCCAGATATCCTCTTTTGAGGTGTCCTGCCCTAGCTTATATGACATCATACATCATATATATGATGTATGATGTCATATATTATATCACACTGACGCAAGTTCGTCAAGAGATTGACCACTGAAATCCCGGTATGATATGATATGTATGATGTCATATGTCTATGACATGTTGCACCAACAACGGTATGTTATATATTGTTGCTTGTTGTTGCTCCGGCCTGCGAACGGTCCGGGAAAGGTCTGGGAGTAATCATGAATGGACGCCTGAACGGTAAGATCGCCATTATCACCGGCGCAACCTTAGGAATCGGCAGGGCAACGGCCGAGCGGTTCGCAGCAGAAGGGGCAAAGCTGGTGCTGGTTGCACGACGCACAGAGCTCGGCGAAGAGTTAGTCTCGCTCTTGGGCAAAGACAAGGCCACCTTTGTCACTGGGGACGTGGCCGATCCCGCCACTGCGGCCGAAGCCGTCGCGGTTGCGACAACACTAGGTGGTCTTGACGTGCTCGTCAACAACGCCGGCATCGATTTTACGAGTGACCTGCTGGAGACAGCTCTGGAGGACGTAAGACGTGTCCTCGAGGTGAACTTCATTGGTGCGTTTTTGATGCTGAAGGAGGCGGCTCGGGCCATGTGCCACAGTGGCAAAGGCGGGTCTATTATCAACCTGACCTCGCGGGTCGCATCTGTAGGGGTACCGACCATGACCATCTACGGGGCCACCAAGGGGGCTTTGTTGAGCCTGACGCGCGGGGCCGCCATCGACTTGGCGAGATACTCCATCAGGGTCAATGCGGTGGCCCCTGGCCTGACCCAGACTCCGTTGTTCGAGGCATGGTTGGCGGCTCAACCCGATCCAGAGCGGTTCAGAGAAGCGACCGTGGCTACCATCCCCCAACGTCGCTTTGCCTCCCCGGAAGATGTGGCTTCGGCCATTCTCTACTTTGCTTCGGACGAATCTGCCCATGTAACGGGCGCTTCTCTTGCGGTCGATGGAGGCTATACCGCGGCATAATCGCTGCCAACTGTACCTATACGGCCCGAGGTCACGCCAGCTGTTACCAAATGTATGGCTTTCGATCCTCATGGCTCTTACGCACATTGATTTGCCGATCTTCTTAAAATTAAGAAATGCTGATATACTATAGAGGAAACACGATCCTAGTACTGAGAAAAAACTGCTCCTGGAAAGTGCAGGCAGGAAAACGACATGCATGATACCCTGCACACGCGTTCTGTCCGTCCTATCTTTTCTGAAAGAGAGAGGCATAATGTCACGACAACAGAGACTTATCCAACTGCCCCTGGTTGGCACGATCCTTCTTTGCGTGCTTGTTGGTGTGTACTTGCTTGCATGGAAGCGTTTTTCGAAACCAGACTCTTCGACCACTATCATCAAGCACTCGGTCGAGACTTCTTCCGATGACAGCATCAAGTATTGGACAGCCGACAAAATGCGCCATGCCAAAGCCGCTCCTCTGCCGAACGTCGAGGCTCTCGAGCGAGAGAAACAGCATCGGCGACGCCCTCCACACACGTCTAATCCACGCCATGCTGAATGAAAGAGAGAGGCATGATGTCACACCTGCAGAGACTCATTCTCCATCCCCTGACCAGCAAGATCTTTCTTTGCTTGCTTGCCATTGTGTACCTGGGGTACCTGGCTACATTTGGACGTTTTCTGTACACGTCGATATCAACCCCTTCGGGGACTATCGCTGAACACCAGCTAGATACAAACTCCAGCGTTATCAAGTATTGGACAGTAGCTAATATGCGCGATGCCACCGACGCCGATCAGCTGAATAGCAATGCTTCCGATCTTAGACAGGAGAGCCTCGATACCAGCACGGGCAGGGCAGTCCAGCAACCGGGACAGCCCCCGCGCAATGAGAATCCGGCTTATCCCCTCTCGACCGTGGGGAAAATCTTTTTTAGCAACGCCTCTGGTCAAGACATGGTCTGCTCTGGTACTGCCGTCGAAAGTCTCAATCAGAGTGTGGTTGACACGGCTGGCCACTGCCTCTACTGGAATAGTGACTGGGTACAGAACGTGATCTTCTGCCCTCTGTACGAGAATGGCAGTACGCCTTACGGCTGCTGGGCCGCTCGCGATTTGGAGGTTCCTTCCGACTGGATACATGCCAAGCCAAATGACTATCATCATGACCTGGGCATGGCCATCGTTTCTCCCAATAGCCAGGGTGTCTTGACCGACCTGGTCGGCGGTGCTGGTTGGGCCTATAATGAGCCTGTCAATCAACCCTTCACTGCCTATGGCTACCCCGCGGCGCCTCCCTTCGATGGTCAGACCAGACAGCTCTGCGAGGCTTCCTCCGGCACCATCTGGCAGCATGGGGAGGGTAAGGTGGTCTCCATCCCCTGTAATATGACCGGTGGCTCCAGCGGTGGCCCCTGGTTCATTCAGAGCAGCGGCAACTTGTACCTCGACGGCCATAACGACTTCATCAGCAGTATGCGGCCCGGGCACATGTTCTCTCCCTACTATGATGATACATGGTACGCCCTTTACGACAAAGCCCAGCATACGTAAGGAGATGCTTGTTTACTCTTGATTCTCTAGAATAATATGTATTGCTTGCTTGAGCTTCTCGTACACAGCATCTAGATGCTCTGGCATCACCTTTACATCGGCTATGACCGGCATGAAATTGGTATCGCCGTTCCAGCGTGGCACAATATGCAGGTGCATATGTTCATCGAAACCCGCACCTGCCACTTTGCCCTCATTAATGCCCATATTGAAGCCATCGGGCGTCATTGCCAGCCGCAAAGCCTTGAGAGCCAATTGCGCCTGAGCCATCAGTTCCGCCAACGTCGCAGCATCCAGCTTCACAATCGTATCTACATGCTGGTAGGGCGCAATCATCAAATGTCCATTGTTGTAGGGGTAGAGGTTCAGCATCATAAAGCAACGCTCGCCGCGATAAAGAATATGATACTCCTCATCACGATGCGCTGCCGGTTGCGTACAAAAAATACAGCCCTTTTGCTCTGTTTTGGGCGCAATATAAGCCATGCGCCACGGTGCCCATAGTGTTTCCATGCAGGCATTATAGCACAATGTTAGGAAGCACAAGGAATCAGGAGGTACAATACAATTGTACCTCCTGATTCCTTGTGCTTCCTAATTTATTGTGTCCAATGCTCAGCCCATTGGTGGATAGCATCCACGACTGGACCAAGAGCGCGTCCCTTCTCTGTAAGTTGGTATTCAACACGTACAGGAATTTGGGGATAGACGATGCGCTCGATCACTCCTTCCATTTCCAGTTCTCGCAAGCGATCACTCAACACACGATCAGAGAGACCTTCCACCGTTGTCGTTAACTCGCAAAAACGTTGTGGCCCTTCCAAAAGTGCATAGAGAAGCAGCCCCGTCCAACGTTTTCCCAGTAACTGGATAGCATGTTCATACTTCGGACAAATGGCGTGGGTAGACGATAGTTGTGTTTCTGTTATTGGCTTCGTTGCCATAGATTTGCCTGCCTCTCCGGTCATGTGAATAGAACCAAAGCAGAGGAATACTCCTGAAGACTAACATTATGTTTACCCTAGTATACCATCTTTTTTTCTCTAAGGCAATAGATGATACTTATGAAAAGTAAGTAAACATGATTCTCCTGGGCACGGGCGTGCTGTATCTTCTGTAATAGACATGTCTCTTGCGACAAGCTGAGGCCGTCAACGAAAAGGAGCCCTTGGCGGGGTTTCCCCATGAGAGGCACTCATCTAGATGAACGCCTCTCATAGGCTGGTGTGTTGCGGTAGCAGTGAGGCAGCCAGTTGGTCGAACGAGTTTGGTATTCCACCAGGAATACCGCTATGGTAGACACTCTTGGCGAGTGTCCACACACTACTTTTTGACAACAGCGTCGGCGAGTTCCTTGCCAGGGGTAAAGCGTACACGCTCTTTTGCGGGTACTTCGATAGGTTGGCGGTCGCGAGGGTTGACTCCCTTGCGTGCCGCACTGCGGCGTACCTTGAAGGAGCCGAAGCCTACAAGGCGTACTTCGTTGCCACCCTGAAGAGCCTCACGAATGCTCTTCAGCGTCGCTTCTAAAGCGGCCTGAGCCTGTTTCTGAGAGATATCCGCTTGCTGTGCAATACGCCGTGAGAGTTCCTGCCTCCCAAGCGTTGTGCTACCAGTTCCGGTCTCGTCTGAGCCTTCAGTTTGCTTTGCCGTAGTCTTTTTTGGTGTAGCCATGGATGCAAAATCCTCCTTACAACAATCAACATAGCCGTCTTTCATTCCAACCTCGTATTGTTGGGCCTGTAGAGCAGCATCATAACCTCACTGCCGTTAGGAGTATAGCACGCGATTTCAAGAAATTCAAGGTCTAAATCCGCTCTATAAGCGATTTCACAATATAGATCAGCCTGACAAGCCAATCTATAGCAAGCGATCAGGTGAAAAATTGGCTTATTAGGCGGCATAAAGGGCGACCACGAGGGCCATCCTTTTGCACTGCTTTATCTCGCTGGCCATACTTGTACTGTCGTATCACTTCCCGCCGAGGCAATATGTTTGCCATCAGGTGACCATGTAAGATTATTGACACCAGAGTTAGAGCCGGATATGGTATGACCGGGATAATAATCGGCGTGACCGCGATAGGTATAGACATGCTGGCCTGTGAACGCATCCCAGATCAGCACCAGACCACTACCATCGGCAGAGGCAATGCGTTTACCATCGGGTGACCATGCTACTGCAAAAACTTCTGCATTATGACCGTTGTAGGTATACACATTTTTGACCGAAGCAACTTCCCATACTTCTATCTGCAAACTCGTAGCTTTGGCAATATAGCGGCCATCAGGTGACCACACTACCTGGTGAACTGTGCCGTTATGATAGCCGTAGGAGATAGCGTTGTTCATAGTATCCGCGTCCCAGATTTGTACATCCCCATTGCCACCCACGGCAATACGTTTGCCATCAGGTGACCATGCTACTGTATTCCATGGTGGGGGTGCGCCGCGTATGGCAAACTTACTGCCAAACGTCCCAATCGTTTTACCAGTAGTCGCATTCCACTCCTGCACTGTTCCATCATTGCTGGCCGAAGCGATGCGCTTGCCATCAGGCGACCATGCCACTGCGAAGATGACATCACTGTGTCCCCGATAGGTCAGCATATGTTCGCCGGTACTGGCATTCCATACCTGTACCGTGGTATCTAGACTGCCAGATGCCATATAACGGCCATCAGGCGACCACGCCACTGTCAGCACATCGCTGCTATGTCCACGATAAGTCAGCACATGCCCTCCGCTACCTGCATCCCATACCTGCACTGTATGATCGCCGCTAGCAGAGGCAATGCGCCTGCCATCGGGCGACCACGCCACACCACTCACATAGTCGGAGTGACCATGATACGTAAAGTGGGCAGGGGGCGTAAAAAAGCGTTGAATGTCGGCAATCGTAGCGGAGAAGTCTATATATGTACTAGCAATGATCAGTGGTATCAATATAACTACCAAAATAAGTATTGTGCGTGCCGATGGGCGGCGAAAAAAACGTCGCTGCTTCTTCTGCTCTTTCATTCCAAGTAGACCCTTCACTGCATCATTTGGCATTAACATGATGACCGCAAGGGTCATCACTACTATACTACGCCTTCTACCCGTATTTCGTATATAGTAGTGATGACCCTTGCGGTCATCATGCCTTTACGCCAGGAATGATTTATGGCTCTCCATCCTTCCGGGTGAAAACACAACAATAATCATTTGAGCCTCTGTACCTTGATTGACCTGCTCTTACGAATTTACGACCAAATCACCCGGAAGGATGGAGAGCCTGATTTATACACATATTGCCCTCTCCATCTCCATCTACTATAATACATTTCTAAACCTAATGTGAGGCAGAACAATGGACATCAGCGAACCAGCCGAATACGCTATGCTCGGACTGTTACATAACCAGCCCATGCATGGCTATGAGATGATTCAGCAGTTCAAAAACGGGATTCTGGGTGAAATCATACATTTGGAAATGAGCCAGATGTATGCCTTCCTCAAGAAACTTGAGCGCCTCAACTATGTTACAGCGCAGTTAGAGGCGCAAGGCTCACGTCCCCCACGCCGGGTTTTTCATCTCACGGAACTGGGACACAGCACCTTCATCTCATGGCTTACTGAGCCGGTCACGCGCCCACGCGAAGTGCGTATCCTCTTCCTCATCAAACTCTACTTCGTCCAACAGCTTCAACCGGAGCAGACGGTCCCTCTGGTTGAGCAACAAATTCTCGCCTGTCGTCACTTCCTCGAACACCTTGAGTCCAAACACACCCTCCACGCCAACACCGACGATGCCGCCTTTTTTGAGCATGTCGTGCTGCGTGGCCGTCTTTATCAGACCCGCTCTTTGCTGGATTGGTTACAGGAATTGCAGCGTGAACTTCCATGATACCTATAAGGCTTTCACGGGAAAGGTTTGTGGGAAGCCCCCGGAAAGCGGTCTCGCGTAGGGGCGGGGGTGGAGCGGATGCGGTGTGGGGGCCCTTGTGGCCGCCCGCTTGTAGGAGTAGATTTTTTCAGCCAGATGAACAGCCATCCCCCAACAGCGGGCGGCCACAAGGGCCCCCACACCGCCACGCCACCGCTCCCGCCCCTACGCGAGACCCCAGCCTGAAAGCATTTTTGCTTCATTGTGTTTGACGCCCTTACCTCCCTATGCTAGTATCTAAACAGAACATCTCTTGGTTACACTCATTTAACATCTATTGAGGTTCGTTATGCAGTTCCTATTTCTCACTCTTGCCGCAGCAAACATGGATGGCCTTACCACCATATCGCAATACCTCTTTGCTATCGGTCTCTGTACATGCATCGTCATGACCCTGACTTATCTCTGGTATACCATCGGCACCGCTCGCCTGGCAAAGCAACTGGCCCAGGCGAAGCAGCAAAGCAACACCACAGTCAGCACACAAAAAGCTACTGCCCAGGCCCAGCTTAGTGAAGGTAGTGTAGCAACCCTGACTCGCTCCGATATTGTGTTACATGAGCAGCCCGATGGTGAAAACCCCATCCCTCTCAACTCGCGTCTTCTCACCATTGGGCGCATCGGCACTACAGTTGGTTGGCTCACCGTTCTCATGCTGGGCCTGTCTCAAATATTCCGCACCATCGTGATCCAGCACGCTCCATGGAGCAATCTCTACGAGTTCAATCTGAGCTTTACCATCGCCCTGTTACTGAGCTATCTCATCTTCGAGGCGCGTTTCCACGAACGCGTGCGAGCATGGGGCCTCTATGTGTGTATCCTGGCCCTCATGACCTTGCTCATCGCCATCTATCTCGGTACCACCTATAACATTGCCAACACTTCCAGCCAGCTTATTCCGGCCCTACAAGACAAAACCATTCTTACCCTGCATGTCTCAATGGCTATTCTGGCCTACGCCCTCTTATGCGTCTCCTTCGGAGCCGGTCTGGTCATCCTGCTCCAGAATGGGCAAGGGCAACGCTTCGCCTGGCTCCCCTCTGCCGAAGCTGCCGACGAACTGGGCTATAAAGCCGTGATTGTCGGCTTCCCCTTGCTGGCCCTCACCCTCATTCTAGGTGCTTACTGGGCTAACTACGCCTGGGGCCACTACTGGAGCTGGGATCCTAAAGAGACGTCTGCGCTGATTACGTGGTTGATTTATGCGGTGTACCTGCATGCACGGGGGATACGTGGCTGGCGCGGCAAACGCGCCGGTTGGCTGTTAACAATAGGGTTTGCAGCCACACTGTTTACCTATTATGGCGTGAATTTCCTGATCATAGGGTTGCATAGCTATGCGACGCCGAGGTGATGTGGGCTTCTATCACAAATTGCGGAGCGAACTGTAAGGGCGCAATGGAGAGGGTCGAGGCTAGCTCGACCCCGACAGGCGTGCGGCTGGCTTGGCTCGCCGTTTCTTCATCAGGAGGTCCGATGGGTCTGATGAGTCTGATGAGTCCGATGGGTCTAATGGGACAGATGAGTCCAATGCAATTAATAGTTTTTGTGATAAACACCGTTTTAGTAGAGTCCAATAGGTCTAATGAGTCCAATGGGTCTAATGAGTCTAATGGGACAGATGAGTCCAATGGGTCCAATGGGTCTGATGAGTCCAATGGGTCCAAGTGGTCAGTTGGGTCTAATGAGTCCGATGGGTCTGACGAGCGCAGCGATGTCCCCACTCTCTGGAGGGGGAGAGCTTGCCTTTCCCCTGATTTGTTTCTTTGAAATGTATTGGCCCTTGTGGCCGCCCGTCGTTCCCTCTACATGTTCTGCTCCAGAATCTACGTAGACAACTCATATGCTCCAATATCACATTTGGAACCCTCTGGTCGTTTCACCCCACGTTGATCTGTAGAAGGTTTGCCATCAATAAGACATGCATCGAGAGGGATTACGTCGATAGCTGGATTGCCTTGCAGCAATTTATGCGTCCAGGTATGCGGTTGGATCGAGCCGCCATTATCTTGCAGATGAGGGTCAAGGCCCAGATTAGGGAAACTGCTTCCTAGAATGTCAGTGGTATGCTTGTTGTGTGGATCGTTAAACGTTATGCCAGAAGTATTCTGAATCAGATTGTATCCATCCGTGATCAGCGTCCCTGAAATGTCAGGGCCGGTACTTGCCAGATTGTCTGCAATAATACTGTTTCTCAGAGTCACTTGGCTTGATGGAACATCTTCTGCGCTAATTCCATTCCTAATGAGTATGCCACCGCCGATACCGTGAGGGGCTGAATTGCTGTAAATCGTGCAAAAGGTTATGTTAGCTTCCCCACGAAAATTCGTCATGCCGCCTCCACTGCCATTTATGGTCGAATTGTCCGAAACGGTGCTGTTAGTGAGGGTGAGCGTGCCATTATTGTCAATGCCGCCGGTGCCATCTATGGTCGAATTGTCCGAAACGGTGCTGTTAGTGAGGGTAAGTGTGGCTTGCTGCTCATTGCGGATACTGTCGGCAAGACCATACGAATCGTCCGAGATGGTGCCCGAGATGGTGCTATTGGTGAGGGTGAGTCTACCTTCATTGTCGAACAAAGGGTAGGGATTGAGCAAGCTGCCATTGAAAGTCAAACCAGAAATACTTACAGCGGCACGAGAGAACACATGAACTCCCTCAGTACAGTTAATTGTGAGGATACTCCGACCTGGACCACGAATACTCAAGCCTTTATCGTTAATAAGTAGTTGGCTAGTTAGCCGAATAGCGTGCCCCCACAAGCCCTGGTCAAAGGTGATAGTGCTTCCTGAAGGTGCATTCGCGATAGCCCAGCGCAGTGATCCAGTTCCATCATTCTGAAGATTGGTGACAAGTCTTGGGTCTGGAGGCTGATGGGTGATGTACCAACCTGTTGCTACCGTCGTGCTGAGCAACAGCAACAACACAAGCATCACTGAGGCAAGATAGCGCATGCGTCGTGCCGCACAGGCTCGTAGAAAGGTGACCTCATCGCGACTGGGGATATTGCGCCTAGCCCAGGCTTTTGCCTCTGAGAGTTGAGAGCCTTGATAGAGGCGATCTTTGGGTTGGCCGCGCTGTTGCCATGCAACAATATTCTCGTCGAGGACCTGTTGCAGGCGGATGTCTTCGCGTGCCTTATCCAGCCAGTCTATCAAACGAGGCCACTCGCGAATAAGTGCCTCGTGACTGACTTCCACAGTGGTAGTTCCAGTAATCTTATTAGTAGTCAATAAACGCGCAGCAATAAAAGCATCGACCACTTCTTGAATGATGGCAGTTTGCTTCTGTTCGGCAAGTGAGAGTTCACTCAGAGCCGCACGCCGACGGCGCGTGTCTAGTTCACTGGCTCCTGGATCGAGCAGGCGCAAGAAGAGGGTGCGTGCCAGAGTGCGATGTTCTTCTGAGGGCAGTGAGGCATAGGTGGCTTCGGCGTGCTTAGTTAGTGCGCCTTTCACTCCTCCGAGCTGCTTGTAGGCTTCGAGCGTCAACTCGTGCCCCTCTCGCATCTGGAAGAGTTGATCGAGGGTGAACTCTAGAAGGGGGAGTGCTCCTGGTTGGTTGAGGGACTCGAAGAGGAGGTCTCCGACCAGATTGCCCTCGAAGGTCGGCTTTGGTTTGGGTTTGCATCAAGCGGTAGAATGCAGGATAGTGCATGGGCCGATCAGAGAAATCTGCTCGTAGAGTAAGGAGAATGAGAACGGAGCCATGCGGTTCCGTGGCTGCCGTTACCAGCAGGTCAATGAAACGCTGCCTCTCCTCTTCGGTCACTGTCTGGGCAAAGACCTCCTCGAACTGGTCTACCAGCAGGACGAGCTTTAGGTCTGGCTTTGTTTTCAACTGAGTTGCTAGCAGGTGCAAACCACGTGAGGAATCGTCTTCTAAATCCTCCCGGATAGCCGTGAGGCTGCGCGTGGGCAGGTGAGGAGCCAGGGTGAGCACCAGCGACTCGATGGGATGTTGTCCTGGCACCATGACCAGATAGCTCCACGCCTCGCTTCCAGACAGCGCACCGCTTTGCAGGCGTGGCAACAAGCCTGCCATGACGACACTCGATTTGCCTGATCCACTTGGGCCGGTCAGCGTCAACAGGCGTACAGACATCGCTGCGGGTTGTTTGACGGTGAGCATCTCCTTGGTGGTTTCCACCATTTCCTCGATCAGAGTCTCTCGTCCAAAGAAATCAGCAGTATCATCCTGAGTAAAGGCACGCAGCCCCTTATATGGATTGCGCGGTTCAGCGAGTATCTCTGCTGGCTCCTCTTGCATGTGTGCTGTGATGGATGGCCCTTCTTCAATGTAGGCCACAATCTCATCAATTGCAGAGGCATAGCGATCTTCGCGTGCATCGATGAGGGCAATGGTGGCGGCTTTGCCCCAGGAGTCGGGAAGCACTTGGGCGATCTCCTCGCCTGCTACCCAGACGAACAGCAGTCGTCGCTCATACATACTGGCAAGCTTGTAAATACTCTTTGATGGTACGCGAGGTGCGTGTTAAGGGAGAGAGGAGGACGAGGACAATATCAGCGGTACGCATGGCCTGTCGCCTAACCTCTTCTTCATCCAGCGTGTTGGTTAAGGTCTGCTCGGATGTGCCATGCTCTATACAGACGCCTCGTTCCTCCAGGTCAGCCTGCAAACGGGCCAGGAAGGGGGCATCAGAGGGCACGGAGACAAGGGAGGCTTTCTGTTGAGGATGCGCCTCAGAGACGGGATATTCAGGCAGGGTATCAAACGAGCCATGTGTATCAACACTGTCGCTTTGTGAACAGGCGCGTTCGAGGGCATGGGCAAAGCTTTGCACGCTGGCAAACCGCTCCTGTGGATCTTTGGCCAGGGCTTTAAGCACAACTTCTTCGATGCTGGCAGGCAGATCAGGCGCAAACTCGTGTAAGGCAGGAGGAGGAGTAGAGATGTGCTGGTAGAGAATGTTGTACTGGTCACCTTCAAAGGGGAGCCTGCCACCCAGCCATTCATAGGCGACGATTGCCAGGGAGTACTGGTCACTGGCAAAGACGGCTTTCCCACGAATTTGCTCCGGAGCGATATAGGGGACGGTTCCGGCCATCGCTTGCGTACTGAGAAATTCGGGGGAAGGGGTCAGCAAGGCCAACCCAAAGTCACTGAGGACAAGTTCCTTCGGGAAGCGTAACAGCATATTCTCTGGTTTGACATCCCGATGAATGACGTTCTGGTTATGCGCATATTGAAGAGCGGCAGCGACCTGCTTGATGTAGACGGCCACTGTGTGCGGTGGGAGGCGGGAACCACGAGGATAGCAGTCGCGCACCGTTCCTCCTGACGCATAGTCCATGATGAGGACGGGCATGCCCTGCTCGATGGCGTACTCGAAGACCTGGACAATATGTAGATGTGTCAGGTGAGCGAGGGTCTGGGCTTCAGGGAGAAATTGGGCGACATCTTTCTCCTGGAGAGAGCGACGCAGGACTTTCAGTGCGGCGTGGCGTTTGAGATAAAGGTGTTCTCCAAGATAGACGTCGGCAAATCCTCCCTGTCCCAGGGGACGGATGATGCGGTAGTTGCCCAGTTGCTGTCCAGTGCGATCATTCATCACATGCCCTCGAATATACCTATGCGAGTAGAGAAATGGTATCTTTCAAGGGAAAACGTTCATCTACGTGGAAATTAGCATATCATTTCCTTCCCTGGCGGCAGCTACCTCTTCACCTGCCTCTGTAAGCTATGTTCCTATCTGCCAATGTGACTGCCGGGATGTGTAAACCATGCATGGCGAGGTTTGGTCCCCGATCTACCGGCGTCCGCATTAGTCGGTATTGTTCACTCCTTGCATAACCTCGAAGAGGAACCACTTTCGGCGTTCTGTCTCGTCGAGGATCTCCTGCAATGCATTGCTCGTGGCTGAATCGCGGTTCTTGTCGCACACCGTAATCGCATCTCGTATCATCTTCGCCATATGTCCATTGTCCTCCATGAGCCGCTTCACCATCTCACCCGCGGGCACGAAGTCGTTATTGTCATCTTCGATGGTCTGTAATTGACCGATATGGCTGATACTGCGGATCGTTGTGCCACCTACGCGGCGGACGCGCTCAGCCATGATGTCGATGGACGCAAAAATCGCATCGGCTTGTTCGTCGAAGAGCAGGTGGTAGTCGCGGAAGTGTGAGCCGGCGAGGTGCCAGTGGAAGTTCTTCGTCTTGACATAGAGCGCGAAAGCATCGGCGATGAGCGGGTTGACGGCCTCCGTAACGGCTTGTGCTTCCTTCGGTGTCAGGTCAGTCACTGTCGCCAACTGCGCGGGTGAGGGGAACGACTTAATGTGTGTTTTCGTTGCTTGTCTGGTTGTCATGCTCTCTCCTCCTTTGTGGTAGGTGTATGTTGTTCACGAATGCTACGGTTTTGCTTCTAGATGCACAGGGCCTATCGAAAGTCGTTTTCTTCCCCTCCCCAGCCCGGAAAAAGGGGAAAAGTAGCCACTCCTGAGAACCCTACTTTGCACAATTGAGTTTCACTATTCTATACGCCATTCTTCCCACGAAAGATACAGGTGAATAAACATTTGTGCGTGTCACACTCATCGTCCTGGAAGCCTTTATCGCTCTGACAGCGACCATCACCGGTATGGCAGTACTGATAAATGGGCCAGATGTGATACAAATGCCCCTTGTTGAGTGGCTGCGCAATACGCCTTTCAGTGACTACACCATTCCCATGCCCATCCTGTTGGCGGCAACGTACCACGATGCGCGTGACCGGACGCACAGAGGCGCTGCTCACTTCAGTCACCCAGCCGAACTGCCCCTTTATTGTCCGGTTGTTATACTCGGCATGGTTCAAATGAACGTGACAGTCTTAGGCTGATACAAGCTCAAAACTGTCAGCATCGTTTGAGCACCATTTGAACCTTGCCTTAAAATAGGAAGTAGCGTTGCGCCAATGGCAGAACGGTTGCCGGTTCACAGGTCAGTAGTTCACCATCTGCTCGTACCTCATAAGTTTCGGGATCAACTTCGATATTCGGTGTCGCATCATTATGAATCATGCTCGCCTTCCCAATAGTACGGCAATTCTCAACAGCAACAGCGGTTTTGCGGAGTCCGAGTTTGTTCGATAACTCTTCCTCAAGAGCCACCTTCGACAGAAACGTGAGGCTCGTAGCAGTAGTTGCACCACCAAAGGAGCCAAACATGGGACGATACAAAACAGGCTGTGGTGTGGGAATGGAAGCGTTCGCATCACCCATCAGGCTCCAGGCGATAAAGCCGCCTTTGATAATCATCTCTGGTTTCGCGCCAAAGAACGCAGGTCGCCACAATACCAGATCGGCCAACTTTCCTGGTTCGATGGAGCCGACGTGTTGGGCTATCCCGTGCGTGATCGCCGGATTAATCGTGTACTTGGCAACATACCGTTTGACACGGTAGTTATCATTCCGCTCAGAGTCTTGCGGCAATGCGCCACGTTGTACCTTCATTTTGTGCGCCGTCTGCCAGGTGCGTGTTACCACCTCACCCACACGTCCCATTGCCTGGGAGTCACTCGAAAGCATACTGAAGATACCCAGGTCATGGAGAATATCTTCGGCGGCAATGGTCTCAGGACGAATGCGACTCTCTGCAAACGCGACATCTTCCGGTACCAGGGGGTTCAGATGATGACACACCATTAACATGTCTAAGTGTTCAGAAAGGGTATTTGAAGTAAACGGCATGGTAGGATTGGTCGAGGATGGCAAGACATTGGGATAAGAGGCAATACGGATGATGTCTGGAGCGTGCCCCCCACCAGCCCCTTCGGTATGATACGTATGAATGGTGCGTCCCGCAATAGCGGCAATAGTGTCTTCGACAAAGCCCGCCTCATTGATGGTATCAGTATGGATCGCAACTTGGACATCATACTTATCAGCAACTTTCAAGCAGCTATCGATGGCGGCTGGCGTTGTGCCCCAATCCTCATGCAATTTCAATCCGCAGGCTCCCGCATGGATTTGCTCAACGAGTGGGGCTTCTGTTGCTGTGTTCCCTTTGCCTAAGAACCCAAAGTTGACCGGCCACGCTTCAGCAGCCTGGAGCATACGGGCAAGATTCCAGGCACCAGGGGTACAAGTGGTCGCATTCGTCCCGGTTGCCGGTCCCGTTCCTCCGCCGATCATGGTTGTGGTACCGTTTGAGATCGCTTCGTAGACCTGTTGCGGGGAAATAAAGTGAATGTGCGAGTCAATGCCGCCAGCCGTGACAATCATATTTTCGCCAGCTATCACCTCTGTCCCAGAGCCAACAACGAGTTCTGGGTCAACCCCATCCATTGTATCGGGATTGCCAGCTTTACCCACCTTCACAATACGCCCATTCTTGATCCCAATATCACCCTTGACAATCCCCCAATGATCGATAATCAGGGCGTTGGTGATGACGAGATCGAGTGTGCCTGGTGTCTCTTCTCTGGTAGCGCGGCTGCTCTGGCCCATCCCATCACGAATAACTTTGCCGCCGCCAAAGGTAATCTCATCACCATAGGTAGTGAAATCTTTCTCCACCTCGATAATCAATTCTGGTGGGACCATAGAGGTCGGCATACGTGCGGCGTGGAATGTGTAAGCTCATACCTATTGCTCTCCCGTCTGTTGTAATATAGTTGTAACCAGCATAAGATATGCAAAAAGCAGGAGGTTTTCCTGTTCTCGCCTCACAGTATACCATTCGAGACATATTTTGTACTGAAACGTGCAGATAATGGGTGCGGTTCATTTTTGTGCACAGTGGCAGACGGTCCCTTTCAACGACAGAGGTAGGGGCGGCATTCATGACGCCAGTCCGTCTCGGATGAAGGGTTCGGCCTGCTTGCGGACTGGCGTCATGAATGCCGCCCCTACCATATCTCGTGAGCTTTATACAAAAAATGAAACGCACCCGCGAATATGCGGATAATCGCACTGGCAACGCTGGCATCAATGGCTATACATTGCGTCCAGGCCCAAATGCATTGCATAATAAGATTGTCTGTTAAAAGGGAACCTTTGGTAATAAATAGCCGAGAAAGGTTTTAATCCATGACAGAGAGCAACTTCGTCAGAGCATTTCGGGTGGGTATTGCCGGCCCGGTGGGTAGTGGTAAGACTGCCCTGGTAGATCAGCTGAGCAAGCGGCTCTGGCCAACATACAATCTGGCAGTCGTCACCAACGACATTTACACCAAAGAGGATGCCGAGTTTTTATTACGGGCAGGCACCCTGCCTCAAGAGCGCGTAAGAGGTGTAGAGACAGGTGGTTGTCCGCACGCGGCAATCCGTGAAGATGCCTCAATGAATCTAGAGGCCATTGCCGACCTGGAAGAACACTTACCCGGTCTAGAACTCATTTTCGTCGAAAGCGGTGGCGACAACCTCGCTGCTGCCTTCAGTCCCGAACTGGTGGATGTGTTCATCTATGTGATCGACGTTTCAGGAGGGGACAAGATTCCACGGAAAGGCGGTCCGGGCATTACCCGCTCGGATCTGCTGGTGATCAACAAAATAGACCTCGCTCCTTACGTAGGAGCTTCGCTCGCAGTGATGGATCGAGATGCACGACGCATGCGCGGCGAACGCCCATTTCTCTTTACCAACCTCAAAGACGGTACTGGCTTGGACAAGGTGATTTCCTGGCTAGAGCAGCATCTCAAAGCTCCGCCCGAGCAACGCCGGGCTATCATTGATGCCCACGCATCTTATGCGGGACAGCCGCATAGCCACGACCATGATAACCCCATGACGCCCGCCAGGGGCGTCACTACTATACACGATGGCTTCGCAGGCCGCTCTATTCGTATATAGTAGTGACGCCCCTGGCGATCGTCATGGGGTTATCCTCTAGAAAAATTGGCTGATCTGAGTGTAGACCTGGATGATGTTCTGTGGGGTACCGGCATACTCCTGACCGCCAGCAGCACTGGCGATGCGCGTCAGCTTACTCACGTCGGCGTCACTACCATAGGCAATAGTGTACACCTTCACTGCCTCACCCGCATTTGCTCCGGTGGATGCAATCTGAGCGATGAGTTGATCGAAAGAGCGCTGACTACTGGTATCTAATCCATCGGTGAGAACTATAACGACCTTAATGTGCTTCGAGGGTAATACTTTAAGCACGCTCACCTGTTCGGCAATAGTAAGGAATAAGCTTCTAAATAAAAAGAGCCGATGGTCGGACTCGAACCGACGACCGGCGGTTTACAAAACCGCTGCTCTACCACTGAGCTACATCGGCTTACACGGGGATTATACTGTCTAGGGGTCTCGGTTGTCAAGCGTTTTGGGATCTGGCCAAGCCTTTCTACCATCAATAAAGTGTGATCCTAAAACTCACTCGATCCTGCGTCTACTATATGGGACAATTCGAGCTAACGAATTATGTAGTTACTAGGAATATCGTCTAGAGTCTCTTTTAGGACAGACCAGGTCTTATTGTTTACTGCACTGAGTCAGACGACAACGCAGAGAAGCTTCATTATGAGCGATTGGGCGCGGGAGTATCCCGATACAGCCAGGGATGAGAAATCACAGCGAGCTCGTTCTGAGCCATCAATATCGCCTCTTTCAGTAACTGCTCCCATCATTGGAAGGCAGCAGGAACTGACGTTGGTCACGCACTTCTATGAAGCAGCCAAAGCTGGGCACGCTCATGTGGTGCTGGTGACTGGAGACCCTGGAATAGGCAAGACGCGTCTCCTGGACGAAATTGCCAGGCGGGCCGCTCACGATGGGGCGACCATCCTACGAGGTGGCGCATCTGAAGCGGAGGGTATGCCACCATATCTGCCATTCTTAGAGGCTCTTGGTCGCTACATTCAGGTGACTCCTCTCGACCTGCTGCGGACGCAAATAGCCGCAGCACCACAGGTGCTTGCCACGCTCTTGCCAGAACTGATCACCCGTCTTGGTGAGCTTCCCGCATCTGCTCCCTTGCCCCCTGAACAGGCCCGCTTCCGGCTGTATGAAGCGATTGGGATGTTCCTCCAAGCTATTGGTGCGCCACATGCACTGGTCCTTACCCTTGACGATCTGCAGTGGGCAGACACCGCAAGCCTCGACCTGCTCTGTCACGTCGCACGCCATCAGCCCAACGCACATCTGCTCGTGTTGGGTGCCTACAGAGAGAACGAGGTGGCCCATCATTCCGTGCTTGCCCGTACCCTCACCGAACTCTCTCGTCAGCGCGTGCTCACGACCGTGACCATCGGTCCACTTTCGGCCGTAGAGACTGGCATGCTGGCCGAGGGCAAACTGAGCGGAGCTCTCCAGCCAGCAACGAAAGCCCTGCTGCATACACATAGCGAGGGCAATCCGTTCTTTGCCGAGGAACTCTTAGACGGGTGGATTGAGGAAGGTGCGCTGGTACACGAGCAAAATCAGTGGATGGCCGTTACCCCACTCGATCACGCCCTGCCTCCAAGCATTGTTGGTGCCTTATGGCAACGCTTCGCACGCCTCTCTGCGGAGAGCATTGATCACCTGCGGGTGGCGGCCATCATTGGACGCACCTTTGATCTCTCGCTGCTTGCCACGGTGCAGGAACAGGAGATAGAAACCGTTGAGGCGGGTCTGCTTGAGGCTGCACAGGCTCGGCTCGTCAGAGCCGATCAGACAGGAACCTTCACGTTCAACCATGACAAAATTCGTGAGTGCCTCTACGCGGAAGTCAGCACCTCTCGGCGTCGACGCCTGCATGGGCTCATTGGTAGCCTCCTTGAGGCCAGCTATGGGCAAGAGCCGACCATGAATGTGCACCAACTCGCCGCGCTGGCCTTCCATTTTGCATACAGTAGCGACCAACCGCGAGGCGTCCATTACTCGCTCTGTGCTGCAACACAGGCACTGCAAACGGCGGCGGCCGAAGAGGCCATCTCCCATTATCAGACAGCCCTGGACCTGTTAAGTGCTCAGGACAGACGACGTGGTGACGTGCTGCTCAGGCTGGGCGAAGCGGCCCTGTTAGCAGGCCAAGAGGAGGAAGCCGAGCACGCCTATACTACCGCACAGGGCTGGCTGGTACAGGAGGGTGACCGGGAAGCGCTTGCGAAGGCTGTGCATGGATTGGGACGAGCCTACTGGCGACAGGATAAACGAGCAGCAGCGCGGGCAGCACTTGAACAGGGACTGGCGCTGCTGGGTGATCGTCCGTGTGCGGAGGCCGTGGACGTCCTGACTGATCTCTCCCTTCTGCTCACTATCTACATGGGGAAGCAAGAGGAAGGGATGGCCTTTGCCCAGCAGGCAGTAGAGATGGCCCAGCGCCTGGGAGACACGCGATTGGAGGAGCGAGCTCGTCGCGTCATGGCAGAGAACCTCAACCTGCATGGAGAGGATCTCGTGGCAGCCGTGCAGTTTCTCGAGCAGGTCCTCAGGCACACAGAGGCGAATGGGGATCTGTCGGAGGCCGCAGAGTGCTGTCTGAACCTGGCAGTGGCATCCTACTGGATGGCCGACCTGAGACGTTCTCATGAAGCAAGTGCCCAGCGCATCGCGCTCATTGAGCGCTGTCGGCAGTCACACCACTTGCGCACCACCTACACCTGGCAGGCCCTGCTCCACGCTTCACAGGGCAGATGGAGAGATGCAGAGCAGATGATCGAGCGAGCACATCCCATTGTCGATCATCTGACCAGCCCCATGCTTTGTGCCTTCCTCCACCAGATCTACGGCTTTCTTGCCTATCAGCAGGAAGCGTACCCAGTCGCAGAGCGCGAGTTGCAGACCGCCCTGGACATGGCAGAGCAGGATCGGCACATGGGTCTGGGGATGCTCATGTTCTATCCTGGTCTGCTCGGCCTCGTGCAGGCGACAATGGGCAAGCGGGAGGAGGCAAGGGCCTCCATGGCAAGCGTGGAGACCCACCTGGATCGGCTGCCAGAGGGAATCCTGCCGACGGCACCGCTCCTGATCTGTCTCGCTCTGACAGCGCTTGCCCTGGGAGATCAGGAACGAGCTGTCTTCCTCTATCCCCGTCTGCTGGCATTTCGCGGCCAGCACTACTGGTTTCTCGTTGATCGCATCCTGGGACTGCTCGCCAGAGAGCGTGACGATTGGGAGACGGCAAGGATGCACCTGAGCGCTGCCCAGGAGATCGCTCAACGCGAAGGCCTGCGCCCTGAATTCGCACGCACCCTCCTCGCAAGAGCCACAGTTGAGCTCGCACAAGACGGTCAAGGAAGCATCATGCATGCTGAGGAGCTGTTGCGGGAAGCGCTTGCCCTGTTTGAGGAACTGGGGATGTCCCATTCAGCCCAATATACCCTCAGTCGGTTAAGGGCGCTTTCCTCTTGCCCAGGACATCGGGCACACGCGGCGCTTCCAGCTCATCTGACCGAGCGCGAGGTAGCCGTGCTCAAGCTGGTTGCCCAGGGCAAGAGCAATCGCCAGATCGCGCATGCCCTGGGACTCAGTGAGAAAACCGTGACCAATTACCTCACCCACATCTTCAATAAGACCACCTGTGAGAATCGAGCAGCGGCAACCGCGTTTGCGATCCGCCACGGACTGGCCTGATCGGTATCTCGTTGGTTACGGTCCTCCTGCCAGGGAGGTTTCTCCCTCAGCTGAGTTCGCTTCCATTCGCTATGAGACTGAGGCATGGCTGACCAGGGAGGTTTCTCCCTATCGTGAGCGCGATCTCCTCAATATGGCACGCCTTCCAAAAAAGGAGGTTTCTCCGATGTCATTGCCCCCTCTGGAGGGTATACTTGCGCTAACACATGACAAGCTACGAGTTTGTGGCCTCAGAATCATAGGAAACGTAGCCTGAGTTCCCAGCAGAGCAAAGGAAGGGAAAGATGTATATCACCGTTTCCATGTATCGAGCGAAGGCCGGGCATGAAGATGCCATTATTGCCCTCCATGAGGACTGGCAGCGTCATCAACAACCCAAGACCAAGGGGTACCTTTCGGGCGAACTGCTCAGAAACGCCGAGAGCTCCCGCGAGTTTCTCGCCATTATGCGGTTCGAGAGCCAGGAAGCCGCTGAAGCACTCGCTAATGATCCTGAGCACAATGTATGGTACACAAAAAGTACAAAGTGAGAATAAAGAAACTCCACCCGAGAAAAGTAGCATTTCAGTGCCATCTCTCTCGCTGCCTAAAGGCGGAGGAGCGATCAAAGGGATCGGCGAAAAATTTTCAGCGAATCCAGTGACCGGAACTGGCTCTCTTAACATCCCCATCTTCACCACTCCAGCCCGCTCCGATTTCTACCCGAAACTATTGCTCTCCTATGACTCCGGTGCAGGCGCTGGCCCCTTCGGCATCGGGTGGAATCTCTCTGTTCCATCAATCACAAGGAAAACCGACAAAGGATTGCCCAGATATCAGGATGCAGACGACTCCGACATCTTCATCTTATCGGAAGCAGAAGATCTTGTTCCATCTTTTATATTGCAAGGGAACAACTGGGTGCGGGACACTCTGGACACGATAGAACAGGGTGTTGCATACACGGTATGGCGCTATCGTCCGAGGGTAGAGGGCCTGTTTGCCCGAATCGAACGCTGGGAAAACAAAGCAACGGGTGAGATGCACTGGCAATCTGTTTCCAAAGATAATATCACTAGTCTCTATGGCAAGGATGCTACTAGCCGAATAGCTGATCCCAATGATAGTCTTCGTGTCTTTAAGTGGCTACTGGCAGAAAGTTATGATGATAAGGGCAACGTGATTCTGTATGAATATAAGCAAGAGAATCGAGACAACGTAGACCCTTCGCTGCCTCAAGAGAAAAATAGACTTGCAAATACTACAGGGTATGCGAATCGGTATTTGAAAAACATAAAATATGGGAACACAACGCCGTATCAACGCGATGCCTGGCTGTTTCAAGTGGTGTTTGACTACGGCGAACACGACATAAACTCCCCTACACTCGATGAGATCAGCGCATGGTCATGCCGCCCTGACGCCTTTTCCAGTTTTCGCGCTGGTTTCGAAATGAGAACGTACCGGCTTTGCCAGCGTATCCTCATGTTTCATCTTTTTCCTGAATTGGGCACTACTCATTGCCTGGTGCGCTCCACCGACCTTGGATATAGCGAAAATCCCATTACCTCCTATCTGACCTCCATCACCCAAACCGGTTATATACGGAATGTCACGAATGGAGCAAGTTATGAAAGAAAATCGCTCCCACCGCTTGAACTTACCTATAGCCAGCCTCTTGTAGATGAGCAAGTTCATTTCATCGATGCCAACAGCCTGGAAAATCTTCCCGCAGGTCTGGATGGCTCGCGCTATCAATGGGTCGACCTGGATAGCGAGGGCATTGCTGGTATTCTGACAGAACAAGCCGGTGCCTGGTTTTACAAGCGCAATCTAGGAGATGCCCACTTTGCCCCTGTGCAATTGGTAGCAACCAAGCCGTCGCCATCGAACCTGCAAAGCGGCCAGCAACAACTGATGGACCTAGCAGGCGATGGGCAAAAATACCTCGTTCAGTTCAGTCCCCCGCTCCAGGGCTTCTATGAGCACCAGGAGGATGGTCAGTGGGGACCCTTTACGCCGTTCTTGTCCTCTCCAAACATTCCTTGGAATGATCCCAACCTGAAATTCATCGACCTCGACGGCGATGGGCATAGCGACATTTTGCTTTCAGAGGATGAGGTATTTACCTGGTATCGCTCGCTCGCCAGGGACGGTTTTGAGCCAGCGGAAAGGGTACGCAAGCCATTTGATGAAGAAAAAGGGCCGAGCCTAATCTTTGCCGATGGTACTCAATCTATCTACTTGGCAGATATGACTGGTGATGGGCTTACCGACATCGTACGCATTCGCAATGGCGAGATCTGCTACTGGCCCAACACAGGCTATGGACGCTTCGCAGCCAAGGTGACGATGGATGCTGCTCCTCTTCTTGACTATCCCGACTACTTTGATCAAAAACGCATCCGACTCGCAGATATCGACGGCTCTGGCACCACGGATATCATTTACTTAGGGCGAGATACCATCTCCTTCTGGTTTAACCAATCAGGAAACAGTTGGAGTGCAACCAATGAACTCGTCAACTTTTCCGCGACGGATGACCTGTCGTCCGTGACAGTGATTGACTTATTAGGGAACGGAACAGCGTGTATTGTCTGGTCCTCACCGCTCCCTGGCGATACCCAACAGCCTATGAGCTACATCGATTTGATGAGTGGGCAGAAACCCCACCTGTTGTTATCCATCAACAACAATATGGGCAAAGCAACGAATCTCCAATACGCCACCTCCACCAAGTTCTACCTGGCGGACCAGGCAGTAGGTACGCCCTGGATCACCAAACTGCCATTTCCTGTTCACGTGGTTGAGCAAGTCGAGACAAATGATGCGGTCAGCGGAACACGGCTCGTCACCACTTACAGCTATCACCACGGTTTTTATGACGGTGTGGAGCGCGAGTTCCGGGGATTCGGTCTCGTTGAACAACGGGACGCAGAGTCTTTTACGCAGTTCAAGGCCAATGCGAACTCCCCTGCATCCCAGCGTATTATCGAGGAAGACCTGTTTGTGCCACCCACTTACACAAAGACCTGGTTTCACACGGGTGCCTATATCGATAGACAGAACATTTCCCATCACTTCGCCGCAGAGTATTACGCAGGCGACCCCAAAGCAGCGCTCTTACCCGATACCATGCTCCCACCTGGCCTGACTGCGCAAGAAGAGCAAGAGGCTTGCCGGGCGCTTAAGGGGAAAATACTGCGACAGGAAATCTATGCAGAGGATGGCACGCCTCAAAGCTCAGACCCGTACAGTGTTACCGAGCATACCTATGCTATCAGGACAGTGCAACCTCTGCTAGGCAATCCGCATGCAGTATTTTATGTCAATGAGCAAGAGGCCATCGAGTTTCACTACGAGCGCCATCCAGAAGATCCCCGCATTCAGCATCACATGACCCTGGAAGTGGACGATTTTGGCAACGTCACGAAATCCGCTACCATCGGCTATCCTCGCCGCATACTGGCCTTCCCAGAGCAAGCAACAACGCTCATGACCTACTCCGAGGCCGATTTCATCAATAGAGCAGATGTTGAGGAGTTCTACCGCATCGGCGTTCCCTCTGAGACACGAACCTATGAAATCACAGGGATAGCACAGCCGCAAGGAGGGAATACATTCTTCACAGTATCAGATATCCTGGCACAAGTGCGAAGCGCAAGATCTATTTCGTATGAGATGCAACCAACGGCTGGCGTAGTGCAGAGACGGCTCATCGAGCAGACGAGAACACTTTACTACATAAATGACCTTTCAGGTCCGTTACCTCTGCACCAGGTCGAGTCACATGCCCTCACCTATCAGAGCTACAAGCTCGCCTTCACACCTGGCCTCCTGACACAGATGTATGGCAACCGAGTCAATGAAGCGTTGTTGAGAGACGAAGGCAAATACGTGAAAAGCAAAGATCTCAAAGACCTCCACCTCTTTCCAGTACAGGACCAGGATGATCTCTGGTGGGTTATTTCCTCGCGCTCCGTCCCAGACGCCAAGCAGTTCTACTTGCCCGTACAGGTAATCGATCCGTTAGGCAACACCTCCACCATCGCATATGAATATGCCTTACTCATCGTGAAGACGGAAGATCCACTCAAGAACATTGTTCAGGCTAGAAATAATTACCGGACGATGCTGCCGGAACTGGTGACCGAGCCGAACGGCAATAGTTCGGCTGTCGTCTTTGATGCCCTTGGGATGGTCGTGGAGACGGTTGTAATGGGGAAGGAGACAGTGCAGCCAGGGGACACTCTCGCTGATCCAACGACCAAATTAGAGTACAACCTGCTCAACTGGCAACAAAACCAGCTTCCCAACTATGTGCATATCTCTGCACGTGAGCAGCATGGAGTCGCGAATCCCCGCTGGCAGGAAACCTACAGCTATTCCGACGGCTCCGGCCACGAAGTGATGAAGAAGATCCAGGCAGAGCCAGGGCTAGCTCCCTACCGTGATGCGAACGGGGCCATCGTACGTACACCAGATAATCAACCTGCTCTCAAAGATACATCGCCCGCTGTTCGTTGGGTCGGCACTGGACAAACCATCTACGACAACAAAGGAAACCCTGTCAAGAAATATGAGCCATTTTTCGATAGCATTCCTGCATACGTGACCGAGAAAGATCTTGTTGAGTGGGGCGTTACTCCCATCCTGCACTACGACCCCCTGGGACGGCTGATCCGCACCGATAACCCAAACGACACCTTCTCCAAGGTAGAGTTCGATGCCTGGCAGCACATTACCTCTGACGAAAACGATACTGTTCTTGATAGCAAATGGTATGCTGATCGAGCTAGCCCGAAGCCCACTGATCCTGAACCGACCGATCCCGAAACACGGGCAGCCTGGCTAGCCGCCCACCACGCCAATACACC
>WNGH01001483.1_pt1 | contig 33429 bp, 47 predicted proteins | sample 5400631 | NCBI WGS metagenome assembly WNGH01 (sample SAMN13153373, study PRJNA577476) | soil metagenome | isolation source: 115 cm soil or saprolite under Garry oak tree replicate 1 | place: USA:California | collected 2016-06-15
CAGTTCAGGTCCCGCGAGGGTATCGAGAACCTGATTGACGCCTACGCGCACGAGCTCGCCGAGAGTCTCCGGGGCACCTATCCCCCGGTGAGGCTGGAAGAGCAGTGGAGTCCGGTAGCCCATTACCTGGATGGGTGGACCGAAGCGGCAGACATGATCGATCCGAAGGGATGGTAGATCCTCCCCTGGCCCCGTTGCGCTAGTCGCAGCGGGGCACCTGCATGCCGTAGACTCGGATTAAGCAGGGTCGGTATGAGGGTAGGGGGTAGCTTAATGGTACTGCTCAGGGGCTTGAACGATCAGGTAAATGAGCCTGATCCACCCGCAGACGAGCCCGTAGAAGAGATCAGGGAACCTGGTAAAGATCTTCTCAATGTTCCACTTAAGGCCGTTGACAAGAAGTCGTCAGGCCGTATCCCCCCGTGGCGACGACTCCCTCTCATGCGTGAACTGGCTGATCCGCAGCGGACCCAAGCGGCTATGGCAGTGGAGTACGGGGTGACGGGCGCGGCTATCACGCTGTTCAAACAGCGCTACGCCCACGAAATCGCTCAGATCCGGGCCGACTATGACAACAAGTTCGCCGGGCTCTGGGTCGCGGACAAGCTGAACCGGATCGCCACGTATGAGGCGGACATCGAAGCTATCGAGGCCAAGTCCCAAAAGGACGGATCCACGATGGCAGACGCGGACATGCTCCGGGTCAAGGGGTCGTTTCTCAAGGCTGTTGCGGAGGAGCTCGGTCAGCTTCCCGGTCGCGTGAACGTCGCCGTCGTCCCCGTTGAGCACATCATCGTTGGGGTGAATCCGGAGGACCTGACGTGAGCGCCGGAATGACGGATGCCGAATTCGTTAAGGAGATCATCGAAGCTGAGTCGGAGTACGACAGTGACTTTCTGGCCTGGAAGGTAACAGAGATAGTTGACGCTTACCTTAAGGACAGGACGTGAGCGTCGGACACGTTTGTGTTTTTACGGTATAGTGGACACATGAAAGAAACTTGCCGTGGCCCAGAGTGCGTCAGCCCAATCGGGTACCCGAAGTCAGGACTGTGCCGAACCCACTACCAGCAGATGTGGAAGGGGAGGGAGCTAACCCCGAAACAGGCATGGAAATGGGAAGGCGCTCTGTGCGAGTTCGGTGGGTGCCAGGGACTTGTCCGGGCGAAGGGGCTATGCGGGGGTCATTACCAGCAACGGCGCAGGGACCAGGAATTGACGTCGCTCCGGGAGACTAAACGAACGGACATCCGCGATGAATCTGGGCGTAAGCGTTGCAGCAAGTGCAGGGAGTGGCTACCTGAGTCGGAGTTCTACCCCCTGCGGAGTCAGGCGACCCGCGATGGTTTGAGTACCAATTGCAACTTGTGTGATCTCCTATGCAAGTATCAGATCACCGCTAACGAGTACCGCGAGATTCTTCGGTCTCAGGGCGGGGGGTGCGCTATCTGCCACCGAGTCACAGAAGTTGTATGCGTGGATCATGACCACTCTTGCTGCCCAGAGCGCAAGCGGTCGTGCGGTAAGTGCGTCCGGGGGTTGCTGTGTCCGGACTGCAATGGAGCCCTAGGGCTAATGGCGGATGACCCGCAGCGTCTAAGGAACGCTGCGGACTACTTGGAGGGGGTGAGTTCATGAGCGTCGGAGAGGTGGCCCGGCATATCTACGCCCCATTGGGAACGGCTACCGAACTGTTTCGCTACCGGGGGCCGGAGATTCTTCTTTCCGGCCCCGCTTGAGGCTGGCACCGGGAAGTCCAGGGCTTGCCTTGAGAAGATGCACGCTCTGATGATGGCCAATCCGATGGCTCGTGGCGTGATGCTGCGGAAGACTGCGGTATCCCTCACGTCCACAGCTCTCGTGACGTTCAAAGAGCATGTGGCCAAGGAAGCCATCGATTCCGGTGAGGTTTCATGGTTCGGCGGTTCCCCCCAGGACTCCCCCGGATACATCTATTCCAACGGCAGCAAACTAGCCGTCGGGGGAATGGACAAGGCCACCCGGATCATGTCGTCGGAGTACGACTGCGCCTACGTGCAGGAAGCCACAGAGCTTACCGAGGAAGACTGGGAGGCAATCACCTCCCGACTCCGGAACGGCCGGATCTCCTTTCAGCAGATCATGGCCGACTGCAACCCTGACGTTCCACACCACTGGCTGAAACTCCGGGCCGACCGGGGTCGCCTGAACATGCTGAACTCTCAGCACACCGACAACCCGCGCCTGTACCAGGGCGGTGAGCTGACCGAGTACGGCGCAGCGTATATGGAGAAGCTGGACGCTCTGACAGGCGTCCGCAAGCTGCGTCTCAGGGGCGGTATCTGGGCCGCTGCCGAGGGACTCGTGTATGACGAGTTCGATCCGGCGGTGAACCTGCACAAGCGGATCGGTGAGCCTCCCCAGACATGGCGCCGGTTCTGGTCCATAGACTTCGGGTATACCAACCCGTTCGTGTGGCAGGCATGGGCCATCGACCCCGACGACCGGATGTACCTTTATAAGGAGATCTACCAGACCCGGACCCTGGTGGAGGACCATGCCAAGGCGATCTTGGCATCCTTCGGTGGGAGGCAGCGGGAGAGCGCTCCCGAAGCCATCATCTGCGACCACGATGCGGAGGGTCGCGCCACCCTTGAGCGCTACTTGGGGCGCAGCACGGTGGCCGCTAAGAAAGACGTGTCGGTGGGTATCCAGGCCGTACAGACCCGTATGAGGGTGCGCGGCGACGGCCGTCCGGGGCTGTACATCTGCCGCGATGCGCTGCAGAAGCGGGACGAGTCCCTGGCTGACTCCCGGCGTCCGATGTCCACTCAGGATGAGATCGTGGGGTACGTGTGGGACCGGACCGGGAACCATGCTCCCAAGGAAGTCCCTGTAAAGGACAATGACCACGGTATGGACGCGATGCGGTATGCCGTTGCTCACGTAGACTTGGGCCGACGACCCCAGTACCGGTCGTTCCGATACTAGGGGGACCAGGGCAATGGGTTCGGGGGACAGTCCGGTTCCGTGCGCGTCGTGCGGCGGGACAGGCGGACACATGGAAGAAACCACGGAAGAGATCAACGGCGTGGTGGTCTACCGTAAGACCTGGTACACGTGCCAGACGTGCGGAGGATGCGGGTATTCTGTATGACCCGTGTTGGACAGATACCCTACAAAACGTCATAATGACGGGAAAGGCGGTGGCCCATGGCATTCACACTCAATAGCGCGGGCCCCCGGGCTACCGCCCTCACATCTTCGGTTGTGTCCTACGTAAGCCGTATCCTCATGACTGCTCTGAAGATCACGGTTGCTCCGCACACGGCCTCACTGGCCAAGCTCCGTGCGATCCCGCTCACCCTGGCCGGTGTGTTCTGCGTTGACTTTGCAGGATTCCACCTTGCCCACGGGTGGGGATGGCTGATCACCGGGGTAAGCCTGATCGCCCTTGAGCACATCATTTCGGACCCGGCGTGAAGTCGGCCATCCGCATGTTCCGTAACGCCACCAGCGGTAAGCCGCCGGTGGACATCGGGAGCAGCGCGTCGCGTACCCATGGGCTGAGCTACAGTCTCGGCGCGGGTAAGCAGGATCGCGAGACGTTCATGCGGCAGTACGCCATGTCCGGAACGCTCTACGGCATCGTGAGCCTGTTGGCCGAGTCCACTGCTACGCCCAAGTGGCACCTGTACAAGAACCCTCCTGCGGACGGCAGGCGCCGTTACGCCACCGGTGACACGGGCAGTGACCAGCGGGTGGAGGTCGTTCAGCACGCGGCTATCCAGTTGGTCAACAACCCCAACCCGTTCCACTCCCGATTCGAGTTTTTCGAGGGGGCGCAGCAGCATGAGGAGCTGACCGGGGAGACGTTCTGGGTTCTGGACACAGAGATGGGTTTCCCCACGTCTATGTGGTATGTCCGGCCCGACCGGATGGAACCCGTTCCGGACCCCAATGACTACCTGGTCGGATGGATCTACACCGGCCCGACCGGCGAGCAGGTCCCTCTCAAGCGCTCCGAGGTGATCCTTGAGAAGCGGCCCGACCCTATGGACCCTTACCGGGGTGCGGGTCCGGTTCAGTCGATCATGCCGAACATTCAGCAGCAGCGCTACGCCACCGAGTACCAGCGGAATCTTTTCCTGAACGGGGCCGACCCGGGTGGCGTCATCACTGTTCCGAACCGGCTGAATGACCGCGAGTTCGACGAGCTGATTGAACGGTGGCGCGAGTCGCACCGGGGCGTAGCGCGGGCCGGGCACATCGGTGTGCTAGAGGACGGCATGAACTGGATGCCCTCTCCCACCACCAATAAGGACATGGAATACGGGAACCTGCGCCTTGCCAACCGCGATGAACTCCGGGAGGCGTGGCGGATTCACAAGGCCATGATGGGTTCCTCGGACGACGTGAACCGGGCCAACGCCCAGACCGCGCAGGAAGTTTTCGTCGCCTGGCAGGTGCTGCCCAGACTGAACCGCCGTCGCGACACCTTCAACTCCAAGCTGCTCCCCCTGTTCAAGGCTTCCGGCGTCGGTGTCGAGTTCGACTACGACGACCCGTCACCGGTCAACGCTGAGACTGCTGCTACTGAGCTTCTTCAGAAGTCGCAGGCAGCGGTTGCCCTGGTGGGTGCGGGATTCGACCCGGCGGACGTGTTGGAGGTTGTCGGTCTCCCGGATATGGACATGGGTGAGGTGGCCGCTGCCGCTGCTCCCGAGTCTCCGGCCCTCCCACCGGCCGTTCCCGCTACTCCGGTGGACAACCGGGAGTCTGTGACCATCAGCAACGCCATGCGCTGGGAAGCGGTCGCGCACGAGGATGACCACACCTGCGACGCGTGCTCGGCCAACGACGGGAAGCTGTACCGGAACCGGGAGGCCGCTTACGCGGACTATCCGGAGGGGAGCAGCTATGTCAACTGCATCGGGGCGCAGTTCGGCAATTCCTGCCGCTGCACTGTCCGCAAGCGAAGGATGGGTGCTACGGCGGAATCGGCCCCGGTCAGCGCTAAGCATGATCCGGCGGGCAAGGTGTATGAGGAGTCCGCTAAGAACTTCCCTGCGTCGGCCATCGCTTGGATGCACCGTGCGTCCTGGAAGGGGCCGATCGAGGTTCCCACCAGCCATATCAACTTCGAACCGGGGGAGATGAGCCACTCTCCCGATGACGAGAAGCTGGTGAAGGGCTTCTCTCAGAAGCTGGACGATGGGGAGAAGCTGGACCCGGTTGTCCTGGTGGCCACGCCCAAGGGGACTCAGCTGCAAATGGTTGACGGCCACCACCGTTACCTCGCGGCGGTCCGGGCAGGTGTTCCCGTCCGGGCGTACATAGCCACGGTGGATTCTGAGCATGGTCCGTGGGAGACTATGCACGACACGGAGTACCCCGAGGTCCCTAAGAACTCCCTCCGGAATGCGCCTAAACTGTCCAAGGCAAGCGTGAACTACAGGGAAGCGGAAGCACCGGGAAGGAACTGCGGTACGTGCAACATGTTCCGCGCTCCGAGCGGCTGCACCCTGGTCAAGGGAAAGATATCCCGGGGCGACGTGTGCGACGACTGGGTACCCAAGCGGGACGCTCCGGACGCTGCTCCCGGTAACTCCAAGGCTATGTCGGATCTGCTCAAACGGGTACTCAGTGACGGGTATCTGCCAATCGAAACGGGGGGCCGCACGTGACACGCGATGTGGCCTACCTAATGTCCCGCAGAAACGTACTGTTGGAGGTGAACCATGCGCGGAGCTAGGCCTATGAGGTCTACGCGGCGGTTGCAGAACCTCCACGGGACGCCTGCGATGTGGTGGAAGATCGAAAACCGCAAGGCTGACAACGCCCCGTCCCTCGTGAGCATTTACGATGAAATCGGGTTGTTCGGGGTATCGGCCGGAGAGTTCCTGGCGGAGCTTGCGGGAGTAGACGGAGATCTTGACGTTCACGTCAACTCTCCGGGTGGCGACGTGTTCGACGCGATCGCCATTTATAATTCTCTCAAGGCGCGGCGCGGAACGGTGGCCATCACCATTGACGGTCTGGCCGCTTCCGCTGCGTCGTTCATCGCTCAGGCCGCTTCCCCAGGGATGCTGGAAATGGCTCCTTTCTCTACCATGATGATCCATGACGGTTTCGCGGCCGGTATCGGGAACGCTGCCGACATGCGGGATCTCGCGGAGCAGCTCGACGCGGCTTCCGACAACATCGCGGCCATCTATGCGGAGCGCACTGGTAAGTCTGCGGACTACTGGCGTGCGAAGATGAAGGCAACCACGTGGTACAAGGATGCCGAGGCAGTGGAGGACGGCTTGGCTGACCGGGTGCGCGGACAGGAGAACCCGAAGAATTCTTGGGACCTGTCGGTGTTCAACGAGGGTGACAAGCAACTCGGCGACGGGTGGGTCATGGGTGCGGACGGGAAGCCCCGTTTCGACCCGGATGGTGATGGGGACGACGACTCCACTCCCGAAGGTGACACCGACCATGACTACTTCGATGCGGACGGGAAACAGATCAAGGAGATCCCGCCGTGTCCCCCCATGGACGGCAAGAAGTCGGCCAAGGCCGCTAAGAAGGCCGCTAAGCAGACTGCCAAGGATGACACGCGGCTGAGCAACGACTCGGTGGACACTTCCCCCTGGGATGCCTCCAAGGCGTGGCATGGTGGCACTACGGCGTCCGACCCGGCGGCTTTCTACCGTGGCATCGCGGCTGGTGAAAAGAACTCCGGTGACCCGGACACGCAAGCGCACTGGGCTCTTCCGTACCGGTACACCCCCGACTCTCCGCCCAATGCGGCCGGAGTGAGGAACGCGCTCGCGCGCCTTTCTCAGACCCAGGACCTCAAGAATGCTGACGCTGCAAAGTCTAAGCTTGAGGGACTCATGAAGAAGATCTCTCCGGACTACTCTCCGGGGGATTCGATCGATTCCGCGCTTTTGGCGATCGCCTTGCGTGGCGCCTTGAAGGGAGGCAACTAATGGCCAAGATGAACATTCCCGAGAGCCCCGATGGTCTGCTAGACGTTCTGGGAAACCACTCGAAGTTGAAGGAGTACTTCTCGGCGTCCGCAGTGGCCGACGGAACCACCAAGCGGTTCCTCGACAGTTACGCCGGTCAGTACGTCAAGAACAACCCTGACACCGTCACGGACATGCGTGACCAGGTCCAGTCGGTCCTGTTCGACATGGTCCGCTCGGGTGGCGACAAGGACGGCAGTGCCAACGGCAAGCTCGGTGGCAAGCTGTCCGCCACGCTCGACGCTGCGGACAGTACGGCCGTCAGCCAGGGCCGTGGCACGGTGTACAACAAGACTGCCATGGGTGCCCAGATGGAGCGCTCGCTCCCCAAGGATGAGCGGCTCAACAGCATCGGTGAGTACTGCAAGGCGATCTTCGAGCTCCGCGCCCCCAGCACCAAGCCGGGTCGGCAGCAGCTCGTGGACAAGCTGTCGCGCATTCAGGAGTTCCAGAACTCGTTCGGTTCCGAGGAGCCAGGTGCGGGTGGCTTCCTGGTCCCTGAGATCATGCGGTCCGAGCTCCTGCAGCTCGCGCTTGAAGACTCGATCGTGCGCAGCAAGGCTACGGTCATCCCCATGAGCACGCTCCGCGTGCCGATCCCTACTGTGGACGACACTAGTCACGTATCGTCCCTGTTCGGTGGAGTCCAGTTCTACTGGACCGAGGAAGCGGCGTCGCTCACCGAGTCCACTGCCACCTTCGGCCGTGTGGTTCTGGACGCTAAGAAGCTCACCGGATTCTTCAAGGTTCCGGCGGAACTGCTCGACGACGCTCCGGCGTTCTCCGGATGGTTCGATGCGCGGGTTCCCAAGGGTCTGGCATGGTTCGAGGATGTCTCGTTCATGACCGGTACCGGTGTGGGTGAGCCTGAAGGCTTCATTAACTCCGAGGCGTCCGTTCAGGTTGCCAAGGAAGCGGGACAGACCACCAAGACCCTGGTCTGGGAGAACATCGTCAACATGTACTCCCGGATGCTCCCCACCTCGCTCAAGAACGCGTGCTGGATTGCTTCCATCGACACCTTCCCGCAGCTCGCCACCATGGCGCTGTCGGTCGGTACCGGTGGCGGTCCGGTCTGGATCGGTGGTTGGAGCCAGAACGGTTCCGAAATGCCGCCCATGACCATCCTTGGTCGTCCGGTGATCTTCACTGAGAAGACTCCGGCCCTGGGTGCGACCGGTGACCTGAACTTCGTCGATCTCTCGTACTACCTGATCGGTGACCGTCAGCAAGTCCGCGTTGACTCTTCGGAACATTTCTTGTTCCAAAACAACCAAGTTGCGTACAGGATCATCGAGAGGGTCGATGGCCGCCCGTGGCTCCAGTCGCCCCTTACTCCGCATAACGGCAGCTCAAACACGCTATCGCCTTTCGTTCAGGTCGCGGCCCGCTGATCTTGGTGGACTCGACTACTTTGTTCTAGAAGACATCGTCTGATAGACTCAAGGTATGAGAGGCAGCAGCAAGTGCGAACCGGGTTGCCAGTGCGGACGACACACACGCTCTGGCAACCGGGTCCCGCGAGCATCACAGGAAACGGTCGTTGATTGGAACGACCCCGAAGCGCGCAGGGCGTACAACCGCGAGAAAGCTCGTGAGGCGTACGCAGCGGACCCGGAAAAGTTCAAAGCCGCGTCTAGAAAGCATCACGCTAAGAAGAGGGCGGAAGACCCCGATTACTGGCGACAGTACAAAAGGAGTATTTCCAGTGATCTAAAGTACGCTCACGGGATCACTTGGGATCAACTCCGGGGGATCATCCTTTCCCAGGGCGGTAACTGCTACCTGTGTGAAGAGCCTCTAGATCCGGAAGCTCCGAGGGGAGTGCACGTGGACCACGACCACGAGTGCTGTCAAGGTTCGCGTTCCTGCGGAAAGTGCATCCGTGGGGCCGCTTGCCACTACTGCAACGCGGGTATCGGTCACTTTCGGGACAATCCGGATCGTATGGAACGCGCGGCCCGGAACCTCCGGGCCGCAAACGCCCGCCTACGCGGGTAGGCTGTAACCTGTAAGTCCGCTGCGCTGCTCATGGGAGCAGCACTGAAATCCCCCCAGTGCCACCGGTTCGATTCCGGGCGCAGCACGAAAGAACCCGAGTAGGCATCCGGCAACAAACCCCCGGGTGCCGAGTAGGCAAGTAGGGCACTGGCACCCCCTACCCGAGACTAGCGCCGTACAAGTAGGAGGTACCTGTCATGGCAGGTATGGAAGGTCTCGGACGCACGCACAACGTGATCAGTGTTGCGTCCGGTAAGCCGTTCAGTATGGAGCAGTGCTCCGCCGTTTCCCTGGTGGTGACTTCCACCGGTGCTTCTAGCATCGCGGTTGTTGCTTCCAAGACTGCGGGAGGCGCCACTACCGCGTTCACCCTGGCCAACGGTTTCGGTCAGACTCCGCGTTGGTACCTGTCCACTGCAACCGACGGAAGCACCGGTTGGACCAAGCAACCGTCCGTCTGGACGACCAACTCCCTGGCGTTGGCTGGCACCACGGGTCAAATGTCCGTCGTTGACATTTTCACTTCTCAGATTGCGGACACGTTCAAGTATCTGACCGTGACTGTGACCAACGGGTCCCTGGTCGTCATCGCCCATGACCTGGTCGTTCAGCGTACCCCGGGCAACCTCGTTGCTCTGGGGGTGTGAGCCGTGGCCGATTTCATTAAGGGCCAGCAAGTCCGCACTCTGGTCGCGGGAAATCAGGTCGTTACGGCGGCTTTGACTCCCCCGAACTCCGGGTCTTCTAGCACCCTGTTCACGGTTACCGGTGGCTCGGTGATCGTAACCTCCCTTTTCGGCAGGGTGACTACCGTTCTTTCCGGTACTACCGGTTCGGTGTCGTTGGGCATCACGCCCACGGTGGGAACTCTCAACGCTTCGGGCATCGCCACCACCTCCGTTATCGGGGGTAAGGAAGTCGGTACGCTGCTCGCTCCTTTCCAGGGAGCAGCGGGGGTACCCGGTGCAATGGTCGTGGGTTCCAACGCGGGAACCGCAGTATGGGATACCTCGGACTTCGTAGTGGACTCCGGGGTCATCACGTGGTCCACTACTGTCGCCACCATGACCGGTGCCGTTCAGTGGTTCATCACGTATGTTCCGCTGGACACCGGCGCGTCGGTCTCCTGATCGGAATCACATCAGGGCCGGTATCCTTCGGGGTACCGGCCCTTTTCGGAAAGGATCAAAGAATGCCCAAGGCCACCAGCGGAGGATCTACCAACGCGTGGGAGGAAGCCGTCCGGGAAACCGTCGGTTTCGTCCAGAGCATCATCCATCCGCACGGCACCGAAGCTGCTCCCGAGACTGCTCCCGAGACTGCTCCCGAAGCTGCTCCCGAAGCTGCTCCCGAAGCTGCTCCCGAGACTGCTCCCGAGACTGCTCCCGAGACTGCTCCCGAAGCTGCTCCCGAAGCTGCTCCCGAAGCGTTCATGGGTGACAAGTTCGCGCAGGGTGAAACCAAGGAGGCGTGATGGCTGACGGCGGAGGGGTGACCGGGTGGGACCTCTACTCCACCCTGGCACTACAGGCTTCGTACATCGACTATTACGCCACTCAGCCCCCGTTGGCCTGTCCCAACGACGGAGAGCCTCTCCGGTTGGGTCCGCCCAATCAGCCTGGCGCCTGGTACTGCCCTTACGACGGGTGGAAGTACCCGAACGACTGGGACCCGGCGACTCACTCGGGTATGTAGCACAGAGAGGAACGGAGAATGACAGTTACCCAGGCCACAACCGCCGTAACGGCAAGCGTGGCCTCCTCCGCGACCAACGTCACGTTGTTCGCAGCGTCCAGCAACGACCGGATGCGCACGATCTTCAATGAGAGTACGGCTGTCCTGTTCATCAAGTTCGGGACCACGGCCTCTTCTACCGACTACACGGTCCAGCTTGCCGCAAGCTCGTTTTTCGAGTTCCCGACCCCGATGTACTCGGGCCGGGTTGACGGTATCTGGGCATCCGCGAACGGTAATGCTCGCCTGACAAGCTGGTAGAGCCATGCCACTGTATGTCGCAATGGTGGCCCCGCCAATCGCGGTCACCGGAACGGTAACCAGTACCCCGAGCGGGACTCAGAACGTGGCGGTCACCTCGCCCGTCACGTTCCCCGTGAGCGGTACCGTAACGACCACGCCCAGTGGCACTCAGACAGTGGCAGGAACTGTCACCACCAGCCCTAGCGGCACGCAGAACGTGGCGGTCACCTCTCCCGCCACGTTCCCCGTGTCAGGGACCGTCACCACCACTCCCAGCGGCACGCAGACTGTAACCGGTTCTGTGGTCGCTCTGCCTGCCATACCGGCGGGCAGCAACTTCTACATCACAGCGCTGGCGGACATTCCAGGGGTGGTGGCAGCGAACAACTTCCTTTCCATCTTCAACCCCCTGGGCAGCGGGAAGACAATCACTATGTACGCCCTGTCCATCGTTCCCTGGGCGACTGCTGCAACGTCCATCACAGTTTCGATGAACATCTTCCGGATCTCCGCTGCCAGCGCAGGATCCCTGGTCGCTGCTGCCAACATCGGGAAGTTCACCTCATCCTCTCCCAATGCGATTGCGGAGGTGCGGTCAACCAACCCGACAGTCACCACCACGGGGCTGACCCTGGGCGGTGTACCCCCGGCGGATACCTCTTCCGGGTCGGGTGCGAGTCCCACCGGGTCGGGGGCCGCTCCTAGCGCGGCTTCGTTCATGCTCCTGCCTGGTGAGGGCCTGGTCATGAAAACGGCTTCCGGGAGCGTTGCTCAGCTCTGGAACTTCGACATGATCTGGGCTGAAGCGTAGTCGAGTAGCCCGCAGCTAGGCTGAGCGGCTATCATCAGAGAAACAACTGCATCTATCCCTGTCCGGGGGCGTGTCCCCTAGACCAGTAAGCAAGGTAACGGTAGGGGACTCGTGACCATTACAACTCCCTGCTATTGCAGCCGGGAAGACCTTAAGTCTGCTCTGGATATTAAGCAGACCGCCCGCAACGACGTGCAGATCGACCGTGCCATAGAGGCAGCGTCGCGCGCCATTGACGGGGTAATGAAGCGAGTCTTCTACCCTACCAACGCAACTCTTTCGTGGGACTGGCCGAACTTCCAGTACGCCTACCCGTGGCGCATATGGTTCGATCAGTCGGACATCGCTGATGTCACCGTGAACGTTCCGGTCGTCACCAGCGGTGGCCATGTCATCAGTAATGCGAACATCTTCTGGGGCCACCCCCAGTACTCCCCTCCGTTCACTTACATGGAACTCAACCGGTCTACCAGCGAGAGTTTCGGCCGGGGGAACACTCCGCAGCGTGATGTGTCCATCACGGCTACCTACGGTTTCAACATCGACACCGCTCCCGGCGGAGCGCTCGCGGCAGCGGTGACCACCGCTGCCGGTACTTCCCTCACCGTTACGGACGGTTCTGTCGTCGGGGTCGGGAACAGTATCAAGGTGGACTCTGAGCGGATGATCGTAACGGGCCGGGCCAACGTGACCACGGGACAGACTCAGCAGGGGACCGGGGTCGGAACCGTGAGCGTAGGGGACAACCTGCTCACCGTTACGGACGGCACCAAGTTCTTTGTGAACGAGGTGATCACCCTGGATTCCGAGCGGATGTTCATCCTAGATGTGACCGGGAACAACCTCACGGTGAAGCGGGCGTGGGACGGTACGGTTCTAGCGGCCCATACGGGTGCCGCAGTGTTCGCCAGTCGCCTACTCACGGTCCTGCGGGGGGCCCAGGGTACTCCGGCCGCTACCCACCTGATTTCGGCCCCTGTGAGCGTCCACACGCCCCCTTCCCTCATCCGCCAGTTGGCCATTGGGGAAGCTTCCGTAGAACTCACGTTGGAACAGGGCGCTTACGCCACTTCCCTGGGCAGCGGACCGAGCAAGGAAACCGGTATCGGCAGCGGTCTGGGAGCACTCCGGGAGCAGACCGTCACCCTCTACGGCCGCAAGGCACGACGGAGGACTGTCTGATGCCGACTGAAATCAAGTTGGTAGGGCCCCTGTTCGATGGCCGGGCCAGCGCTGCCGTCAAGGCTTTCGACACTGAACTCCGCCACGAGGTAGCGGCGGAGGGCAAGCGGATGGTCTTGGACACGCTGCACGTGGTCCTACAGCACCCGACCGGATATTACGAGTCCCAGGTGCAGACCCAGGTACGCTCCGCCCTGGTGGACGTTGTGACAGACGGGGGAGTCATTTACGGTCCGTGGCTAGAAGGGACCAGCGCACGTAACCAGACCACCCGATTCAAGGGCTACGCCACTTTCCGGAAGGTTACGGACCGCCTTAACGCGCGGGTCCTCCCGATCGCTCACAAGCTTCTCGGGGTCTATCTGGAAAGGATGAACTGATGGCGCTTGACGTGTCGGGTATCTCCGATCAGGTGGTGTCACATGCTTCCGCCACCGGACTGTTCGAGACTGTCAACGGTCACGAACCCAAGAACGCCCCCGGGAACGGGCTCTCGGCTGCAGTGTGGTTGCAGTCGGTCGAGCCGTTCCCGGGCGGCAGCGGTCTGCAAGCTGTGACGATTGTCCTCACGTACACCATTCGTATCTACCTGAACTTTCAGTCCCAGCCTTACGACTCGATTGACCCTGCGCTCCTGCAAGCGGCAGACGCGCTGTTCTCCGCCTACGCGGGAGACTTCACGCTGGGAGGCAAGGTCCGTGATGTGGACCTGTTCGGAGAGTCGGGGTCGAAGCTCAAGGGCGAGGCGGGGTACCTGGATCAGGACGGAAAGAAGTACCGGGCGTTCGTAATCAACCTCCCCCTGGTGATCAACGACGTGTGGGCGGAGGTTCCGTGAGCATCGTTGGACACTTTCTAGGGTTGGACAGTGCTTCCGGTCCCTGGTATCTGTGGTGGTCCGGTTTCGCGGGGGACATCACGCTCATCCTTGGTGGACTCGCCCTGTTGCGTAAGCACAACTGTCACGTGAAGCGCTGCCACCGGCTGGCTCGTTTCCCGGTATCCGGCAGCGAGTTCTTTGTCTGTTCCAGGCACCATCCGACCGGCGCACCTAGCGCTTCAGACATCCGAGAGGGGTGAGTCTCATTTCCAGGCAAACTGGGTTGGGCGATAATTTCTATATCAGTGGTTTCGACCTTTCCGGGGACGTGAACGCTCTGGGTTCCGTATCCGGGCAGGTGGCCACCCTAGACGTAACCGCGATCAACAAGTTCGCGCATGAGCGTCTCGGCGGTCTGCGCGATGGGAGCATGGATTTTACGACCGTATTCGACAACGCTGCGGGGGCTGAGCACCCGGTGCTCTCCGCCCTCCCCCGGACTGACGTGATTGCGAGTTACTTCATCACCCCCAACCTCGGGGGAGCAGCTGCATCGATCAACGCTAAGCAGATAGACTACGCCCCGACCCGGGCCACCGACGGCATGCTGACGAGCGCCATCAGTGTTCAGGCGAACTCCTTCGGGTTGGAGTGGGGACAGCAGCTCACCTCCGGTATCCGCACCGATACGGTTGCTACCAACGGTTCCTCCGTCAACAACGTGTCACCGTCGTCGTTCGGGTTCCAGGCCTACCTGCACGTGTTCTCTTTCACGGGAACTGACGCGACTGTCAAGATCCAGGACAGTGCGGATAACAGCACCTTCGCTGACCTTGCAGGAGGTGCGTTCGCTCAGGTGACCTCCGGAACCCCACAGGCGCAGCGGATCGCGGTGGGCGGTACCGCCACGGTTCGCCAGTTCCTCCGCGTGGCCACGGTGACTACGGGCGGATTCACTTCTCTGGCGTTCGCCGTTTCCTTCACGCGCAACCTCACTGCGGTGAGCTTCTGCTGAGTCAGCAACCGTTCCGCATCGAACCGCTCATGCCGGTAGAGAAGTACGTCACGTACAGCATTGCGGCTTCCAGGGACACTTCGGTTGTCGCAGCGTGCAAGGACGTCGGATGCCAGGCATGGGCTCATGGGTGGGAGACCTCCGTGGACGAGTCATCGGAACTGGGCCGCACTCAGGCCGCGTACATCCGCACACGTTCCGGCCGGACCTTCACGGAGCGGCGTACGGGGGAGGGACTTACTGTCTTCCGTTTCGAGTCGTTTCAACGGTGCTTCGCGGAGCACCGGACCCGGCCGGACATCCTCGCCCGTAGGCACGGCGACTGGCGCGGTAACCCTTCCGGTGGCATCCGCCACCACACGCGGGCTGTTGACTGGATCGAAGACTTCCGGACCAACCAGGCCGTAATCGACCGAGAGATAGAGAAAGGCTAGGACATGTCCAAGACAACCGGATTGGGTGCGGCCGTAACGGTTGACGACTCCACTCCGACTCCCAGGGTCATCAGCAACGACATCACCAACTTCCAGTTCTCCACTCCGTATGCCGTTCAGGACATCACCGGTGTGGACAAGTTCGCTCACGAGCGCCTGCTGCTCCTGATCGATTACAGCGTGACGCTCAACGGTGTCTTCAACTCGTCTACGGCCAACCAGAGCCATGACGTTTTCAAGACCATTCCGAGCACCCGCGTAAACCGGAACGTGAAGATTCAGCCCATCGCGGGCTCGACCCCGTTCCTGTCCTGTTCCACCCTGCTTACCGACTATGCTTTGACCCGGACCAACACGGGTGAGCTCACGTGGTCCGTTCCTGGCGTTTTGGCCGACGGCACGACGCCCGTGTGGAGCTAGATCATCTTCACCCTAAACCGAGAGGCAGACTGAGATGGGATTCACACCCCCGCGTAAGCAGTACCGATTGAAGTTCCAGGACTCCGACTTGGAGGGCCTGGAAGTCCTCATGAATTCCGCGTCGTTGGGAGACATCATGGCTCTGCAGACGACGGACACTGGGGACACTACCCCCGAGAACCTGGAAAAGCTTCTTTCCATCCTGGAAAGGGCGATGGTTTCCTGGAATGTGGAGATCGATGGGGAGCCTGTCCCTGCCACGCTCGCGGGATTCGAGAAGATGGACATTTCGTTCGTCATGGCCATCATCTCCTCTTGGACAGAGGCTATCTCTGGAGTGGCGCCCCCTTTGCCCGGAAGCTCTCCCTCTGGCGAGACGTACCAGGAGGTGTCGCTCCCGATGGAACCGTTGTCTCCGAACCAAGGGAGCTAGGCTACGCGAACTTCATCCTGGGAACGTTGGAGAGGTTCGGGGGGTACACCCTTAAGACGCTGTTGGAAGAGGACGCGGAACTTCTGCAACTGCTGAACATCGAAGCTATGGGACGGCCGGACGAAGGAGGGTAGGACTGTGGCGAACGTAGTGGAAATCCTTATCACTGGGAGGAACACTGCCGGACCGGCAATGAAGTCTGCGGAAGCGGACTCCCAGGGTCTCGGCGGTACGATGAAAGCTCTCGGCAAGGTGTCCGCCGCTGCCCTGGTGGGCATGGGCATTGAGTCAGTCAAAATGGCCACTGCCTTCCAGTCGTCCACTGTCCGGTTGGCTACGTCTGCGGGTGAGCAGGTAAAGAACCTTGGGATGATCCGTAAAGGACTACTCGACATGGCTGGCCAGGTCGGGGTATCCGCTACCGACCTGTCCAAGTCTCTCTACTTCATTGAAGCGGCCGGATTCCATGCGGCGGACGGCCTGACTGTTCTCAAGGCCGCTGCCCAGGGTGCGGCAGCGGAGGGCGCCAATACCACCACGGTGGGCAAGGCCTTGACCGATGTCCTGGTGGACTATCACCTTAAGGCTTCTGACGCGGCTAACGTCACGTCCCAGTTGATAACCGCCGTAGCGCACGGCAAGACCAACTTGCAGGAGTTCTCCGGTTCGTTCGCCAGCATCATTCCTGCCGCGTCCGCTGCCGGTATCAGTTTCCAGGATGTCTCCGCCGCACTGTCGGAGATGACTAACCACGGATTCACCGCTCAGCGTGCCTCCCAGAACCTCTCTCAGGCGCTCCGCTCCCTGCTCAATCCCACGAAGAGCCAACAAAAGGCGTTCGCTGAATTCGGTGTGTCCACCGGGGAGCTCCGTGGGAAGCTGCAAGGTCCCAACGGCCTTACGGACGCTATGCAGTACCTCTCGGAAGCCGCGTCCAAGGGTGGCAAGGAAGGCACTCCCCAGTTCGCTGCCGCTCTCAAGCTGCTCATGGGTACCGCTGCCGGGGCGAACGCTGCTCTGGCCACCACGGGCCAGAACTTCAAATCTACGTCCACTACGATCCGGGCGGTCGGGGGAGCTACAGCCGACGCGAGCGGGAAGGTGCAGGGTTTCGCGGAGGTTCAGAAGACCTTGGGCCAACAGGTGAAACAGCTGAGCGCGGGATTCGGTGCGCTGCTCATCGCTCTGGGACAGAAGCTTATCCCCATCCTGACCACCGTGGTTACACTCATAAACAAACACCAGACCGCGTTCCTCATTCTGGCGGGAACGGTGACCACCCTGGTGACAGGGATCATACTGTACTCAGCTTCGGTCAAGACTGCTGCCATGGTGACCGGCATATGGAACGGTGTGCAGGCGATTCTCAACGCAGAACTGGACGCTAACCCGATAGGGATCATCATCCTAGCCATTGCGGCCCTGGTCATCGGACTTGTCGAGGCGTACAAGCACAGCAAGACGTTCCGGGATATCCTTCACGCCATCGGGACCGTAGCGGCCAACGCCTTCAAACAGCTCATGCACTGGGCCGAGGTGGCGTTCGGATGGATTCGGGACCATTGGCGGTTGTTGCTGGGAATCCTCACCGGACCTATCGGAATCGCGGTGTACGAGATAGCTCACCACTGGCATTCCATCATGTCGGGTGCGCAGTCTGCGGTCCGGTGGATCGAATCGGTGTGGCGGACCCTTTCCAGCGCACTTGCCAGTCCGTTCGTCAGCGCCTACAACACGATCCGGGGCATCCTGAACTCAATCTTCGGGGCGGTGTCCAGTACCATCGGGACTGTCTCCTCCATGCTGAGTTCGGTCAGCGGAGCGGCTTCCAGCATCGGTCACGCTCTCGGGTTCGCGCACGGCGGAACGATCGGGGCCGCTGCCACCGGAGGGACCCGGAGCGGCACCACCCTGGTGGGAGAACACGGACCGGAGCTGGTACACCTTCCCGCCGGGTCGCACGTGTTCAGCAACCCTGACACCCGCGCCATGATGGCGGGCGGTGGCGGAGGTGGCGGGGGCGGAACCATCACTTTGGAACTGCACTCCGGCGGTTCCCAGTTGGATAACGTCCTACTGGAAGTTCTGCGGAAGTCCATCCGCGTGCGCGGAGGAAACGTACAGACAGTCCTAGGGAGGACGTGATCTAAGATGCACCGCTATAAGATCTACAACGCACCGATGCAGACCACGGCAGCGATTGCCAAGGTCACTACGGGCGTTACGACCAAGACTATGCTTCAGCTCTCTCCCCCGTCGTCGCGTCAGCTGAAGATTGTCTCCTGGGGATTCAGTTTGGACGCTGCGCCCGCCACCACCGGTACCGGTATGGTCGAGCTGCTCCAGACCGACGTTGCGGCGAGCGTTACAGCCCACGTGGCGTCCGGAGTCCAGCCGCTCACCCCCGGACTCCCCCCGTCCCTGCTCACCCTGGGAGCTAGCAACACAGGCTTTTCCGCTTCGGTGGAAGGTGCCACTACGGCCACCCGTACATTCGACGCGGTTCAGATCCCCGGACTGTCCAACGGTGGCGCGGGCATTGAGCCGTACGTGTACCAGTTCATGCCGGAGGAGTGGTCCTACGTCTCGGCGGGAACGTTCCTGCGTGTCCGGGCCACGTTCAGCGCGGCGGTCAACATGATCACGTGGATCGTTTGGGACGAATAAGAAATGGCCAACCAAGCGGTACGGACAGGGTACGCGCGACAGTTCCCGTCCGGAATGCCGTCATCGGGACCTACGAGCCAGACCGGTACTACCAACGGTCAGCCTGTACAGGTAGAAATCCTCGTTGACGGCACGTTTATGGACATCACATCGCTGGTTTACTCCCGGTCGCCCGTATCCATCACGTACGGGCAGACCGATGAATCCTCGGTGGCCAATACGGGTTCCTGCACGTTCCTGATCAATAACCGCGACGGCCGGTTCAGCCCACGAAACCCGCTCTCCCCCCTGTTCGGGAAGATTGGACGGAACACTCAGTGCAGGGTGTCTGTTCCGGACGGCTTCACACAGAATGTACGGTTCTGGGGTGAGATCACCACGTGGCCCCAGAACTGGGATACGACCGGACTGGACGTATGGGTCGAGGTTCAGGCTTCCGGCATCCTCCGCAGACTCAGCCAAGCCGCTGTGGCGCTCCGCTCCACCCTGTATCAGGGCCTCACCAGCGCGACCCTCCTGTCCGTCAACCCTCCGGTCTCGTACTGGCCGTGTGAGGACTCCGCCGGAGCAACCCAGATAGCGTCCGGCAACGGCGGACGCGCCATGCAGATCACAGGGTCCCCTACCCTGGCCGATTACTCAGGTCTCGCCTCTTCCTCCCCGCTCCCGACAATGGGCAACGGGTCGTTCAGCGGTTCCGTTCCGGTGTACTCCCACACCGGCAGCACCCAGATCAGGTTCGCCCTGTTCATCCCCTCCACCGGTACGCCTGCCAACGACTCGCACGTCATGCACGTCTACCTGAACGGCACGATCAAACGGGTGGAACTGCACTTCCTCACCGTGTCGGGTGGAGCTTTCTCCCTACAGGCTTACGACGCTTCGGATACCAAGGTAGGTGACTCGGGCGGTCTGGCGTTCGGAACTACCGGGAACGTCCAGTATTTCGACCTGGAACTCATCGAGACCGGCGGAAACGTCAACTTCTCGATGTTCACCTACATCCCCAACGCCCCGACGGGCACCCTTTTCTTCAACGCTCTACTGTCCACCGGCCAGACCACGGGCAACGTGACCCGTATCGTAATGGCTCCCAACGGGGACCAGAACGGCATAGCTGTAGGACACATCACGTTGCAGCGTCTGCTTAGCAGTCCGTTTGACGAGCTCAATCAGATCAACGCTTTCACGGGGGAGAAAGCGGGTAACCGCGCGGTCCGCCTGTTGCAGGATTCCGGGGTGAACGTGGGTATCGTCGGCACCCCGTCCGACTCGGTACCGATGGGCCCGGAACTTCCCGGGAACGTCACAGACCTCATTGCGGATGCCATCCTGGCCGACGACGGAAGCCTGTACGAGCGCTGGACAGCGTTCGGTCTCGGGGTCCGGATGCGTACCGGTATGTACAACGTTCCGGTTCAGGCGACCCTCGACTACGCGGCCGGGAACCTCTCGGCAATCCCCATCCCGCTGGACGATGACCGGTTCACCAAGAATGACATTACGGTGACCCGGGTCAACGGTTCCTACTCCCGCTCCACCCTGACTTCAGGCGCCCTGTCCATCAATCCGCCCCCGCTCGGCGTGGGCCCGTACAGCGATTCCCTGACGCTCAATATCCAGAGTGATACCACGCTGGACGACCAGGCAGGGTGGAGACTCCACCGGGGAACGGTGGACCTCCCCCGGTTCCCCTCCGTTACGGTGGACCTGGCACACCCGTCGTTCAGCCCCGTTACAGCCCCCGGACTGCGCAGCAGTGTCGTCAACCTCCGCCCCGGGGAACGCCTGAACATCGTCAATCCGCCTATCTGGGTGAGTCCGGATACCCTTGACCTGTTGGTGGTGGGCGGGTCGGAGACGATTGACCAGTTCCAACATATCCTGACGTTTACCTGCACTCCGTACGCGCCGTTCGTGGTGGCTCTCGCAGACGACGACACGGCGGTGAACGGGGTATTCGCCCGGGCGGACACCGACGGCAGTACCCTGGCTTCGGACCTGACCCCGACGGGAACGTCTTTCTTCGTCACCACCACCGATCCCAACACGCCTCCCTGGGAAGTCGGTCTGTCCGGGGTCCCCATCATCGGACAGGTACCGTTCGATATCATGGTCGGGGGAGAGCGGATAACTGTGCGGTTCGATCCCAGTTCAGGGAATCCGCAGCAGTTCGTTGCGGTCGTCCGACACGTCAACGGTATCGTCAAGGCACACCGGGCCGGAGAAGACGTCCGGTTGGCCGTCCCCTCCATCGTCGCGCTGTAAGGAGTAGCAAGGTGTCAGGATCTCAGTTCCCCACGTGGAATGCGGGTCAGCGGATCACAGCTGGAATCCTGCAGACCATGACTCCGATAGTCGCTTTCAAGACTGCGGCAACTTCCCGTGCGAGCACTACAATCATGACCACCGACCCCGATCTGTTCATAGACCTGACGGTTAACGGGACGTACCTGCTAGAGGGTTTCATTAACTACACCGGCGGAACTCTAGGCGCTAGCGACCTGAAACTGGCGGTCAACTACACCGGAACCCAGACGAACGGAGTATGGGGCGGACAGGGAATCACCACGGCCAGCATTACCGCCTTGCAGAGTATGTCTACTGTTATTGGGCCTACAGGGGTTGCTTGGGGTACCAACGCCGGGGTGTTCCAAGATTTGACCCTGAACGGATTCTTTCAGACCACCACATCAGGTGAACTGCAAGTCCAATGGGCCCAGAACACTTCTAACGGCACTTCCACAAACCTCCGGGCCGGATGCTGGATCAAACTAACTCAGGTTGCCTAACCGCTCTCCGCACCCGCACAAGCGCCTGGTCCGACTCACTGGACCGGGCGCTTGCGTACTTACGGTACTCATCTCCGACCGAAACGTACTCAGTTCGTATGGATAAGGTAGACACGGAGCGTTAGTATGGTGTACCGGACCCAAAACCTTCACCGGACCAACCTAGGCAGGAAACATGACCACCACCACCGAAGGCGTTGACTACGCCTGGAAGCACCCTGGGGGATCTGCTCTCCGGTCGCAAGGCAAGGCGTTCGCCTGCCGCTATCTCAGCCCCGACGTGAGCAAGAATCTCAGCCGCTCCGAAGCTGACGACCTGTCGGCCAACGGGATCTGGTCGGTGGTCGTGTGGGAGTCCACTGCAAGCTCGCGGCCGGTGTCTCCGACGCCCGCGCAGCGGTTCTGCAAGCGAAGGCAGCGGGCATGCCGGACACCCGGCCCATCTATTTCGCGGTCGATTACGACGCTCCGCCGACCGCTGTGGCCGCTTACTTCCAGGGTGTGGCCTCTGTCCTCACCCCGGCGCGTACGGGTGTCTACGGTGGCTTCAGGGTCGTTAAGGCCATGCTCGACAACGGTTCCGCCCGGTGGGGATGGCAGACTGTCGCGTGGTCCGGTGGCCAGTGGGATTCCCGCGCTGTCATCCAGCAACCCGGGACCACCCTCACGATCAACGGTGTGTCGTGCGATATCGACACCGCCCACACCCCCGACTACGGGCAGTGGATGCCCGGGAAGACCCCTAACCCACAGGAGGCAGATATGGCTATTTCCCCGGCGGACGCCCAGGAGATCGCTCAGGCGGTCATGACGTACCAGATTGACAACCCGCGTATGGAAGGGACCCAGTACACCGATATCAAGTCGGTTCTCTGGTGGACCGGTGCGGACGCTCACGCTGCCGCTACCACCATCGCGGCTCAGGCGGCGACGATCCAGACGTTCAGGCAGCTATCGCCCAGGTAGTGATCCACACTCAGATCACCACCGTTCCCAAGGTGGCGTGATGAAACTGTCTCAGATCGAATCCAAGGTGATTCACTCCACTATGGCTTCTGCCGTGGTGGGAGTGGCCGTGGCAGTCCTGAACGACCTTGAGAACAACCATGCGCTTCTCGGTTCCGTCCCAGCGCCCGCACAGTCCGTGATCCTCACCCTTATCCCCCCGTTGGCTTCCTTCCTTGCAGGTTGGTCGGCCCGTCACACACCGCGCAATACTGCGGTTGACGCTTCGGGGCCCGTGAAGGGACAGTGAAGTATGGGCCAGTCAGCATCCGACCCTATGACTTATCTGGTAAATGTAGGGGTCCTCGGTGTTGTCATGGTTCTTTGGCTCACTGGGATGATCGCAGGAAAAAGGGAGCTGGACAGGGCTAGCGATAGGGCAGACGAGTGGAAAGCGCAATACGAGAGGGAGTCAGAGGCTCACAAGGTCACCTTGCAGGCGTTGGAACGGGAGAGGGACCGGATGGACGCGGCGACAGAATCGGGGCGAACAATCACCGCTCTTTTGGGCGCACTTGGTCCCCGGTCGATTCCCTCTCGGGGTGGCGTCTTGTGAGCCGACGGAGGAGGCGGGCAAACGGGAAGGAAGCGGAACGGGAGCTTTTGGAGGCCCGACTACGCACCGCCGCCTCTCGTCTCAGGTCAAGGCGCGAGTACCGGACCTCCACCGAACGCCTCACGGAGTCGCAGCGGGTGGCCTATAGCCTCTCACTGCAGAACTCCTATCTGGAGCAGTCCACTACGCGGGATCACTCCCGTAAGAACTCAGTGGCCTGATACGCGGGGTACGCCCCGACACAAGGAACCGGCCCCGGATGGACTCGCGGGGCCGGTTCCTTGTGTCTCATGCCCGCTTCCGCAGTGCCCACCTGACGGATACGAACACGGCCCGGCCGATCATAACCGGAATGGCGATTGCTGTCACCAGGGTGATCCCCAGTAGGAATATGCAGATCAGTTGTATGATCAGGTGGTGGTGTGCCATGTTCTTAGCTCCTAGAGGTCACATGCAGGTGAGGGTTACGGTTCCGGTTTTGGCCCATTTGCGGTATACGGCGGAGAACTCCTGTTTGGCCTGAAACAGGGCGTTACGTGCGTTGGGGGCGGTTACGGTACCGGTCCACCGGTTGGCACCATCCGTGAGGCTGACCGACCACAGGGACTCCTCCCCCGACCAGACTGCCCGGTCCATGAGGTCGTCGAGGTAGGTGAAGGGTTCGAAGTTATGTCGTATTGCCCGGTCAAGGTACATTTCATACCGTGCGATGTTTTCCGGGTCGTTCATCACCTTTGCGTCGATACGTACGTCATAGCGTCCGATGATGCTGTGCAGCGATCCGAGCATGGCGGTGTCTTCCTTTTCGGTTTCTCCCCTAGGCAGGGGACACGGAGCACACAGGGTGTGCACCATGCTCGGTGCCTAGCAACCGCATCCCATACCGCCCCACCTGGGAGCGTGTAAGACAATCCCTATCTCACCGGTGACCGACGACCACCGGATAACCGCTTTGCGTATGGCCGGGGTCATCGGGAAAACGATGTTCTGCGCCACCCGCTCGGCAGACCGTAGGAATAAGTCCCTGTCCTCATGCTCGAACGGATGGAACCGGTTGGCCTTGACTTCCTGTCCGGCCCCGTTGTAGTAGACAACGGATACGAATACGTCCCCGTTGTACGAGACACCGTTCTCGTATACGACGTTCACTCCGAGTCCTCCTCTTCCTCGGGGTCGTAGTCGGGGCTGTTGTCCCCCGACCGGAGGTTGAAGTCTTTGGAGGTACGGTCCAGCACGTCGCCCCATGTCGGGTGGAGCCTCACCCCCGGCCGGATGAACACCGTTGAGTCCTGGATACTCTGGGCCATGGAAAGGAACCGGACCGCTTCGGTGCTGAAAGTGAATTCAGTTTCCGGGAAGTAGTACCTCATGAGGTCCCCTACGTCCGCGCCGTCGTTCGGGTACTCGTCGTAGCCTTCAAAGTCTAGGAACTTTTCCATGGCTTCCGGGTCTAGGCAGTCGATGACGTGGCCGATCAGGCACGCGGCGCCCCCGTACGAGAAGTATTCGCACTGGCCGCCCATCGGGTACCGGTGGTCCGCCCCCTTTTCCGCGACCACCATCTCTACCAGGCGGTAAGCGGCCGTTGCGTCGATACGTACGTTTCGCATCTCTTCCCCTACTTCGGTAGAACGCTGTACGTGTCGTTCGCGTGCTGTTCGTTGATCTGCAGGGACTCCTGTTCCGACACCTCGTGAGACCCGGTGGAGTCTTTGATCTCGTCCCCGGGGACGATGTAGGCGCCCGGGAGGGAGACTGCCTGGTCGCGGTTCACTTGTGGCCTTCCGGATACGAGTAGGCATTGAACTGGACTATCGGAATGCGCTTCCCGCCTTCCGGCGGGGTGATCTCGTGTTGCGGCATGAGGACTACCAGGGAGAACAGGACAGCCAGCAGAGCGCTTACAGGATGCATCATCGTAGCCACTCCCTTTCAGACCGCGAGGAGAGCCGCGCGGGCCGCGATGTAGGTGGACTTGCGGGGGCGGTAGGCAGCGGCCACCGTGTGGATCTGGGCCGGGGTGAACCGGCTGCACACCCGCCGCATCCCCTTGCGGAACGCCACCCCCGCCGCTCCGTTGATACCGAGCTTCTTAGCGTTGGTCCGGAGCGAACCCGCGACGCTGGCCGCTTCCTTCCGGCCGAGACCGGCGGCGGTGGCGTAGGTGGCGAGAGTGGCCAGTCCCTTGCGTGCGATCCTGGCTTTGGCGTGGGTGGTGGCGATACGGTTCCGGAGGGTCTGGCGGGCGGTACGGGCCTTGGAGTTCATTTCGTTTCCCTTCGTCGTTGTCTTCTCTTACAGAGTACACCCCGTGGCTACCCTTGTCTACCCCTGACATGGAAGAGCCCCGGTACCGAAGTACCGGGGCTCTGATGGGTGGGTTACGCGAACGGGTTACCGCCCTGGTGAAGCGGTGCCCCGGCGGTCTGAACCGCGAGCTTCGGAGCGGCCGGAGTCACTCCTCCGGACGGCTTGTGAGTGCCGTTGACGTACCGGAGAGCAAGCTGCACGTCATCCTCGGTGGGCTCCAACAGGCCCCAGGGGTTTCCCGCCCCAGGGATCTCGTTGGGCTTGAAGAGTCCGAGTCGGCCCAGAACCGGTTGACCGGTGGCCAGGTTCCCCCGGAGCTGGGTGATCAGACGGGTGCCACTGATGTACATGGAAGGGAACACGTTGCTGTCGAAACCGGCCGGAACAGCGTCGATGGTCTCGACATCCGCCGTTAGCCGGTCGTAAGTCTGGGGCGCCTGACCTGGCTTGGAGAACCGGGTGTTGATCAGGTTCTCTTCCAGCTTGATTGGCTTGACCAGGAGGAGGAGTCCGTTGAGTCCAGCCATTTTCGGGAACGTGGAAGGCGGAGCGACAGCCACGGCGAACGGGTTGTTACCGGCAGCAGTGCTGAACGGGGAAGTCATTGGTTTCGGTTTCCTTCGTTTCGGTTCGGGTTCCGCTTGGCTAGGAAGCGGGGCGGGTCCCTCGCCAGCGCCCCGCTTCCTTGGTTCATTTATCCCACACATGTCGGTCGCTGTCAATCTGCGTCCGTGTGCGTCTGCTCAGGACAGCGCAGTCTTACCGATGCCCGCTAGCTCCGCCAGGAACTCCGCGTCGTCAGGCCACACCTCGGCCGCGAAGGCGTACAGCTCCGCCGCGTCCTGTTGCGACCTCACCACGCTCATGGCGGACCTGGCCGCTCCGCGCCGTTCCAGTCCCTCCGCTCCCGCATCTGCAAGCTTCTGCAATATGTCGTCGGGAACCCCTGCCGTTTCCGCCTCCTGCCAGACCGCACCCGCTTCCGCCGGGGTACGAGCCTGTTCCATCCTCGCCATGAGGTCCGCGATGTCCGCCTGAGTCCCGAACGACTCGCTATGAGGCTGGACTACCAGCGGTTCCGGGTCGGTTTCCAGGACGGGCGCGGGAGCCTCTTGGAACTCCACCGAGGAAAGGTCCAGTACCTGCGCATGGTTCCGTGCCTTGCGTGCGTCGCGGACCGAGCGTGCCAGAGCACAGTTGGCCCACCCCTGGCTCAGGTCCACCCGGTACAGCGTGCAGGTGCCCTTACCGGCGGGCATGTGCATCACTACGGCGAAGTCGGTGCGCACCTTCGGAGCTTCGATCCACTCCCGGGAAGACCAGTCGAAAACACCGTTCTCGTTTACGCCGTAGGCGTAACAGGCAAGCTGCACACCGATGTCAAGCCATCCGTACGAGAGGTCCTGCCCTGTCTTCACGTCTCCGATGACGTGCTCCCCGTTGGGGAGGCGGAAGATCCTGTCCAGGGTTCCCGCCACGTCCAGGGACCGGACCATAGTGGTCCGCTCGACCATCTCAGGGATGGCCACCAGTCCCGATTCAGCGATCGCGTCCTGGTAGGCAGTCAGGTCCCGCGAGATGTTCCTGGGGAGTCCGGACCACTCCGCCGGGTCCATCATCCCCATGTCTAGGCGCTCAGTGTGCGTGTGCATCATCGTGCCGTGTGCTGCGGCTTCCTTGGACCCGGAAGCATCCTTGAGAGTGTCCGCAATGGAGTCCAGGAACGCCTTATCGGACTTGGCATCCCGTCCGGCCGCTACCGCTGTGATGCCAGGGTTCTCCGCTGCACCGATGAGCAGTTTCCGCTGCTGCCACTGGGACAGCCCCCATTGATCACTGATCATCTTCGCGAACGTGGTAACCCGCTGCCGACCGGTAACGGCACCGGTGGCAGGGTCGGAGATCTTGTACCGGCCCCACTGGTCGTAATCACTCTTCTGCGGACCCGGACGGAGGGACTCCCCACCCCGGACGGTAGGCGTCTGGGACACCGGTACCGCAGTCGAGAAAGCGGGAGGGGACAGGTCCGCCCCGGAGGGGAGCGGGTCGCGGTGTGGGTTGGGGCCCACGTTCAGTGTGGTCAGAGCCCTTTTCAGGTCTTCCCCAACAGCTGCCATGTTCTCCTTTATGGCAACGACATCGCTCGCGGTATCGGCCGTGAGGGAGTCCAGGTTGCCCGCGATGGCGGTCGATACCGCTTCCATGTCCGCCGCCGCCGCTTCCACTCCGGTGGAGATCTCTTCCACATCTGCCGTTACTGCCGCCGGATCAACCGGCCTGTCACTTCCACCTGCACATCTGGCGTCCCGTGGTCCGTGAGACCTGATCCGCCTGTTGCTGGTCAAGTTGAACTCACCCCCGCACACCCGGCACGTTCCGCGTCCAGGATGCTGTTGGTCACTCATGGTGGGACTCCATTCTCTCAGGTTCCCGCCACATAGCGGCGAGGGTCAGTTCCAGTGCGTGATCGCGGTCGGGGCGGACGGAGTCCGCGTCGGCCCACCTGTCCAACAGAACGCGCGGATCGCGGTGGGTTGCAGCCAGTACGATGGATACGTAAGCGGACCGCTCTTTCAGTTTCAGCTTGACCCATTCCATTTCAGGCCCCCTCCGAGTCATCGTCCCTCCATCCAGGCGCGTACTCATCCATATATTCCTGCCACTCTTGCTCGTGTTTCCGGTCGATACTCCGCCCCGCCATTACGGCTGCCGCCATGAGCAGGACTGTTACCAGGAACAGGACAGAAGTCCACATATCTGATTCCCCAATCAGCGGTTTCACTTGGCCCGGTCAGGTGCGTACGGGTCGAATATCCGCGTGGCCTTGGCCTTGCTGATCATCTCACCCACCAGCCCCTTGTTAGCGCCTTCGGGAACTGTGCAGCCGAGCGCCCGTGCGTAATTCAGCTGTGCTTCTGAAGCTGCTCCCCTGCGCCACCTCGCACCCCTGCGGGACAGGTAGGCCCCCAGCTCCTCCGCTTCACCCTCCGCCCACGCCATGGCGGTTTCCAGCGGCATACCGGAGTAGTCGGTGCCGGTCCACTTCAGGGGCCGACCGCTGGCGTCCTGGGGAGCCACGTACACGTCCCAGGTCCCCGGTTCACCCTCCCGGGAAGGCCACAGGAACACGTATCCCTCCGGGCCGCACGGGATGAACCATACGCCCTTGGGGGTCTGCCCCCACGCGGACGCCGAGGATGAGAACAGGTCAAAGGACTCGCCGTTACCGGCCGCTAGGAGTTCTTTCGGTTCCGGTTTCGGGCACTCGCACATGTTGCGCGGGTTACCGCACCCGTCGCAGATGCACTCGCACGGGATGCAGTCGCATTCCGGGCACGGGCGCCGTTCCTTGAAAAATCCCTCTTCCAGGTCTACCAGGGTCGTCAGCTTATTGGTCTGCGACGCCCCCACGATGTCGAGTACCAAGGCATCCGACTTACCGGGGAAGGGTCGGAGCACCCGGCCCACCATCTGCACGTAGAGCGGGCTGGACTGGGTAGGCCGCACGATGACCGCGCAGGATGCCCAGGGTGCGTCGAAACCCTCGGTCAGCACCATGCAGTTGGACAGGACCTGGATCTCTCCCTGGCGGAACGCCTCATAGATTCTCAGGCGCTCACTGCGGGGAGTCTCCCCGGAGATCACTGCGGAACGGATACCGCGCCGGGTCAGCTCGGAAGCCATGATGCGGGCTGTAGCCACGGTGGGAGTGAACGCCACCCCCGGCCGGTCCGGGGCGTGCTCCGCGTAGGCGTCAGCGGCGACTGTGAGCGCGCTGGACTGCTCCAGTACGTCTCCCAGGTCCCCGGTCTGGAAGTCGCCACGTGACTTCTTCACTGAGCTCAGGTTCAGGTCGTCCACCTTGACCGAGCGGCCCTTGGGAGCGACCAGGAACCCGTGTTTCACCGCGTAGGTCAGCGTCTTGGAGTACGCTACGTCGTCCCACACGGAACCGAGTCCGATGCCGTCGGAGCGCGCAAGGGTGGCCGTGAACCCGACATGGTTCATGTCCGTAGTGGCGGCATAGATCCGCTGGTATACCGGCGCAACGCCATGATGGCACTCATCAGTGATCACCAGACCGACCTTGCCGGACCGAGCTTCCAGGATGTCCGTAAGCCGCTTGGCACGTGCCAGGGTCTGCACACTCGCCACTACGACATCCGCGTTAACGTCGTTGTCCTGAGCCTTGACCTTTCCTACCCAAAGGTGCGGAGCGACTGCCCGCAACTTGGACACCGCCTGGTCGGCAAGCTCATCCCGGTGGACCAGGACCAGGGTCCGGGTACCGGTGGACGCGTGATGCTCGGATGCGAGGTGGGAGAACACTACTGTCTTCCCCATACCGGTCGGCAGCACTACGGCGGGTCTCCGGGTTCCTTCCTTCCACGCTGCGGTTACCGCGTCAATGGCCTCACGCTGGTAGGGGCGCAGTGTCAGTAGCTCCCGGCTCACCGCTGGCCTCCTCGTGCGAATCCTGTTGCAGTGATGGCGTATCCGTTCTTAACCCACCTTCCGGACGTACCGGATTTCTGGTAGCACACAGATCGGTCGCTGCTCCCGTACCGCATCTCGCAGTCCGTCCCCTGATCTTCGAAACCTGACTTCCAGAACACGTAGTCTTCTGCCGATTCCCGGCTGTCTGTCACCTTGACCACGAGAGATCCAAGGGTTACTACGAAGACCTTCATTCCCACGAAGCCTCTCATCCCCCCGACACCTCGTTGATTTCGGACAGTGTGTACTTGCTGAGAATCCACCGGCCGGTAGTCGGGTTCTGGTACTGGAAGCGGGTCCGCCCGCTGGGAGACTTCCGCATACCCGCCGTACCGGTACGGGAGTCCAGACGCACACCCCGGAGAGCGTACTTCTCGGCGGTTTCCTTGTCCGGGGTGACCAGGCGGACGATGTCTCCGAAGCACACGACGTACATCTTCCGCCCGGGTGCGCCTACTGTTCCGGGCGCCCTCTTGTACATTCCCGCGCTCATTCCTTTTCCTGCCTCTCGTTTCGCCTTATGGTTGCTACCGTACAGTCACGGACACGGGTAGTCAAGCCGCGACAGATTGGTGTATGGTTGTGCGTATGGACACAGAGAAGATGATCACACGGACCGAAGCCGCCGCCCGACTGGGAGTCTCCGTGCGGACGGTAGACCGCTACATCCGGCAGGGAAGGATCACCGCTGTGCAGTACAGCACAGCTCACAAGCCTGACGGGAGCAACCCTGTGCGCATCCGTGAGGGTTCCGTGCGGGCATACATCGCGGCGTGTGAAGTGACTGTGAGCGACCCGGCGGGTCATGATGGGGGCCCCGCCCCGGAGAGCGATACCAGGATCTGACGCGGGCCCACGGCAGATACGACCGAGAGGCAGGCACCGTGTCGGTTACCACCGCACACCGCGAGTACCTACGCAACAGCGCAGCGATCACAGACCACGTCATAGACTCGACTCAGATCATCTCTACCCCGGAGGGGATCGCGTTCCCGTGGCAGGGGCCCGGACTGGAAGAGGGCGCGTACCAGCTCCGCCCCGACAACCCTGTCATGGATGCTAAGGGGCGCCCGGTGAAGTACACCGGCCCCACCGGGGTGCAACTCCCCTTCAACCGACTGCGCGACCAGCGCAGCGGAGACCTCGTCATCATTGTGGAAGGCACCAAGCAGTCCCTGTCGGTTCTTTCTTGGACCGATGACAACTATGCGGTGTACGGAATCGCGGGGTGCCGTTCCTGGCACGGACTCCCCCTTTCTTGGACGTCCGAGCGGGACGTGGTGATCCTCTTCGATGGGGACATGCACACCAATCGGGACGTGCATGATGCCGCTGTGGCGTTCCGCGAGGAACTCGAAATGGCGGGCGCGGAGTCCGTTCGGTTCGCGCGAATCCCCTCCCAGGGGAAACAGGGCATCGACGATGTCCTGGCCGCTATGCCGGAGTCCCAGCGAAGGAAGGATCTCCTCCGGTGGATTCTCAATGCCAAGGTGTCCCCCGGAAAACCTCCGGCCGCGCGTAGCAGCAGTCCGTTTTTCGATAAGAATGGACTCATGGTCCAGACACTCGCTTCCGACATCCTCTCCGCTCAGCCCGCTGCGCTCACCGCTGAGAACTATGTCGCGGTCTACCAGAGCGGCGTGTACCGCACGGACCCGATGGCGCTCATGTCCGAGGTGTCGCTGCGTCTGGGAGAGCAGCACCGGTCCACCCACACGTCATCGGTGTCGGAAGCGGTCAAGTCGTCCCTGTACCGGGAGCGGCGGGTGCTGCCGGACAAGACAGGCGCCCCGCTGGCCAACTTCCTCAACACGATGGTGGATCTTCGGACGGGGGCGGAGGTACCGCACGACCCGGAGTTCCTCTCCCGTATCCAGCACCCGGTCACGTGGGACGCCGCGGCGGCATGCCCGGTGTACGAGCGCTGGCTCATGGAAGTGATCCCGGACCAGGCGGACGACCTGGAAGAGGTCGCGGGTACGATGCTGGACCCTTCCCGGACCCCCAGCAAGGCCCTGTTCGCCTACGGTCCCTCGCACTCCGGCAAGTCCACGTTCCTGCGCCTCATGGTGGCGGTCGCGGGAAAGCAGAACTCAAGCGCTGTCACCCTGCACGCTCTGGCCGACGACCGGTTCGCAGCTGCCAACGTCTACGGCAAGTGCCTGAACGCGTCGGCGGACCTGTCTCCCAAGGATGTCTCGGACCTGAGCGCGTTCAAGATGATGACGGGTGAGGACTCGTCCATGGCCAACCGGAAGTTCGGAGCCCAGTTCGAGTTCACCAATACGGCCCTGTTCGCGTTCAGTGCCAACGAGCTCCCGTCCGTGAGCGAGAGCAGTCGCGCCTATGCCAACCGCATGAAGCCGTTCAACTTCCCCTACAGCTTCGCGGGGCGGGAGGACCCCTCGATCGAGGACAAGCTCATGTCCGAGCTCCCGGGGATCGTCGTCCGGTGGGCAGTGGCCTACCGCCGTTTCCTGGCGCGTGGCGGTTACCTCCCGACCGACGTGAGGGTCGGTGGCGATTTCGAGCGCAAGAGCGACCGGGTGCGCCAGTGGGTGGCGGAAGTCCTGTCCGTGGTGGCGGTTTCGGGGCGGACAGTACTGCCACCCACCGAAGCCACAACCGCCACCCAGCTTTCCGCCCTGTTCTCGGCGTGGGCAAAGGAGAACGGAGGGCACTCTATCGGCCGGAACAAGCTGGTAGCCCGTCTGACCAGCGTCGATGGGGTAGAGCGTGTCCGTATTGCCCCGAATAAGTCCTGGGGATTGAACGTGATCGTCAGGCCGGAAGGGGAACAGGGGTTCGAAGAATACCCACCGGTAGCTAAGGGGGGTGGTGGTAGTGGCGCTTTTTACCCCACTACGACAGACGCGGGATCTTGCCATGATCTTGGAAAAACATTGGTAGTGGGTAGAAGTAGCGAGAAAGTGACACTTCCGCCACGGGCCGTTTTGAACCCGTCGGCCGCTACCCCTTCCGCTCCGGAAATCCGGCCCCTAGCATGTGAGTACCCCGCAACGGTGGCGACCGTCCGGGGCAGTGACCTAGACCAAGGAAGTGATCTAGATGCAGGCGATTCTAACCTCCCTCCACGTGTACCGGGAGACCAACGACCCGGAGGGCACCTGGCCGCCCCCGGCCGCTCTGATCAACAGGGCGAAGGCAGTACAGGCCACGTTGGAACAGCACATGAGGCACGCGGGGTATCCCTCCCCTTCACTCTCGCTGACGGGTCGCTACGGGGCTCAGGGGGGCCGGTTGTTCCCCATCCCGGTATGGGAGACAGCGGCGCGTATCGAGCTGAACCGGCTGGGCATCGCGGATCACAAGGCGGTGCGCCCGGAGCGCCGGTGGACTACCTCGCAGTCGTTCGCGGAGACGTACCGGCTGAACCTGGAACCCGCGTACATCCGTTCGGTGGAGGCGTACGCGACCAGGCTCGACCCGCTTCCGCTCGGCCCGTACCGGACGCGCCGTCCCGAGGTGTGGGCGGCAGCGTTCCGCAAGGC
>WNGH01001787.1_pt1 | contig 33391 bp, 28 predicted proteins | sample 5400631 | NCBI WGS metagenome assembly WNGH01 (sample SAMN13153373, study PRJNA577476) | soil metagenome | isolation source: 115 cm soil or saprolite under Garry oak tree replicate 1 | place: USA:California | collected 2016-06-15
AGCTGGCAAGCGACGCCCGTTGACCAGCACGAGGTTACGGGTCGGACCGAGGTTTCGCAGGTTGACGTTCGCGGTACCAGTGGCGCCGTTCGATTGAACGGAGGTCTGCGTCGCATTGGCCTGCGGCAGGGCAAGAAGAATGTCCTCGGTCTTGGACAGGCCATCCATGCGGATTTCCTGCGCGTTCATGACGGTGACGGGGCTGGGACCTTCGACGTTCAAAGCCGGCAGGCGCGTGCCGGTGATTTCGATTCTCTCGACCTGCTCGGCAGCTCTCGCGGCCTGCGCAGCAGGTTGCTGCGGAGGAGGGGCGACCTGCTCGGGTGGCTGTTGCGCGTAAGCGATTTGCGCCGCCATCAGCGCGAGCGCGACTTCGGTGGCGACGACGGATGACTTCCTCGCAAACACTGCTCGCGCGCGTTGTTTATTGTTGCTCATCATGGTCTCTCCCAAAAGTTTATTGTCCCAAGTGGCAGTCACATTTCGCCCGACGGGCGGATTGTAACCCCATGTGACCCAAATGTTACGCAATTTACAAGTTGCGTGAAAGGTCCGGTCAAGGCAAGGCGGCGAGGACGAGGGATGCGTCTTTGCTCCCACCCTTGCCATGAATGCAAGGCGGATGCCAATATGTAATCATTGGCTAAGGGGCCCGGGACCTATCGATGCTGCGCTGCACTCCCCGCTCGCGAGACAGGCGCTAGAACCGTGAGTTTTCCATGCAAATCCGCGTACTAGCTTTCATTTCGATCTTCGTTGCCGGCGCTACGCACGCCGACCCCGCGCAAGACGCATCGGCCGAGATCGCGAGATGCGCCGGCATCGGGGACTCCGCCGCACGCTTGAAGTGCTTCGATGCCGCTGCCTCGCGCGCAAACGGTGCGGCAGGGCAACCGGCCGGGGAGGCGCCCGGCAGGGCCGAAGGGTTCGGATTTTCCGCGCCCGAGACGGTGACGAGGGAGGAGGATTTCGGAAAACCCCCGCCGCCACCCGAGATCACTCAGATCACAGCTACCGTAATCGAGCTGGCGAGGACCGTGCGCGGTCGATCCATCTTCGTTCTCGACAACGGCCAGGTATGGAGGCAGCTGGACGGCGATGATGCGGATGTCCAGGACCCGCGGCCGGGGAAACCGATGAAAGTCGCGATTGAAACGGGCTTGCTCGACAGCTACAACCTGACGATCGAGGGCCGCAACGCATTGATCAGGGTTCGCCGGCTGAAGTAGATCAGCGATCGGCGTTCGGCATGCACCATCCCCCCAGCAGCGCGCGCGCGCACGCCCAGTCCGGTATCGAGGCCCTGCGCAAGGGCGACGTGCGCAAGGCGCGCGAATCGTTCGAGCGGGTCGTCGCGGCCGGCCAGGCGGATGCCTCCGCCTACCTCGGCCTCGCCTATGCCTGCGCCGGCCTCGAGGACCCCTCGGCGGCGCTCGCCGCGGTCGATCATGCGCTGGCGCTCGAGCCGCGCAATTTGCGCGCGCTGATCCTGAAGGCCGATCACTTGGCCGCCGCGGGCGATGCCCGCGCCGCGTCATCGTTCTACCGTGCCGCAGTCAACACCGCTCCGCCCGCCAACCAGGTGCCAGCCGAACTGCGCAATGAGCTCGAGAGGGCGCAGGCCATGTGCGAGCGCTACGCCGCGCAATTCTCAGCCTATCTCCGGGAGCGGCTCCTCGCCCGCGGGCTCGTCGAGCGGCGCTCCAGCAGACGCTTCAGGGATTCGCTCGACATTCTGGCGGGCGGCAAGACGATCTACTTCCAGGAGCCCCGCCAATACTTCTTCCCGGGGCTCCCCCAGATCCAGTTCTATGACAGGGACGACTTTCCCTGGCTCGACAAGGTCGAGGCCGCGACGGCGGATATTCGCGCGGAGCTGATCGAGATCTTGAAGCAGGAGTCGGCGTTCAAGCCCTATGTCGAGGGCGATCCGAGGCTGCCCCAAACGGATCCCCAGGGGATGCTGAACAACCCGGAGTGGAGCGCGTTCTATCTGTGCAAGCACGGTGCGATCGTGCCGGAGAACACGGCGCGCTGCCCCAAGACCTTGAGCGCGCTCGCCGATGTCCCGTTGGCGCGCGTGCGGAACCGCTCGCCGGCTATCCTTTACTCACTGCTGCGCCCCGGTGCCCGGATTCCGCCGCACACGGGCGAGGTCAACACGCGCCTGATCTGCCATCTGCCGCTGATTGTCCCGGACAAGTGCAGCTTTCGCGTCGGCAACGACACGCGCGCGCCGGTCGAGGGCAGGGCCTGGGTGTTCGACGACACGATCGAGCACGAGGCCTGGAACGGCAGCGACCGGACGCGCGTGATCCTCTTGTTCGAGGTCTGGCGCCCCGAGCTCACCCTCGAAGAGCGCGCTCTGGTGAGCGCAATGTTCGAGGCGATCGACGCTTACGGAGCCGGCACCTAAATTCTAGGAATTCAGGGCCGATTCCTGCCGGCCTCGAATTCCGCGATGCAGTCCGCCGTCCATCGCCTGAACAGGGTATCGAACCAAAAGCGGTTCGAAACGTCGCTCGCCGGGTTGATACGGCTGATCTCGCGCGCCGTGCCGCGGTGCACCACGCGCGCGAGGAGCGTACCGCTGACCGCGTCGCGCGCCTCGAGCGCGAGGGTCGCCTGGCCGGCGTCGCGCGTAAAGGTTTTCGTCGTCCACGCAGAATACCGGTCAGGCGCGTTGACGTAGAGGTCGGCGATGCTCGCGGAAAGGTGCAGCACGCCCGGTTCCGGCGCCGCGGCGATTTCGTAGCCTCGGGCCTTGTAGGTCTGGGCGATGACGCTCTCCAGGCTGGAGGCCGCATCCGCGGCGATGCGCCGGGCGTCGTCCGGCCCGACCCAGCGCGACACATTGCGCGTGTAGTTCAGGTTCTTCTGCCAGTCGCCGCGGATCTCGGCCCGGACCGGGTCGATCAGGACCTTGCGATAGCCGGCCAGATCCGCATTCGGGCGCAGGTAGAGCTCGTCGAGGTTTCGGGATTGCACCGCGACGAGGCCCTCGCGCACGGCCTCGCTCGCCGACTGGGGCTCGGCTGCAAAAGCCGTCCCTCCGATCGCCGCAGCGCAAAAAACGAAAAACGTCTGAAAATTCATGGTGACCCCTCTTCCGCAACGCCCGACCAGGCATCCATTTAGACCGCCCCGACGGATCGGCGTTCAGGTCTCGTCCCGCTTCCCCGGGATAGATACAGCATAGCGTACAATCGAGCCGCCTATCCGGGGGGACGACAAGGGACGCATGGGCGCAACCGCCGCCACCGAATCGCAGATTCACGCGCTCATCGACGCCGTCGATCGCGCCGATCAGGCGGGCAATCGCGGCGAAGCCGAGCGCGCGCTCGCGCAGGCGCGAGCCGCAGCCCCGGATGACCCGCGTGTGCTCAACGTCGCCGGCATGCGCGCGCTGCTCGGCGGCGATGCCGGAGCGGCGCGGCCGCTGCTCGAGCGCGCCGCGGCGCTCGACCCGGGAAGCCCGATGCTCTGGCTCAACCTGGCGCTCGCGCATCGCGAGCTGAAAGACGAGGGCGCAGAGCGCCATGCGCTCGAGCGGGCGCTCACTGCCGAACCGCGCTTCTTCCCCGCGCTCCTGCACAAGGCGCGGCTCTTCGAGCGGCAGGGAAAGCCGAAACAGGCCGCGTACATGTACCACGCGTTTCTCTGCTGCGTTCCGCCCGGCGTCGAGCATCCACCGGCAGTGAAGTCAGCTATGGAGCACGCGAGCAAGGTTTTGAAGGATAACGATGCCGCCCTCGAGGCGTTCCTGCGCCCGCGCATGAGCGCAGCGCGCGCGCGCCACGCGGGCGCGCGGCTCGAGCGCTTCGACGCGTGCTTCGACTCCCTCATCGGCAAGCGCAGGGTGTTCGCGCCGCAACCCACCTTCTTGCTGTTTCCGCGGCTGCCGGCGATCGAGTTCCTCGACCGCGGGGACTTTCGCTGGCTCGACGCCTTCGAGGCCGCGGCGGACGAGATCCGCGCCGAGGCGCGCGCGACCCTCGCGCAGGCCGCGGACGATTTCGTGCCCTACATCTCCAAGCCCGCGGGGTCCCCGATCGATCAGTGGCAGGAGCTGAACAACTCGAAGCGCTGGAGCAGCTTTTTCCTGCTCAAGAACGGCGAGCGCATCGAGGAGCACCTCGCGCGCTGCCCCAGGACGGCCGCGCTGCTCGCAGCCGCGCCGCTGTGCGAAATCCGCGGGCATGCGCCCACTGCTTTCTTCTCCGTCCTCGCGCCCAAGACGCGCATCCCGGCGCACACCGGCGTCACCAACACGCGCTTCATCGTGCACATGGCGCTCGCCGTGCCGCCCTCCTGCGAGTTCCGCGTGGGCGCCGAGACGCGCGCGTGGCAAGAGGGCCGCGCCTGGGTGTTCGACGACAGCTTCGAGCACGAGGCATGGAACGGGAGCGACGAGCCGCGCATCGTCCTCATCTTCGACGTCTGGAATTCCTTCCTGACGGCGGCCGAGCGCGATCTCGTCGGCGTGGTGACGGCGGGAGTGCAGGAATACAACGAGGGCGAATCGCCCTTCAGACAGGGAGGCTGACGATGCGGACCTTTGGCAGCTTTTTCGTGAAACGGTGCATTCTTTCAGGCGCAGCGGCCGCGATCGGGCTCGCCCTGGCAGGCAGCGCAACCGCCGCGGAGAGTAAATGCAGGATGGGACGGATTGCCGAGTGGCCGCTTCGAGCCGGAGGCCGCCTGCCGGTCACCGACGGCGAGATCAACGGCCAGAAGGTCGGTATTCTCCTCGACACCGGATCTGAACTGAGCCTTATCCTGCGTTCCGCCGCTAGGAGATTGGGATTGACCCGATATGGGGCCGGTCGCGTCTTCGGCGTTGGCGGTGAGGAACACGCCGAGGTCACTCAAGTCGATGAGTTCAGAATCGGTCAAGCCGTCTGGAAGAACTGGCGCGTGCGGGTCGCCGGCGAGCGCGAATCCGACGACATCGCCGTCTTCCTCGGCGACCCTTTCTTCGAGCAGATCGACGTCGAATTCGATCTCGCGCATAACGCGGTGAGACTTTACGAAACCAAGGATTGCGAGGGCGTATCGCTCGCGTATTGGGCGACCGAGCCCGCCGGCGAAGTGCCGATCGAGGCAGGCTCGGGGATCCGGTTCACGGTCTCGGTCAACGGCAAACCGATTCGGGCGGAGCTCAATTCCGGAGCCGGCGCTTCCGTGTTGTCGAAGCCGGACGCCGCGCGGCTCGGCGTCACGCCGGAGTCCCCAGGAGTTGTCTCCACAGCCTGTATTACCGACGGCGATCGCAAACCAACGTTGGATTCCTGGGTCGGGCAGTTCGAAAGCTTCGCGATCGGCAACGAGAGGATCAGGAATCCGAGGATTCGTTTCGCCGATCTGTGGAACCGCATGACTTACACCGAGACTGGGAGCCGCCTGCCGAACCGCTTCGCCGGTCTGCCGGACATGTTGCTCGGCGTCGACTTCCTGCGCGCCCACCGGGTGCTGGTCGCCCGCAGCCAGCGCAAGATGTACTTCACCTATGCCGGCGGCATCGTGTTTCCGGGCGCGCCGTCGAAGGCTTGCAACCAAGCTTCACCCGGCGCCCCAAGTGCCAGCCCGCCCCCGAAGCCGGGCGAGAAGTAGCCGGCCGCCGGAATTCGGTCGAGGGATCGACTCAATCCGCTGTCGCGCCGGTCTTGCGGATCACCTTTCCCCAGCGCTCGACTTCCGAGCGCATCAGGTTCGCGAGGCCCGCGGGCGCGGTGCCGGTCGGCTGAAAGTACATGCGCAGCATCTTCTCGCGTACGTCCTCGCTGCGCAAGGCAGCGACAAGCTCGCGGCTCAGGCGCTCGATGATCGGCCGCGGCGTTCTCGCCGGCGCAACGATCCCGTTCCACGCGGTCGAGACGACCTGCGGATAGCCGGCTTCCGCGAGCGTGGGATATTCGGGCAGCACGATGCTGCGCACGCTGGTCGTCACCGCGAGCGCCTTCAGCCGGCCCGACTGCACCAGCGGCATCGCGGTCGCCGGCACCACGAAACCCGCGGCGATCTGGCCGGCGAGTATCGCAGTGTTCACCTGCGGGCTGCCCGGGTAAGGCACGTGCACGAGTTCGATTCCCGCCGCGTCCTTGAAGAGCTCCATGGTGAGGTGCGAGGAGCTGCCGTTGCCGACCGAGCCGTAGTTGAGCTTGCCCGGCTGCGATCTTGCGAGAGCGACGAATTCCTTCACCGAATCGACCTTGAGCCCGGGATCGACGACCAGCAGGTTGGGGCTCACCCCGACGAGGCTCACCGGCGCGAGGTCCCTGAACGGGTCGTATTCCATTTTCCTGTAGAGCACGGTGTTGACCGCGAGCGGGCCGGGAATAGAAATGCCGATGGTGTAGCCGTCCGCGGCGGCCCTGGCGACGAGCGCGGTGCCGAGGTTGCCGCCCGCTCCGGGGCGATTCTCGACGATCACCGGTGCCCCGAGCGCCGGCGCGAGCTTCTCAGAGAGCACGCGCGCGATCAGGTCGGGCGAGCTGCCGGCGGGAAAGGGCACGATCAGGTGGATCGCGCGCGACGGCCATTTTTCCGCAACGCTGAATGAGGTTTGCGCCAATGCAGATGCGGTGAAAGCAAACGCCAGCGCTACAGCTCGTACAAGCAGTAGTTCGCTTCGAGGCGACTCGCTTTGAAAGTGGCTCGGAGCGACAGGCATTATCGGGCGATAGTACGAAAGCGCGAGTGTCAGCCCACTCGCAGCCAATTTTCTATCGTCAGGCCGGGAATGCGAAGAAAATGGCGCAGATTGTCCGTGACGCAAACCGCACCTGCAGCGATTGCCTGCGCAGCGATCATGGGGTCGGTGCGCCCAATCTGTTGGCCAGTCTGCCGCAGATAGCGCTGGATCAGGAAGGCTTGGTGCGCTGCAGCGGCATCAAAAGGTGCAACGCGCATTACCTTGAGCCAAGCCTCGAAAGCGATACGTTTGGCGCGAGGCTCTCGCGCCCCAGTGATGCCAGTCCAAATTTCCACGGTGGTCAGTGCTGAGATTGCAAGCGATCCGCGCGGAGCGGCACCAATCCTTGCGCGGACTTTTTCGTGGCCGGTCTCTTCCTTGAGCAGTGCTTCGATGATGCAGGTGTCGAGTAGATACCTCACCGCTTGAAATAGCGGTCGCTCGGTTTGGGGCCGAGCCGCCATGGTCCGGCTGCTTTCATCCGGTCAAGTGCATCCAGCACGGCGCGTCCATAAGCGGTGGACTTGCGTGCTGCGCTCGATTCTCGCTCGCGCACACGACGTCCGTTCGGTCGTGCTGTCGTGGTCGTCATGGTTATGTCTCCGCCGTGCCCTGGGGGCCCTGACGCTTCCGCCGGGCAAGCTCCGCCTCGATCTCGGCGTGTGCGGCACGCAGACGTTGCACGTTCGTTCGCGACCGCGTCAGACGGACTGTTTCCCGGTGAGAGTTCACGAACTGCCGCAGCGCGTCCTCGGCGAGCGAGGACACGTCCTGATTCGACTCGGCAGCAATCTTGCCCAGCTGACGTGCCAGAGCGGGTTTGAGGCGTACGGTAGTATTCATGGGCGCAATTCTATCATCAGCGTTTTTTTCCGACCGCCGGAACGCACTCGGGCGGGACAGATTGATTCTACCGGTGCTTGTTCAGGAACGTCGCAAGAGCGCGATTGAAAGCCGTCGGCTGCTCGAGATTGGACAGGTGCGACGCCGAGGGGATGACCACCAGATCGGACCCGGGCAGCGCGGCGTGGATCTCGCGCGCCATCGCGACCGGGGTGCCCGCGTCCTGCTCTCCGACGATCACGAGCGACGGGCACTTCACTTCCTTCAGGCGCTGGGTCAGGTTGATCCTCGGAATCGCGTGGCAGCAGCCCACGTAACCCGGGACGGGCGTGGCGCGGATCATCGCGCTCACCCGCGCCGTCACCTCGGGATGGGTCTTGCGGAACGGCTCGGTGAACCAGCGCTGGAGCGTCGTCTCGACCAGCGCCTCCATGCCCTTGTCCTGTGCGGTCTTGATGCGCCCCTGCCACAGCGGCAAGGCCTCGGGCGCGTAGCGGCTGGTGGTGTCGGCGAGCACCATGCTCGCGAACATGGCGGGGAATTTCAGCGCGAAAGTCTGGCCGATCATCCCGCCCATCGACAGGCCGATCCAGTGGCAGCGCTCCACACCCAGCCCCTGCAGGAGACCGTGCACGTCGTAGGCCATCATGTCGAGCGTGTATTCGCCTTCGGGCGCGTCGCTCGCTCCGTGGCCGCGCGTGTCGAAGCGCAGCACCTTGAAATTGCGCCTGAGCACCGCCGCCTGCTCGTCCCACATCGACAAATCGCAGGCGAGGGAGTGGCTCATGGCGAGCCACGGGCCGTTGCCTTCGACGGTGTAGTTCAGTTCGATGCCGTTGCTTTTGATTTTCACGTTTTCGCTCCCGACAGGGCGCCGCGCTGCCCCGAAAAGCCGCCCTCTCGCGCCAGAAAATCCTTGTACGCCGCGGCGATCCCGGTCTTGAGATCGATCCTGGGCGACCATCCGAGGCTTCGCAGCCGGCCGGCATCGAGAAGTTTCCGCGGCGTTCCGTCGGGCTTGCTCGTGTCGAATTCCAGCGCGCCGTGAAATCCGATGATGGCCGCCACCGCTCGGGCAAGGTCCGCGATGCTCTGGTCTTCGCCGCACCCGACGTTGACGAGCGGGAAGTCGTTGGGGCCGCGCAGGACCCCGTCGAAGGCCTGATCCGGAAGCTTCATCATCATCACGCAGGCATCGGCCATGTCGTCGCTGTAGAGGAACTCGCGCCGGGGCGAGCCCGTGCCCCAGATCACCACGCGAGCCAGGCCGCCCGTCTTCGCTTCGTGCATCTTGCGTATGAGCGCCGGCAGCACGTGGGACCCTTCGAGATCGTAGTTGTCGTTGGGGCCATAGAGATTGGTCGGCATGGCGGCCAGGTAGTGCGTGCCGTACTGGCGGTTGTAGCTGCGGCACATCTCCACGCCCGCAATCTTTGCGACGGCATAGGCGCGGTTGGTGAATTCCAGCGGGCCGGTCAGCAGGTACTCCTCCTTGATCGGCTGGGGACAGTCGCGGGGATAGATGCAGGACGAGCCCAGGAAAAGCAGGCGCTTCACGCCGTTCCTCCAGGCTTCGTGCATGACATGGGTCTGCACGGCGAGGTTGGATTGGATGAACTCCGCGGGGTGGTTGTTGTTCGCCAGGATCCCGCCGACCTTCGCGGCCGCCATGAAGACGTAGGCGGGCTTTTCCTGCTCGAAAAATTTCCTGACGGCGGCCTGGTCGGTCAGCTCCAGCTCGGCGTGGGTCCGGGTGAGGAGGTTCCGGTAACCCCCGCTCGCAAGGCGCCGCGCGAGCGCAGACCCCGCGAGACCCCGGTGACCCGCGACGTAGATCCGCGCATTCAACTCCATGTGTCGCCCGGTTTCTTCGAGCTCGCCCTACTCGCGGCCTTGATCGGTCTCAAAGCCGTGCCGTCTTACGAGCTGGTCGCGCTCGGCTTCCTTGAGATCCTCGCGGACCATCTCGGCGACGAGCTCCGGGAAGCGCACTTTCGGTTTCCAGCCGAGCTTGTCCCGGGCTTTGCTCGCATCGCCGAGCAGGCTGCTCACCTCGGTCGGACGGAGATGACGCGGATCGACTGCCACGATGCAGCGCCCCTTCTGGTCGTATCCGCGCTCGTCGCGTCCCCTTCCTCTCCAGCTGATCTGCAAGTCGAGCTCTTTGGCCGCGGCAACGACGAATTCGCGCACGCTGTGCTGCTCGCCGGTCGCGATCACGAAATCCTCGGCCTTTTCCTGCTGCAGCATCAGCCACTGCGCCTCCACGTACTCGCGCGCGTGGCCCCAGTCGCGCCGCGCCTCGAGGTTCCCGAGGTAGAGGCAGTCTTCGAGGCCCAGACTGATCCGCGCGAGCGCCCGCGTGATCTTGCGGCTGACGAAAGTCTCGCCGCGCACCGGGGATTCGTGGTTGAACAGGATGCCGTTGCAGGCGAACAGGCCGTAGGCTTCGCGATAATTCACCGTGATCCAGTACGCATAGAGCTTGGCGACCCCGTAGGGCGAGCGCGGATAGAAGGGCGTCCCTTCGTTTTGCGGCGATTCGTGCGCGAGCCCGAACAGCTCGGAGGTCGAAGCCTGGTAGAACCGCGCCTTGTCCTTGAGCCTCAGGATTCGGATCGCTTCGAGAAGTCTCAGCGCGCCGAGCGCGTCGGCGTTCGCCGTGTATTCGGGCTCCTCGAACGATACCGCCACGTGGCTTTGCGCGGCGAGGTTGTAGATTTCGTCCGGCTGCACCTGCTCGGTGATATGGACGAGGCTGCTCGAGTCGGTCATGTCGCCGTGATGCAGGATGAAGCGGCGATCCGAAACGTGCGGGTCCTGATAGAGATGGTCGATCCGCTTGGTGTTGAACAGGGAAGTACGCCGCTTGATGCCGTGCACCACATAGCCCTTGTTCAGAAGAAATTCGGCTAGGTAGGCGCCGTCCTGGCCGGTGATTCCGGTGATCAAAGCGACTTTTTGTTTTTTCATGAGATTGGGTATTGTAGCCTGCGCCGCGCAGCAGTTTGGATTGCATCCAATTGGTATGATATATTGTCATACCAAGGAGAATCCTCATGAGCAGTGTAAAGGTTGCAATCACCATCGACCGGCAAACGCTGCAGCGCGTCGACGGCCTGGTTTCCAAGAAAGTGTTCCCCAACCGGAGCCGGGCGATCCAGGCGAATGGAACGCAGCCGGCTGGCCTCCGAGTGTGCCAAGCTCGACCCGAAGTTCGAGAAGGCGCTCGCGGAAGAAGGCCTGGGTCGGGATCTGGAAACATGGCCCGAGTACTGAGGGGGGAGATTCGCTGGGCGGACTTGAATCCGGTCAGGGGGCACGAACAAGCGGGTTTGCGTCCGGTTTTGGTACTCAGCCACGACGTCTTCAACGAGCGTTCCGGAACCGTGATCGCGGTAGCCCTGAGCAGTCAGCCCCAGCGCGCTGGTTTTCCGCTGACTCACGAGCTTCAGTCTGCGAGGCTGCCGAAGCGATCGTGGGTCAAGATCAGTCAGATTCGGACTCTTGCCGCCGAACGGATCGGGGCGAAGCTCGGCCGCGCTTCGCCCGAAGAACTTGCTCACGTCATCGAGGGACTGAACGAGATCATCAATTGACCGCTCTCTGCCGGGGAATTCCCTTCGCCCGTCATTGGGTATAAGATTCAACGCCCTGCTGGTAACTCCTGCAGATAGTTCGTAAGTCCCCGATCGGTCTTTTGAAACGGATCTTTTATGCGGACTACTCTTTACGGTTTCGGAATCTGCCTCGGCATTCTCTTTGGCATGCCCGCCTGGGCGCAGGTCGATCCCACTCAACAGCAAACCACGACCGCTCCCATAACGCAGGAGCAGGCTCCGGCGATGCCGGGCATCCAGGACGTCCGCGGCCCGCTCAACACGATCAGCAACCGCCCGCGCGCGGCGACGGGCGCGCAAGCGGGCTCTGCGCCGGGTGCGCGCACCGCGTTCCCCGGCAGCGATCTGCAGGAGCGCATCAAGGAGTTCGAATTCGAGCAGCTTCAGCGGGACCTTCAAGCCGAACAGAGGGAGCGCAACGAATTCCAGCAGTTCGTGATGCAGTCGATCGGCCGCGATCTGCCGATGTTCGGCGCCAACCTCTTCCGCACGGTGCCGAGCACCTTCGCACCGGTCGACAATATTCCGGTCGCGGCCGACTACGTCGTCGGACCGGGCGACGAGATCCAGATTCGCGCGTGGGGGCAGATCGACGTCGATGTCAACTCGATGGTCGATCGCAACGGCACGATCAGCGTGCCGAAGGTGGGCGTGATCAACGTCGCCGGGATCAAGGCGAACGACCTGCCCGCCTATCTCAAGACGGTATTCGGCCGGACGTTCCGCAATTTCGAGCTGACCGCGACGCTCGGCAAGCTGCGCTCGATCCAGATCTTCGTCGTCGGGCAGGCGAGGCGGCCGGGCACCTACACGGTGAGCTCGCTCAGCACGCTGGTGACTGCCTTGTTCGCAGCCGGCGGACCCTCGAGCAAGGGTTCGATGCGCAGCATCCAGTTGAAGCGCGGAAACCGAGTCGTCACCGATTTCGACCTGTACGACCTGATCCTCTCGGGCGACAAGTCGAAGGACGTGGCGCTCCTTCCGGGCGATGTGATCTACATCGCGCCGGTCGGACAGCTTGTCGCGGTCGCCGGCAGCGTCAATGTACCGGCGGTCTACGAACTCAAGCAAAGCACAGTGCTGTTCGACCTTATCCGCTGGTCCGGAGGGCTCGCCACCACGGCCGCGGGGCAGAAGGCCACCGTGGAACGGATCGAGAACCACAAGACCCGCACTGTCGAGGAGTTCACGCTCGACATGACCGGGCTCTCCCGCCCGATCCGCGAGGGCGATCTCGTCACCGTTTATACGCTCGTGCCGCGCTTCGACAACGCCATCGCCCTCCGGGGAAATGTCGCCCAGCCGGGCCGCTTCCCCTGGCGCGAGGGCATGCGCGTGCGCGACCTGATCCCGGACCGGGAAGCGCTGCTCTCGCGCGAGTATTGGCTCAAGCACAACCAGGTTGTCGGCTTCGAGGAACGCGGTTCAAACGGCCGTCCGCTGGCCGAATCCGAGGTGGCAAAGTCCGTCGCCCCGCGCCAGACTCTGCGTCCGACCGACACGCTGCGGATCATCACGGAGATCCGGCCTTCGCAGCTCGAGGTCAACTGGGACTATGCACTGGTCGAGCGGATCAACCGCGAGGATTTGACGACCGCCCTGATCCCGTTCAACCTCGGCAAGGCGGTGATCGCCGGCGATGCGGACAGCAATGTTGTCCTTCAGCCCGGCGACATCGTCACAGTCTTCTCGAAGGAAGACATCCGCGTCCCGATCTCCAGGCAAACGCAGTACATCCGCCTGGAGGGCGAGTTCAACAGCTCCGGCGTGCACCAGATCGTCCCGGGGGAAACGCTCAAGCAGCTCGTCGCCCGCGTGGGCGGCCTGGCTCCGAACGCGTACCTCTTCGGCGCGCAGTTCACGCGGGAATCGACCCGGATCCAGCAGGAAAAGACCCTCGAAGAAGCGCTCAACCGCCTGGAGCGCGACATCCAGAGATTCAACACCCTGCGCGCGCAGAACGTGACCTCGCCAGAGGACGCCACCTCGCTCAAGCAGCAGGCGGAAAATCAGCAGGCCCTGCTCGCGCGCCTGCGCAAGATCCGGCCGATCGGCCGCATCGTGCTCGAGCTGCCCGAAAACGCGCAAGTGAAGGACCTCCCGGACGTCCCGCTCGAAGACGGCGACCACTTCACCGTCCCGCCCCCGCCCTCGATGGTGAGCGTGTTCGGCTCGGTGTTCAGCGAAAGCTCGTTCATCTACAAATCGGACAAACGCGTCGTGGACTACCTCACGCAGGCGGGCGGCCCGACCAAGGGCGCCGACGAAGGCAGCATCTACGTCCTGCGCGCCGACGGCTCGGTGAAGAGCAGGCGGCAGGAAGGATTCTTCACGGCGTCGCTCGAGCGCAGTCGCCTCATGCCCGGCGACAGCATCGTCGTGCCGGAAGAGCTCGACCGCACCACGGTCACCCGGGCGCTCAAGGACATCTCGCAGATCTTCTACCAGTTCGGCCTGGGGGCGGCGGCGATACAGGTCATACGAAACAGGTAGTTTGGCTATGCCAGAGCAAGGTCACTTGGAGAACCTCAAGGACACTCCGGCAGGCCAAAGTCCCGTCGAGGACGAAGTCAGCCTGCTCGACTTGCTGATCGTCCTAGCCAAGCACAAGCGGCTCGTGCTCGGCGTTCCTTTTGTCGTGGCGATTGCGGCTGCAATTGTCAGCTTGCTCATGCCCAACATCTACACTGGAACCACCCGCATACTGCCGCCGCAGCAGAGCGCTTCGGCTGCAACTGCCCTTCTAAATCAACTCGGCGGTGCCGCAGGAGTGCTGACCGGAGCGACCGGCGGGGCGCTCGGCTTAAGAAATCCCAACGATCTCTACGTCGGCATGCTCAAGAGCCGCACCGTGGCGGACAATCTGATCGCCCGCTTCGATCTTGCCAAAGTCTATGACGAGAACCGCCTCTCTGATGCCCGCAAGTATTTGCAGAAACAGACCACAATCGTAGCCGGAAGGGACGGAATTATTACCATTGAGGTTGATGACAGGGATCCGAAGCGCGCGGCAGAACTCACCAACGCCTACGTCGACGAGCTGATGAAGCTCACGAAGGTCCTCGCCGTTACAGAAGCATCTCAACGTCGCTTATTCTTCGAGCGTCAGCTTCTACAGGCGAAGGACAATTTGACCGCGGCGGAAGTCGTGGCGAGACAGGGCCTGCAAAAAGGCGGACTTGCTCAAGTGGACGCCCAGGGGCGCAGCATGATCGAGGTCACAGCTAGATTGCGCGCCCAAATCTCGGCGAAAGAGGTTCAGCTCGGCGCGATGCGCACGTTCGCCGCCGAAGGTAATCCAGAGTTGCAGAGAACTCAGCAGGAACTCGAAGCACTCAGGCGAGAGCTTGCTCGCATCGAAGGCTCATCCCCGGTTGCCGCTGTCGGTAAGGGCGATGCATCGGGCAATACCGGCCTCGATAACCTCGGCCGTCTGCGCGACGTGAAGTACTACGAATTTCTTTATGAGCTACTCGCGAAGCAGTATGAGCTCGCCAAGATAGACGAGGCGAAAGATGCAACCGTTATCCAAATAATGGACAAAGCAATAGAACCCGACAGGAAATCCAAGCCAAAACCGTCCCTCATCGTGCTCCTCTCCGCGTTCGCGGCTCTGGTCATGTCAATTGTCTGGGCTTTTGTCCGAGAAGCGGTAGCCCGTGCTAAGGCAGACCCTGAACAAGCATCACGGCTCGAAAGTCTCAGGGACTACCTGCGCTGGGAATAGCGATTTCTCGTTGATTACTGGGTCTTGCATCGCAACCGCAGCGTCTTCGCCAGCTGATACCACGGAATTAGGTGGACCTTGGCATTCCAGAAACGAGTAATGGATGCAACGCGTAAGACGGTGAAAAGATGAAAACAGCGCTGATCTGCGGAATCGGCGGTCAGGACGGAGCCTATCTCGCCCGATTGCTGCTCGGCCGCGGCTACGAAGTCGTCGGCACTTCTCGCGACGCCCAGATGAGCGGTTTCGCCAATCTGGATAGCCTCGGCATTCGGGGGCGCGTCCGGGTGGTGTCGATGGCGATGAAGGACTTCCGTAGCGTGCTTCAGGTGTTGAACCAGATCCGTCCGGATGAAGTGTATAACTTGGCGGGGCCAAGCCCGGTGGCACTGTCCTTCGAGCAGCCGGTGGAAACCCTGGAAAGCATCACCGTGGGCACCCTCAACCTGCTCGAGAGTATCCGCTTCCTCAACCGGGAGATTCGTTTCTACAACGCTGGTTCCAGTGAGTGCTTCGGCGATACCGGGGAATTGACGGCAGACGAGAATACCCCTTTTCGCCCGCGCAGCCCCTACGCCGTGGCCAAAGCAGCGGCATTCTGGGAGGTGGCCAACTACCGAGAAGCCTATGGCCTGCATGCATCGTCGGGCATCCTGTTCAACCACGAATCGCCCTTGCGTCCCGAGTATTTTGTCACCCAGAAGATCGTGCGCGCGGCCTGTCGCATCGCGGCGGGCCAGCAGGAGAAGCTCAAGCTGGGCAACCTCTCCGTGCAACGAGACTGGGGTTGGGCGCCGGAATATGTGGACGCCATGTGGCGAATGCTCCAAGGGGATTGTGCCGAGGACTACGTGATTGCCACGGGTGAAACCAACCGCTTGGAGGATTTCGTTGGCGAGACCTTCCGTCTGGTAGGGCTCGATTGGCGCGAGCACGTGGAAAGCGACCCGACCCTGCTGCGCCCGATAGACCATAGAATCGGGAGAGCCAATCCGGCCAAGGCGCAGGAACAGCTCGGCTGGACTGCCAGTTCTAAGATGCAGGATGTGGTGCGACAGATGGTGTCCGCTAACCGAGCGTGGTACGCCGATGATAGGAGAGGTGCGTCCGCAGTAGGGCGCCGTCAATAATCAAGGCTCCGCTGTGAGGGTCGGAACATGATGGGCAGTTTCGGACGCCGCCTGAAAAGTAAGGCTAGCGTTCTCCTAAAGAATCCCTATATCAACGCTCTGCGAGGCACGCCCCTGCCAGATGTGACCGGAGAGAATGCGCAGATTGCCATTGCAAGAGCGATCAAGATGGGCGGCCAGCTTGTAGCAAGGGTCGGAGCAACAGAAGGCGAAACCGTCGCTTTCTACCTGAGCAAACGCATCGCGAAATCAGGCCCAGTTCCACCGTATCCGGATAGGCTTCTGAGAGACATGAAGGTGTTATCGGGTTTTTTTCCATGCACGAACGAGACTCTTGATCAGGTCTCGATCCAATATCTGAGCTGTATCGAGACGATTGACGTCTATGCAGCGTGGACATCCTATGATCGCCACCTATGTCCGCGTGGCGCGCTGCGTTGCCGTCTAATCGATCTCGACCCGTTCTTCACTGCTAACCGTTGGACTTTAGCGCTGAAAGGACTCCGCGTCACCGTGGTCAGCCCTTTCAAAACAACAATTTTGGCCCAGTATCCGAACCGGGCCCAACTTTTCGCACAGCCGACGATGCCTGATTTTTCCCTTTCCGTTGTTGAGGCAGCACAGACACACTGCGCTCAGGATGTCGGGCAGCAAAGCTGGTACGAAAATCTCTCTAAGATGCATACTGCCGTGGCTCAATCCAAGCCCGAAGTGGTCATCATCGGTGCCGGCGCCTATGGTTTGCCGTTGGCATCGATGGCGAAGGCGCATGGGGCAACCGCGGTTATGCTGGGTGGGGCGACGCAGCTCCTGTTCGGAATAATTGGTAGTCGGTGGTTGAATGACCCCCAGTATCGAGCGCTTTTTAACGAGTACTGGCGCCGTCCGAGCGAAGAAGAAAGGCCTGCTGGCTATCAAACTCTGGAAATATCTGGTGGAGCCTATTGGTAAGACAACTGTTCTGCATTGAAGACCGATCCGGTCCTTTCGTAGACGTATTTAGAGCGTCGGCGCTAGATGCGGGTTATGTCGTCGAAGTGCGTGCACCCGAAATCGGCGATCCGCGGTTCAACCGCTTCAAGAGCGTCTATCGACATCTTTCTGTCAATTCCGCCGCGTTCGAACTGGCTTGTTTCTATCGCTATTTCGCGGTCCGAGCAACTGTCAAGCTGGCGCAGCGGTTTATCATCTGCGATAGCGACCTTGTCGTTCAGTGCGGTCCGGAGGAATTACCGGAGGAAATTCGAGAATTCACCACTGGCCTAGTCGGTAGCGTCGGGATTACCGGCGGTGTCTTAGAAAAAGATATCAGCCCGCATTTCTCGATATGGTCGACCGAACTTCTGCAGGACTTCTGCGACTTTCTTATCCATGCCTATGAAATGCAGGGCGAGAGATTACAGTCGCTTTATTCCGATCGGCGCAAAACTAACCCTCGGGCCTCGATTTCCGACATGACCCTACTCCAACTGTGGGTGCAGCAGCGGTCGGTCCCTTTTCTGAACTCCAACCAGATTTTTGGCGATCTGCATGTTGACCATAACATCAGCTTGCGTGAGTGCGTCGGGCGCCAATTTAGAACCTTCTTGGGACGCAAGAGCCTTCGCTTGGCAAAGGGCAAGGTTGGTCTGATTGACATAGATGGCCGGCCGATAAGGGCGGCGCTGCTACACCTCCAGGGGCGTTACAAGCTTGTTGCCGAGGCGCTTTATAGGCGCCAGCGGTTTAAACTGATTGCAGGCTCAGCCTATATCGCCCTTGGTCGCCGCGTTCGTTCTTCCTTGCAAAAATGAAGGCGTTCGCTGTTCCTACTGCATGCGGTGCTATCGCCGCCGCTCTGTCCTTGATTTTCTACGGTGCGTTCTCGCGCTTCTACGGCGATGCACTGCTCGGCTGGATCATCATGCTCATCGCGTCGATGTCGCTGGTCCAACTCGGGTTAGTTCCGCAGGCCTGGCTTTATGTCGTGGGTGCCGCTACTGATTCGGAGCTTAAAAAGCGTTTCTCGGTCGGCGTGCTCGCAGAAGTCGGTGGTGGCCTGATCGGCCTCTGTGTGCTTGCGGCACTTTTCAGTCTGCCGATCGAACTCCTCCGAAACCACGGTTCAGAAGCATTACTTGTTTTCGGTGGTCTTTGGGCTGCGGGATCGACGTCCTTACAGGGTCTGTTGCGGGCTCGAGGGAAGTGGCGATCGTTTGCTGCCTGGGTATTGATTCCGAACGTTGTGCGCATCCTTTTCGTTCTCACTTTGCCGGTGGCGGCAAGCGTCGGAAAGATTCCAGATCTGGAAAACCACTCGGTTGCGCTGGTAGCTATTTACTTCCTTGTACCGGACCTCATTCGCTATCTCGTTGTGAATCTCGCGTTTCTGCCGAGGTTCTTCGGTTTTCCATCGATGGAAGACTTCATTCGGGGCCTGCGGGGTATCTGGCACAACTGGCTTTTCGATTTCGGTTCGGCAATTACAGAGTCTGGCGACAAGATATTGGTTGGCGCGCTTGTCGGACCTCAACTTCTCGTCGCCTATTTCTTTGCGCGTAAGATAGGCGCGGCTGTTACGATTGTAATTGAACCATTTTACGCCGAGCATTACCGCAGAATCGTGTTATGCCCGGTGGAGCAGCGCACGCGGCGGCAGATTACAACCTATTTGCAAGGCGTGCTGCTGGGCGTTTGCGTCTCCCTGCTTGGTGCTGGCGCGGTGTTTGTCGCAAGCAGGATGCCACTCGCTTCAAACTACGTGCCCGAAGCCGTTCAGAGTAATATCCTTATATTCTGCACTATTCTACTAATCGATAGCGGGATCGCGGCAAACCGTTGGAGCCGTTACCTTTCCCAATCAGGGAATCGCAGTCTGAAGTTGTTCATTTTTCGAGTAACATTATTTCTTACACTAGGTCTGAGCCTCATCCTTTTGAGAGGTCTGTCGGGTGGACTGGCACTCGCGCTATCGTTCTTCCTGCTATGGCTATTAGAAATCATCTTCCTAAGCGTGATGCTTCGCAGGAAGGGTCTCTTCCACGGACGTGCACCAGGGAGCGACTAGCGGCGGTACGATTGAGTACCAGAGAAAGGTGGCGGAGGATAAAGCCATGTCCTTGAAAGAAAAGGTTCGGCAATGGCTGTCGCTCTTGATCCGCCATCGATTCCAGTTCCAGCTTCAACTCCAGGCCGAGATTCGAGAACTCAGGAATAGTCTGAAAGCAGTCGTGCCAGGCAACCCAGCCGTCCATGGCTTCAAGGTGTACTCGCAATTCGACGAGGACGGCATCATCGAGGAAATATTCCGCCGCATCGGCGATGGCCGGACGTTCGTCGAGATCGGCTGCGGCAACGGGCTGGAGAACAATACGCACTATCTACTGCTTAAGGGTTGGCGCGGAACTTGGGTAGATGGCAGCGAACGGAATATTTCAGCGATCCGGCGACACCTTCCCGCCAACGAGCGACTGAAAGTCGTGCATCAGCTCGTCAATCGCGAAAACGTTCGCGACTTGTTGCCACGCGAGCTCGACCTGCTAAGCCTCGACATCGACGGCAACGACCTCGAAGTGCTGACCAGCATCATGACGGTTAGTTCTCCAAAGGTCATCTGCGTAGAGTACAACGGAAAATTCCCACCGCCCATCGCAATCAGTATCCGCTATAACCTCTCGCATACTTGGGCGCATGACGACTATCACGGCGCCTCTCTACAAGCCTTCGTTAATCTTCTGACCGGGTACAAGCTCGTGGCATGTGGCCTCAGCGGAGCGAATGCTTTTTTCGGCCGGACGTCAACCCTTGAAAAACATACTTGCTGCAGACAGGGCAACTCTTCCTGTTGATTATAGTTCGCGGCTTCCAGCATCGTGATCTAAATTTATGTCCGAAAGTCAATGTAAGGTCTGCAACAATGCGGACGTCCGCTTCCTGTTCACGGAGGCGAGTTTTGGCAAGGCACATGGCTGTTACTATTGCGCGACTTGCGATCTGTACCAGACATTGGGCGATGTCGCGCCCGTGTCGCCAGACTACGTAGGCCTGGAGGAAAAAGATCTTGTCGAGGAACATGTCTATCTTCAGAGGGCTCATAAACGACCGGCTTTTGACCAATGGTTAAAGACGATCCAACGGCTGACCTTGCCATTTGAACCGGGGTTTCGCTCCGTTCTTGATATTGGTTGCGGCGTCGGTGGCTTTCTAGAGTTTGTCGCTGGCAAAGGATTGCGGACCTACGGTTTTGACGCGTCGGCGGCGCAAGCGCGTGTCGCGCGAGAAAAGTTCCCGAACGTCCGCAACAGTATCGGTATCGACGACTATGTCGCACAGCTTGATCACGTGCCCGCTTTCGACTATGTGACCATGTGGGATGTCTTTGAACATATCCGTGACCCTCAGTCGCTTCTCAAGAGCATATGGCCGTACATGGCGCCGACCGGCTTGTTATTCGTATCCGTACCCAGCGGCGCCCCGATGCGATTCAAGCTGATCGTCGCCAAAATGGCACAGCGGACACCAGGGCTGATCCCTTGGGAACACGTGTTTTATTATACCAAGCGCTCACTCCGCAAAATGTTCGAGAGCAATGGATTTGACGTCTTATCTGTCGACGGAGTTGTGCCGTATGTGCGGTCCCTAAGCATGCACGAAGTCGCTCGCCGAGCGACCCATCGCCTGCTTGCAGCTACGCCCTGGGCTTTTCAAATCTCAGCAATTGCGCGCCCCAGGATGTGATCATGAGAATGGGTCTTACCTTGACGGCCTTGGCGGCTGGCCAGAGGGTTAATGTTGAATCACGTAAACGTTGTTGCGGCTCTGTGATCGTCTATGGGTAACATCGCCCTCGGTGCGGCATGCGCGCTGGTATTTGTCCTGTTGCCGCTTTTCAAAGGACGAGGATATCGCCAACTGTGTTTTGCCACGACCAATATAGGCTTCGCCTTTTGGTACTGGCTGCCGGCAGTTCGAATGCTCAACGTGCCCCCCACAGACGGGACGACTGCGGACATTACTCAGAATTCGTTGAATGTGAGCGCCTGGATCGTGCTGGCATACCACGCCACGGCGTTGCTCTTCCTCGTTGCCTCACGCAAGGCCTTGGTGCCTAGTGGCCCGGTTCGGGCTGCCAACATGGCGCTTACCCCTCTCTCCGGCGCGGTCTTGCTTTCTACCATCGCGTATATGATTGTCCGCTTCTCAAGCGAAGGAACAGATCTTGTCCTTAACCTCATAGTTGGCTTTGCATCCGCTCGCGACTATATGACGTTCTTCAACCGCTCCGAGAGCGCCGGCGCCTCATTTCTAGCCCTGTGGGAGATCGCGAATATCTGGGCCGCGCTCTTCCTTATTACCTCTCATGTCGTTCGCGCTCGGCTCCTATCGTCGAGTGGCGCCATGGCCAGTCTGGCGCTGGCCGTTTGCTTCTTGGGCTCTGGTACACGCTCGATTTTGCTTATGGGCATTTTCGTTGTGATCGCTGGCCATCTCGTGAGGGATCGCTCTGCAGATGCAGCAAGGGCGCAACGGGCTCGAGTAAGCGCCTTACGCTATTGGTATGGCGTGCTAGCACTGATTATCCTGACAACCATAGGCCTTGCTCTTAGCGTCAGATTTGAATCTGCTGGTAGCGACAGCAATTTTCTGATCGATGCTGTTCTCAATAACAATGACATGCTTCGCGAACTCGCCTTTACTGAGTCACAGCTTGCCGATTACAGCTCACCAAACGTGATCGACTTCGTGCTGACCCCGCTTACTTTCATTCTGCCGAGTTTTCTCGGATTTGAGAAAGCCATCCCAGATCATTTGCTGTATTTCAATTACAGCCGCGCAGGCATTGACCTTGTGCTTGGTCAAGGGAATGTTTTCCCTGGAATTATTGCAGATTTTCACATGGTATTCGGCGCGCTTGGGCCGATATTGTTCTCGGTCTTCTTGATAACGTTTTTTTACGTGGCGAAATTGACATCGACGTTACTGCCAAACCCGCTGACACGGTTGACGTTTCAGATCACCTTCTTATCCTATCTATTCATCTCGTTCCGCAATATCCAAGGGGCATTGTTGCTGGTACTGATATTAGGCGTCGTCCTAATCAAATTGACCGCTCGCCCTGCGCAGTATCGGCGGTCCAGTAAGCTAATTGCAAAAAATGCGCGTATGTCTTGATTCCATCATCTTTGGCCTTCAGCGGGTTGGGGGCATCAGCACGTACTGGGTTGAATTATGTCGCTATCTCGCCCGAGATCCAGAAATAGAACTCCACCTGAGGATGCCACGAAACATTATCGGCATCGCCGCCGCCGGCACGACGGCATTAACCCGATACGTTACGACCGATTGCTTGCCTACGAAGATCGGCCGCTACTTTCCTTTGCCTACTCATCGTGGGGCGATCCATCATTCATCCTACTATCGAAGGCCGCTGTCAGCTCTCGGTATTAGTGTTGTGACGGTCTATGATTTTGTGTATGAAAGGGTTCGGACGGGATTTGCGCGCAGTGTGCATTCCTGGCAAAAAAGTTCGGCTATACGGCGCGCCCATGGCGTGTTCTGCATTTCCGAAAACACGCGCCGCGATCTGCTTGAGCGCTATCCGGATATCGATCCTGCACGCGTGATAGTTACTGCGCTCGGAGTTGCTTCAGACCGATTCTTCCCGGTTCTATCAAATGAAATCGATCGTACGCTTTCTGATGCCGTGGTGTTTGTTGGCACCCGAGGTAGGTACAAGTGTTTCGAGCTAGCTATCGAGGGTGTTTCGCGTGTTTCAGGCCTGAGGCTCGCGATTGTCGGGGGTGATCTGACAACCGAGGAAAGAGCTTCCCTCGAAAGACATCTGTCACGCCGTTGGCTCATGCTCGGGTCAATATCGGACGAAGCGCTTCGTCGAACTTACGGGAGTTGCTTTGCCTTTATCTTCCCGTCCTCGTACGAAGGCTTCGGATTGCCAATTCTTGAGGCAATGGCATGTGGATGTCCAGTAGTCACAAATCGTCTTTCTTCGTTCCCCGAAGTGGGCGGTGATGCGGCGCTCTATAGCAATAGTCAAACTGCTGATGCATACGCCGAACAGCTTGTCCGACTCACCGACTCCTCGGTTCGTGCATTCTTTGTCAATGCCGGCCTATCGCGTAGCCGGCTGTTCCCTTGGAGTCGAACATTTTTCCAGACGGTTGAGTTCTACCGTAAGCTTGTTGCATCGTAAACCGTTTCCACATAGGACGGATTCCTGTTCGCCGGCTAACAAATGGCTTCAATGTACAAGGACTATGGGTACCAAACAGAAGTCCAAGTGGACGCTCATGGCTACTTGCTGCCAGCGATCAGACAAATTCTTGGGAAACCAAGCGGTCCTATTCTCGACTTGGGTTGTGGCAATGGCGCGATTGCTCGCGCGTTACTAAGCGAAGGATGGGATGTTTACGGCGCGGATGCGTCCGAATCAGGCATCCGTCTAGCTGAGCAAGTGGCACCGGGACGTTTTCATGTGCTCGATATCACCGCAGGCGCACTACCCGCTGAGCTCGCTGACAAGCAATTCCAGACCATTATTTCCACCGAGGTCATCGAGCATTTGTACAACCCACGGGGTTTTTTCGATTTTGCTCGCCGCATTTTGGTACAAGCGGGAGGGGGGAGACTAGTAGTGTCGACGCCATATCACGGTTATCTAAAAAACCTGGCGATAGCGCTTGTGGGCAAAACAGACAAACACTACACTGTGTTGTGGGATGGAGGACATATAAAGTTCTTTTCCCGCAAGACGCTTGGGCAAATGCTGCGTGAGCAGGGTTTCGTGGTGACTGGTTTTGCTGGTGCAGGCCGAATTCGGTATCTGTGGAAAAGTATGCTAGTAATTGCAGCTATTTGAGCTGGGCGTTGTGCTCCTTGGAACGTAGCTTCGCTCATGCGCAGCTACGATGACAATCATCTTCGTCAATAGATTTTTCTTCCCCGATCATTCCGCCACAAGCCAGATCCTTACGGACTTGGCTTTTTATTTGGCCGAGATCGGCCATGATGTACACGTGGTAGCGAGCCGGCTGCGTTACGAAGAGCCCGAGGCGTCATTGCCTCCTGCCGAACTGGCACGTGGTGTAAAGATCCACCGGGTTTGGACGTCGCGGTTCGGGCGAGACAGCTTGCTCGGCCGGACCGCTGACTACCTGACTTTTTACCTAAGCGCGGGCTGGCGACTGTTTCTTCTTGCGAGGCGCGACAACACGATTGTCGCAAAGACGGATCCACCGCTGATATCAATTGTGGCGGCGGTTGTCTCACGGATGCGTGGAGCGCGCCTCGTAAACTGGGTGCAGGACGTATTCCCAGAGACTGCAATAGCGCTAAACGTAACGGGCGTGAGTGGATGGTTTGGGTGGGCATTACAGCGTTTGCGCGATGCTTCGTTGAGACAGGCAGTTATGAATGTAGCCTTGGGCGAAAAAATGGCCGCGTACCTGGCCGGGCGCGGCGCGCGGCCCGATCGGGTCAACGTGATCCACAACTGGGTTGATGACGAGTCCATTGTCCCCGCCCCGCCAGAGCGGAACCGGCTGCGCCGACTCTGGGGGCTGGCGGACAAATTCGTGGTGGGGTATTCCGGTAACATGGGCCGGGCGCACGAGTTTGAAACAATTCTCGAAGCCGCGGCGCAGCTCAGGTTGGAAACGGACATCGTGTTTTTGTTTATCGGCGGGGGAAATCAGAAGACTCGCCTCGAAAAGGAAACGGTCAAACGCGGCCTCACACACGTCTCGTTCAAGCCCTATCAGGACAGGGAGACTCTGCCGGAGAGTCTCGGCGTGGCGGATGTGCATCTCATCTCTCTTCGGCCGGAATTGGAGTGTTTCATTCTGCCGAGCAAAATTTATGGCATTGCGGCGGCCGGGCGCCCCATGATTTTCATCGGAGACCCCGGCGGAGAAATTGGAGGAACCGTACGGACGGGTCGCTGTGGCGCGGTAGTCCGGCCCCGGGAATCCGTAGAGTTGGCAACGTTGCTGCGGAATTTGAGAGACGACAATGAATTGAGACGCGAGTGGGGACACAATGCCCGCCGCCTGATCGAGGAAAGATTTTCGAGGAAACGGGCGATGGCCCTTTGGCAGGATATTCTATCTCCGCGTAGCGATTGATCGCGGGCCGAGCGGCACGCAATCAACCGTTTGTCAAACCCTGGCGCGGCTCGAGAAAAATAGCCAGAGATAAAGTGCAACGTAGGCGGCGCAAAAAAGAAGCGACGCCGCGACGAGCCACCGCGTCTCCCCCCAGAACAACAAGGCGGGCACGGAGCAGCACAGGGTCATCAGCCAGCCGAAAGGCGCGACCCTGCTATTGAGCCGGGTCAAGGACGCAGGGTCGGAGGCGTCCGTGCGGGCCCGCGTCAGCTGCATGTAGATCACTTGATGTAGGTGCATGCGGTCCGGCTGTCCGGGCGATTGGCCTTGTATGAACTTCCTGCGATACATCGAAAAAAGCGTCTCGAATATCGGATACACGAGCAGCAGCATCGGGAACCATGGCGAGATTTCCGGATGCCGTGCCACGAGGAGCACCGAGAGCTCCGCCAGCCAGAAGCCGAGCAGATAGGCGCCGCTGTCTCCCAGGAAGATCTTTCCTCTCGGGTAATTCCAGGCCATAAACCCGAGCAGAGCGCCGATCATCGCAAGCGCAGAGGTGAAGAGTAAGGCGTCTCCCACCAGAGCTGAAACGTAGGCGATTGCAGCGAGCACGATCACCGCATGGCCGCTCGCCAGTCCGTTGTAGCCGTCGATGATGTTGATCGAATTGGCGACGCCGCCGACGGCGAACATGGTGAATGCAATCGCGAACGGCGCCCATCTCAGGAGAATATCGAAGCCGGGAATGTCGAGCCGCGGGATGACCGCAGCCAGCAGCCACACGCCGAATGCCGCGGCGAGCATAGTGAGGAGGAGCCGAGTCAGCACCCCCACGTTCTTGGTGACGTCTTCGGTGATCCCACCCAGAAACGCGGGCAGGCTGGCGAGCAGCAGATAGCCGAATTGCTCGCTCGAAGCGATCGGCTCGATCGCGAGCAGGACCGCCCCCGATACGAAAAGGCCGGCCATCACCCCCAGGCCGCCGATTCGCGGGGTGGGAGCGGCATGAAATTTCTGCGGGCCGGTCTTTACGGGGTCGTAGCTCCAGTTTGCGTGCAAAGTCTCATAGCGCACGATCAGATGACCTGCAAAAACGGAAGTCAGGCCGGCGAGCAATAGAATCGCGAGGCCGGCGAAGACTTGCCCTGATTCGAAACGCCGCGGCTTCACCTGGAACGGGCGCTTGGCGTCGGGCGGATAGCAGACGGCCGGAACTCCCGCGCCCGTCAGCCGTTCTGTTTCCCGGCAGGCGGCAAGAGCAAGCGCCTTGTTGTCCGATACATAAGTCACGATTCCTCGAGGCAACCGGGAACTCGGCGTTTCGATCGGATCCTCGGAGAGCAGCTTCTCGTATGCGGGTTCGGGCCCGCCGGGGCATTGCCGGATTGCGACCCTGCACGTGGGACAGCTGACCCGAATGGCCTCGGCGATGGTAGCGACGGCAGCCTGACAGGCTTCATCCTTGCGCAAACCATGCTGCAGGAACTCGAGCCTGACGTTCTCCTGAGCCTCCACCACCACATGAGGGTAGTACATGCGGCCGTGGAAGAAATGCGTTACACCCACGAGCGCGGTGAACAAAACCACAGCCGCAACCGGGGCGTGCGTTCTCTTGCCGAGGCTCGGTGGAGTCACCTTGTGCGCTGCGCTCGCGGTGGCGTGGGGCCGTATAAGGCATCCATGATACTCAACCCGCGATTCCCGAACGAGGCGTCCTCACGAGGCCACGATGCCGATGTCCTTCGACCCGCCGGGCGCCAAGGCCGGGGAATAGGGAAAGACCTGCGGTGTTTGCTCAAACGGACCCCGCATCGGGTTAGTGTTGCAAGGGCTTGACTGAATATGCTAATGTCCTTAAACCATCAAAAGTCAACTTCGTAGTTTCCTAGGGGAGTCGTCATGAAAAAGCTGGCAGCGATAATTTTCTTTGCAATGGTCGGAAGCAATGCGATGGCGCAAGCGGGTGGCGCCTCCCCGGGTGCCGGTGGCAGCGCAGCCAGCAGCGCGTCGGGTGCTACGGCAGGCACGATAGCCACTGTTGCGGCGGTGGTAGCGGGAGTCGCGGCAGCAAGCACAACTAACACCACGACCAACCACTAAGCGGGTTTCAGACCGAGCACTTCTCGAAACCCTGCCGGGGAAACCTGGCAGGGTTTTGCTTTTCCGGGTCGCGCGGAACGCTCCGGCCGGCCGATTTGCTGTGTCCTCCGCCTTCGAAACACGGCACTGCCGCTACAATTCACTGTCTGAATTTTTCTTCGCGGCCAGCGCGGGCCGTGCCTGCGCCCGCCCCGCGCATTGACGCAAACTTTGCACCGATCGTCCTGGCAAAGAGCCATGCGCCGGTTTCCAGGGTGTGGGATGGGAATGATCGCGTGCTGCGTATCTTCCCTGGCGAATTCCGGTCCGACCGGGCTCATCAACATGCCCGATGCGCGCTTCAATCCGGACGGGACTCTGCGTTTCGGCATGGCTTACGCGCGGCCGTATTTCGATCTCAGCGCGAACGCGACGCTGCTTCCGTGGCTTGAGACTAATCTAGCGGTCACCCGAATCACGGGTATTCCAGGATTTAATCCTGGCCCGAACGGACCTGGCCCGAACGGATTCGGCCCAGCCTACGGAGCCTACAAGGACAAGAACGCGGGTTTTAAGATTCGTCTAATAACAGAGGAAGGCTGGTGGCCCGCGGTCGCGATCGGGGCGCAGGACCCTTTCGGCACCAGCCTTTTTCCAAGGCAGTTTGCCGCCGCCACCAAGACTCTGGGCGACCTGCAAGTCACGCTGGGATACGGACGCCAGCAGATCGACGGAGCATTCGGAGGTGTCCGCTACTCGCCGTCCTGGTTGGGGAGCTGGTCCTTCGTCAGCGAATACGACGCGAGCGACTACAAGAACTTTCCCTTCGCCGAGCAATCGCAGGTGAGCGGGCGCACGCGCGGATTCTCGAACGCCATCGAGTACCGCCTCGGGTGGATGACCGCCGCTTTCTCGAATCAGCGCGGGGTCGCCGGAGCCAGCGCCTACGTATCGATCCCGCTCGAGCAAAAGGAATGGATAGCGAAGACGGCTGAACCCGAACCCTACGCGAAAGTGATTCCCCGGCCGACGCTCGCGCAGTGGGAGCGGGACGCGAGCTACAAGAAGCGCATGTACGAAGCGCTCTTCCGCCAGGACTTCAAGGACGTGCGCATCCGCATGGAGTCCGGGGCGCGCCTTTCGCTCACGCTCACCAACAGCCGCATCTCCCGGATGAGCCGCGCAGTCGGCCGGGCGGCGAGGACGGCGCTGCTGCTTGCGCCGCTCCAGACCAGCGAGATCCGCGTGACCTACACGAGCAACGGTTTGCCGGTCGCGACCTACGAGTTTTCCGACCTGAGGAAGCTCAATCGATACTTCAACGGCTTGTCGGCGCGAAGCGAGCTCGCCGAATCCGTCGTCATCCGCTACGCAGATCCGTCCTCGTACTCCGAAAAGGAGAAAGACGACCTGATGGCTGCGCTCGAGGAGCCGACCCGGGCAAAGATTCTCTACGGCGACGAGGGCGATTTCATAAGCTTCAGGGGCGAGGACACCGGCTTGAACCTGTTCCGGGTCAGGCCCACTCTCAGCAGCTACCTGAACGGACCGAAGGTGTTTCAGTACAACATCGCCGTCCTTGCCACCTACGACCGCGAGCTCGCCGAGCGCCTCTTTCTCAATACCGGGGTGAGCTACGTTCTCTACGAGAATATCAGCAACGCAGTCGGCGTAAACAACAGCACGCTTCCGCACGTGCGCTCCGACTTCGGCGAGTACGCAAAGGCGCCGCGCTTGAGAGTCGATCACGTGCTGCTGAACCGCGTCTATCAGCCTTCCGAGCGGACCTACGCGAGGCTCACCGGCGGGTGGCTCGAGCAGATGTACGGCGGGGTCGGCGGACAGTGGCTGTACGTGGAGCGCGGCGCGCCCTGGGCGTTCGATGTGAGCGTCGACGCGGTCAAGAAGCGCGACTTCGACGGACGCTTCGGTTTCCAGGATTACCAGACCGTGACCGCGCTCGCCGCGATGCATTACAGGCTTTCTTATCAGTCCACGTTCACCCTGCGGGCGGGGCGGTTTCTCGCCCGGGATTACGGGGCGCGGTTCGAGATCAAGCGGCGCTTTCGCATCGGGATGGAACTGGGCGCGTGGTACACGATCACCAATGTGGTGGACTCGGGAGTTGGAAGCGAAGGCAATTACCGCGACAAGGGCGTCTTCGTCTCGATCCCGTTCGAAGCTCTGCTGCCCGCCGACACCCGGGTGACGACGGGTTTTTCGCTCGCGCCCTGGACGCGCGACCCGGGGCAGATGGTCAATTCCCCCGTCGAGCTCTATCAAATGCTCGAAAAGCCGCTGATGCTCGACATGCACGACCGCGACGGCCTGGTGCGCTTCGGAGACGCGGAGGACGACACCAACTTGCCCTACCTCGGCAGTCCGCTGTGGGACCGGCCGTTCGAGAGCCTGGGCGGGATGACCGCGCGCGACTGGGGCCATGGCGCGGACGGCTTCGGCAGCTCGGGCGCTTGGGAAACCGCTCTGCTTGGAGCCGGCGCCGTGCTCGGCTCGGCGTTGCTCGACCGGAGCGTGGCCCGGTCCGTGGATCGTCACCCCGGCTCGCGCGCGCTCGATACGCTCGCCGGGTTCGGCAAGTGGCTGCCCGTCGCCGCGATGGGCGGGTCGGGCCTGGCCGCGCTTTCCGAGCAGGACAGGCGCTTGAGCAACACCGGCATCGCCGCGATTCAGGCCGGAGCCACGGGCCTCTTCGCGAACCTGGGGATCAAATACGCCGTCGGCCGCGCGCGCCCGGCGGACGAGAAGGGGCCCGCGGATTTCGAGCCGTTCAGACGCTCGGACTCGTCTTTCCCCTCGAATCACGCGACCGTCACCTGGGCCGCAGTGACGCCGTTCGCGAAGGAATACGACGCGCCGTGGCTGTATGGAGTGGCGGCGCTCGCCAACGCCGGAAGAATCGCCTCGCGCGAGCACTGGTTGTCGGATACGGTGGCGAGCTCGCTGCTCGGTTTCGCGATCGGCGACTTCTTCTGGCAGGAGCGCCGCAAGCCCGACGACAAGGGGCCGAAAGTAGGGGTGGGCCCGGGTGGTGTAACCTTGCTGTGGGAGACGAAGTAGTGTCGACGACGATGACCACCCCGGCGGCCTTCGGCCGCCACCCCTCCTTAAGAAAGGAGGGGAAAAGATCGTTACGTTCTTTCCCCTCCTCGCATGAGGAGGGGCGCCCGCGTGAGCGGGCGGGGTGGTCGGGTTTCCCCTCCTCGAAGAGGAGGGGTGGCTGCGAAGCAGCCGGGGTGGTTCGAAACCGTAAACTGGGCCTCGTCACCTGTTCGTTTGTCCTTGCGCTCATGCTCTGCGCGGTGTCTGCCGCTGCGCAGGCTCAGTCCAAATGTCTTGTGCTTGATCCGGAGCTGCAAGCTTCTTACTCCGGCGGCTGCAAGGACGGGAAGGCGGAGGGACCGGGCGCCGCCAGGGGAAGCGCCGTCTATGTCGGGGAGTTCCGCGAGGGGAAGAAGCACGGCCGCGGCGCGAAGACCTGGCCGTGGGGCGATCGCTACGAGGGCGAATTCGCGGACGACGCGAAGCACGGCACCGGGATCTACGCCTCGTTCGCGGGCGACCGCTACGAGGGCGGATTCGCGAACGACAAGCGCGAGGGCTACGGCGTCTATGTATGGGCGAGCGGCGACAGCTATGCCGGGCCGTGGAAGGACGACGCCGTGGCCGGGCGGGCGACGCCGATGATGATCGCGAGATCTCGCGCCACGAACGAGTCGCTCGCCGCCATGGCGAAGCCCGGCGTAAGGCTGTGTCACGAATCGACCGTGGGGGTCGGGGCCGAGAAATTGGCCGAGGGCGAAACGCTCGCGCTCGATCAGGGCGCGCGAAGGGTCGAGGTCCGGGTCACCCAGCTCGGCGCGAAACCGCTCTTCGTGGCCGGGACGCGAGTCGCCGCGGGTGGAGTCGTCTGGGACGATCCGCTCAATTGGATCCCGTGCAAATGACGCAGCTTTCCCAGCGCCACCGACGGATCTGGCTTCTCCTGGGTTGGGGAATGGTGGCGGCGGTCGTGGTCCTGTCGCTCATCCCGCTCGACGTGGATCTCGTCCAGAACGAGGACAAGTTTGCGCATTTTGTTGCGTACGGCACCCTCGCGTTCTGGTTTGGAATGCTGATCGAGGGCCGCGGTCGCGAGCTTCGCATCGCGGTCGCGTTCGCCCTGATGGGCGTGGCGCTCGAGTTCCTGCAGGGATTGACGGACTACCGCACTTTCGAGGTCGCCGACATGGTCGCAAACGCCGCCGGCGCATCGGTCGGCTGGGGGCTCGCTCAGACGCCGCTCAGGAACGTTCTCGAGCGGGTGGAGCGGGCGATCGGCGCCTGGAATCGCAAGCCCTGACGCGCTGTCGCGAATCGCCCCCGGGGATTGCGCGCTCCGGTCTACTCCTTCACCCGCGCGATCCTCACGACTTCCGGAATGCGCCTCAAGGCCCGCATCACCTTGGCGAGGTGCAGGCGGTTGGCAACCTGCAGGGTGAAGTGCATGCTGGTGTAGAGGCTGCGCTCCTCGTCCATGCTGACGTTGTCGACGTTGGAGCCGGCCTCGGCGATCTCGGTGGCGACCTTGGCGAGCACGCCGCGCTGGTTGACGACGGTCACGCGGATCCCGACGTCGAACATCTTGTCGGTTGCCGGCGCCCATTCCACGTCGAGCCATTTTTCCGGATCGCCGCGCGATTTGGCCGCGGTCGGGCAATCGTGGGTATGCACGACGAGCCCCTGGCCTTTCTTGATGAACCCGACAATGGGATCCCCGGGGATGGGGTTGCAGCACTTGGCGAACTGCACGGCCAGTCCTTCGGAACCGTGGATGACGATCGAGCCGGCCGGCGCCCTTCCTTCCGCCTGATGAGGCTCCACAAGGGTCAGCAGTTTCCTTGCGACGATCGCCGCGAGCCGCTTGCCCAGGCCGATGTCGGCCGCGATTTCCTGGCGCGATTTCGCCCCGAGGTCGCGGATCAGCCTGTCCCAGCGCTCCGATGTCGCCTCCGGGGATTTCGCGCCGAGCGCGCGCACCGCCTGGGTGAGCATGCGCTCGCCGAGCGCCGCGGCTTCCTCGTATTGCATGGTCTTCAGGAAGTGCCGGATCTGCGAGCGCGCCTTGCCGGTCTTCACGAACGACAGCCACGCCGGGTTGGGGTGCTCGTGCGCGGCGGTGATGATCTCGACGCGGTCGCCGTTCTTCAGCTCGGTTCTGAGCGGCGCGAGCTCGTAGTTGATTCTCGCGGCGGTGCAGCGGTTGCCGATGTCCGTGTGCACCGCGTAGGCAAAATCCACCGCAGTCGCGCCGCGCGGCATCGCCATGATCTTGCCCTGGGGAGTGAACACGTAGACCTCGTCGGGAAAGAGGTCTACCTTGATGTGCTCGAGGAACTCGGCCGGGTCCCCGGAGGCGTGCTGGATGTCGAGCAGCGACTGCAGCCATTTGTGGGTGCGCTGCTGCACTTCGTTGATCTCCGCGTCCGAGCTCTTGTACAGCCAGTGCGAAGCGACGCCGGCGTCGGCGATGCGGTTCATCGCCTGCGTGCGGATCTGGACTTCGACCGGCATGCCGTAAGGGCCGATCAGCGTGGTGTGCAGCGACTGGTAGCCGTTGACCTTCGGAATCGCGATGTAGTCCTTGAATTTTCCGGGCACGGGCTTGTACAGGCTGTGCAGCGCGCCGAGCGCGAGATAGCAGGCGGGAATGTCCTTTACCACGACCCGAAAACCGTAGATGTCCAGCACCTGCGAGAACGACAGGTGTTTTTCGTGCATCTTGTCGTAGATCGAATAGATGTGCTTCTCGCGGCCGGTGACCTGGGCCTCGATTTCCGTCGACTGCAGGCGCTCCTTCAGCGCCTTGAGGATCTTGTCGACGACTTCGCGGCGATTGCCGCGCGCCGCCTTCACCGCCTTGGCGAGCACCTTGTAGCGCCCCGGATAGAGGTTCGAGAACGCGAGCTCCTGCAGCTCGCGAAACAGGCTGTCGAGGCCGAGCCGGTTTGCGATCGGCGCGTAGATCTCCAGCGTCTCGCGCGCGACGCGCCGGCGCTTCTCCGGGCTGACCGCGTCGAGCGTTCTCATGTTGTGCAGCCGGTCGGCGAGCTTGATCAGGATGACGCGCACGTCGCGCGCCATCGCGAGCAGCATCTTGCGGAAGTTCTCGGCCTGCGCGTCGGCCTGGGACTGGA
>WNGH01002919.1_pt1 | contig 33384 bp, 30 predicted proteins | sample 5400631 | NCBI WGS metagenome assembly WNGH01 (sample SAMN13153373, study PRJNA577476) | soil metagenome | isolation source: 115 cm soil or saprolite under Garry oak tree replicate 1 | place: USA:California | collected 2016-06-15
CAGCATCGCGGACAGGCGACGCGGCGGTGCTGAACACCGCGCGCGACTGGCTGACCGAACGCGCTCACGTGACACCGACGGAGTGGGCGTGCGGCATCGAAGCCCGCGTTCGCGCGCTATCGAGCGACGGCGGAGCCGCAGAGGCGCTCTACCGTGAAGCGCTCGAGCGCCTCGGCCGTACCCGGCTCCGCATCGAGCTCGCCCGCACGCACCTGCTCTACGGCGAGTGGCTACGCCGCGAACACAGGCGCGTCGACGCCCGCGAGCAGCTGCGCACAGCCCACGAGATGCTGTCGACGATGGGCGTCGAAGCGTTCGCCGACCGGGCTCGGCGCGAGCTCCTCGCCACGGGCGAGACCGTCCGCAAACGCCGCGTCGAGACCCGCGGCGACCTGACCGCCCAAGAGGCCCAGATCGCTCGGCTCGCACGCGACGGACTCACAAATCCCGAGATCGGCGCCCAGCTATTCATCAGCCCGCGTACGGTCCAGTACCACTTGCGCAAGGTGTTCCTCAAGCTCGGCATCAGCTCCCGCGCCGAGCTCGAGCGAGTCCTTCCTGGCGACCCCGCCGCTCCGTCGCTGTAGGCGCGAGGGCCGAAGGCCCGAAGCGCTGAGACCGCGTTTACGTGGATCCGCAGCCGATCATTTCGATGATCAGCTTTCGGCGCTCGCCCGCTGCAAGCCGGTGTCGGCGTACTCGATCAGCAGGTCGCTGACCGAGAGACCCCGCCGCTCGGCCTCGGCGGCGAGCCGTTCGGCGAACTCGGTCGGCAGGACGATCGTGCGGCGGACGCAGTCGTCGCGCTCCCAGACCTCGTCGGGTGTCTCAGACACGATCCCTCCTTTCGGACACAAGCGACGGAATCTGCTCTGCGAGCGGGACGTATCGCCGGAGGATCCGGTCGCTGAGCAGGCCGAGGCAGCTCAGGTTCGGAAAACCCGGGCCTTGCGAAAGGCCCGCGAGCAGCGGAACGTGCAGCGGTGGGTTCATACCGGCGATCGAGAGATCGACGTCGATGTGCCGTTCTAGCATGGCACCGGCGAGGACGTTGCCGAGGCGGCGCCGTGCCTCGGCGCCGAGGAGTGTCTCAAACCAGCGGGCCTCGAAGCCGATCGCCACCACCACCAGGTCGTAGGCCACCCGTTCCTCCTCGTCGTCGTAGTCGATCGTGACGATCACCTGCCGCTCGCCGGCCTCGATCGCAGCGGCGCGCCCGGCCAGTGTCCGAAAGCCACGCGACTGCCTCAGCGTGGCCTCGGCCTGCAGCGAGAAGACGCCGCGGTCGGTGCGCTCCAGGAACTCGCGCCGGTGCGACTCAGCCAGCCGAGGCCACTCGCCCGGGTCGGAGTAGAAGCGGTTTTCGTCGTAGCTCTCGCCACGGGAGTAGAGGACGCCGCGACTGGTCAGGACGTCGATTGTCGATCGCCGATGCGCCTTCTTCAGCAGGCTGATTACGACCGAGGCGGCCGTCTCGCCGCTGCCGATCACGCAGACGTTCTCTGCGATCCCCCTCTTATGCTTTCGCTCGTGTAGCCAGTAGTTGCGCCCGTCGAGTACACGAGGATGGTCTAGCGGCTGGCCAGGGACCGTAATCGGCGGTCCGCTTCCGGTGACGACTACGCCGTCTGCCGAGAGCGCCAGGCCAGGCTCGATCGAGACCTGCCAATCCCCGTCGTCGCCGATCTCGAGACCGACGACCTCGCCGGCGACAATCTCGGCTTCGCAGCGCCCGGCGACGTCGCGGAGGTAGGCGCTCCACTCGCGATGCGTAGGTCGCAGGCGACCGCGATCGACCCAGTCGGCGTACGAGCCGCGCTCAGCCAAGTGCCGGTGCCAGCTGAAGCTCGCCATGGCCGCGGTCACCGCGGACGAAGCCGACCCCCAACTCGCCGCGTAAGGGAAGCCGACGTCTTTTTCCGGCGGTGTTCCCAGTGGCAGGAGGCCGCTGGTGTAGCCCTGCCGACCGCTCCAGTTTCCGGCGACGGCGCTTCGGTCGATGAGAACGACGCGAGGCGAGTCGAGGCCAACCGCCGAGAGCGCCCGCGCCTTGGCGGCAGTCGCGATTCCCTTCGGACCCGCGCCCACGACGGCCAAAGTCGCCATCGCCCGAGGATAGTCCTACCATGAGGCGGCTTGCCTGAGCGGTCGCCCGGTTTGCAGACCGTGCCCAAGACCGGAGATTCGTTCGTTCGCGCACGGTAACCCGAGCGGCTCTGGACTAAATCACTGTTGCGATCCAAATCTCGCTCAACCAAGCCGATGGAGGCGGCGGGAATCGAACCCGCGTCCGCGGTCGCACCGCCAGAGTGTCTACAAGCTTAGGCTGCCGTTGAGTTTCGCCCGCCGGCCGGTTGGCAGCCGACCAACCGCCGGGCTAGCCATCCTTTGGTGTCGCGCTTCGGGCGATTGGCTCTCCCTAGGCGCCGAGCCCGTTTTTGACGCCGCTACCCGAACCACGGGCCGAGTTCGGAGCTTATCCGCACTTACGTTGTTTCCCGGTTGTTTTACGAGGCCGACCGGGGACCTCGGCTTGCAACTCTGCCGGAGAATCGACCACGTCGAAACCAGGTCGCCCCCGTATGTCCTGCAAATTGTAGCCTCGATCCATGAGTCCGATTCGATCCGAGCGCCTGGAGCTCGTCTCGATGTCGCCGGATTTCATCGACGCTCTGCTCGCCGAGCGCCGGAGCGACGCCGAGGCCACAGCAGCACTGAAGCTCCCGGACGACTGGCCAGACGCCCATGACACCGGCTTCCTCAGGTTTCGCCTGCGCCAGATGCGCGAGCGGCCGGAGATCCAGGAATGGTTCGTCTACGCGGTCGTCCTGCCCGAGGGGGAGCGGCCGATGATCGGCCACGCCGGATTCCATGGGCCGCCGGGCGTCAACGCGGTCAAGGCACCCGACGCCGTCGAGGTCGGGTACTCGATCTTCGAGCCCCACCGGCGCCGCGGCTACGCGACCGAGGTCGTGCGCGCCCTGATCGAGTGGGCCTCGCGCGAACACAGCATCCAGCGCTTCATCGCCTCGATCAGCCCGGAGAACGAGCCGTCGCTCGCGCTCGCAAGGCGTCTCGGCTTCAAGCACATAGGCCAGCACTGGGACGAGGAGGACGGCGAAGAACTCGAATTCGAGCTACGAATCAGCGACGGCGCCTGAGCGCCCGCTCGATGTCGCGCTGGGCATCGCGCTTGGCGATGTCCCGGCGCTTGTCGCGCTGCTCCTTACCTCGCCCGACCGCCAGCTCGAGCTTCACGCGGCCGTTCTTGAAGTACATGCGCGTCGGCACGAGCGTCAGGCCCTTCTGCTGCACTTGGCCGATCAGGGACTCGATCTCCCTGCGGTGCAGGAGCAGTTTGCGGTCCCGCTCGGGCTCGTGGTTGGCGACGTTTCCCTGTGCGTATTCGTCGATGTGGGCGCCGATCAGCCAGACCTCGCCGTTGCGGAGGTCCGCGTAGGCCTGGCCAAGCGTGACGCGTCCGTCGCGCAGGGACTTCACCTCGGTTCCGGTCAGCTGCACGCCGGCCTCGAACCGGTCGAGCAGGTGATAGTCGTGCCGCGCGCGGCGGTTCTCAGCGATCAGTTTCTCGCCCTTTCCAGCCATCGATCCAGTCTAGGCGGGCGCCAGCTCGACCTTGCCGGCCGGCTTGTCGATCGACTCGACTCGGACCGCGATCGGATCGCCGAGGCGGAACGTGCCGCGGCCGCGGCGGCCGACCAGGGCCGTGCCGAGGTCGTTGAGCTCGAAATAGTCGCCGGCGAGGCGTCGAGCGGGCAGGAAGCCTTCGAAAACCTCGCCGAAGCGGGCGAAGAGGCCGGAGCCGATCACGCCGATGATCTCGCCCTCGAACGGCTCGTCCCAGCCGCGTTCGTAGAGCTCGGCGTCGAGCAGCCACGCCAGGCAGATGTCATCGGCGCGGTACTCGACATCGGCGGCCGCCCGCTCCCGCTCGGACGTGTGTTCAGCGAGCTCGCCCAGGTCCGGCGGTACCGGGTCCCCGGACAGGTCCAGCTCGCGCAGCAGCGCGCGATGGACGACGAGGTCGGGGTAGCGGCGGATCGGCGAGGTGAAATGGCAGTAGGCGGAGCTCGCGAGACCGGAGTGGCCGAGGTTGCGCGGGTCGTAGCGGGCCTGCTTCAGCGCCCGGAGCACGAGCGACGGGAACGCCTCCCTCCCCCGCGCCGACTTTCCGGAGTATTCAGTGACGAGCTCGCTCGCCTCCGCCGCGATCGCGGCGGCGTCCCCCGGCGAGAGGTCGTTCGGCGCGGCCGGCGTCGGCACCTTCAGGTCGGCGAGCTTCGCCAGCAGCAGCTGGACCGCCTGCGGCTCCGGACGCTCGTGCACGCGGAACAGCGCCTCTCGGCGGCGGCCGGCGAGCAGTGAGGCCACTCGCTCGTTCGCGAGGATCATCAGCTCCTCGACGAGCATGTGCGAGTGCGCCTCCTCGGCCCGCCAGGCGCGCGCGACGCCGCCGTTCGAGTCGAACTCGAACTCGATCTCGGGCGATTCGACACGAAGCGCGCCTCGGGCGAACCGACGCTCGCGCAGGTCGGTCGAGACCGCTTCCGCCCGTTTCAATGCCTCCGTCAGATCCGCGTCGGCACGCTCCCGCCCGGCCAGGATCTCCTCGGCGCGTCCGTAGGTGAACCGCTCGCGGCTGCGGATGACGGAGCGGTAGAAGCTCGGCTCGCCGCCGTCGAGCGGAATCTCGACGGTGACGCAGAGACGATCCTCGTGCGGCCGCAGCGAGCAGAGGTCCTCCGAGAGGTCGGGCGGCAGCATCGGCGCCACGCGGCCGGGGACGTAGGTCGAGAACGCCCGCTCGGCGGCGCCGCGGTCGAGCGGCGTGCCGGCCGGGACGAAGTGAGAGACATCGGCGATGTGGACATACGCCCGGTCGTCCTTCAGCGTCAGCGCATCGTCGAAGTCCTTGGCCGTCTCTGGGTCGATCGTGAACGAAAGCTCGTCGCGGAGATCGACCCGGCCCTCGAGGGACGGCGCCGGGGCGTCGTGGGGCTCGAACCCCTGCCGGGCCCCGGTCTCCACCAGCAACGCCTCGAGCACGTTCTCGATCCGCTTCGCGGAGCCGAGCACGCGCTGGACACGCGCCCGGCCACGCCGGCCGGAGACGACGGCGAGATCGCCCGGGCGCGCGTCACCCGCGCCCTTGCGGTCGACGACGATCGGAACTCCCGGCGTGAAGTACGGCTCGCCGACAATGAGCTTGCCGCGCCGGGCAAGCTCTACAACAACGGGTTCTAGACCTGCAGGAATCGGCGGATCGTCAGACCCGAGCCCGCAGCGCCGAGCAGCAGCCCGGTGCCGAGGATGATCAGCGCCGTCAGCCCGAACGGCCAGGCGTGGATGTCGGAGGCCCGAATCACGTGCGGCATGATCCGCGGCAGCGCGATCTCCTTACCGAGCGCGAGCAGCAGAATCGCTGCGAGCGAGCCGACCAGGCCCGTGATCAGGCCCTCGAGCATGAAGGGCCCGCGGATGAACCAGTTCGTCGCACCGACGAGCTTCATCACCTCGATCTCACGCCGCCGCGAGAAGATCGCTAACCGGATCGTGTTTCCGATCAGCAACGTCGAGGAGACGAGCAGGACGATCACGGCGAGGACGAAGAAGATGTCGATCACCTTGGCCGCCGTCAGCAGCTTGTGGGCCGTCTTCTTGCCGTAGTTGACGTCGTGCACGCCGGGTGGCCTCGGTTGCAGCGTTTCGGCGATCTTGACGGTGTCCTCCCCGCGCTTCGGTTGCACGGTCAGCGCCGGCCCGAGCGGGTTGTAGGGCAGCGTCGAGCCCTGGAAGAGCTCGGGGTTCTTCTTCCGCATCTGCGCCAGGCCCTCTTCGGCCGTGACCGGCGTCACCGACTTGACGAGCGGGTTCGCGGCCAGCTTGGCTTGAACGCCGTTGACCTCCTTGCCGTTGTCGGCGACTCCGTGGTTGAAGTAGACCTTGACGACGAGCTCGTGCTTGTAGTGGTTGCTGAGCGAGAACGCCCAGGTCGAGAGCCCGATCAGGAAGCCGAGTAGGAACATCCCGATCAGGACGGTCATCGTTGCCGCGGCGGTCGTTGAGACGTTCGCGAAGAGCGAGCGGACGGCTTCAGACAGCAGGAGCTTGAAGCGAGCCACTACGAGGCGTATCCACCGCGCCGCTCGTCGCGGGCCAGCCGCCCGTCGTCGAGCGCGATCACGCGGCGGCGCATCTTGTCGACCATCTCGCGGTCGTGCGTCGCCATCACAACCGTCGTCCCGGCGCGGTTGATCCGGTAGAGCAGCTGCATGATCCCGACCGAGGTGTCGGGGTCGAGGTTCCCGGTCGGCTCGTCGCAGATCAGAAGGGGCGGGTGGTTGACGACGGCGCGCGCGATCGAGACGCGCTGCTGCTCACCGCCCGAGAGCTCGTCGGGAAGCGAGGACATCTTGTGCGCGAGCCCGACGAGGTTGAGCACCTCCGGCACCTTGCGGCGGATCGAGCTGCTGCCCTCGCCCTGCACCTTCAGCGCATAGGCCACGTTCTCGGCCGCCGAACGGTCCGGCAGCAGCTTGAAGTCCTGGAAGACGCAGCCGATGTTGCGGCGCAGGTACGGCACCTTCGAGCGCTTGAGGCGCGTCAGGTCGCGGCCGCCGACGACGATCTTGCCAGAGGTCGGCTCGATCTCCTTCAGCACGAGCCGGATCACGGTCGACTTGCCCGAGCCCGAGGCGCCGACGACGAAGACGAAGTCGCCCTTCTCGATCACGAACGAGACGTCCGTCAGCGCGGCGACATTCGGCTCGTAGATCTTGCGCACGGAGTCGAAAACGATCATCGCCCCGGCGGTCGGCGTCGGCAGAGCGCCGTTGCCGTCCACCTCGGGCCGCTCGACGACGTCGATCGGAATGTCTGTCTTGAGCTCTGTGTCCATCACCGGGTCAAGCGAGCGACCACGAGCGGCCGCTCCGGTAGGGCTTCGAGTAGAAGAGTCTAGCCAAGCCTTCGGAACTACATCACTTTGCCGGCAGCCTTGGCTAGCAGATATTCGTGAATGAACTCGTCGAGGTCGCCGTCGAGAACTGCCTGCGTGTTGCCCGTTTCGTATCCCGTCCGGTGATCCTTGACCAGCTGGTAGGGCTGGAGGACGTAGCTCCGGATCTGGCTGCCGAAATCGGCTTGCTGGGCGGCGCCGCGTTCGCGGGCCAGTTCCTGCTCGCGTTTCTCCTGCTCGAGCTCGGCCAGCCGCGACTTGAGAATCCGCAGCGCCGTCTGCTTGTTGGCGGCCTGCGAACGCTCGTTCTGGCACTGGACGACGATGCCGGTCGGGAGGTGGGTGATCCGGACGGCCGAGTCCGTCTTGTTGACGTGCTGCCCGCCGGCGCCGCTCGCCCGGTAGGTGTCGATTCGCAGATCGGCCTCGTCGAGCTCGACGCTCTCGTCCTCGGGCAGCAGCGGGCTCACGATCACCTGCGCGAACGAGGTGTGGCGGCGGTGCGCCTGGTCGAAGGGCGACAGGCGGACGAGCCTGTGCACGCCGCGCTCGGCCTTGAGGATCCCGTAGGCGTTCTCCCCCTTGACCGTGAAGGTCGCGGACTTCAGCCCCGCCTCCTCCCCCGGGCTCGCCTCGACCAGCTCGGCCTGGAAGCCGCGGTCGGAGGCCCAGCGCAGGTACATGCGCAGCAGGATCTCGGCCCAGTCCTGGGCGTCGGTGCCGCCGGTGCCGGCGTGGATCGTCACGACCGCGTCACCGCCGTCGTAGTCACCCGTGAAGAGCGCGTCCTCCTGGAGGCGATTGAGCTCGCGCCGAAGCGGCTCGATCGAGGCGGCGATCTCGTCGGCCATCTCGCCGTCCATGGCAAAGAGCTCGCGCGCGTCCTCGTAGTCGCGCGAGAGACGTTCATAGCGCTCCAGCCGTCTCGTGAGCCGCGCGTGCTCGGCCGAAACCCGCGCCGCGCGCTGCTGGTCGTCCCAGAATCCCGGTGCGCCGAGCTCTTGCTCGAGCTCGGCGATGCGTTCCCTCAGGCGTTCGGGGTCAAAGGTAATCACGGACCCAGATGAGCTGGGTCCCGATCTCCTCGAGCTGATGCTCCAGCGGCTGCTGGGTCGGTTCGCTCATGACTGCCTGATGCTAGCGGCAGCCCAACCGGTTTCAGGGACAGTCCCTCGAGGGGACTGTCCCTACAACCATGTCGCCGCCGTTCCGGGCTTTGCCCGGGACGGCTCAGAAACGCTTCGCAGCAACGCCGAAGCCGACTTTCCGGCTAGGCGCCATGACATTTCTTGAACTTCTTGCCCGAGCCGCACCAGCACGGGTCGTTGCGGCCGATCTTCTCGCGCTCGGCGACCGTGCGGGTCGCTGTCGCGACGGAGCCGCCGCCGGCGAAGAGGCCGCCCGCGGTCACGGAGGCGCCGTTGCCGCCCCCGTCGCCAATCGCCGCGGCGCCGATCGCCTGCGAGCCGGCGACCTGGTCGTGCTCGTATGCGAGCCCCGCGGCCTCGGCGGCCTGGGCCTCCTGCAGCCGCTGCAGCTCGTCGGCGTCCTCGGGCTCGAGCTGCGCGTGGAAGAGGTGGCCGACGACCTCCTCGCGGATCGCCCCGTTCAGCTCCTCGAACATCAGGTGGCCCTCGGCGGTGTACTCGACGAGCGGGTCCTTCTGGGCCATCGCCCGAAGGTGCACGCCCTCGCGCAGGTAGTCCATGTTCTCCAGATGCTCGCGCCAGCGCGTGTCGACGACCTGGAGGATGATGAAGCGCTCGAGCTCTCGCATCAGCTCCGAGCCGAGCTCCTCCTCCTTGGCCGCGTAGCGCTCCTGCGCCTCTTCGGTGAAGTCCTCGATCAGCGTCTCGCGCGTCAGCGAGCCGAGATCCTCTCGAAGCTCGTCGACCGTGATCGGCTCCTCGGGCGGCTGAACGTAGGTCGCATCCATCGCCTTGACCAGACCCTCGAGATCCCATTCCTCGGCGTACTCGTTCTCGGTGAAGTGGGCGACCATGCGCGCGATCACCTCGTCGACCCAGGCCTGCACCTCCTCGGAGAGGTCCTGGCCCTCGAGGACGCGCCGGCGCTGCTCGTAGATGACCGTCCGCTGCTTGTTGAGGACGTCGTCGTACTTGAGCACGTTCTTCCGCTGGACGAAGTTCTGCTCCTCGACCTTCTTCTGTGCGTTCTCGATCTGGCGCGAGAGGATGCCCGCCTCCATCGGCTGGTCGTCCGGCACCTTGAACCGCTCCATGATGTTGTGGATCCGGTCGCCGGCAAAGAGGCGGACGAGCTCGTCCTGACCAGAGAGGTAGAAGCGAGTATCGCCGGGGTCGCCCTGACGGCCTGAACGGCCGCGCAGCTGGTTGTCGATCCGGCGCGCCTCGTGGCGCTCGGTACCGAGCACGTAGAGGCCGCCGAGCTCGGTGATGCCCTCGCCGAGCTTGATGTCGACGCCGCGACCGGCCATGTTCGTCGCGATCGTGACCGCATGAGGCTGCCCGGCGTCCTTGATGATCTCGCTCTCCCGCTCGTGCTCCTTCGCGTTCAAAACGTTGTGCGGGACGCCCCGCCGCTGCAGCAGCTGCGAGAGGTACTCGGACTTCTCGACCGCGATCGTGCCGACGAGGACCGGCTGGCCCTTCTCGTGCCGCTCGACGATGTCGTCGATGACGGCGTTGAACTTCGCCTCCTCCGTCTTGAAGATGAAGTCGTTGTTGTCGGCGCGCGCGACAGCCACGTTGGTCGGGATCTCGACGACGTGCAGCCCGTAGATCTCGACGAACTCCTTCTCCTCGGTCTTGGCCGTACCGGTCATGCCGCCGAGCTTCTCGTAGAGGCGGAAGTAGTTCTGGAGCGTGATCGTCGCCAGCGTGACGTGCTCTTCCTGGATCGCGACGCCCTCCTTCGCCTCGACGGCCTGGTGGAGGCCTTCGCTCCAGCGCCGGCCTTCCATGATCCGGCCCGTGAACTCGTCGACGATCTTCACCTCGCCGTCCTGGATCACGTAGTCGTCGTCGCGGTGGTAGAGCGACTGGGCCTTCAGCGCCTGGATCATGTGGTTGACGAGCTGCGAGTGCCGGGGGTCGTAGAGGTTCTCGATCCCGAGCGCGCGCTCGTACTTCGCCACACCGGACTGGGTCGGCGCGATCGTCTTGTGCTTCTCGTCGTACTCGAAGTCCGCGTCGGGGTGCTCCCCCTTGCGGTGAGGGTCGTGCGGGACCGCGTTGAGGCTCTTCGCGACCCGGGCGAAGTCGTAGTAGATCTTGGCGGCGGTCTCCGGCTCGCCGGAGATGATCAGCGGCGTCCGTGCCTCGTCGATCAGGATCGAGTCGACCTCGTCCACGATCGCGTAGCTGTGACCGCGCTGGACGACCCCTTCGAGCGAGACGGCCATGTTGTCGCGCAGGTAGTCGAAGCCGAACTCGGAGTTCGTGCCGTAGGTGATCTCGGCGTCGTAGGCCTGTTTTCGCTCGGCGAACGGCATCATGTTCTCGATGAAGGCGGCGCGCATTCCGAGCTTCTCGTAGACCGGCCCCATCCAGCCTGCGTCGCGCTTCGCGAGATAGTCGTTGACGGTGACCAGGTGAACGCCGTTGCCCGCGAGCGCGTTCAGGTAGAGGGGCTGCGTCGCCACGAGCGTCTTACCTTCACCGGTCTTCATCTCTGCGATGTCGCCCTCGTGGAGGACGATGCCGCCCATCACCTGGACGTCGAATGGCCGTTGACCGAGCGCCCGCTTCGCGGCCTCGCGAACGGCCGCATAGGCGTCGAAGAGCAGCTCCTCGAGCGTCTCGCCGTTGTCGTAACGCTGCTTGAACTCTGCCGTCTTGGCGGCGAGCTCCTCGTCGGAGAGCTCTTCGAAGTCCGGCTCGAGCGACGCGACGTACTCGGCCTGGGCCTTCAGGCGCTTGAGCCGCCGGCCTTCGCCGAGTCGGAGTACTTTTTCGAGGCTGCCTAGATCCTGTGCCATGAACGATTCAGGGTAGCGACTCCAAGGCGGTCACTTGCGACGCCGACTTGGTGGATGTTCGGGCTTTGCCCGAGCATCCGTCTAACCCCGATCTCGCCATGGAAATGGCTTCATCCCTTCTTAGCGAGGGCTCAGAGCGCAGCTACCCGGACCTCCCAGAGATCGGCATCGAGGCGTTGAGCATGAACCGCATACGACGGTCCGGCCGGTTGGCCGAGCTCCTCTAGGGCCGGGACACTGCCGAATACAGGCATACCGTCGATCCGCAGGATCTTGCCGTCCGCCGTCTCGGTCAGCTCGATCCGCTCGCCCTCGGCCTCGAAGCTCGCGGTCTCGATCCGCCGCGCCGAGACGGCCCAGAGGACATCCGTCTGGCGAGCGCCGCGGGCGCGGTACGGCGGCTGCAGCTTTTGCTCGACAGCGGTCGCCAGGGGCTCCAACGAGCCCTCGCCCTGCTCTTCCTCGACGAGAAGCGAGCCGTCGGGAAGCGCGACGAAATCCACGGCATCGCCCTCGATCTCCGGCGCGGCCACGGTCGTGACGAGGTCCCACTCCCTGGGCCGGGCCACGCCGTGAATTCCGGTCGCGTCCCAGGCGGGCGGCACGCCGCTCGGTTCGGCTACCCCGCCTTCACGCGCGAGCCGCTCATGCAAGCTCTCGCGCCTGAAGAGTCCCATTACTGGGGTTCTATGAGCCCGTAGCCGCCCTGGCGGCGGCGGTAGACGATGTTGACCTCGTCCGAGTCGGCGTCGCGGAAGACGAAGAAGTCGTGGCCGATCAGCTCGAGCTGGAGCACGGCCTCCTCGGCGTTCATCGGTTTGACTGCAAATTGCTTCGTCTTGACGATCTGCGGTTCTTCGGGCATCTGGCGTCCTTCGTCGGTTGCCTGCCGGCCGGGGCGGCGCCGCCGGCCTCTCTTCTCGCGGTAGCGCGTGACCTGGCGCTCGAGCTTGTCGACGAGCTGGTCGATCGAGGCGCGGACGTCCTCCGAGCTCTCCCGAGCACGCAGCACAGGCCCCTTCGTCCACACGGTCGCCTCGGCGACGTGGGTGTCCCTGATTCGCGGGTTCTGCTCGGCGGAGAGCTGAAGCTCGATCTCAGGATCGGGTAGCTGGCGTTCCAGCTTGCCGAGGCGTTTCTCGGCATACGAGCGGATTGCGTCGGTGACCTCGACCCCGCGGCCCTTCACGCGAAGCTGCACGGTCCAAATCTATCGGACTACTCGCGCAAAAGTCACGATCTCGACCCGGCGCGCCCCCGCTTTCCGCAGCGCCGATGCGGCGGCGTTGGCGGTGGCTCCGCTTGTGAAGACGTCGTCGACGAGCGCGACCGAGCTCGCGACCGGCCCCTTGACGGCGAAGATGCCGGCGACGTTGCGGCGCCGCTCGGCGCGGGAGAGGCCGCGCTGCCGTTTGGCTGCCCGGCGACGGCGTAGCGGGGAGGCGACCGGCAGGCGCCACTGCGCGGCCAGTAGCTCGGCAAGCTGCCGGGGCGGGTGATGGCCTCGCTTCAGGCCGCGGTCGGGGTCAGGCGGAACGAACGTGACGACTTCCACCTTCGGCGGCGGGACGACCTCGATCACGACCGAGACGGCGGCCGCGGCGAGCCGCCGGAGCGCGCGCTCTTTCCACGCGGCGATGAATGCGCGAACGGCATCGTCGTAGTGAACGGCGCCACGGGCGCTCGCGAACGCGAGCCGCCGGCCCACGCAGTCCCGGCAGCGACGCACGGGCCAGGCGGTCGGCGTCCCGCAGCGCTCGCAGAGCGGCGGCTCGATCCGAGGCAGCCGGCTCAGGCAGGCCGAACAGAGCTGCGTGCCGCGCTTGCCGCAGACCACGCACCGCTGCGGCAGCACCAGGTCGAGCACGGACCGACGTTACGCCGCGACGGCGCGCACGTCTGTGTCAGCTCTGTGAAAACTCGCGGTCGGCCTGCTCCAGCGTCTCGGGCGAGCCGATGTCGTACCACCGTCCCGGAACCTGCCAGGCGTAGAAAGGCGTTCGCTCGTACATCCACTCGACCAGCCGGCCGGGCTGGTCCGGGTTGTTGCCCTCAGCGAGGTAGCGGCTGATCAGCGGCAGCACCGAGCGCGGATAGAAGTAGAGGGCGATGCCGGCAAGGGTGGTCTCGGGCTGGTCGGGCTTCTCCTCGAACGCCGTGATGCGGCCCTCTCCGTCGGTCGTGATCGCGCTGTAACGCTTGACCGCCTCGAGGTCGCCGACGTCGATCACCGCGGTCACCGGCGCGTTCTTGGCAAGACCAAGCCGAGCAAAGTCATCCAGCCCGCCCTCACCGAAGATGCTGTCGCCGGCCGCTACGAGCAGGTCGCCGTCGATGGCTTCTTGTCCAATCACGAGGGCCAGGTCGCCGATCGCGCCGAGCTTGTCCTCGTCGCTCGTCGACCCGTCGTCGACGACCGTCAGCGCGAACGGGCCTCGCCAGGACGCCGCGAACTCGCGGAACCGGTCGGCGAACTTCGCGTTCGTGACGACGTAGACGTGGTCGAGTCCTTCGATTTCGGCGAGCTGCCCGAGCAGCCGCTCGAGGATCGGGCGCCCCCCGACCTCGAGCAGGTGCTTGGGCTGGTTCAGCGTCAGCGGGTAGAGCCGCGTGGCGTACCCCGCTGCGAGGACGACGCCCTTCAGCGGCTCAGGTTCCTTCGTCCCACGAAGCCAGGTACTTCGCCTGCTCCTCGCTGAGCGTGTCGATCTCGATCCCCATCGTCGCCAGCTTCAGCCGCGCGATCTCGCTGTCGATCTCGCTCGGCACCGGGTAGACGCGACGTTCGAGGTTGGCGGCGTTCGTGACCACGTACTCGGCCGAAAGCGCCTGGTTGGCGAACGACATGTCCATCACGGCCGCAGGATGGCCCTCCGCGGACGAGAGGTTGACGAGCCGTCCTTCCGCGATCAGGAAGAGCCGCTTGCCGTCCTCGAGCTCGAACTCCTCGACGAACTCGCGGGCCTTCCGCGTCTCGGTCGCGAGCTGGCGCAGCGCCGGGATCTCGATCTCGACGTTGAAGTGCCCGGTGTTGGCGAGGATCGCGCCGTCTTTCATCCGCTCCAGGTGCTTCCTGGTGATCACGGACTTGTCCCCGGTCGCGGTGCAGAAGATGTCGCCGGTCTCGGCGGCCTTGTTCATCGTGCTCACCTCGAAGCCGTCCATCGTCGCTTCCAGGGCTCTCAGCGGATCGACCTCGGTGACGATCACGTGCGCTCCCATGCCGCGCGCGCGAAGGGCGACGCCCTTGCCGACCCAGCCGTAGCCGGCGACGACGAAGGTCGCCCCTGCGAGCAGGACGTTCGTCGCACGAATGATCCCGTCGATCGTCGACTGGCCCGTGCCGTAGCGGTTGTCGAACATGTGCTTCGTGTTCGCGTCGTTGACCGCGATCACGGGGAAGCCGAGCGCACCGTCGCGCTCGAGCGCCTTCAGGCGGATGACGCCGGTGGTCGTCTCCTCCATCCCGCCGAGGATGTCGCCGAGCTGCTCCCGGCGATGCGAATGGAGGACCCCGATCACGTCGGCGCCGTCGTCCATCGTCAGCTGGGGCTTGTGGTCGACGGCCGCCTCGATGTGGCGGTAGTAGGTGTCGTTGTCCTCGCCCTTGATCGCGAAGACCGAGACGTCGAACTCCTCGACGAGAGCGGCGGCGACGTCGTCCTGGGTCGAGAGCGGGTTCGAGGCGCAGAGCACGATGTCGGCGCCGCCGGCCTTCAGCGTCCGCATCAGGTTCGCGGTCTCGCTCGTCACGTGCAGGCAGGCCGCGATCCGGTAGCCGGCGAGCGGCTGCTCGGCCTCGAAGCGGTCGCGGATCGCCGCGAGCACCGGCATGTGCCGGTCGGCCCAGGCGATTCTGCGCACGCCCTCGGGCGCGAGCGACAGGTCTTTTACGTCATGACGCTTGGTGGTGGCCATTCAATCCTTTCGTGTGGTCTAGATCACTAACTAGGCGGCGAGCAGGCGTTCGTGCTTGCGCTGCTCCCAATCGAGGGCAGAGAGCAGTGTCCCGGCGAGCCACGTCTCGACGGCGGCCTGGAGGGCCGGCTCCTGCTGCAACCGTACCGTGAACGCGAGCTCGTCGATCCCGACGCCGAAGCGGCGGCGAAGCTCGCCGAGCGAACGCAGTTGGTTGAGCTCGAGCAAGCCGTACTGCCGGTAACCGCTCGCGCTGCGAGCCGGGATCACGAGACCCGCACGCTCGAGGTAGCGGAGCATCCTGGGCGACCACCCGGTGCGCGCGGCGGCCTGGCCGACGGTCAGCGACTCCATTCGGCCGTGAACCTTAACAGCGACGTGTCAAGGTTGCGTCGTGCCCTCGCGCCCGTACTCGTCCTCGAGCCGGACGATGTCTTCGAGCTGAGGCGTGGAGACCTCGAGGATGGTCGTGTCCTCGACGGCGCGCAGGCGGTGGACGGTGCCCGGCCGCAAGCGGAAAGCCGTGCCAGGGCCGACGATCTCCGTCCTCAGCACCGCTTCCCCGGCTTCACCGAGTTGCAGCTCGGCGCGGCCCTCGAGCACGTACCAGCTTTCATCCTTCTCGCGATGGAACTGGAGGCTGAGCGCCTGCCCGGCGCGGACGAAGAGCACCTTGCCCGCGTAGCCCTCAGCTTTCGCCCAGATCAACTCGTGGCCCCACGGCTTCTCGACCCGGTCGGGCTGGAAGGAGAAGCGATCGAGCCCCTGGAGATTAGGCGAGGACAACGGCCTCTCCACGGTAAGCCGATCCTACGCCTTCCGGTTTTGGCGGGCTCGGACGACATCTACCCATCACCGCAGGCGGACGCACGGGCAAAGCCCGCACGTCCTGAACGAGGCACCGCAAGCGGCGCCTCAGGCCTGTAGCCATTCAGGGTGCGTGCCGACGTACTCCTCGGCCTGTCGCAGGTCCTTGGGGGTGTTGATCGTCAGCCAGAGTCCCTCGTGGCGGAAGGCGCCGAGCTTCCCTTCCGCGGCGAGCTCGGGGAACGCTGTCGTCTCGTGGTCGCCGCGCTCCGGGAAACGAGCGAGCGCCTCCTCGCCGAGGACGTAGACGCCGCAGCTGACCCAGCACTCGATCGTCCCGCCTTCCGCGAAGCCCGTGACCCGGCCGTCGTCGAGCTCGACGACGCCGAACGGCGACTTCGGGCGCGCGACGGTGATCGTCGCCGCGGCGCCGTTGGCACGGTGGGTCGCGAGCAGGCTCGGGAAATCGATGTCGACCAGCTCGTCCCCGTTCAGCGCGAGGACGTCGCCGCTCTCCTGGCGCTCGTTTGCCGCGAAGCGGATGCCTCCGCCGCGGCCGAGCCGCTCCGGCTCCTCCGCGATCGCGACCTCCACGTCCAGGCCGCCGAGCGCGGCCGCGAACTGTTCGCCGGCGCCGGCGCCGCAGCTGACGATCACGCGCTCGACTCCGGCGCGTCCGAGCAAGCCGATCTGCCAGGCAGCCAGCGGGCGCCCCGCGACCGGGACGAGCGGCTTCGGCAAGCCGCCTGCGACGTCGCCGAGACGCTCGGCCTTGCCGCCCGCCAGGATGATCGCTTCCACTATTCGGCGAGCTCGGTGTCGCGTTCAGGCGTTTCTGGGAGGACGTCGAGCGGCGAAACGGCCCGGCCCATCCCTTCGTACGCAAAGCCGGCGGCACGGACCGCCTCTGGATCGAGGAGATTCCGTCCGTCGATGATCAGCGGATGTCGCATCGCCGCGCGTACCTCGTCCGTCGCAAGCCCCTTCAGCTGCGGCCACTCGGTGACGATCACCGCTGCGTCGGCGCCCGTAACCGCGTCGAGCGGTGACTCGTAGATCGTCGCGCCGTGCAGCTCGGGCCGGGCGATCGGGTCCCAGGCGCGAACCTCCGCGCCCTCCGCGAGCAGACGCGACGCGAGCACGAGCGAAGGCGCCTCACGTGTGTCGTCCGTGTTCGGTTTGAACGCCAGCCCGAGCAGCGCGACCTTCTTCCCGCGCAGCTCGCCGAGGTGCTTCAGAAGCTTTTGGATCACGCGACGCTTCTGCAGCTCGTTCACCTCGATCACGGCCGTGAGTAGCTGGAAGTGGTAGCCGGAATTGGCCGCGAGCTGCTTCAGCGCCAGTGAATCTTTCGGAAAACAAGAACCGCCATAGCCAAGCCCGGCGCGCAGGAAGTGTGGGCCAAGCCGGTGGTCGAGTCCGACGCCTTCGGCGACGCTCTGGACGTCGGCGCCAACGAGCTCGCACACGTTCGCGATCTCGTTGACGAAGGAGACGCGCGTCATCAGAAACGCGTTCGCGGCAAGCTTGATCATCTCGGCCGAGTTGACGTCGGAGCGAACGACCGGGGCATCGATTCCCGCATGCAGCGCCTCGACTGCGTCTCCATCGGTCTCGTTGCTCGCGCCAACGACGATGCGGTCGGGCTCCATGAAATCGCGGACGGCAGTGCCCTCGGCGGTGAACTCGGGATTCGAGACATAGCCGACGTTCGCGAGCCCACGCCCGTCGAGGGCCGCCCGCACCTTCTCGCCTGTACCCACGGGCACGGTCGACTTCATCACGATCGTCGCGCGCGTGTCAGCGGGCAGTTCGTCGACGACCGTCCAAACGCGGGATAGGTCGGCGTCGCCGGAGTAGAGCGGTGGAGTGTCAACGCAGATGCAGATGAACTTGGCACTCTCGAGCGCATCCCGGACGTCGAGCGTGTAGCGCAAACGCTCCGAGTTGCGGTTGAGCAAATCCTCGAGTCCCGGCTCGTAGATCGGTACCTCGCCTCGTCGCAGCGCCTCGATCTTCTCCGGAACGATGTCGCGGATGGCGACGTCGTGCCCCAACTCGGCGAAGCAGGCGCCCGTAACCAGGCCGACGTAACCGGCGCCGAAGATCGCAATCGGCTCTTTGTCCCGCGCGCTCAGTGGACAACCTCGCGAGCGGTTCGTTGGACAGCGAGATGAACTCCGACCGGAATTCTCCAGCCAAACTGGACGCGTAGCGTGTTCACCCGCGTCACCTTAGAGGTCGAAGCCCGCGCGCGATCGAGATCATCGTCTCCGGTGAAAGCGCATCGTCGAGCGTGTTCACGACCCAGTAGGTGGCGCCGTTCTCCTTCAGCACGACCATGTGCAGGTTCGAGCCGGAGTAGAAGAACTCGAAGGTGCGGTGGCCGAAATGGCGGATGAAGTTCTTCTCCGAGAGCGCCGGCGCCCCGCCCCATTTCATCTCCTGAATCCCCCAGTACTGGCCGTCGACTCCGGTCGTGAAGACCAGCCGCACCATCTTGTGCCCCTGGACCGTGTAGACGCGAGGGTTGGGCGGCTCCGGGTCGACGCGGGAGTTGCTCGCGATCATGGTCGGGTACTCGACGCGGAACGGCAGCTTGCGCCGGACCGCACGCATCAGGGACAGCGTCGCGCCCGGATCGTGGGTCGTGTGCGGCGGCTGGTGCTTGGGCGGCGGTGCAGAAGGGCTCGACCCGATCAGACTTCCGGCGAACGGCCTGCCGACGACGACCACGAGCATGGCTCCGTTGGCGTATGGGGTGAGCCTCGGCGTCATCGGCCCGGTCCGGGCGCCGCCGAACAGCTTGGCGACCTGCTTCGCCGCCTCTTTCGACCGTGACTCGCTGGTGTCGTAGTAGATCCTCGTCACCGGGTAGTTCCAGCCGCCCGGCGCGTTCGCCGTCAACCGGTCCGGCGTTTGCCTTCTGCGGCGCTTCCGGATCGGGATTCATGAACTGCTGAACCGCGTTCGTGACGTTCTGCGTCGCGGTCGTCAGGTCGCTCTGTCCCTCGAGGCCCTGGATCTTGACCTGGACGAAGTGCCCGCCCGGAAGGCCGTGGAAGAAGAGCGCGTAGTTCAGCATCGTCGAGAGGTCGACGCCGCTCCCGCCGGCGCGGCCGACCTCGACGTTCTTCTTGATCGCGCCGAGCAAGCTCGAGACATGGAACTTCGAATAGCGGGAGAGCTGCTCCTTCGCGGCGCGGACGAACTCCTGCTGGCGAATGACGCGGAAGAGGTCCGAGTCCGTGTGCCGGTAGCGCACGAAGTCGAGGGTCTGCTTGCCGCTCAGCCTCTGGTAGCCGGCCTCCAGGTTAATCCCGGCGTAGCCGGTCGGCCCTCGGTGGTCGTTGAAGTAGCGCCGGTCGACGTCCATGTAGACGCCTCCGAGCTTGTCGACGACCTGGATGAAGCCCAGGAAGTTGACGCTGATCAGGTAGTTGATCGGGACGTTCGTCAGCGCCTTGATCGTCTCGAGCGACCCCAGCGGCCCGCAGGTCGGGTAGGCGGCGTTGATCTTGTCGTACCAGACGGAGCGGCCCGGACAGTGGATCGCCACCCTCATGTCGCGCGGGAACGAGAGCAACGTGACGCTATGGGTCGCCGGGTCGGTCCGGATCAGCATCATCGTGTCCGAGCGGCCCGGAGCCTTGCCGTCGATGTAGCGGTGGTCGGTCCCGAGAACGAGCGCGATCGCGGGCTTGCCGGGAGCGGCGTAGTCGAGCCGCTTCGCGGCGCGTTTCAGCGCCTTGGAGTGCGGCGCCGTCGCGGATGCGAAATCGTGCCCATAGAGGTAAAGCCCACCCGCTGCCCCGCCTGCGACCATCGCCACGAGCACGAGGAGCCAGAAGAAGAAACCGGCCAGACGCCGGCCGATGCTCCGGCCTTCCCGTGGCGGCTGCCGGTAGAGCACGATCGGCTTCTGCACACCGGGAGGCAGAACTGCGTGGCCGTTGCCATTCAGGTCCGCCCCGCGCCCGATTCCTCTTTTCAGCGTCGTTCTCATGGGTCTTCAGATATGCAAAGGCGCCCCGAAGGCGCCCACCGCTGCCGCAGGATAACCACGGCCTCGGCGGGAGGGCGTGGTGACACGCCGCTCGTCGTCGGGGTGCGATGGTCGTTCCGAGGCAAGGACGCAGGGAGCGTCAATAGCAGGAAGCTATTGGCGCGACTGAGGACGCAGCCTCGGGGCGAGCAGCGCGGCCCGACGGCACAGACTGCGTGTTGCCACGCCCTCCTATGTCGTTGCTCCTGCCGTCGAGAGCGCCTCCTCGGCGAGTTTCGTTCCTTCGACCATGTTCCTGAGCTTCTCGTAGGCCACCTCCCAGCTGCGTGTCCGGAGACCGCAGTCGGGACAAACGTGGATTCGCTCGGGATCCCCGAAGACCTCCGTCGCATAGAGAATTCGGTCGCGGACGAGCTCGGGCGACTCGACGAAGTCAGTGTGGATGTCGAGTACGCCGAGGCCCAGGATCGGCTCGTACGGCAGGTCGCGGAACTTCGAGATCACCTCGTAGCCCGGCCGGTCGGACCCCGACGTGCCGAGCTCTCGGCTGTCGTAGTTGGCGAACCCGACGCAGAACTGCTTGCAGCCGTGCATCTGCTCGATCGCCGGGAAGAAGAGGTCGTAGTCGGAGAAGCAGAGGTGGGTCGAGAAGAAGCAGTCGAGCCCCTCGACGCTCTCGTTGAAGCTCTCGACGAAGATGTCGAGCTCGTCCGCCTCGGTCGATGCCCCCGGCTCGTCGATCTGGATCCACTTGGCCCCGAGCTCGATCAGCGACTCGAGGTTCGGCCTGATCACGTTGCGGGCCAGGTCGTTCGCGAACTCCCTGCGGGCCGCGAGCTCTTCGTTGCGGCCATGGCCCGCGCCGATGCGCCCGCTCTGAGGCCCGAAGTGCTCGTCGTACGACCAGACGGCGATCGTGTAGGCGCCGGTGACCGGGATCTTCAGGTCATGGTTCGCGACCGACTGGAGGAACGCGAACTCGTCGTTGTGGTACGGCTCGCGCAGCGACGGCTCCGCGGTCACGGCCGACTTCGAGTAGTACTTGTTGTCGAAGCTCCGCACGGTGCCGCGCGGCTCGAAGCCGTTCGAATGGTCGACGGCCCAGGCATACATCTCGGTGCGTTGCTGCTCACCGTCGTAGACGACCTCGATCCCGGCGCTCTCGAGCAGACGGAGCGCGTAGCGGCTCGCCCAGCGGCCGAGCTCGGTCTTGTCGGGATTGCCGCGATCCAGGGTCTCGACGAGCTCCTCGTAGCCGTTGACGCCTAGCTTCTCGCCCCAGGCACGGGCGTGCTCGACGTCGCTCCCGTCCAGCGGCGTGCCGGCGGAGGTCTTGGCGAGCCACGGCGGCTTGGCGAGCGAACCTATCTCATGCGTTAGGAGCTTCAATGTCTTCTCCCTCTTCTGACAAGCGAAGCAATGTCACAAACCAGTTCCGCGGAAAATGCGTCAGCATTTTTCGCGGCTAGGCCGCCTCCACGGTAGCCGTCTTGGCCGCGCCGAGTCGAAGCACCTTCTCCCGCGCGATCCGCTCTGAGACGAACTGCAGGTCGCCGTTGGGGACGAGCGCGACCTGCTCGACCTCCCGTTCGTTGTGCAGCCGCTCGGCGAAGGAGGCGAGCTCCCGCGAATCCTCGAGCGTCGAGCTGCGGGCGTCGATGACGCCCGCCAGCAGGAGCTTGTCGAAGCCCTTCGGGACGTCCGAGAGATGCGTCCCGTAGAAGTCGATCCCGATCGCATCGACAGGCAGCTCGCCGAGGCCCTGCTCGAGCGGCTTACGGGCGTCGCAGAAAGTCAGCTGCAAGGCGAGCTTCGGCCCGCCTGAAAGTGCGGCGAGTGGTTCTTCGAGCTCGCTTGGCGCAGCGTCTTCCGCGCGGCCGAAGAAGGGCTCGGCCAGCACGACGAGGTCGGCGTCGACCGCCTCCAGCGCAGGCTTGAGGACGTTCTCGGCGATCGTCAGAGCAGGAACTCCCGTGCCCTGCGAGAGCGCGAACGGCGACGGCAGGGTCACCAGCCGCGGGCCGGGCAACGGCGAGACGTAACGCTCGCCGAGCGGGGCGCCAAGCCTCGGCGTCGCGGTCGTCGCGTGTGGCGCGCGATAGAACGTGTTCGTATCGAGGAAGCGTGTCAGCGCGCCCGTCTCGAGGCCTTCGCTCGCCTCGAGCAGCGGCCGGAAGATGTCCTGCGAGCGCAGCATCCCGTCGGTCAGCAGGTCGAGGCCGGCCTGCTGCTGAACCGAGACGAGCTCGGCGAGGTCGCGTTCGACCTGCTCGTCGACGGCCTCCTGCGAGGTGCGCGCCCGATCGAGGTCGCGCGTCGCCTGAACGAGCCGCTCTGAGCGCGGGTAGATGCCAGGAACAAAGGCTTTCATCGGGTCTCCCGAGCGAAGCGAAGGGCGTTACCAGTGCGGATGCAACGGAAAATGCGCAGCATTTTTCGCAATTAGCGCCCCGAGGCGGCAAGCTGGTTCTCGGCCGCCTTGATCCGCTGCTCGAGCTGCCAGCGGTCGGCCTCCGACTCGCCGCGCTCGACGCGTTCGAGCTCCGCCTTCGCCTGCTCGAGCTGCTCCTGGGCGGCCGCCGGATCGATCTCGCGGACGTTGACCGCCGTGTCGACAAGCGCGAGAGCGCGGTCCTGCTCGACCGTGAAGAAGCCGGGACCGGTGGCGAACTCCTGCACTTCCTCCGCCTCCCGGTTCGTGTACACGCGGGTCGAGCCGGCCTGGAGGAGGGCAATCAGCGGGGCGTGCCGCGCGAGCACGCCGATCTCTCCGGCTGCGCCCGGAACGATCACCATCTCGGCCTCGTCGTCGAAGACCGCCCCATCGGGCGTCGTCAGCGAGAGCGAGAACGTGTGGCGTTCGTCTGCCACTTAGAGAGCTAGGCGGGAACCGCTTCCGGCTCTTCGGCCTGCTCGGGCTCCGCGTCCGCCTTCGCTTCCTCGGCCTGCTGCTCGGGCTCGCCGCTCTGCTCGCGCGCCTTCGCCACGGCGTCCTCGATCGTGCCGACCATGTAGAAGGCCTGCTCCGGCAGCTCGTCGTGCTTGCCGTCGAGGATCTCGGTGAAGCCGCGGATCGTGTCCTCGAGCTTGACGTACTTGCCCGGCTGGCCCGTGAACACCTCGGCGACGTACATCGGCTGCGAGAGGAAGCGCTCGATCTTTCGCGCTCGCTGGACGACGAGCCGGTCCTCGTCCGAGAGCTCGTCGATGCCGAGGATCGCGATGATGTCCTGCAGCTCCTTGTAGCGCTGGAGCACCTCCTGGACCCTGGTGGTCGTCTCGTAGTGCTCGGCGGAGACGATTCCGGGCGCGAGCGCGCGGGAGCTCGAGCCGAGTGGATCAATCGCCGGATAGATGCCCTTCTCCGAGATCGACCGGTCGAGCGTGATGAACGCGTCGAGGTGAGCGAAGGTGTTGGCCGGCGCCGGGTCGGTGAGGTCGTCTGCAGGCACGTAGATCGCCTGCACCGACGTGATCGAGCCGGCCCGCGTCGAGGTGATGCGCTCCTGGAGCTGACCCATCTCGGTCGCGAGCGTCGGCTGGTAGCCGACCGCACTCGGCATCCGCCCGAGCAGCGCCGAAACCTCGGAACCCGCCTGGACGAAGCGGAAGATGTTGTCGATGAAGAGCAGCACGTCGCCGCCCTGGTCGCGGAAGTACTCCGCCATCGTCAGCCCGGTCAGGCCGACCCGGAGGCGCGCGCCGGGCGGCTCGTTCATCTGGCCGAAGACGAGCGCCGTGTCCTTGAGGACGCCGGACTCCTGCATCTCCAGGTAAAGGTCGTTGCCCTCGCGGGTCCGCTCGCCGACGCCGGCGAAGACCGAGTTGCCCTGGTGCTCACGCGCCACGCTGCGGATCAGCTCCTGGATCAGCACCGTCTTGCCGAGTCCGGCGCCGCCGAAGAGCCCGACCTTGCCGCCCCTGATGAACGGCGCGATCAGGTCGACCACCTTCAGGCCGGTCTCGAAAACCTCGGTCGTCGGCTGGAGATCCTCGAAGGTCGGCGGGTCTCGGTGAATCGGCCACTGCTCGCCGGCCTCGACCGGCTCGTCCGAGTCGATCGGCTCGCCGAGGACGTTGAAAATGCGTCCGAGCGTCGGCTTGCCCACCGGCACCGAGATCGGCGCGCCGAGGACGTTGAAGATTCGGCCGAGCGTCGGCTTGCCCACCGGCACCGAGATCGGCGCCCCAGTGTCGATCACGTCGACGCCGCGCGGGATCCCGTCCGTCGAGTCCATCGCGACCGCACGGACCCGGTCGTCGCCCAGATGCTGCTGCACCTCGGCGATCAGTACTCGATCCGAGCCGTCGTCGGACGGCATCGCGATCTCGAGGGCCGTGTTGATTTCAGGCAGGTTGTCGGTGAAAGCGGCATCGATGACGACGCCTCTGATCTCGATCACCTTGCCGACGTTCTGTTCAGGCATGCGTCTCCTCGAGGGTCGGAAATGGGCGACCTCGGAGGCGCCCCACCAGCGCCCGCAGTTTACCCAAGGCCCAATTCGGGCGATTCGGAAGTGTTGACGCGTCGTACGCCTTCAGCATGGCCGACACCCGGTCGGCGTGATCCAGGCTTCAGACGTACGAGGTGATCAGGGAAGGCATCACGAGACTTCAAGATATCCGTAACGCTGCAGGTGAAAGCGTTACGCTCGAAGGCTCAGGGCTGGAAGCCCGGGTGCCGCGGAATCTGGTTCGACTCGAACAGGGCGCGCCTGATCAGCAGCTGCTGGAAGTTCGCCTGCTGCTGGCGTTTCGCGATCGCCTGGGCGTCCGCGCGGTTGTCGAACGCGACCGACGACGGCCTGGCGGCGCCGCCCTGAAGCGATTCGAACACACCGCCGAAGGCCACCATCAAGACCGCGGCGGCGGCCGCGCTGGGCACCCGCAACCCGACGGCGCGCCTCCGCTTGGACGGAAGCGCGAGCGGCCGGGTCAGCTGCTCGAGTGGAGCCGCGCGTAACGCGGTGGTGGAGAGCTGGGCGGAAACCTCGAACTCCCTGCACGTATCGCACCCGTCGAGGTGCGCGCGCAGGAGCAGCGATTCGAACTCGGACAATTCGCCGTCGAGCGCGGCCGAGATCGACGCGCACATGCGTTCACATTCTTGAGAACGTGCTCTCACCATTATTGAGTGTGACGAAAACTACCGACAGCGGTTAGGCACTTTCGGGCGAATTCTTGGCAGAGTCTTAGGGTCCCTCTTGAAGTGGGTTAAAACAGCGCATGCCGGTTATCGGACAAGAGGCCCAGAAAGATGAGGAGCAGGCCGAGCACGACGAAGAGCGCCGACGAGTTGATCGCCTCTTCGTGCTCCTCCCGAGTGGCCCAGCGAACGCGACGCCCGCGCGGGCGCATAAAAAAGTCGCCTTGGTCGGCGTCGCCGCGAGGCCGGGCCGGCCCGCGATTGCCGAAGAAGAAGCCCGCCAGGAGCAGAAAGGAGCCAACCAGGTAGTAACCGAGCGCGATCGAGCGCGGCAGCGAAGCTCCGAGCAGCAGCCCGAACACGATCGAGACCACAACGGTCCCGCCCCCGACGGCGACGACCAGCAGAGCGAACCGGCGCAACGCCGGAATCCACATTTAGTTAGTGCCCCGCCGAGCAATAGTCAGGGCGCTTCTGGCGGCGCCCGGAACCGCCATGCGGCGTCCTCAGTCGGGCCAATATGCCTTCATATTGACCCTCCCTGCGTCCTTGCCTGGCGGCCCCGGTCACTCGCCAGAAGCGCGAGACCATTACTCGGCGGGGCACTTACGAAACTGCCGAGGCTTCAGCCGGCGGGTGGCCCGCAGCCGGCTTCCTGAACTCGTCCGCGCTCAGCGGCCAGCGCTCGAGCGGGTAGTGGCAAGCGGCGACGTGGCCGTCCCCGAACGGATAGAGCGGCGGGTCGACCACGTCGCAGTGCCCTGCCTGGAAGCGAGGGCAGCGCGGATGGAAGTTGCACGCGCTCGGGGGATTCAGTGGGCTCGGCACGTCGCCCTCGAGCACGATGGGCTGGCGCGCCCGGCCGCGCTCGGGATCGGCAATCGGCACCGCCGAGAGCAGCGCGCCCGTGTAAGGGTGCTTCGGCTGCTCGTACAGCCCGAGCTTGGGCGCCAGCTCGACGACCTTACCGAGGTACATGACGAGAACGCGGTCGGAGATGTGGCGGACGACGTTCAGATCGTGCGCGATGAAGATGTAGGTCAGTCCGAAGTCCTGCTGCAGGTCCTCGAGCAGGTTGAGAATCTGCGCCTGCACCGAGACGTCGAGCGCCGAGACGGGCTCGTCGCAGACGATCAGCTTCGGGTTGATCGCGAGCGCGCGTGCGACGCCGATCCGCTGGCGCTGGCCGCCGGAGAACTCGTGCGGGAAGCGGTTGTAGTGCTCGGGGTTGAGCCCGACCACCTCGAGCAACTCCTGCACCCGCCGCTTGGTTTCCGTGGCCGACCCGAGCTTGTGGATCTCGAGCGCCTCGCCGACGATCTGGCCGACGCGCTTGCGCGGGTTCAGCGACGCGTAGGGATCCTGGAAGATCATCATCATCTCTCTCCGGATCGGCCTCATGTTCGTGCGCGAGAGCTTGGTGATGTCGCGGCCGTCGAAGATGATCTGCCCATCGGTCATGTCGAACAGACGCATGATGCAGCGGGCGAGCGTCGACTTCCCGCACCCGGACTCGCCGACGATCCCCAGCGTCTCTCCCGACTTGACCGTGAAGCTGACGCCGTCGACCGCCTTCACGGCTCCGACCTGCTTCTGGAAGATGATCCCGCGGGTGACGGGGAAGTGCTTCTTGACGTCTTCGACGACGAGCAGGTCCTCGGCCATCAGAGCTCCGTCACAGTCCTAGCTGGCCTGGGCCATGGTCGATTCGAGCAGCTTCTTGGCCTCTCGGTCCTTGGTCTCCTCGTCCAGGTGACACGCCTGCAGGTGCTCCGGGTCGTCGGAGATGGGCACCAGGGGAGGATCGATCTGCTTGCACTTGTCCATCACGTAGGGGCAGCGCGGGTGGAAGCGGCAGCCACTCGGCGGCCGCAGAAGCGACGGCGGCTGCCCAGGAATCTGCACGAGCCGCTCGACCTCGATATCGAGACGTGGGAGCGAGCCGAGCAGGCCCCAGGTGTAGGGGTGGAACGGCCGTTTGAAGAGCTTCTCGACGGGCGCCTGCTCTGCGACCTCAGCCGCGTACATGACGAGCACCTCGTCGGCCGCCTCGGCGACCACGCCCAGGTCGTGCGTGATGACGATGATCGCGCTGCCGAAATCGTCCTGCAGGGTCTTGAGCAAATTCATGATCTGCGCCTGTGTTGTCACGTCGAGCGCCGTCGTCGGCTCGTCGGCGATCAGGAGATCGGGGTCGTTGACGAGCGCCATCGCGATCATCACGCGCTGACGCATGCCGCCGGAGAACTGGTGGGGATAGTCGTCCATCCGTCGCTCGGCGCGTGGGATGCCGACGGCCTTCAGCAGCTCGACTGCCCGAGCGCCCGCGACCTTCTTCGAGACGTCGCGGTGGAGTTGAACCGCCTCGACGAGCTGAGCGCCGATCGAGTGGACCGGGTTCAGCGACGTCATCGGGTCCTGGAAGATCATCGCGATGTCGTTCCCGCGGATCTCCCGCAGCCGGCGTGACCCCGCCGTCAGCAGGTTCTCGCCGTTGAAGAGGGCCTCCCCGCTCGTGATCGTGTTCTTCTTTGCGTTGAGGCCCATGATCGTGAGGCAGGTGACGCTCTTGCCGGAGCCGGACTCGCCCACGATTCCGAGCGTCTCGCCCTTTTCGACGCTGAAGCTGACCCCGTCGACAGCCTTGACGATCCCGTCGTCCGTCTGAAAGTACGTCTTCAGATCGTTGACTTCGAGGAGAGCTATTACGCCCCCCTTCGGTGCCGCGCGAGCGCCATCAGCTCAGCCGGATCCTCGGATCGATCCAGGCGTAGACAAGGTCGATCAGCAGGTTGAAGACGATGATCGCGAAGGTAGCGAAGACGACAACGCCCATGACGATCGGCAGGTCGCTCTCGCCGATCGCTCGCAGGAGCAGCTTTCCGAGTCCAGGGAGGTTGTAGATCGTCTCCGTGAAGATCGCACCGCCGAGCCCGATGCCGATGTCCATCCCGAGCATCGTCACGACCGGCAGCAGCGCGTTACGGAGGACGTGCGAGCGCAGGACACGCGACTCCGGCGCGCCCTTCGCCCGCGCCGTGCGCACGTAGTCCTCTGTCAGCGCCTCCATCACGTTTGCACGGACCATCCGCGCATAGAGCGCGGCGAAGAGGATCGCATAGGTGAGCCAGGGCAGCACCAAGTGGTACGCCCACTGGGCCGGCCCGCCGCAGCCGCCAGCAGCGTTGAAGAAGTTGCAGTATCCGGAGATCGGGAACCAGCCGAGCCTGAACCCGAAGATGTAGGCGAAGATCAGCCCGATCCAGATCGGGTGAGCCGAGATCCCGATCAGGACGAACGTCATCGAGGTTCTGTCTAAGACCGAGCGGGGCCGCAACGCGGAAAGGATCCCGATCGGCAGCGCCATCAGCAGCCAGACGATCACGCCGCCGAAGACGAGCGAGCCTGTCACCGGCGCCGCCGACTTGACCAGGCTGTTGACCGAGCTCGCGCGGACGTAGGAGTACCCCAGGTTTCCATTCGGCCGGACGAACACGGGCACGCCGCCGACGCGCACGGGCACAGGCTTGATCAGCTGCCACATGAACTTGCCGTACTGCACGTAGACGGGACGGTCGAGCCCGAGGTGGTGGATTGCCCGCGCCCGCTGCTCCTGGCTCGAACCCTGGCCGGCCACTTTCGCGGCGAGGTCGTTCGGCACCAGGAAGAAGATCACGTACGTCACGAGCGTGACGACGACGAATAAGACGATTGCCCAGAGAATTCGCCTGATCAGGTACCGGAGCATCGCACCCCCACCGTGGACGAAGAGCTTATACAACGCAAGGCGCCGATCCGGATCTCGGATCGGCGCCTTGCTGTCATTGCTTCTTCGGAAAAGACGCTCTTACTTAAGAGCCATCTTCCCGAGGTCGATCTCGTAGACCGGCGACGTGGCGATCGTATTCGTGTCGACACGTGCCGAGAAGAAGTTGCGGTCGTTGCGGTTGTCGATCGGAGCCGTCGGCGCCCACGTCTTCTGGATCTGGAGGTCGAGGTTGCCGTACGTCGAGAAGCGCTTCGTCCCGCGCAGCTGCGCAGCCTTCTGCATCAGGTTGTCAGCCGTCTTGTTGGTGAAGTAGGACACGTTGTTGTTCTGGACGTCCTGGATCGTGCAGCCGCAGAGCAGCTTGTTGATGTAGTCGTACGGATCCGGGAAGTCCGCCTGCCAGCCGATGACCGCGAAGTCGTAGTCGTTGCCCTTCTTCCCCAGGGCAGTGAAGAGACCGCTCGCGAATGGCTTGTAATCGATGTTGTTGAAGCCGATGGCGTTGAGCTGGGATGAAACGAGCCGCTGGACCAACGTGTTCGTCGGCGTGGTTGAGTACCAGTAATTGAGGTGGCCCGTGTGGCCACTAGCCAAAGACCTCGCCTTGCTCAGATCCTGCTTGTTCAGCGGGTACAAGTTGCATTTCTTGTATCCGGGGATCGCAGGCGTCAGCATCGAGCACTGCGGGAAGCCCGCCCGCGGGCCGCGGATCTTGACGACCGACTTGCGGTTGATGCCGTACTCAACTGCCTTGCGGGCGTTGAGATTCGTGAAGACGCCCTTCGAGGTGTTCATTACCCCGTAGTCGACGATCGACGAGGCGAACGCTCGGGCACGACCCTTGGTGCCGTACTGCGCGAACAGCGGGCCCCAAGCGCTCGGCGAGAGACCGTCAGCCGGCCAGTCGAGCTGCCCCTTCTTCACGAGCAGCAGGGCCTGGTCCTGCTGGGTGCCGATCGTGTAATCGAACCCGTTCAAGTTGGCCGGATAGGGCACAGCCCCGAGCGGCTTGTAGAACTTGTTCCGACGGACCGAGATTGACCGGTCGGGCGTGTAGCTCGAGACGTAGTAGGCACCCGCCGAGACCACGCTCTTCGGCGAGGTGATCGGCTTCATCGGGAAGCTGAGCGGCGTCGCACCCGTCTCGATCATCGCCATCAGGGTCGGAAGCAGAGCGTTCGCCTTGATCAGCTTGAGGATGAGGGTGTACTTGCCCGTCGTCCGGATACCACCGACCGAGCCCTTGCCGGTCGTGTTGTACGCAATCGCCCCGACGATGTTTACCGAGGACGGGTCGGTCAGGAACGAAGCGATCGGCGAGCCCACGGCCGGATTGAGAATGCGCATGAGCGCGTGCTTGTAGTTCGCCGCCGTGACCGGCTGGCCGTTGCTGAACCGCATGCCCGCCCGAATGTGGAAGGTGTACGTACGCCCGTCCCTCGAGACGGTGTAGCTCTTTGCACCTTCGTTGAGGAGGCGATAGCCGCGAGCGCCCTGCGCGTGGGCGAAGTTGAGCAGCGGCCGCTGCGTCAGCCATTCGTACTGCGACTCTGGGACGTAGTACGAGCGCTGCGGATCGATGTTTTCGATGCCGACAGTCAGGGAGGCCTTGAGAATGCCACCCTTCTTGGCAACCGAGCCGGAAGGCGCGCTCTGCTTGTGAGCGCTCCCTGTGCTCGCTATGCCTGAAGCCGCCAACATCGCCGCTCCCACCGCCAGCATGGCGAGCGAGAGCGTTAGTCGCTTATACATCTATCTGACTCCTTTCCACTGTAAACAGGCCGGGACAATAGACCGGTCGCAGAAGATCTGCACGATTTCTTTGACGTCCGGGCCTAGGTTTGGTTAGCGCGCGGAAAGGTTTTCTAGCGCGCTGAGCCCGGGTCCGAAGGCGCCGACTCGGCGGCGCCGTCTCGAGGCCGTGCGGGCTTTGCCCGTGCGGCCGCCTTGACCCGGTTCCGCTCGACGACTGCGTTTCTCAGCGAGCTGAGCGTGGGTCGAACGCGTCGCGGAGCCCGTCGCCGAGGAGGTTGAAGGCGAGGGTGGTGAACAGAATGGCAAGGCCCGGCCAGACCATGAGCCACGGCTGGGTCAGGTAGTACTCCGGCCCCGTCGAGAGCAGGTTGCCCCAGCTCGGAACGCGCGAGTCGATCCCCAGGCCGAGGAAGGAGAGGCTCGCTTCCAGGATGATGAACGACGCCATCGACAGGGTCGAGTAGACGATGATCGGCGCGACGAGGTGGGGCATGATGTGCGAGCGCATGATCCGGGCGTCGCTGGCGCCGATCATGCTCGCGGCCTCGACGAACTCCTTCTCGCGCAGCGAGAGCACCTGCGCCCGCATGATCCGCGCCGGGTAGAACCAGCCAAGGAGGCTGAAGACGAGCACGAGCGTGACCACCCCCTGGGCGAAGATCCCGAAGGTGATGTGGTTCAACCGCGGCCCCACCGTCGCGCTCAGAGCGATGATGAAGAGCAGCGCCGGGAAGACCATCGTCAGCTCGATCACGCGGGAGATCACGGTGTCGATCCAGCCACGGTAGTAGCCCGCGATCGTCCCGAGGAGGATGCCGATCAGCATGATCCCGATCGTCGACAGGACGGCGACCTCGAGCGAAACGCGCGCGCCGTAGAGCAGGCGCAGGAACTCGTCGTTGCCGAGCTGCCCGTCGGCCCCGAGGATGTAGAGCTGAGTTCCCTGAGGGTGGCCCACGCAGCCGCTCGGCGGCGCCGGGAATCCCGAGCACGGAACATGCGACCACGGGCCCACCGGTAGCTGCTTGAGCCCGTGCAGCCCGGCGCTCAGGTTGAGGTCGTTCGGGCCGTGACCCAGGAAGTGGGCGGCAATCGGGCCGCCCGCGATCGCGACGAAGACGAGGAAGATGATGAAGCCGCCGCTGATGATCGCAACCTTGTCGCGGCGGAAGCGGCGCCAGACCTGCTCCCAGTAGCCGCGGGCGCGAACCGCTTCGATCTCGCCGAGCTCACCGTGCGATTCGACCGCGATCGCAGACGCGAGTCCGGCTTGGGAGCCGACGAGCTCGCGCTCTTTTTGCTCGGTGGCCACAGGTTCGCGGAAATATAGTCGACGCAGGGTTTGCGCCGCTCTAGCAGGTTAGACGCGCCCAGCGTCCCTCTAGTTAGGCGGTCAACGCGTCAGCGCCGGCGACGACCTCGAGGATCTCCTGCGTAATCTCGGCCTGTCGGGCGCGGTTCATCGCCAGGGTCAGGTTCGCGATCAGCTCGCCGGCGTTGCTGGAGGCGTTGCGCATCGCGGTCATTCGCGCGCCCTGCTCCGAGGCTGCGGACTCCAGCAGCGCGCGGTAGAGCTCGGTTTCGACGTAGACGGGCAAGAGCCGCTCGAGGATCTGCTCAGGCTCGGGCTCGTAGATGAAATCGCCGCGCAAGGCTGCCTGGGCGGCATCTTCGTCGCCCCCTCCGATGACCTTCTCGGGGATCGGCAGGAGGTCCTGCACCGTGACTTCCTGGACGAGCGGCGACTTGTAGCGGTTGTAGACGACAACCACCCGGTCGACCTCCTCGTTAGAGTAGAGCTCGCCAGCGCGCCGTGCGATCGCTTGTGCGTCGGCGTAGTCGGGACGTTCGCTAAAGCCCTGCCACGCCTGGATCAGGTCGTAGCCGCGGAAGGTCAGGGTCGAGCGCCCCCGGCGGCCGGTGGCCAGCCATTTGACCTCGACACCCTCGCCGCGCAGCTCTCGCTCGAGCGCGAAGGCCCGCCGCAGCACCTGCGCGTTGAACGCCCCGGCGAGCCCGCGATCGGCGGTCACCGGCAGCAACGCGACCCGCGTGACGCTCCCCCGGCGCTCGAGCAGCGGCAGCCGAACCGAGCCGGCCGCCCGCGCGGTGACGCCCATCAGCTCGAGCATCCGGTCGGCGTAGGGCCGCATCGCCTCGATCCGCGCCTCGGCGCGGCGCAGCCGAGCGGAGGCGACGAGCTCGAACGCCTTGGTGATCTTCTGCGTGTTGCCGACGGAGCGGATTCGCCGCTTCAGGTCCTGGACGGTGGCCATCTGCTAGGAGGCGCCGGCGAGCGACTTCTCCTGCACCGCGAAGGTCTGGGCGAACTTCTCGATCTCCTGGCGGAGGTTTTCCTGGACCTCGTCGGAGAGCACCTTCTCGTCGCGGATCGCCTTGTAGATCGAGCCCTCGGTGCGGAGGTGCTCGCGCAGCTCGTCCTGGAAGCGCTGCACCTGGTCGGCCGGAATCTCGTCGAGGAAGCCCTCGTTGCCGGCGAAGATCGCCGCCACCTGTTCCTCGAGTGCCCAGGGCTGGTACTGCGGCTGGTTCAGGGTCGCGACCATCCGCTCTCCCCGCGCCAGCGTCTTCTGTGTGGCCGGATCCAGCTCGGAGCCGAACTGCGAGAAGGCCTCGAGCTCGCGGTACTGGGCCAGGTCGAGCTTCAGCCGGCCGGCGACCGATCGCATCGCCTTCGTCTGCGCGTTGCCGCCGACCCGGGAGACCGAGATGCCGACGTTGATCGCCGGGCGGACGCCGGAGTAGAACAGCTCGGACTCGAGGAAGATCTGCCCGTCGGTGATCGAGATCACGTTCGTCGGTATGTAGGCCGAAACGTCGCCGGCCTGCGTCTCGACGACGGGCAGCGCCGTCAGCGAGCCGCCGCCGAGCTCGTCCGAGAGCTTCACCGCCCGCTCGAGCAGGCGGGAATGGAGGTAGAAGACATCGCCCGGATAAGCCTCGCGGCCCGGCGGGCGGCGCAGCAGCAGCGACATCTGCCGATAGGCGTCGGCGTGCTTCGAGAGGTCGTCGTACATGCAGA
>WNGH01001940.1_pt1 | contig 33320 bp, 20 predicted proteins | sample 5400631 | NCBI WGS metagenome assembly WNGH01 (sample SAMN13153373, study PRJNA577476) | soil metagenome | isolation source: 115 cm soil or saprolite under Garry oak tree replicate 1 | place: USA:California | collected 2016-06-15
GGATTCACCCTCGCTTATTTGATCGTTCTGCTGTTAGGGACAGATCCGTTCGCCGAAAAGCTCCGCCCCTACTTTGAACAGCAGCGGCGTAAGCCTCGCCACGGAACCTGCAAGGTCCTCAGCGTACTATCCATCGCTTTGCAGGTGCTCTCCGATGCGCGTTGGGAGCAACGAGCGCGAAAACGCTTGATCGAGATTCTCGCGCGACTGGCGCAGGGGCGTGGAGTGGCGCTGCTGCCGGCCTTCTCGCCCTAACCAGCAGAGCTCGCTCTCTTCTCGCAATCCTCGATCCTCTTCTCCGGTCCGTGTGGAGAAATTGTCTGCGGTGCTCCCGAGTTCGGAATGCCGAGTTGCTCTTGCCGAAAGAAACCACTCCGTCTGCCTGGTTTCGGAGAATGCGTCAACACTACGTCAGTTTCTGTGTGCAAGAGAGTTCATCGCCCTCGAATAAATTTCGCCAGGGACCGCGACAGCCGCATCGAAACTGGTGGTCGCATGAAATACTCGCGAGAGCGCCCAAAATACTGGGGGAGGGCAAGCTAACTCGAGGCTTGCGACAGCGAACCAGAACTGTCATCATTCGTGACTCTGGCATTTTTCCAGGGATATTTGTTTGGCCCCATGTGTTTCATTGAAGCTCGAGCCACAGAAGCAGGCGCATGAGTACATCTCGCAATCCGCGAATTCTCGAGAGTACTCCCGAACACGAACCTCCTGGGTTTAGCTCGGTGCTCCGCCTAAGCTCTACCTATCAAACGATCCTTTTAGCTGGCTTTGTGGGCGTCTTTTCCTATCTTGCCGCGAAGCTGGGCGGAGCATTGGTATTGCGGCCCCAGATGATCTGGCCTCTCTGGCCGGGATGCGCGTTTCTGGTTGCAGTGTTATTGCAAGTCCAACGAAAAGCCATCTGGCCTGCGCTTCTTGCGGCTGGACTTGCGGGATTTGCACTATACGACTTACAGGCCGGTTTGACATTCCGCTCGATTGCCCTACTTCTTCTGGCAGATACGGTGGAAGTTCTTGCGGCCGCTCTCGCCGTAAGCTACGCATTCAATGGCACGCCCCGTTTGACGAGCGTCAGGTCGCTGGCGAAGTATTCATTATTCGCGGGGATCATCGCCCCGATTGCCGCGGCTGTCATCGGTGCCCATGCTGTGAGCGCAGGCTACTTGGCTCGGTGGAAGGTTGGGTTTCTCACCGAGAGCCTAGCTCTGTTGACTTTAACGCCCGCCATTCTGAGTTGGGCGGACATGGTCCTCAAGCCCGCTAAGAAGCCCGTAACTTACTACTTCGAAATCGTGTTGATGTTCGTTGGACTGGTGATCGTAGCGTATTTCGCTTTCGTGGCCCCAGGCGGGATTAGCCGCCCAGCTCTTCTTTATTCCCTGGTGCCATTCCTGCTGTGGTCTGCTTTGCGTTTCGGAATTGCGGGGATTACGAACTCGACGATAGTGATCGGCCTTTTCTCGATTTGGGGCATTATCCATGGGCGGGGCCCGTTCTCGGCTGGCGCTCCTGCCAGCAATGTGTTCTCCTTACAGCTTTTCTTTTTGTTCGCAGCGAGTCCTTTCATGTTCTTGGCAGCTCTGGTCGAAGAGCACAAAGAAGCCGAGCGAGAACTTCGACGTGGTCAAGAACGGTTTCGGCTGGCAGCTCAAACCGGAAAGATGTACGCATACGAATGGGATGTCACTAGCGATATTATCATTCGATCAGAAGAAAGTGTGAGTGTCCTGGGTTTCACCGACAAAGAGAAGGCACTTACCCGCAAACAATTGCTGAACAGGATTCACCCGGAAGACCGAGCACTGTTCAGCGCTTCCTTTGAGCGCGTTACTCCCGAAAACCCAAATAACAGAATGACTTACCGCCTGTTGCGGCCGGATGGGACGATTCTTTGGTTGGAGAAGAGTGCACGCGCCTTTTTTGATGACCAAGGCAAGATGCTGCGGATGATCGGTATGGTTGCAGATGTCACGGAAAGAAAAAAAGCGGAAGAAGCCGTACTTCAACGAGAGGCGGAGCTGTTACAGGCACAGCGAGTAGCGCAACTCGGGAGTTGGCAATGGGAGCCAGAAACGGATGAGGTGACTTGGTCCAGGGAACTCTACCGAATCGCGGGCCGCGATCCCAATTTGCCGCCTCCTAACTTTAGGGAACAATCACAATTGTACGGGCCTGAAAGTGCCGGACGCCTGAAGTGCGCCGTCACGGAGGCATTACGAACCGGGACACCTTACGAGCTCGATCTCCAGATGATTCGGCCGGATGGCAGCACAAGATGGATCATCGATCGAGGCGAAGTGTTGCGCGATGCTGCCGGTCAAATCGCGTTGCTTCGCGGGACGGCTCAGGACATCACCGAACGCAAGCAAGCCGAGGACGCGCTGCGAGCGAGCGAAGAGAAGTTCCGCAATGTGTTTCGGGATGCGGGAATAGGCATGGTGATCGTTTCTCTTGAGGGCCGTTTTCTCGCCGTGAACGACGCCTTCTGCGAGTGTCTCGGCTATAAGGAACAGGAGCTGCTCCACAAGACCGTGCAGTCAGTTACCGCTGCGGAAGACTGGCCGTCTTTCTCCCAGAGGCTCCGTGAAACACTTGAGCGGGGGACGAGTTTCCAGAGAGTTGAGAAGCACTGCGTTCACAAGAGCGGGCGCATCGTGATCACGGAATGCAGCGCTTCATTAATTCGAGGTCCCAGCGGCGAGCCTCGATATTTTGTCGGGGAGGTTTTGGACATTACCAAGCGTAAACTGGCTGAGGAAGCCCTTTCGAGCGTAAGCCGCAGATTGATTGAAGCTCACGAAGAGGAACGTACGCGGATTGCCAGAGAATTGCACGACGACATCAATCAGCGCATGGCTTTGTTGGCGGCGAATCTCGAGAGAGCTAAGGAAGCTCTGTCTGCTTCGGAAGGTCGGGCGAGGACTCTTGTTGAACAGGCCAGTCAAAGCGTTGCAGACCTCGGGTCCGATATTCAATCGTTGTCGCACCGCTTGCATTCGTCAAAGCTGGAATACCTGGGGCTCGCTGCGGCGTGCGCTGTTTTCTGCCGGGAGATTTCAGAGCGACAGAATGTCGAGATTGACTTTCAGTCGAACGCCGTCCCGAAGGCTCTTCCCAAAGAAATTTCACTGTGCTTGTTCCGTGTCTTGCAAGAAGCCCTCCTGAACGCGATCAAGCATAGCGGCGCACAGCGGTTTGAAGTGTCGCTCACCAATGTGTCGAATGGCATTGAGCTGAGAGTTCATGATTCAGGAATTGGCTTTGACCCGGAAAAGGCCATGGCCGGGCACGGACTTGGCCTCACCAGCATGCGGGAACGCCTGAAACTGGTAGATGGGCGGCTGTCAATCGAATCGAGGCTGCACGCCGGAACAACCATTCACGTTCGCGTGCCTCTCGCTCCCCAAGCGAGGTCTGCGGCGATCGGATAGACGCTGATAGGCAGAAACGGAGTTGTCCCCCGACTTTTTCCTCCCCTTTGAGACTCGCCAAGGAGCGTTGCATTGTCTCAAGCACTTCACATATCCTCGCGATCATGGAACGGCTGCGGACTTGTTCCTTCGTGTTTGCTGTTCTCGGCTCTATTATTATTGCCCCGCAGGACCGGTCTACAACGAAAGCTGCCAGGATTGACGAACTAATTTCCCGTTATCAACAGTGCGGTTACTTCAATGGTTCGATCCTCGTGGCCGAGCACGGCAAGGTTATTTACGAGAAGGGCGTAGGCTACGCCAATATGCGAATGCACACCCCGAACACGCCTCAGACGAAATTCGGGATCGCTTCCATCTCCAAACAGTTTACGGCCGCATTGGTGCTGATGCAGGTCACTAATGGCAATCTTCGCTTGGACGCTACTGTTTCAGAGATTCTGCCGTGGTATCGAAAAGACACAGGGTCGCGCATTACCATCGAGCAACTTTTGCGACACACTTCTGGCCTACCTCCGGATTATGACGCTCCGGAATTCGGCGACGGAGTGGCCGCCGCCCGGCACGCCGAGCCGGAAGCGTTTGCCCAAAGCGTATGTCAGCGGACACTCGTGTCGGAACCGGGCACACGGTGGAATTACAGCAACTGCGGTTACATTCTTTTGGGAATCATCCTCGAGCAGATTACCGCAACGTCGTTCGATGAAATTCTGCAGTCGCAACTTCTCCGACCGCTAGAGATGAACGACACCGGAATGGACAACAACAGCTTGGTGCGTCTAGGTGGTGCTGTGGGCTATCAGCGCCGGCCCGGACCTCGGGTATGTACCCGGCCCGTATATTGATCGCAGCCATATCTTTGCTGCCGGGTCGATGTATTCAAGCATCGAAGACCTGTACCGTTGGAATCAGGCTCTCACGCATAGCAACCTGTTTTCTGAAGAGCTGCGCAAGAAAATCTTCACTCCCGGACTCGGCGATTGGAGCTATGGGTGGTTCGTAACAAGAATTGCTCGCGGCCAGCCCGGCGAAGGCAGCATGATGGCAGAAATGCGCGGTGACATGCCGGGAAACTTCTTCGCTTGGATTCTGCGCTATCCCGAACAGGACGATGTCATCATCGTCCTCCGCAATGGGTACGGGTCTACCGAGCGTCTCGAGCAGAATCTCCAAGCGATATTATTTGACCGCGAACCGCATCTGCCTCGAAGAAGTCCGTTGGATATCGCCGCGCAAGTCGGTTGGGTGTCTGTGAACTGGATTGTCGCCCATCGCTTCTTGTCGAGTCTCATCGTGATCCTCATCGTCTTTTGGTCAGCTTGGGCCATAAGGAGGCGCATGGGCTCTGAGACGCTCCTGATGTTACGCGGCGCACTGATGCAGGAGGTCATCTGCAGGCTGCTCCAGGGTTGAATCACACGGGGCGATGGGCGTGAATCTTTGAACCTTCCCTTCCCGTTCTACTCTAAGGGGCGGGAACGGAGAAGCCGCACCACACCGTCCGGATAGCACCGGGAGGAGAGCAATTTCAAGGGAACCGCGCGGTGATGGGCCTCGATGAGAGGAATTCCTTCCCCAATGAAAATGGGGACGACGTGAATAACGAACTCATCGATTTCGTTCTCATCCAGAAACGAAGCGATGATCCCGCCTCCGCCCATCATCCAAATATCCTTGCCCGGCTGCAAACGCAATCGTTGCGCAAAAGCCTTGATCGGCTCGCCGATGAACTCGACTCCCGGCTCCAACGACGGTTGCGGCTGGCGGGAAAACACGTAGTTTTTTATGCCCTTGCCAAATCCCGCCGCCTTGACTCCCTTTTCGACGCTCCTATCGTAGGTCTTGCGGCCCCACAAGATAGTGTCGATGGTTCTGAAAAACTCACCCATTCCGTAGTTGCCCTTTGGCCGCGGGCGGTCGAGCCAAGCTACGTCACCATCTGGCCGCGCGATGAAGCCATCGGCACTGGTTGCGATGTACACAACGATCTTGCGACGCTTCTTCACCGTAGGTTGTCTTCCCAAATGTCTCTCGCCGCTCCAGACCTCTCAAGGGCTCGCCCAAGAAATTGTACAGACACTACCGCAAACTCCCGTGTCCGGTCACCCCGTATGAAAGCTCCCATCCGACCAGCCGCCTGCTCGAGTGATTTACGCTTAGTGTGCGAGCGGGTCGGGGCGCAGCTGGAAGTGCAAGACCTTGCTGGTCGTTCCTTTGCCGCCTTCGGCGTGAAAAGGCGTTCGGGTACCGTAGGTGGCCCACAGTCCCTTTCCTTTCCAGCCGCCTTTCGGATCATCGATCCGGCCGTCCATCCCTTTTGCGTAGAATCCCATCGGATAGGGCACGCGCAGGACAACGAATTTCCGGGTATCGGGCAAAAGGGCAAGCAGGGCATCATTCCCGTTGCCGGTGGCAATCGGCACATTCCTTCCCAACCCCAAGGTGTCGAACTGGTCCACCCAGTCGTAGTAACTGGCCTCGGCGCTTCCCGGGTCGGTGACTCCCTTCAACTGTGGCCCCGGGAGTTGATAGAGCGTCCAACCCTCCGGGCAGTGCTCTCCTGTCGCAGGCGGCCCGTTGAGCGGACCTTTACACTTCCGCCGGTCGAAGCTTGCCAGGTGTCCACTCGCAATGACCGTCCACACGACGCCATTGCGATCAATGTCGAGCCCACGCGGCGAGAACCCATGCACCGGCGCTCTTGGATCGTTCCATGGCAATTCGTAGATTTCGGCCAGGGTGGTAACCGGGGGATTCGAGCCAGGGCTTAGGCGAACGACCGCGCCAGGGAAGCCTAAGACCGTTCCCCAGATCGACCCATCCGCTGGACTAACGGTGACGCCGTAAAAGGCAGCGTTGATTCGTTTGTCCTTGGTGGGATCCGCGGGCTGATCAGGCTCCACATAATCATCACGTTTTCCGTTGCCGTTGGTGTCGAGGATAAGGGCCGTCCAACCCTGTGACTTCTGTTCGTCGTGGGTTTGGTCGAACATCTTTGTGTTCAGCCAGCCCACTGCTCCTCCGCCTCCGCCGCTGCTCGTCCACAGCGTGCTGCTGGCATCCTCTGCAAACACCAGGTGATGGGTGCCAAAACAGGTGTCAATGAGCGTGAGCTGCTTGGTTCTTGGATCGTACATGGCGAGTTGCCGCCCGCTGCGCTTAAGGGGAAACAAGACCGCCGAAGGATGGGTCGACCCTTCCTGGCAGAAGGCTGGGTTGTCGCTTGGACGAATTCGGGAGGTGATCCACACTCTTCCTTTTTCATCGAACATTGGATTGTGCACGTTGGCGCGGCTATTCCAAATGGCTTCGTCTCCCCAATACGGCGAAGGCGCAGCCGGCTTGTCGTCTGCGCTCGATGGAGTCTTTGGATCGCGCACAGTCAATTTGACTTGACTCGCCGCGGCCCCAACTGGATCCAGCACCGGCAGGTAATCCACGCTGAGTTCTGCGGCCCCATAGATTGGACCATTGGCATTCAGCGTAGGATTGCGCTTGTCGGTTGCGATCTCGTCGTGAAGATACGCTTTCGCGTCGGCCCAGTCCCACTCAGTGATAACAACGTTCCGCTCCACACCTTGTGGTCGCGGCGGCGCCGGCGGCAATTCGCCGGCCGCGACCCCGTCAGACCAATTCGCGAACATCGGCAATGCGCGCTCTGGTCCAAGCTGCTCGAGGCCGTTGACCATGTTGTTGCCGGCTTGTCCGGAGAGCAAGCGTCGCGCCCAGGCTGCCGTTGAAGAATCGAAATGGCCCAGGTTTTTTGGAATTTCGCGCGTAGCCTTGTCGCCGATTTGATGGCAGGACCAGCAACTATCCGTCTTCAGCAAGTGAAGCCATTGGCCCTGGTTCTTCATATTTTCCGGAATGCCGTTGCCTTTGGGCCCCGTGCCGGGGAACTCGCTTTTGTCGGGCACGTGCAGGAGAGAAAACCAATAGATGGCCGGGTAGTATTCCGCGGCAGCGCGGGCGTTCGGCGCCAGAACGGCGGTCAAGTTAACGATTCTTCCGGGAGTCGTCTGGACTGGCTCGGAATCCACGAGCCCGTAGCCGCGCACCCATACTTTGTAGTTCGCCTTGGGAAGCTGCGGCACGAGGTAGCGGCCCCGATCGTCAGTAACCACAATCTTCACGAACTTGGTCGGAAAGTCGGTCGTTTCCGCAATGACCCAGACCCCACCCTCCGGACCCTTGGTGCTGTTGACCACACCGCCAATGTCGTCGTTTCCGATCGAGATCGCTTCGCCTGCAGTCTGGGCGTGCAGCCCGCTGACCAAAGCTAGGAGGACAGCACTTAATCCGATCGACCTCAGAGGACAGAAAACTCTCTTGCTCATCATGTTGTAACCTCATGTGCGATCGATTGACGACGACATGATTCACCGATTGCGGATCGGGGCTCTGGCGGTCTAGAGAAATGGAACGCGCACGAAATCGTAAGCACATACCATTGCGTTGTCAATTTGATCTTATTTTGTCCAACGAAACGCACAGAAGCCCGGGCTCCGGCCTTTCACGATCTGAAGGCCTCGCCACGGTTTTCCGATCTTCTGCGGCGCGTCTACCTGCCCGCTCCAGCCTTTTAAGCAGTAGTAAATCAGGCGCGCAGGTCCCAGGTAAGGTTGGTGTTACCGGATGCGCGTTCCTGCCCAGGTGTGAACGGGGCGGGGCGTTCTGCACGAATCCCCTTCTAAAGAGACTTGGTACGACAACGCTTCTGATGCCGTATACTTGCATGCGTTCCTATGCCACTTCACGGGAACATCGGTCGGACATCAATGGAAGCAGGCAGGGCCTGAGCTGTGAAGGAACCGGAGTTTAATCAAGCCTTCTAAAACGCTTTGGATACTCGATTCCAGTCGCCAGTAACTCGCTCTGAACCGAACACCACACATCGCGCGCCCACCGCTCGCTTCGCCTTTCTTGTAGCGGCGGGAATCTTCCTAAGCCGAATCTTCGGACTGGTTCGCGATCGTGTTTTTGCGCACTACTTCGGCAATTCCGCTGCCGCGGACGCGTTCCGTGCCGCCCTCCGCATTCCTAATTTTCTGCAAAATCTATTTGGCGAAGGTGTTCTCTCGGCTTCTTTCATTCCCGTTTACGCAAGCTTGGTTGCACAAAAAGACGATGCGGAAGCACGTCGTACGGCAGGCGCGGTAGCGGCACTGTTGGGATTAACCACTTCCTTTCTCGTCCTCATCGGTGTGCTGGCAACTCCTTTCCTAATCGCCGTCATCGCACCGGGTTTTTCTGGTGAAAAGCGTGAGTTGACGATTCGGATTGTGCGCATTCTTTTCCCCAGCACGGGCTTATTGGTCTTCTCCGCCTGGTGCCTCGGCATTCTCAACAGCCATCGTCGCTTTTTTCTTCCCTACGTCGCGCCGGTGATCTGGAACACGGCCATGATCGTCACCTTGTGGGTGTTCGGGCGCAACCACACGCAGAACCAGCTGGCCGTCATCCTGGCCTGGGGATCAGTGGTGGGCAGCGCGCTGCAGGTAGGCGTGCAATTGCCCGTCGTACTGCGTCTCCTTCAAGGCCTGAATCTTTCACTCGCAGATCCTCGGGGAAACGTGGCAATCATAGTGCGAAATTTCCTTCCCGTTTTTATCGGACGCGGCGTCCTGCAAATCAGCGCCTACATTGACGCGCTTCTCGCAAGCCTTCTGCCCACCGGCGCCGTCGCAGCGCTTTCCTACGCCCAGACACTGTACACCCTTCCCGTGAGTTTGTTCGGGATGTCCATCTCCGCAGCGGAATTGCCGGTGATGTCAGGCACGGTTGGCGGAGAAAGTGTGGTCCGAGAGACGCTGCGCCGGCGGCTCAATTCCGGTTTGCGGCGGATTGCGTTCTTTGTCGTACCGTCGGTCGCCGCGTCTCTTGTCCTAGGCGACGTGGTCGTGGCCGCCATCTACCAATCCGGGCGATTCCAGCATGCTGACGCGATGTACGTTTGGGGCATTCTCGCGGGTGCTAGCGTCGGCCTGGTTGCCTCGACGTTTGGCCGTTTGTATGCCTCGACTTACTACGCCCTGCGCGATACCCAGACGCCGCTTCGGTATGCCGTCATGCGCGTCTTGCTGACCACAATTCTCGGCTACCTTTTCGCTGTTCCACTGCCCCCTGCGCTGGGCATCGAAGCCCGCTGGGGAGTCGCCGGACTGACCATCTCAGCCGGGATCGCCTCCTGGCTGGAATTCGTTCTGCTTCGACGCACGCTGAACCGCAGGATCGGGCATTCAGGAGCACCGCCAGCCTACCTCGTCAGTCTCTGGGTGGCCGCCTTGCTCGCTGCTGCCGCAGGCTTGGGGATTCACCATTTCTTGACCGTTCGCTCGCCGATTCTTCGTGCGCTCTTTGTGCTTGGACCGTATGGGGTTCTTTATTTTGTCTTCACGATCGCTTTCGGCTTGACCGAAGCCCGCGAAGGTCTCGAGCGAGGCATACGCTTACTTCGCCGCTTAGCCTCAGGCCCTCCGGTTGGTTAGCGGGCCGAGCCGCATGAGCCCGACCGCCTGGTGAGCCTCATGCTTGACGAGAGCGTGCCACTCCTTCATCCGCTCCCGCAACGCCGGATTATCCCGGCGCACCTACTCGTATCTCAATGCGACCAGGGGATCGAGGCGAGAGGCGCGACGCGCGGGGATGTAGCAGCCTAGCGTTGCCACGGTAGCGACTACAAGTACGACAGTCCCGAAAGTGAGAGGATCGTGCGCACTCACGCCAAAAAGAAGGCTGCTCATCAGCCGACCTGCGGACATCGCCGCGACGACGCCGGCCGCCAAGCCAACAAGGACGGGAGTCAAGCCTTGACGAAGAACCATGCGGAGCAAATTTGCCGCCCCGGCGCCAAGCGCCATACGAATGCCGAATTCCTGGCTGCGTTGCTCGACGGAATATCCCACTACCCCGAAGATGCCCAGCGATGCCAGAACAAGAGAGAAAAGAGCGAACGACATGGAAATGAACATCGGAAACCGGCGCGCGTCCAAGGACTGCGAAACGATTTGGGTCATGTGGTGCAGAGACGTGATGGGCACGTCGGGGTCAATGCTGTGAATCAACCGACGAACCTCGCTTACGAAGGCGGCGGGCTCGGTGGCCGTGCGGAGAACGAACGAGGCCGACGAGGGAACGGAGATGGCGTTAAACCAGTAAGGCACGTAGACCATCATGAGAGGAGGTTCGTCGAGCTGCACCGTGCGAATATCACCGACCACGCCTATGACCTCGGCGGGCTGGTCTCCGGCCCAGCGGGTGATGCAGACTTGGCCGACGGGGTCCGTGCCGGGCCAGAATCGGTCCGCGACGCTTTGCGAAACAATGACGACCTTGCGATGGAGATCGGCCGACGCAAAAGTCCTGCCATGCAGCAACGGGATGCCCATCGCAGAAAAATAATCCGCGCTCACAGGACGATAGTTGGCGACGGGTGTTTCGGCGCTGGACTGCCGCTCGCCGGGAAGGCTAATTCCGGTGACACTTCCTTCGCCGCCCAGCGGAGGAATGCTGACCCAGCCGGCGGCGCGGACGGCAGGTAGCGATTGAACGGCGGCTAGCACACGATCGTAAAAGCGCAACCGAACGCCAGGTTGAGAATAGCTCTGCGGTGGAAGATCTACGCCGGCAACTAGGACATTCTGCACCGCAAAACCGGCGTGCTCTTGAAGGAGCCGGCTGAGGCTGGCGGTCAAAAGCCCTGCGAGGATCAGCAGGATTGTGGTCAGGGCCACTTCGAAGGCAACCAGGCCTTCGCGAAGGTGGCGGGTTCGGCGGCTTTCCGTGGTGGCCGAGGCGCCGGCCTTAAGAGTGTCGAAGGGCGCGAGACACGTGACGCGCCATGCAGGTAAAATGCCGAATAGACAGCCGGTAGCGATGGACGCGAGCAAAGCGAATGCTAAAACACGGGCATCCATTTGGACCTCGTCGAGACGCGGGATGCTTGCGGGGGCCAAGTGCACGAATCCCTTTACCGCGAAAGTCGCGACCCATACGCCGAGCGCCCCACCGGCGAGGCTGAGCAGGAGAGTCTCAGTAAGCATCTGGCGAATGACGCGCGCCCGGGTTGCACCCAACGCAACACGAATCGCAGCTTCACGCATGCGGCCGGGAACCCGCATCAGGAGAAGGCTCGCGAGATTGCTGCAGACGATTAATAAGACCATACCGACCGCGCCAAGAAGAAAGATCAACCCGAGGCGGGCCGGTCCGACCACTTCGGCTTCGAGCGGCCGAAGCGCCGCCAGGAGATCCACGCCTTCATTTGCCTGCTTGGCGATTTGGGACTGGACTAGGTTCAATTCAGCAAGCGTCTGCTCGGGCGTTACCCCGGGTCCGAGGCGCGCTACGGCAGCAAAATCGAACTCCCCGATCAGGTCCTGTTCATAAGATTTGGGACCGTTCAACGGACTGAAAAAGGCGAGGCGAACCGTGTTGTTAGCGCCTCCCAGGGCTGCAGGGAAGCGAAATGACGAAGGAAGGATACCCACGATTTGATGGGGGACGCCGTCGAGCACAATCGTTGCACCAAGCACCGCCGGATCGCCGTGGAAGCGTGCGCGCCAGAATGCGGCGGTAAGGATGACCACGTTACCGCGACCGGGATCGTCCTCCTCGGGTAGAAACGTTCTGCCGAGCGCAGGCTGGATGCCGAGGACCTGGAAGATATTTGCAGAGGCCCGAACGCCGCGGACGATCTCCGGCTCGCCGGCGCCGGTCAGGCCCGCGGTGGTGTATTCGGCAATGGCTACATCGGCAAACGAACGAACCTGCTTCTGCCAGATGCGAAAGTCGGGCAAGTTCGCGCCAAGAGTTGGGGCAAACTTTGCAAGCTGCGGCACAATCTCCCGCACGATGTAAAGCTGCCGGGGTTCACGATAGGTGAGAGGGCGAAGCAGCACGCTATTCACAACAGAGAAGATGGCGGTGTTCGCGCCTATGCCGAGGGCAAGGGTTAGGACGGCGGCCGCCGCAAACCCAGGGGACTTGCGAAGTTGGCGGAGAGCGAAACGGCAATCCGAGAAAAGCGAAAACAGCCAGCGGTCCATGCGCTCTTGGCGAGCCATCGGCAGATTCTAACTCCAAGTGGGAACTAATTCCTATTTCCCTCTCGCAGCTTGTGCGCCTAATGGGAGAAGATACGACCGTGAGAGTGCCTGCTCTCGATCTGACCAAAACATCACTGGCCTGCGCCCTGGCGCTTGGCACACTGCTCGCCGGCGCGCAGACGAGCACCTACGACGAGGCTTATCGTCCTCAAGTGCATTTTTCTCCACGCGAACACTGGACAAACGACCCGAATGGCCTCGTCTATTTCCATGGGGAATATCACCTCTTCTATCAGTTCAATCCCTTCGGCAATGAATGGGGGCACATGAGTTGGGGCCACGCTGTCAGCACGGACCTACTGCATTGGACCGAGCTTCATGTTGCAATCCCGGAAAAAAACGGCGAAATGGCCTTCACCGGAAGCGTTGTTGTGGACCGTGACAACACAAGCGGTTTCTGCGCGGCTAAACAAGACTGCCTCGTAGCCATTTACACCGGTTATCGCGAAGGTACGGAGGGGGCACGACAGACCCAGAATCTCGCCTACAGTGTCGATCAGGGGCGCACCTGGACTCGCTACGCCGAAAACCCCGTGATCGATCTGCACTTGGCTGATTTTCGTGACCCAAGCGTATCTTGGGACGAAAAGGAAGGCCACTGGTTGATGGCTGTTTCCTTGCCGGCACAGCACCAGGTCCGTTTCTACTCCTCATCCAACTTGAAGCAGTGGACACGACTGAGTGACTTTGGCCCCGCTGGTGATGTGGGGGGAGCCTGGGAATGTCCGGATCTCCTGCGCATCCCTGCCGAGCACGGAAAGGAAAAAATGTGGGCGCTCAAAATAGGCCTCAACCCGGGCGCGCCACAAGGGGGATCGGGCGAACAATATTTCCTGGGTAAGTTCGACGGCACACGGTTTGTTGCTTCTGACGAACCCGGTTCACACGGATGGACGAACTACGGAAAGGATGACTATTGTGCGATCAGTTTTAACGCGTTGCCGCCAGATGAAAAGCCGGTCCTGATTGGCTGGATGAACAACTGGCAGTACGCGGCAAAACTTCCGACATCTCCATGGCGCGGACAAATGAGCATTCCACGCAGACTTTCTTTCGTTCGTGATCCGTCCGGATTGGCCCTCAAGCAGGAACCCGTCATCGCTCCTGTCCGTGGAGGGGGCACGGAGGTTTCGGCGCCGCCACGCGGCAATGCAGAGGGCAACGTTCTCGAGACAGCTTTTGAGTTGGATTTGCGGTTTAGCAGCGGCTCGGAACAGGTTTTTGGCGTGCGGCTCTTCACGGACGAACAGCACTGGACAGAGCTTGGTTTTGATCAACCCAAGGGCGAATTTTACATGGATCGAACAAAGGCCGGCGCCACCGTATCGCGGGACTTCCCGGCGAGCACCACGGCTCCGCTGCTTGCGAGCCGCACGTTCGACCTCAAACTCATTGTCGATCGCTGCTCGATGGAGGCTTTCGCGCAGAATGGCACAATCGCCATGACCAACCTGATTTTTCCTCCGTCGCAAAACAACAAACTTGCATTCTTCACGTCAACCGGAAAGCCGGTCTCTGTGACGGGCAAAATCTGGCCACTCCGCTCGATCTGGAAGTGAGGCGCGTTTGTGCAAGGCCTGTCCGCTCGAATCGAAACCGCCCGGAACCTCGTTAAATCCGGGGCCGGGCCAGCTCCGCACCGGATTTCGGTACAGTTTCCTTCAGCACCAAGCTAGCATTCCTGGAATTTCGCGTGGTAAAGGAGGTCTGATGAGGTGGATGACGCGCGTGTTCGCAGCTTGCGTACTCCTGGTCCCGATTGGACTCGCTGCGTGCCGCAAATCCTCGGGCTTGAAGGCTGATCGTGAGCCTGAAACGCTGTTGCAACGCTTGGCGCAAACGGAAGGAACCATCAGAGTACTCGGCCTCAAGGACCAAGTAAGAGTAGTTCGAGACCACAGCGGTGTTCCACATATCTACGCAAAAAATGTGGACGACCTATTCCTAGCCCAAGGATTCGTCCAAGCCCAGGATCGCCTGTTCCAGATCGACTTGTGGCGGCGGTCCGCACAAGGACGCCTGGCGGAAATTCTTGGACCCGAGTTCGTCGAACGAGATCGCCTCGCGCGGCTCATGCATTACCGCGGCGATATCGAGGCCGAATGGACCAGCTATGCCCCTGATGCGAAGCCAATCGTCGAACAGTTTGTTAAGGGCATCAACGCGTGGGTCACAATTGCCGGGAAAAATCCCCCCATCGAGTTTGTCTATGCCGGATATGCACCGGAATTTTGGAAGCCTGAGGACCTCCTCAGCCGTGCGGAAGGATTCACCATGGGAGGCAATGCGCTAGGAGAAGTATTCCGCGCGCGGCTCACGGCGCTTGTCGGTCCGCAGCTGGCCGTCGAGTTACTCCCTCCCGAACCTGCGATTCCCGTGAAAGTGCCGCCTGGAGTAGACCTGGGTATCATCGACGAGCGTCTCGAAACGCAATTACTAACCATCGGCGCCGGGGCACGATTCAGCCAACTCGAGAAGCAAGCGGCCCTGACTGATGGACAGCTCAGCCGCCTCGAAGGCAGTAACAATTGGGTGGTCAGCGGTCGAAAGTCTGAAACCGGGAAGCCGTTGCTGGCCAATGATCCTCATCGGCGTCTGGATCATCCTTCGCTTCGTTACTTGGTGCACCTGAATGCGCCCGGTTGGAATGTCATTGGCGCGGTGCAGCCATACCTGCCTGGCGTGTCTGTGGGCCACAACGAGCGCATTGCGTGGGGGCTCACGGTATTTCCGACCGATGCGCAGGATTTGTATATCGAAAAACTTAACCCAGATAACTCACGGCAATATCAATATCGCGGCAAATGGGTCGATCTGGAAACTCAAAAAGACCGCATCGCTGTGAAAGGCCGCGAAACGCCGGTTGACGTCGAGTATCAATACTCGATTCACGGACCTGTTGTGACAACGGACTCCAAAAGGCACGAGGCCATCGTACTGCGCTGGACCGGTGCGGAGCCAGGAACGGTCGGCTATTTGGGCGACTTATCCATCGATCGTGCACACAATTGGGAAGAGTTCCGCAAGGCGCTCGCGCGCCACAAGATGCCGGCGGAGAACTTCGTCTACGCGGACGTTGACGGCAACATCGGGTACCAAGCTGCCGGGTTGTCGCCGGTTCGACCAAACTGGTCCGGTCTCCTTCCGGTGCCAGGTTGGACTGGTGAATATGAGTGGAAGGGCTGGTTCTCCCTTGACGACTTGCCGCACGCATTGAACCCAGACAGCGGATTTCTTGCGACCGCGAACAATGATGTGCTGCCGCCCGGTGAGAAACGGCACATTGGCTATGAGTGGTCCAATCCGGCGCGGATTAACCGCATCCGCGAGGTTCTTACGTCCCGTGAAAAGTTCGGTGTCAGCGATTTTGAGAAGCTACAGCACGATGCGGTGGCCTGGAACGCCGAACAGCTGGTTTCGTTATTGACGCGCCTCAAATCGGACGATGCGGACGTTGAGCACGCGCGTACCGAGCTAGTTGCCTGGGATAAGGATATGCTGCGTTCCAGTCCAGCCGCAACGATCTACTTCGTTTGGGAGGAGAAGGCTCTCGAGTTGCTCGTCGGCGGTAAGATCGCTGTCCCGCTTGCCACAGAATACTCCAGGCATGGCGGCGACGTTCTTGTCCCGGCATTGACTTACCCGGGGCGTCCCTGGTTTGCACGAAACGCCGCGAAGGACCGGGACGCCCTTCTCCTTGCCGCACTGGCAGCCGCGGTGAAAGACCTTAAACAGAAGCGCGGGAATGACATTTCGCAATGGTCCTGGGGATTACTGCACAGCGCGACGTTCCAGCATCCTTTGGCAGTCAATGCCCAGCTGGCCTCGCTCCTCAATGTCGGCCCGATCTCACGGGATGGCTATGGCCTGACTCCGTTATCAACCGGCGGCAAAGGGTTTTCGCAGACGGTAGGGGCCACTTTTCGGGAAGTGATAGACGTGAGCGACTGGGATCGCTCCGTGGCAACCAGCGCACCCGGCCAGTCCGGACAACCGGGCAGCCCGCACTTCTGCGATCTCGCCAAGCTGTGGGGCGACGAACGCTACTTCCCGCTGCCGTACGGCGATTCAGCAGTGAGCGCGAACACGGAAGCCACCTTGCTATTGATACCCGAGCAGTAGCCAAAACAGGAGGGCACCATGAAGAGGAAATCTTTGAGGACCATCCTTCTTGCTTTTATGTTCAGCATGCTGCCCATGCTGCTAGAAGCACAGCAAGAGAAGAGACCACAGCCGGGGACCAAGCTCACTGATGAGCAGATCAAACAGTGGGTTGCTCCGATGCGCGCGGGACGAAAGCTAACGCCCAAGAGTTGGCCCAATGGAGCGAAGGTCGCGGTTTGCCTCAGTTGGGACATGGACAACGAAACCTTTGAGATCGCTGCGGGACACAGCGCGCCGGTACTCCTGTCGCAAGGGGAGTATGGCTTCACCGAAGGGCTACCCAGGATTATGGCGCTGTACGACAAGTACAATATCCCAGGTTCGTTCTACATCCCTGCGGTCACCGGCGTCCTTTATCCCGCAATGATTCAGGAGTTCAAAAGGCGGCCCCGCCATGAGATCGGCATACATGGGTGGATTCACGAGAGGCTTACGGACCTCGACGACCAGGCGGAAGAAGAACGGCTCCTGAATAAGGCGATCGAGTTTTGGACGAACGGTATGGGCCAGAAGCCTGTGGGATATAGGGCTCCTTCATGGGCATTCAGCAAATACACCCTCGATCTCATTCGCAAGGCCGGATTTCAGTATGACAGCAGCGCCATGGCGATGGACGAGCCGTATGAGCTGCTTTCCAACGGCCGGCCAACCGGCATGGTCGAACTGCCGGTTGATTGGATTCTTGACGACTACCCGTACTTCGTTTCCAGCGGCTCACTCCCGTCGCCGGAACTCATTTTTAAGGTTTATCAGGATGAATTCGACGGCGCGTATCAGGAGGGCACAATGTTCATGTTAACGCTGCACCCGATGGTATCGGGACATCGCTCACGAATCGCGTATCTCGACAAGCTGATTGCTTACATGAAATCCAAACCAGGTGTTTGGTTCGCAACCGGTCGGCAGATTGCGGATTACGTGCGGCAGAACTTGAAGTGAGGAGGATACGACGGCGCGGTAGTGCGTAAGATGCCCAATAAGGTTCTTCTTTTGTCCGTTCTGCCGTGCTTCAGAATCTAGCCCTCGTTCTGGACGAGAGCGTGGCACCCGGTATCTGCTTTGAGCCTTTTGCGATACCCCAATTCGACAATTTCGCAGATTTCAAAATAGCGGCCTAAGTCCAGGCTCTGTGGCGCCTTAGTGCCTGCTTTGCCGGTAAAGCCGCCTCACCGGACATCTGCGCTCGGGCATTCCCGACCGAGGAGCGACCATTGCTACAGGACAACGACAGTGGTGGCGTAAGAAGCTAGTCTTCTAGTTGCATCGAACCGTTGCCACTACCTGCTCAGATGTAGCCGGTGGAGGAAGCTATGGAGTATTCGGTCACGGTATGGCGCACACCGGTACGGGAGTCGAAAGAAGTTCTCTACCGCCTGACCTACCGCAGGGAATGGGTGCCCGAGCGAAACTGCTGGCGGGACATGTTAGTGGGCCAACAGAGAGTGTGATTTGAGTCGCGACTAATCATCGTCCTTGGAAAACGCCGATAGTTCCCGCGTGGACAGCCCGCCAACACACCACACCTTCGAACCCCACTTCCCGGCCCTCGCGCGTTAGTACTTGCGGCCGTTCCAACGGGCCCCGGCTGCACGCTCCAGCAACGAGCCTAACAAGGAATCTGAGGGCTGCGATCGTCGGAAGGATCGGCCCAGCGGTCGTTTGGAATCGTCGGCGTCCAGCAAGGCCGAAGCGGGTCGCGGTCATAGGTGATAAGGACCCAGGCGGCGGTACATTTCGCCGTATTTCACCAGCTTCTCGCGGTCTACCCGGACTCCCAGGCCCGCGCCCGTGGGCACGCAAATCGCGCCGTCCTGGTAATGGAATTTTCCACCTTCGATGATGTCGTCCACGAGTTCGTGATAGTGGGCATCGGCCGCCAAGGAAAGATTAGGTATGAGGGAAGCCATGTGCAGCATCGATGCGAGCTGAATACCGAGCTCTCCCGAGGAATGGACTGAAACGCCTAACTGAAATGTGTCGCAAATCCCTGCGGCCTTAAGACAGGGCCGGATGCCGCCCCAGAACGTCGTATCAAGGAGTACCACGTCCACCGCGGGATCGCGAACGTTTGTCGCAAGTTGCTCGAAATTCACGACCGTCGTGTTTGTTGCCAAAGCCATTCGGGATTTCTCGCGCACCTGGCGCATGCCATTCAGGCCAAAGACTGGGTCCTCAAGATAATCGTTGTTCAATCCTTCGATGGCCCGGGCAAATTGGATGCCTTGCTCGGTGGACCAAGTGCAGTTGGGATCGAAACGCAAATGGTCGCCGGGAAACGCCTCGGCAATCGCCCGATAGCACTCAAGTTCATAGGGCGGCGGGAAGACACCGCCTTTTAGTTTGTGGGTTTTGAAACCGTGTTTGGATTTCAATTCTTGTGCGTGTGAGACAAGCTGATTGACGGTTCGGACCTCGCCCCCGCCATTCTTCGGATTTGAATAGCGAAAGAACAAGTAAGAGGCAAACTCGATGCGGTCCCTTAAACGCCCGCCCAGAATTTCCGAGACGGGAGCCCCCCAAGCCTGTCCGAGCAGATCCAAGCAGGCGAATTCGAGTGCTGCAAAGTATCTGAATATGATTGTTGTAAAGCGAGGCGGTGGGGTTGGCAATGCGGAACCTGAGTTCCTCCAATCGGCAGGGATCCCAACCAAGCAGAGCTGATTTGAGTGCGCGAAAGGTGTTTTCGCTCGACTGGCCCCCGCCGCCCATTTCCCCGAGGCTGACCAGCCCGTTGTCAGACTCGACCTCCACCACGGTGCGAACAAAGCGCCCCCAGTGACATCCATTGGCATGACGCAAAGGCGCTGCCAGCGGAACACTTACGGTCGTGGCGCGGAGGTCTTTGATTTTCATACGGTCTTTTATCATCCCGAAGACTTTTGCCGGCGCGGATCAGTTCACGTCCGCGGTGCGTTCTCCCTCGTAATGCATGATGTGGTAGTAGGCCTCCCAGCCCGTCCAGTAAACGGGCGGCGGCATGGGAGACCACGGATCCTCAAGCTGCTTCGCAAAGATTTGCACGAGTTCGCGCGTTCTGCCAATCCCGGTCAGCCAATCACCGCGGTACCAGCCCTTCCATTTGCCGTACTCCGCCTTCGCTTCAGCCTTGGAGATCTCCTCCAAGGCCTCAAGCGCATGTTGCGCTTCTGCGCGAGCTTGCGTGGTCTCTCCCTTCTCGGCCCGCTGGATCGCCAGCGCTAGAGATTGAAGAGTGCGGTTGCTTTCTCTATCGATGGCAATCATAGCCAGCACGTGAGCGCGATAAAAGGGACGTCGCTCGGGCGAAACGAGCTGCTCGGTGGCAACGGCCTTCTCCCACAAGGCGTCCCATCTCGGTTGAGCTTCACCACACCGCTGGATTTCTCCCTTCAAGGCTTCCGCCAAATCTTTGCCGGGTTCTGGAAAAACGCGCGGCGTTGTCCAAGTCGGTGCTTGTCCGGGAAGAAAATAGAGCGGAAAACCGACCATATATTCGAGCAGAAAACGGCGCGCTTCCGTGTGGTAGTACTGATCGCCGTAAGGGAGAGCAGGCTCCTCGCCGGGAAGGTGCGCAGGCGCGGCAAGATACTGTTTGTAGATTCCTGCAACCTGTGTGGCGGACTTCGCACCAAATTCCTCCGAAGACCATTGCAGGTAAAACTGATCGTTACTGGCAGCATCGCGAGGAACACCTTGCCATGCGACGTTCATCACCGCTTTCATGGTCATAGGAACCGGGCGAATGTCGCTGGTGTTTAGCAACAAATAGTGAGTCGCTCCGGCCTTGATGTAACGTTCGAGTTCGGAATAGATGCGCTCGACGGGAACCATTTCCGTGAGTTGATTAGCCCGGAAGTTCATCATCGCGACGTGGTAATACGCCCCCTGCCCCGCCGTCACCAAGCCCTTGTCCTGAAGGTAACCATAACCGGTGTCCGGCCACACCGTCGCGACCTCGGGAGGAATCTTGAGATACCCTTGCTGCATCAGTCGCGCCCCTTCCATCCACAAACTGGTAATGAATTGTGCGTCAGGTCGCAAGGAGCGCACGATTTGCATTTGATCGGAGATCGCTTTGGTGATCAATTCGCCCAGGGCTTTGTCGTTGCCGCGTACACTTGGATCAAACGCGGAGTAACTGACATCGGAGAGTCCACGCAGGCCCACCGTCCACAACACTTCCTGATCGGAGGGATAAGCAGCGGCGGCGTCCTTCCAGGCGCGCTCGAGAATCTCAGGGTGGCTGGTATAGGAGTAAGGGACATCCTTTGGCCAGCGCGCGACATTGAGGCCTAAAGGGATGGCATGGTGCTGAGTCAAGATCAAACCGCGCTTGCCCGCCAGTTTGATTTGGGGCTCATCAGGGAAAATCCATGTTCCCGGCGCCACCATGTTGCCCTTGAGCCTAAGGATGGTCTCGAAGATCTTGTTCCAAACTTCGAGAGAAATCCCGGTGTGGTCTTTGGCCTCGCCGGGCGCCCAGCCCGTCAACAAATCTTCGTCATTAATGAAGAGGCCGCGGTATTTGAAAACGGAGGCTGGAAATTGTTTGTTCAATGACGCCGGCAGCCCGAGCTGTGTGCGGCGCAGTGGCTGGCGATCGGTCCAGTAATAAAGAGGATCGACACCGAGATATTGTTCAGAAAACTGGTAGATGGCGTAGATGGTCCCGCGGATATCCGCGCCCGCCAAAAGAACGACTTTGCCCGGTTGCGACTTTTCCGCGGAACGAACCACGGAAATCGAGAAAGATTCCGGCTCTTCCAACCCTTGTGGACGCACATCTTCGGGAAGTTTGGATTTTTCGCCGATCCAAATCGTCACCCCGCTTGCGCCCTCGGAGCCGCGCACGATCCTGAGTTTTTTCCCAAGCACTTTAGCAAAATCACTTTGCAGGTCTTTGACCGCTTCCTGCACGGGCGTTGGCTCTTCCTGTCCCAATAGAATGGTGGTGGCGGAATCGAGGACAACAATTGCGTTGCGAGTGTTCTTCGCAGATCGAATCTGAGACCCTGCCAATACAGGCATTTCGCCTCCAGCGACAAATGCCACCACCACAAACACTCCCCCGCATGCTTTGATAAGCCTCAGTGACCGCACGGCCACATTTTTCGGTAATTCCCCTTTGATACTAACGAGGCGACCGCCCGCTTGGGATTGCAGTTCCTCGGCACTTCCTGGCGTGTAAGGCATAAGGGGTCCTCTCGACCTCTCTCGCTCGACCGCGATCTCGACTCCCTGAGGTTGCGGGGGCAACGTGCTCGCGCAGATGGGAGACGTTCCTGATCAGAATATCAGGCGCGCCCCGAGCCAGAGAATGCGGTTGCCGGGATCGTTGCCGAAGAAACCCTGACCTGGCGGTTTGAGAGTGCTCGTAATCACGCCGAAGTTCGCTGCGCCTACCGTGGCGTTGGGGTTATTGAAATGGGTGTGACTACTTTTCGACGACGCTCCATCTGCCGGCCGGATGCAGGCGTTCCTGGTCTTTTTGGATGTGGAAGGGCCAATACTGATCGAAGTCGCCGCTGAGGTATATGGCCCTCAGCTTGACGATGGCCTCGGCCATCGCTTCGGTCCAGCGCATGCCCGATCGTTCCATGCGGTCCTTGATGAGGTTTTTGCAGGCGCCCTCCACAGAACCACTGGCGATGGGCAGGCCACGTGCCAGATATTGGTCATAGTGCATGCGACTCCGGTTGCGGTAGAGATAGTTCGCCACGCTCGACAACATCTTGCCCTTGCTGCCACCGAGCGCAAGTTTGGTGACCATCTGGCGAATGCCCTGGACGACTTGGCTGACGTGTCCTTCTAAAATCTTCTCGGCACGGAGGCGAACCCATTGCTCGGCTTCCGTGCTACCTTCGGCATGGAACACGTAGGCGGCTTTCCAGAGTTTTTCCAACACGTGGAGCAGATCGAGAATGAGGGTGACCTGAAGATTCTTGCTGACGAGAATCTGCAGGGCGCGCTCTCCATCGGTGAGGGCCACGTGGATCTTGTGGCCTTGCGGATCGCGGCGTAGCACCTCGGCGGCCACCTCGCCAATCACGGCAGCCTTGCCTTTGATGAGGCTGGCCCACACCCGCTTGTGCTCCGGTCGTGGAGGCGGGCTCTCGCCAGCGCGAGTGGTTGGCTCCCTGCGGAAAAGGCTTTCCACCACCTGCTGGGGAGTGCGAATCCACGCTGCTCGTATGAACACCGCGGCCACCGTGGCCATCTTCTTGCGGTTGGCCTTCTGTCCCTTGGTCAGTCGTACCGCCCGTTGTCCCCCTTCGGGCTTGATCATGGGAATGCCCTTGCCGTCGACGGCCGCTACCAGAATCGAACCCGTACCGGTCGACGTTGGGGGTGTGCGCTCGACATAGAAGGCGTCGAAGTCCTCGGCAGCTTGCTGAAGGACTTCTTCGATGCTGCGCACGGGAACCGGCGCACCGGTGATTTCCGCAATGCGCTCGCCGGTTTCCCGGAACGTTCCCTGCACCGCTGCCTTGACCATGCGCTTTTGCAACTCATAAGAGAACGAGCGTGCTGGCAATTGCAGAGTTTCATCCAGCGGATGGATGCTCGCGGTGCCCGCCCGGCAGTAGCCCATTCGCTGGATCTGGATGGGGCCAAAGATGGTCTTCAACACGCGAGTATGCAGGCGCCGGTGGGAATATAGAGTTGGCTTTTGGCCGTCTTGGTTCACGTATAGGGCGCGACCCACGTCCCCCGGTCCCCGCTGTTGGAGGTGCGCCTGAAGCAGTAAGCGCTGCAAGGCACGCCCCTTCTGCTCCTGCTGGCACTCGACTTGGTGCAGGGGCAGTTGCAAGGTGCGCGGGGCGGACAGCCAGGCCTGCAGAGAAGAGAACTCTTGCTGGGCAGGGGAGAGGGCCGTGGCTGCACGGGAATCCGCTGCGTCGAGGGGGAGCAGCGGCGCGAAGCAGGAAGAAGGGGGGAGGTTGGGCGGAAGCGCGAGCGGGGCCAGCGGTGTGGCGTTGATCATATTTCTACGGTATAATATACCGTAGGAAAGCTATGAAAGCAATCGCCCAAACCAGATTGGTCGCCATGATCCGTTCGGATGCCCAACGCTTTGAAGCTCTCAAACGGGAGATTGTTCACCTGGATTACTTCTGCAAGGGAACGGTGCTGAAGCGCATGATGAAATGCGGCAACAAAAAGTGCGCCTGTCACCGCGATCCCGCCAAACGTCACGGGCCGTATTTTGAGTGCACCTACAAGGTGCAGAACAAGACGGTCAACCTAAAACTCTACCCTGAAATGACGCCTCTCTATCGAGACGCCATCCGCCAATATCGTAAGTTGAGGTTGCTTCTCGGGCGGATGGAACGACTGTCGAGATCTGCGCTTGCGCACTTGGCCCAACAGAAGTTGACAGGCGCCGATTGAACGAAAACCCGCCCACTGATCCCGCTATCCCACTGATTCCCAGCCACTTCGGCGTCGTCGAAAAGTAGTCACACCCAAATCATTTAGATTCAAAGAGTGGCGCGCCCTGAGAGATTCGAACTCCCGACCTTCTGGTTCGTAGTTGGGAAGGCGGGAAATCCTAAGGCCTTGCAGGTGTCGCACTTACAGGCCGCACCGGCTTCAAAATCCTGCCTCAGTTGGTACACGCGATAGCGATTGGCTGTCGTTCCCCAAGACTCTGGCCGACTCTAAATCAATAAATCAAGAAGATACGGTGAGGCCGCGTAACATGTTGCATGGAATTGAGACTTCACCGAGTTGCTCAGCGACATTGCTTGTGCTAGCCGCCCCGGATTCGTCTACTGCACCAGTTTCTGAGTCATCATCGCTCCGCCCACGGAAGCCAGGACCGCGGTGACTTTCACTACTTTGTGGGTTTGGTTGGCTATCCAAAAAGTCTTCTTGTCCGAGCCTCCATCCGCGGAGGAAATCTCGACCCGCAGCGTACAAAGGTGCCCGCTGGTACCGTGACCTGTTCCTTTCCGGCGACAGCAAGCTGAAATAATTTCACTTTCTGTGCCTGCACGTCGAAGTTGCGAAATGTCGTGCTGTAGCCCTCGGCAAGCGGCAGGCAGACGATGACCTGCCCCGCGCCGGCAGCATCCGCAAACAACGGTCCGCCCAGATCGACCGCTATCGGCCGGTCTTGTCCGTTCATGCTCATCGTGCCTGACGTCTTGTTCCCCGCAAAATCGAGATCAATGACGACCGGCCCTTGCTTGACGCTTCTCTTCAGCAGCACGAGGCTTCCCTTCTCCAGCGTCGCCGTATCCGTCGCGGTGCCTTGCGGCGTGTCCAACTGATTCGTTGCCGTCCACGAGCTGGCGCCGTCCTGGATCGCCGTGGAAGCCTTCATGTTTATCTGCTGGCCGCCGGTCTCAATCTTCACCTGTGAATGGTGGGCGCACCCAGAATCGAATGGCGCCAAAATCCTTGGCCAGCGTCCCTTTCAGCATCGCCGTTGTTGTAGAATTGGCAGGTTCTCGTGGTGATCAAACGGTTTTCCGTTAGTGTGTTCGACTTCAACTCTGGCACTGCCAGGAGGATTGTTACTATGCACAAATTCATGTCGGTCGTCGTCTCGGTTCTTTTCGTCGCCATGGCCTTCTCCCCAGTCGCGCAAGCGGCGCAGGTGGGAGATCATTTCAAGGCCTTGGGCCCCGACAAGACCCAGGGAAAAGACGACTCTCTGTTCTTCCCCAACGATTTTGAGGCCGCCGTCGCTGGTCATCCGGATGCCAATGCCCTTACCTTTTTCTCGCTCTGCCGGCGTGCGCCTTTCATCTCCACATCGCTGTTTTCAGCGTTCACGGCCGCCAATACCGACACGATCGTCAATGACGAACTGTTCACGCTGGTTGACGGCACCCAGTGTTACCAGCCGCAGAACGAGCAGAACATTGTCATCAACCCGACCAACAGCCAGAACATAGTGACCTCCGCCAACGATTACCGTGCCGGCTTCAGCGCACAGGTTTACCTCAGCTACGATGGTGGCGCGACGTTCACCAATGTAATCCTCCCCGGATATGCTCCCGCCGCTCAGGCCTCCGGCTTGTTCAAGCATGTGAGTGCTGGCGGCGATCCGGTTCTTGCCTTCGCTCCGGATGGCACCCTCTACTATTCCGCGCTGGTCTATAACTTCAGCTTCCTGAATCGCACTCCCAGCGGTGTTGCGGTCAGTGTTTCCCACGACGGCGGCTCTACCTGGGGCGCGCCGGTCATGGTTCACTACGAAGACGCCAACACCTTCTTCAATGACAAGGAGTGGGTCACGGCGGGAACTAACGGCAACGTGTACGTTACCTGGACGCTATTCAAGTTCAGCAAGCCGCGCGGCTACCTTTCTTCGAACATCGTGATGGCTGTGTCGCATGATTACGGCGTCACCTGGTCTGACCCGATCCAGGTCAGCGACGCCGCCCATCCCTTCGACCAGGGCTCGGCGCCAGCGGCTGCGCCTGATGGGACCATTTACGTCGCTTACGAGGGCAACCAGGCCAGCAATGTTTCGCGGGATCAGATCGTGCTCGCGCGCTCGACTGACGGCGGACGCACCTTCACCAATACCGAACTTGGACGCGTTTACGACGACATCGGGTGCTATCCGCTGAATGTGGCGCAGGGCCGGGCGCGGCTGAGCTTCGAGCAGTTCCGCCTCAGCAGCTTCCCCTCGCTTGCCATCGATCCGACCACTGGCGCTCTGGCGATCGCCTGGGCAGATGACCAGTTGAATCCTGGCTGTGCGGCGGGGGCGTCCTCATTCTCCGGAACCACGAACAACCAGGTGAAGCTCATCACCTCGACCAACGGCACCACCTGGACGGCCCCGACGTTCATCACATCGGGCCCGAACGATAAGGCGTACCCCGGTGTCGGAGCCAACGCCGGCCGCGTCGTAGTCGGCTACTACACCCGCGATTACTCGCCGGTTCCAACATCGACCGACCATACCTGTCAGCGGGCGCTCCTAGATACCAACGATCCCGGGTACCCTGCGTCTGCAGCGCACTACATCGACACGGTGGCGGTGTGCCTCGATTACGCGTTCAGCAGCTCGACGGACGCATACGCGAGCGAAACCCGAGTCTCAACCCAATCGTCCAATCCGTACATCGAGTTCTCCGGCAGTTTCATCGGCGACTATACTGGCGTTGCCGTAGATCCCGCCGGCGGAGCACACACCGCCTGGACCGACTTCCGCGGAAAGCCCGGAACGACGACACCTAACCAGGACACGGTTGTCGGGAACGTCCACTGAAGTCTTGCCTTCCGCTCTATAGCTTCGTGAAAGCGAGATTGTAGGTGATGTTTCTGCCTCGGAAAAGCCCATTCGAGAAGGGAGCTGTGCAAAATCCGAAGTCACGCTATTTCAAGCCGTTCGAGTTTTTTGACTACACGCGTTTCCTTCGTTGGGACGTTCGCGGTTCGTAGCGAGCTTAAGAGCTTCTACTACGATTAAAGAATCGACGATCGCCTCCGCTCCCAAACGCCCTGTTTCGGCAAGGCGCTCATGTGAGTTCCTAAACCCAGAAAGTAGAGTCCAGCAGTACCTCCAAGCGTGGCGTAGGGCGAACCGAAACCGGAGATAATGTTGCTCGTGTCTATCCTGCTCTTGTCGATCCCAAGATTCTGTTGTGCTTGTGCGTCGTAGTGAAGCGCAACTGCTGTGCCGGCGGCAAACGGCACCAGCCAAAACGCATCTCTGGGCGAGACACGCAATGGGCTAGTCCAGATACCGGTCTGATCGTGGCCAGTTTGAGGCATTGTCCGAGATGCTTCACGCCGCAGATTTCGGGTTGTTGGGATGATTGTTGCTGGGCTTCTGAAGCCTGATCCGATGATGAGAACGTATCGGAGACGGATTGCGCCGCCTGTGCTTGTTCACGGGATGAGTCTGTCGCCTGAGCAAACGCTGGCCTTGGAGTATAAATTAGGGCCGCACAGATTTGGACGAAAAGCGCAAAACGCGGCAAGCCGTACGTAATTCGAACAATCGACATGATCTTTGAAGCTCCTCTGTGACGCGGGTTATCACACCGTTTTTTTCCTGACTATTTCTCAAAACTCGAAATCCAAAGAGAACTGGATTTGGCGAGCACCGGTTCCGGCAATCGGTTGCCTAAATCCGGGTATCGGAGTCAACCCTGAGCCGAATACCGGATTGATCTGCGAGACGTTCGCACTGTTGAACAGGTTGAAGAATTCCGCTACCACGTCGAGCCGTTTCACCCCGCCGAACGGGAAGTACTTCAGAACGCGAAAGTCCATCGTGGCCAGTGTGGATGTCTTCAGAGAGTTTCTGCCGAGTCCGAATGGTCTGGCCGAGAGGGGAAAGGCGTGACTCTGATTCGAGTCAAGGCCCGTCAACGGGTTTACAGGCCGGCCACTTTCCAGTGTCCAAATCGGCGCCACTTCAATATGGCTGAAGGTGTCCGTGAGCCAGCCGGTGCTTTCTTCCGACTTCCTACCTTTGTCCTCTTCCTCCCCAATAGGCAAGTCCCAGAGTGCATTGAAGACGAAGCGCTGTTGCTGATGCTGGCGGGAGACCGCGTGCTCCATACGCAGATTGAAAGGATTTTGGGGCTGCTCGTCGAAGTCCGAGGCGTCGTCAAATGTCTTCGAGAGGGTGTAACTCGCCGAGAACGCCAGCTCATCGCTCATCCGCCGGTTAAGCGTGAATGAAACGCCGTTGTAGGCCGAACTCGCAGAATTCTGGAGCGCATAAATGTCGCTGAACTGGGTGTTGAGCCGACCAGGGGAAAAGACATCTCGCCCGATCTGCTGTGACGTTGGATTTAGAACACCAAGGCTAGACGCGTTCGCAACAGTGAGGACGACCGGAGGCAACAAATTAACATTAAGTGTTCGAGACAGCTTAAGTCCATGAACAAACAAATCGTCAGCGCGCAGCGTAAGATTCTTCGCGAGCAAGTATTCCGCACCGGCGCTGGCTTGTTGGCTGTAGGGAGTCGCCATGCACGGATCGGGTTGGAAGATCGATGGGGCAATCCCGGATGCAGGCACAACAAGGGGCCCGCCCTGTGCTGCCGCAGAAAGACTGGCTGCTGCGTTTCCGTCTGCTACTTGCTCGAATGCCTGTGAACCGTTCTTTTCGATGGCTCGCGTCAGGTTTGCGAGAACATACCGGTCGAAGAAAACTCCATACCCCGCACGAAAAACCCATCTAGGAGACGGACTCCAAGCGAGACCAATTCGCGGGCTGACGTTATTCGTGTCTTGATTGAATCCAGAAGGCAGGCGCTCGAGGTCGTAACGCACGCCGAGATCAACCGTCAGTTGGCGGGCGATGGACCAATGATCCTGAACGAATCCGCCGAAACTCGTCACCGGAAAATCCACGTTCGAATTCCCGAACGCCTGTCGAAACTGACTAGGATTCCCCGCGAGGAAATCACCGAGAGAGCCAAAGAGATACACGCTGTCGAAGCCATCCGGTACGTCGGCACGCAGTCTGATGCGATTCACAGTTCCGCCAACCTTCCAAAGGTGTTTCCCCCACGTCCGAGAATAGGTATAGCTGGCTTGATAATGGTTTTCGCGACGTTTGCCGTTCCCCGCATAGGGCCGTCCAAAGGTGACGAGTCCAGCGATATCAATCTCCGGGCCGACGGGCTCATTCGTGCGCAGGACCGCATGGCGGGTTGCGGCCTGAAAGCGTAGATCGCTAACGGCTTCCGAGCCTAAGACAGTGGTGAGCGAACCCGAAAGAGCGTTGTCGCTCGTGAAGCTGCTGCCGCGCGCGCTTGCGTCTATGAGGCCATTGCTGTTGAACGCATCGCCTGATTCCTTGTTGTTTGTGAAGGTGTAGCGCAGCATCAGAGCAGTATTTTTCGTGAGCTGGTGATCGAGCTTGCCCGCAGCTTCCGTTTCCGCGCGCGCAATCGGAGAGAAAGCTGTCGTGATCTGGCGCGTTGCTAGCCCTGGAAATGCTCCCGTCGCGAGGAAGGCATTTATGGTTGATGTCACGGCAGGGTCAATATCCGACCCGATTTGCCCTCGGTTGTGTTCTCGTTCGAGGGCGCTGTAGTAAAACGTTTTGTCCCTGATGACAGGTCCACCCAGAGCGAAACCGGCGCGGAACCGACGAAATGATGGTTTGCCCGATTCAGTTTCGAAGGGGTCCCTCGCGTTGAATGCACCGTCCTGCGCAAATAGGAAGGCGTCGCCGTGAATCGCGTTTGTTCCAGAACGAGTGATTATGTTGATCGAACCCCCCGAGGCTCCGCCCGACTCTGCTGAAAGGCCATTGTTGACCACTTGAAATTCCTGCACGATTTCCGGCGAAAGCTCGGTGCGACTCGAACCCGCGTACTCGTCGTCGTTGTCCAGGCCATCGATGGAGAGATTGTTGCTCCGCGATCTCAGTCCACCGAAAGTGAAGCCACTGCCAGTAAGTGGCGTCGAACCGCTCGCGCCGGAGGGTATCGGTGAACTCGAAACGCCTGGTGCAAGGAGAACGAAATCCAGGTAATTTCGGCTCCGCACAGGCAGTTCTTCTATCCTCTCTTGATCCACAGTGGAAACGACTGACGACTGTGAGGGATCAAGTGACGAGGGCTGGGCATTGACGGTCACTTGTTCAGCCGCCGACGCCGGAGCTAGCACGATGTCGAGATGCACGGTTTGTCCGAGACTCGCTACAACACCTGCTCGCCGATAAGGTGCAAAGCCTGTCTGTTCCACTCGCACTTCATAGGTGCCGACAGCAAGCTGCGCTGCTCGAAAGAACCCCTGCTCATCCGTTGTTACAGTACGGGATTGATTGGTCAAGGGGTTGTGCAACGTAACTTTCGAGTTGGGAATGACAGCGCCGCTGGTGTCGCTCACAATGCCCTCAAGAGTTGCTCCAACCCGCGACGCTTGAGCGGCGGCGCCAGCCGCGCAAAACAACAAAGCAAACGATACGGCAACCCCAATAGCAATATGACGCCCGGAAAAGGAACGGCAAGCCAGAATCATCTTGAGTCACCCAATCCAATAAATGGCGGAAGAACAAAAGCAATATGTCTTGGTTGAGCAGCAAGAACAGCCCATCACGGCGCCGTCAACAGACGGAGCTACGTCTGAGCGCGTTTTTGAATCAGCTATCGCAGATTTCTAGATACGCAGTGGGAGGGGAGGGGGACTCGTCGCATCAAAAAGCAGTAAAGTGAAACCGCATGGCGCGGAAAAGAAAGATTTCTTGGCGAAGGAAGCGAATACACCCTTCGCAACAATACCAAGCGGCGCGGGTTTGACGATGAAGCGTGCAAGCGAATACGCCACTCCCGCGCATAACGCAAGAATGACCAACGTGTACTCGGTATCGTTCCCCGTTTGTATCGTGTGATCCCAGTGATCAAAAAGCTCGACCAGCGGACAAACGAGGCAAACGACTAGAATGAACACAATTCCCACGTGCAGGAGTCTTGAGCGCATCGCAGGAATTGTATCACCGCGTGGCGCCTGCGGTGGGGGATTGAACCAAGAATTCGTGGATGCCTAGCACGGACCACTTGGTCGAACCGCCGTTCCAGGTTCTTGCGTTGGAGAGCTCTGCGGGTTCGGAACTTCATATGGTGTTGTGCCAATCAGGCTGGCTGCACACTCCGTAAGTATCTGCGGTATTGCCGGAAGCGTGGACGGCAGAGCGGGTATCGACTGATCGGATTTTCTGAAGTTAAATGCGCTCGTGAGATCGCCAACGGTGGCGCGCCGCCATGCAGACAAGTTAGGCACTTCGACGCCAAAACGCGTTTCGAGGAATCGCAGCACTGAAGTGTGGTCGAAGAGCGCCGATGATACAAATCCACCCCTGCTGAACGGAGAGATCACAAGCATCGGCACACGAAAACCCAATCCAATGGGGCCGAGAATGGGAGGATTGCCGATCACCGTGGGGTCCGGGACTGCGGGTGCAGTGACGTATTCGCCGGGGGTGCCTGGGGGCGCTGTCACCGGCGCGACGTGGTCAAAGAAGCCGCCATTCTCATCGTAGGTGGCGAACAGGACCGTCTTCGCCCATAGCGCCGAATTCGCGGTCAAAGCACTGATAATCGCGGACAGGGTGTTCTCCCCAAAGAGTGAGGGCGCTGGCGGATGATCGGAGTCAACGATCGAGGCGAGCACCCAAGAGACTTGTGGCAGGTTTCCAGACAACGCATCCGCCAGAAAATCAGCCGGAAACTGGGGCCCGAATGCGTTCTGGTAGAGCGTCGATGCGGGGTTCTGGAAATTCTTGAAGTACGAGAGAACATTGTCGGAGAAAATGGTGTTCAGAATATTCTGGTCAGGTGACGAGTAGACCTTCCACGAAATTCCGCGAGCCTGAAGCTGTTCAGGCATCGTCGTATAGGTCAGTTTGCCGAAGAACGACGACCGATTTGCGACTAGCGTTTGAAGTAAGGGCCCACCGTTCTGTCCAGCTGGGTCGATGGAAGCCGCCATGGTGTAGAGCCGGTTAGGATCCGTGGGGCCGATCACCGAGCAGAAATAGTTGTCGCATACGGTGAAGGCGTCAGCCACGGCATAGTAAAAAGGAAGGTCTGCGCGCGTGTAGTAGCCCAGGGCGAGTACGGCATCATTGGAATTGGTCGCGAGGCGAGAGGTCACAAAGCCATCCATTGCGCCACTGTCCCAGCTCTGATGCTGCGGCACCCAGTCATGAGTGATGTCGTGGGTGCATGCAGCGTTCGTCTTGGAAGTATCGAGATGGAATGGAAGCAATACGCCGGCCGGCGGGTTCGTGGTATTTGCAGGGTCGGGTTGCTGGAATGCTGGACTCTGTTCGGCGAATCCACGCACGCCGCGGTAGCTTCCGAAATAATGGTCGAAGGACCGATTTTCCTGGATGAAAATGACGACGTGCTCGATGTCAGTCAGTTTGGAGCAAACGGATGGAGCGGGACCGGGGGAAGTACCTCCTCCGCCGCAACCAGGCAGAAGCACAGCCGCGAGCTCAGCTGCAGCCGTGGCGGCGCCAATTTTCAATAAATCTCGACGGGTAACATCCCTGGAAGGCATGGAGAGCTTTCTTTCCTCCTTTGGGCCGATCCCGTGATTGAATCCTCGCCATTGAAGGAGCGGCGGCTACAAAATTCCTGGGCGATCCTAGATAATCCTCGTCATTGGATGCGCTCAATGTCAAAAGCCTTCAGAATGTGAATTTCATGCCGAATTGGATTTGCCGCGCGCCCGAAGTTGCATCGGCACGCCTCACTTCCGAAGTCGATTGCGAACGGAACAAGAGAACCACCGGCATTGCTGGCGGTTCCGCTTGGTCTGGCTATCTCGAAAGCAACTGAAACTGCTCGAATGTTTCTTAGTGGCGACCCTTGTGCTTGCCCTGAGTAAAGCCCTGGTGCTTACCCTTGTTATCGTTCTTATCGTTGTCCTTGCCCTTGCTTGGCGTCTTGTTGGTACTCTTAACTAGGTTTGCGCGGGTGTCTCCGGTGTTGGCAGCGCCCTTATTGTCGCGGTCCTTACCCCTTATGGTCAAAAAAGTCGTGCGTAGGGCCGAAGTCAGACACCCCCCGCGGAGCGGGTGGCTTGGTGAGTGGGGCCGCCTCAAAGGCGGTTGTCCCGTTGGTTGAGGCGTCGCGCTAAGGCGCGCCTTCGTGGATGAGTTTAGAAACTGCCGCTGTTACCATCCGCGGCC
>WNGH01000780.1_pt1 | contig 33235 bp, 30 predicted proteins | sample 5400631 | NCBI WGS metagenome assembly WNGH01 (sample SAMN13153373, study PRJNA577476) | soil metagenome | isolation source: 115 cm soil or saprolite under Garry oak tree replicate 1 | place: USA:California | collected 2016-06-15
AGCCAGCAGCACATAAGGAAGTCCCAGGAGAGGCGAAGCCACAAGCTTGCCGTCCGCGCCGGTCGCGATCCGGACAATATTGATATCGGCATTGCAGTACAAAAATTGGATTTCGTCCGACGCGAGCGCGGCCATGGCGACGACACCGCCTCGCAAGACGACGTGCTCGGTGGCGATGCCGTATTTGTCGAAGATGCGGTTGTCGAGGGCGGTATACAGGTGCATAAAACCACCCGTGACTGCGCAAGTGCCCACGCGTACCCTTGCCACCGGCTCGCCCGGCGTGGCCAAGTAAGGATTAGCGTTGGCAAATTCTACACTCGTGTAGACAAATACAACTGCCCACACGAGCGTGCGAAGCACGTCTTTGACCGGACTAAGGCGTGCCAGTTTCACTGCGTAGATCTCTACTTATTTTCCGCCTGGCGCTTATACATGAAGATTTGATTCAGTGGGTCAATAGCGATGCCGAGACAATCGCTAAGTGTCAAACCAATGATGATGGAGACTGCGCTGCGGCGGATCGGAAGCACACCCGTTGAAATGTCGGACTGCAGCTGAACCGACCTATCCGACAGGTGAGATTCAACGTTTAGATTCAGGCCGGAGATGAATTGTTCGGGCGCTATTTCTTTTTTCTCTTAGTTGAAGATTTTTTGCGCGGAACCTTGGCGCCCGACCGACGAGCCTCCGATAACCCAATTGCGATCGCCTGTCTCCGGCTCGTCACTTTTTTGCGGGATCGGCCGCTCCTAAGTGTTCCCCTCTTTCGCTCACGCATCGCCCGCTTAACTTTCTGGGACGCCTTCTTACCATACTTAGCCATGGTTCTCCTCCTTTGCGGTTATTTTCACATCGACGGCGGAGGCAAATGCGCTTTGTTAAAATTAGATACGTTGTCGGTGTGCTCGGCAAATTCGTCGAGTTTGCTATCGCCTTTTACAAAATACATCCAGGACTAGCGGAATCGTGCTAATTGCTCCAATGAGAAACATTGCCCATCCGGCAGCTTTCCGTTGGTCCTCATTGAGTCTGTCTGCCAGTAGCAGGCCAAGCCCAGCTCCAAGCACGCCGCGAGTTGCCGCGATCAGCGCGATTTCTGCCATCGTCAGTTCAGCCGTCTTCATACTGCCTCCTTAATTTCATTGTGACACTTGCCGAAGCCGGTTCAAGTACGCACGAAACAGTTAATGTGAAATTTGCGGTCTCGGGTGAGAGTACTTTGTCGTAAGCTCAGCTAATAACGATGACGATTCGGCGGTGGTAGCGCGGAGGTGCCAGTGAGTATGCCGGCTGTGATCAAAACGCTGACATAGTGTCCATGAGCCAGCAGTTAACTTCCTAGACCGCATTATTCATGGTCAGAGGAAAAACTACGACACTGTGTCGATCGAGGGATGAGCCTGGAGGAGTGAAGGCACAGAGACGAACAGCTTCAATGCCGTCTTTGGTGTTTGGCTCGGCGCTCGCATTTTTTCCCAGGCATTCGCTGCAGTAACTCAGTTTGCAGGCCGCTCCAAGGCACAGGCTCATTGCCTTCGCTCTGGAGGGCTCGCCCCTCGATCGCTGTCACGAGTGCATAATCCAGGCTAGCTTACTCGACTCAGCCTTCGCTGATATGACACTTAGGCGAAAGTTTGCCGCTCTTTACTTTATCTGTACTAAGGCAACGCGATTCACGCCGCTGCAGGCGAGCGCGAGGTTGCCGTCCCGGGTGACATCCATGTTGCGCACGACACCGCCGCCGGACGGAATCGTCCAGGTTTGGAATTTTTCCGTTTTGGGATCGAAGCGCACGAGCGTATTCGGCTTCACCGCCGATTCGCTGTACCACAGGACGTCATTGAGCGCGTGAATTGCGTAAGGTTGCGACTTGGGGCCGCCGGGAGAGGGCCACTCGCTCGTTTTGCCGGTCGCCGGATCGAACCGGCCCAGGTAGCCGCGGGAATAGTCCGAGTACCACAGCACGTCGTCGCTCGTAATCGCGATGCGGCGCGGTCGGCTCTCCGCGTTCGGCAAAACGTACTCGCGGATCTCCATCGTGTGTGGATCGATGCTCGCGATCTTGTGGGTGCCGAACTCGACGAAGAAGGGAGTGCCCTTGGAATTCACCACCATGCCGTAGGGTCGTGACTTCGGCGTGGGCGAATTCACGAGCTTCACCTCGCCCGTCTGCGGGTTGAGCCTCCCCACCATGTTCCCGCCTTGCACGGTAAACCAGAGATTTCCTTTTTGATCGAAAATGGGCGTGTGCGGATCACGCGCCGCGGTATTGGGCATCCGATATTCGGTCAATTCGCCGGTTTTCGGGTTGAGCTTGCCGACGCGGCTCCCAAAGTTTGCCGTGTACCAAATGTTACCGTCCTTATCGGCCGTCAATCCGTGCGGGCCGGCGTTAGGCGTGAGACGATATTCCTTGATCTGGCCTGTTTTTGGATCGAGTCGCCCGAGCACGTTGGCAAATTGCCCCGTGTACCAAATGGCGCCGTCGGCAGTCGCGAGCGGATCGTGCGGCCGCGAGCCGGGCGTCGGCACGACCCATTCTTTGATGGAGACCTTTACGCTCCCGGGAAGCACCACCGCGTTTGGCTTCGGTTTCTCGGGGAAGTTCTTGGCTAAATACTTCGCTAGTTCATCGACCTGATCATTCGGCAAGGCAGAGCCGACATTGATCATCATATGAAGATTGTTGCGCCAGTCCTGCTCGCTATATCCGGAGCGGGTCACCGTGCCGAGCTCGTGGCACTGCACGCAATAACTCTGAACGATTTTCTGGCCATTCCCTTCCGGCAGCGTGTCCTGACTCCAAACGGGAAAAGCGCAGTAGAGAAAAACGACCACCACCACCAAACGCAATTTTTTCGACATGGCTCCTCCGTCAAGAAACTTCGCCGCCGTTACGTTGGAAAAAGGCCGATTAAAAAAAGTTGTTTAGATCCTATCAATCCAGCCAAACCCCACAATAGTGACGCTCACTGAATGATGAAATGGACTACTGGAGTGATGGCTTCTACAGTCATCGTCGGTTGGCAGGGGCTATGGCAACGAGACTACTTGGCCGCTTGCGCCACCGGTTGCAGCAACTCGACCAGATAACGCTTCCACCACTTCGCGCTTGAGGTTGTTCCATGGCCGCGCGTTTCGTCGTTGGCTGGGATCAGCACGTACTGGCCGTGCTTGACGCGTTTGATCTCGCGCTCCATGATTCCCAGCTCGGCTGGATTCCGCTCATCGTCGGCGGAGTTGATGGCGAGGAGCCGAGCCTTGATGCTCTCCAGCTTGGGCGTTGGATTGTAGTCGCGGGAAGCCTCGTACTGATACAACAAGTCGTTAGCGTCGGCCGACCTTGTTTGCGCCAGACGCTCGCTCAGAAGCTGATCGGCCTTCTCCCGAGTTGGCGCCGCCTTGTAGAGCGCCCTGGTGCCTCCATTCGTAGCAATCCCAAAGTACACCTGGGCCAGCTGTAAGCTGCGCGGTTGTTGGGTGTAGTTGCCGCCGTTCCACTCCGGGTCATTGCGGATTAAGTCTATGAGCATGCGACGCGTCATCCAGTTGCGGCCCGCTATCTCGACCGGCATGGACGCCATCGGCACCAATGCGTCCATGAAATCCGGATACATCTCGCCCCAGATCCATGTGTGCATCCCGCCCATCGATTGTCCCAGGACCAGACGCAGATGACGCACGCCTAGATGCTCGGTGATCAACCGATACTGCGCGCGTACCATATCGTCGTAGTTGTATTGAGGAAAGCGCGTGCGGAGACCATCGGACGGCTTGGACGATTTTCCGGCACCGATGGCGTCCGGTAGGATGATGAAGTAGCGACTTGCATCGAGCGGCTGTCCGGGCCCGAACAGCTCACCAGCGAAGTCGCCGGTAAGCATGTTGGTTCCGGCTCCACCCGTGCCGTGCAGGATCAGCACCGGCTCTCCAGTCGGCGCGCCCACCGTAACGTAATGCAAGCGCAGCTCGGGCAAGACTTCGCCGGTGTGAAAGCGGAAGTCACGCAATACCCAGTCACCTTCCCTCGGAGAAGGATAGTCTGCAGCCCAACCCGAAAAGCCGATCAGGAAATAGACAAGGCTGCACGCCGCGAGCGACAAGACCCTGGTTAACTTCATATTGACCTCCTTTACAACACGAGATTAGACAGCCGTCACGTATCCCGGATAGAATTCGAGAAGCGGAATCCAGACTGCTCCTGCCAACGCCGAACCCATACCAGAGATAGGACTGATGGCGACCGAGATTGTCACTATAATACTACAACCAACCACGCATCAACCTTGGAGTCAAAGCATTGTTTTTCTGGATTTACCACCGATCCTCCAGGTCCGGCTAACTAGCATACCGACTCTTTCTTAACCCGTTCCAACTGAGATGGTCGAGGTGCAAGCGGGCCACCGTGCCGCCGAATCATGCGTTACAATAGACTAGCTGGGTGACAAGGCTAGGATTCGTTTTACCTTTGACGCGATGTCATCCGAGCCCAAGATATCGCTGATGATTGCCGCGGAGTCGGCGCCGGCTCGCCAAACCTGCGCGACATTGGCCTCGGTAATTCCGCCGATGGCGACGATCGGAAGGCTGACAGCCTCGCGAACTTCCCTTAGCATGTGCGCTCCACGCGTCGAATAGCCAGTCTCTTTGGTTGTCGTGCCGAACATCGGGCCGAATCCGATGTAGTCGGCGCCACAGTGTTCCGCCTCGCGCGCTTGTTCTAAATCATGGGTGGAGATTCCGATGATTTTTTGACCTATCAACTTTCTCGCGGCATGTAAGGGCAAGTCCTCTTGCCCGAGATGAACACCGTCGGCATCAGAGGCCAGAGCGATATCCACGCGATCGTTAACAATAAACCGGCAGCCGTATGACTGAGTGAGGGCTCGTGTCTCGCGTGCCAGCTGGAGGAATTCTCTCGGCGACATCACCTTGGCTCGCAGTTGCAAAACTTTGACGTCGCTATTGAGTAGCGTCCGCAGGACAACATCGGGTGAGCGACCCTTGGTTTGTTCGGTATCGAGAATGGCGTAGAGAGGCGGGAAGTCAAGTCTATGGGGAGCGGACATGAATTCCTACGAGCCCTCTTTTTTGAGCTCGATGCGTAGATCGACGATCTTCTTCCGCAAGGTGTTGCGGTTGATGCCGAGAATCTGCGCGGCGCGAATCTGGTTGCCCCGGGTTTTCTTCAGTGTCAACTCGATCAATGGCCGCTCGATTCTTTCGATCACCAACGAATAGAGATTATCGACATCCACGCCTTCGGTTCTGCGAAAATAATCTTCGAGCTTGTGGCGGATGAGCTCCTCGAGGGATAGCTGGTCCACCTCGAGAGTCGTGGTGACGGGTTTGTTCTGCAACGTGAAGTCTTTGGGGAAGAGAATCGGGCCGGAAGAAAGCACCGCGGCGCGAATCAGCGCATTTTCTAGTTCCCGGACGTTGCCGGGCCACGTGTGTTCTTCGAGGAGTTTCTGCGCTTCCGGAGAGACGCCGGAGATTTGAATGCCCATCTCGCGGTTCATTTTATCGATAAAATAACTGATCAGGAGCGGAATATCGCCCCGGCGTTCGCGCAGCGGCGGCAAGTAAATGGGGATCACCTTGAGGCGGAAATAGAGATCTTCTCGGAAACGTTTTTCTTTGACGGCCCTTTCCAGATCTTGATTGGTCGCGGCCAGGATGCGTACATCGGCTTTCAGTACGTCTCGCCCGCCGATGCGGCCGTATTCATGGTCTTGCAGCACGCGCAGCAATTTGGTTTGCAGCTCCAGAGGAATATCGCCGACTTCGTCCAGGAAGAGGGTCCCTGCCTCCGCTAGCTCGAACTTACCGATGCGCCGGTCCAGGGCGCCGGTGAAGGAACCCTTCTCGTGGCCGAACAATTCACTTTCCAAAAGATCGCGCGGAATCGCCGCGCAGTTGATCGCGACAAACGGTTGATTCCAGCGAGGCGAATTATAATGAATCGTCTTGGCGACGAGTTCCTTGCCCGTGCCGCTTTCGCCTTGAATTAAAATCGTCGCTTGGGTATCGACGACCTGGCCGATGGTCTTGTAGACCTTTTGCATGCTGGAGCTGGTGCCGATGATGTTGACGCCGGGCTCGAAACGCTTTTTCACCTCTTCTTTGAGTTCGCGAAAGTCGCGACTCAATTTGCGGCTATCCATCGCCCGTTTCACCAGGACCAGCACCTCGTCGAGATCGAATGGTTTGGTGATGTAGTCGAAAGCGCCGTTCTTCATGGCGCCGATGGCATTGCGCATGGTGTTCTGGGCGGTCATAACGATCATCGCGGTGTCAATGCCCGCTGCCTTGATCTCTTTGAGCACCGCCAAACCGTCCGCGTCCGGCAGCTTGATGTCCATTAGAGAGACATCGAAGTGCGTGTCCGTAAGCAACTGGCGCGCGGCATTGCCGTTGGCCGCCGTTTGTACCCAATAGCCCTCATCCTCGAGGGCTTTTTTCAGCACGAAGCGCAACGATTCTTCATCTTCGGTAATAAGTAATTTTCCCTGATCCATTGAACTAATCCGCCACCACCAGTGAGACTTTGAAGTTGGTTCCTTTCCCTGGAATGCTTTCGACGCGGATGAGGCCGCCATGTTCTTTGATGATTCGATAGCAAATCGCCAGGCCGAGTCCGGTGCCGCCATTTTTTGTGGTGAAATACGGCGAGAAGATGTGCCGTAAGTCTTCCTCGGCGATGCCGGCACCTTCATCGGCCACATCTACCCAGATAAAGCGGCTCCGCCCACTCCCTTGATCCCGAACGTGATAATCGGTTTCCAGGCGTGTTGTAATGGTCAGGGTGCCGGTTCGCTCCATGGCTTGAAAAGCATTCTTCGTCAGGTTGAGAAAGACTTGCGTCAGCTGCGCCCGGTCCCCTCGTATGGGCGGAAGACTCGGATCGAATTTTTTTCTTACCGAGATCTCTTTGCCGGCCACGGCTTGACCTTCGAGCAAAAGCACGTCCTCTAGAATCTCATGGATGTTGACCGGCGCCAACGTCAACCGGGGCGGGCGTGAAAGATCGAGAAGCTGCTCGATGAGCTGGTTTACGCGATCCACTTCCCGGATCATGATATCCGTATATTCACGCAGTGAGGGATGTTCGTCGATGGATCGGCGCAGCAATTGCGCCGCGCCTTTGATGCCGCCGAGAGGATTGCGAATCTCATGCGCCAGTCCGGCGGACAACGTGCCCATCATGACCAGGCGGTCGGCGCGTTTTAAGTCTTCTTCGAGCTCTTTTTGATGCTTGATGTCGCGCAGAAGCAGAATCGTACCAAGGAAATGGCCGTGGCGGTCTTGCAGGGGCGAGGCGGTCACGCTAACCGGCGTCTTTCGACCCCAACGCGTTATTAGATCGCCTTCTCCTCGCGCGCTTTCCTGCCGGGGCGGACAAGTTTTCTTTACCAAATCGATGAGCCACGGCTCGCGCTTGAAGATCTGATTCAGAGGTTGCCGCAAAGCCTGCGCCGAAGAGATCTCAGATAGGACTTCCGCAGCTTCGTTAAAAAAAGCGATCTTGCCGTCCTGGTCGAGATTGACCACGCCGTCTTCGAGATGGTTGATGATCTGCTCCCAGGAGATTTGGGATGGCGAGCGTTTCTTTAGACTATTCAACACTTTCATGGGATTTAACCGGACGCGCCGAAATCATAGCAGATACTTTTCGGCGCGCAAAGGCACCCATGCCGCCCGGGGCCTTGCATTGGCAACCGTCGCTATGATAAAAAATTTATACACTTTAGGGGTTTACACTTGAAGTGGGCTTTGCCCGCTTTTTTTGTTTCTGGGGTCATGAAAAATGGATGCAACGGTGACCCGGGTGTGGCAACTTGCGGCTCCGCTGGCCGAGCATGAGGGAATAGAGATTGTCGATATCGAGTTTCGCCACGAAGGGCATCGGGGCGGTAAAGTCTTGCGGTTGTATATTGACAAGGAGGGGGGGCCGAACGTCGATGATCTGAGCCGCGTGAGTCACCAGCTGAGTGACCTGCTCGACTCTCATGATACCGTGGAAGGAGCATACACGCTGGAGGTTTCTTCCCCTGGGATCAATCGTCCCCTCACGCGTCCTGAGCATTTCGCGCGGTTTGTCGGCAAGCGGATCCGAGTTCGAACCCGAGATATGATCGATCATCGGAGGTCATTTTTGGGAATTCTTGAAGAAGTCTTGCGAGATGGAATCATGCTCACTCAGGAAGGGAAAGCCTATCAGATCCCGTTTACCATGATCGAAAAGTCGAATTATGAGCACGACTGGAGCGCTTAACATGCAGCAAGATCTCAATCGAGTTATCGAACAGGTCAGCAAAGAAAAAGGTATCGACAAAGCCATTCTCATCAGCGCTTTGGAAAATGCCATGATCTCGGCGGCCAAAAAGACCTTTGGTCACCAACGTAAGATCGAAGCACAATTCAACCCCGAGATCGGGGAGGTCGAACTCTTCGAGGCCAAAGCCGTGGTTGAAACGGTGCAAGATCCTGCGGTGGAAGTCACTCTGGACGAGGCCAGAGAAACACTCGATCCCGACGCCCAGTTGGGGGATGAGCTGCTGTGCAAGCTGGATTCGAGCCTGTTTGGTCGCATTGCCGCCCAGGCAGCCAAACAAAACATCGTGCAGCGCGTGCGCGATGCGGAAAGGGAGATTATCTATAACGAATTTAAAGGACGTGAAGGCCAGCTCGTCAACGGCATCGTTCAGCGTTTCGAGAAGCGGAATATCATCGTCAACCTCGGGCGCACCGACGCCATCTTGCCGGAAAAGGAGCAGGTGCCGAGAGAGCGCTACCGTCAGGGGGATCGGATTCGTGCCTACATCGTGAGCGTCGAAATCACCAGCCGCGGTCCGCAGATCGTTTTGTCGCGTACTCATCCGGGGATGCTCATGAAGCTTTTTGAGCAGGAAGTGCCGGAAATCTACGAAGGTATCGTCGAGATCAAAGGGGCGGCGCGGGAGCCGGGAGGCCGTGCCAAGATCGCGGTGGTTTCCAACGATCCCGACGTGGATCCGGTAGGAGCCTGCGTGGGAATGAAGGGAACCCGCGTGCAGTCGGTGGTGCAGGAGTTACGAGGAGAGAAGATTGATATCGTGCACTGGATACCGGACCAGGCTGAATATGTCTGCCGAGCTTTAGCGCCCGCCAAGGTTTCCAAAATCATTATCGATGATGATGAGCATAGTATGGAGGTTATCGTTCCCGACGACCAACTCTCGCTCGCCATCGGCAAGAAAGGGCAAAACGTGCGGCTTGCTTCCAGGTTGACCACTTGGCGGATCGATGTCCGCAGTGAGGCCGAAGCGGAGGAGGAGACCCGTCGTGCGCGTCAGTCCATTGGGGCGATTCCGGGAATCAACGACATGGCGGCGGAGCTGCTATATCAAGCGGGATTTAAATCCGCCGAGGAAGTTTCGGAGAGCGAATTGGAAGACATCCTGGACGTCGAAGGGATCAGCAAGGAGAAAGCCGAGGCCTTGCACAAATCCGCCAAGGAATATGTAGCCGAGAAGCGGAGAAAAGAAGAAGAGGAAAAAGCCAAGGCGCAAGAACAGGCGGCGGCAGCGATAACGCCCGACACGGCGCCGCCGGAAACAGCTGCGGAGCCGGCCGGGGAAAAAGCTTCGCAATGAGCTCCGGTGATGCGTGTCGAAAAGAGGACACCGTCCACAGCGGACTTGCTTGGGATGCGGTGCACGCGACGATCAAAAGAAACTAATCCGTTTGGTTGCCACTGACCAGGCGGGCTTGCAAGTCGAAAAACAAGGCAGGCGTCGAGGCGGCTATTTGCACCACGATCAAGAATGCTGGCAAGCTTTCTTGCGGCGAAAATCTCTCCGCCGGGCGTTTCACATGGCGATCGACAAGGACGCGAAAGAAAGACTCATTAAGGATTTGAAGGAGCGACACTGGGAGTAGTAGATGGGAAAAACAAGAGTCCATCTGTTGGCTAAAGAATTGGGGATGGAGACAAAGGACCTCGTCGCCCAGCTTGACAAATTGGGTATGAGAGGGCGCAAGGCCCAGAGCTCCCTCGAGGACGATGAGGTCGCACGCGTTCGCGCGGCCCTGGCCGCTCAAGAGAAGCCCCAGGTCCATGTCGGGAAAGAAAAAGTTGTCGCCGATCGCGTGGTGAAGGCCGAGGACGAGAGCCTGGGAGACATCGAGGCGCGCGAAACCATTGTGGAGCGCAGGGTTCGCACGAATGTTATTCGTCGCCGCACGAGTCGAGTAGAAGTTCCTCAAGCCGAAAAACAACGGTCCGAGGCCGAAGTTAGTAAAGCGCCGGTGGCGGAGCCGCAACCCTCCGTCGAGAGACCAGAGGTAACCCGGGCACCGGTCGAAGAAGTTCCGGCGCAAGGCGCGCCGGAAGTCGAAACCCCCGGGGAGGAGCCGCTCGCAGCGAAGGCGGAACCTCAAGAAACATCGACTCCTTTTGAGGCCAGAGAAACGGAACCGCCAGCTGCGGCGAACCGCGCGCAGATTCCCGAAAAACGCGCCCCAATCGAGGAAGAAGCGCCGCGTGGCGCGCGCATTCTCGGTCGCATAGATCTCAAGCGGACGGTGAGAGTGGAGCCGGCCCCCACTCCTATAGTTCGTCGTCCGGCGCCCGGCGCGCCCGCCATAACTCCAACGCCCGGGGTGGAGGTTCAACGGCCGCCACGCGACCTCGATAAAGAGAAAACCGCCGCGGGCGAAGAAGCTAAACCAGCCAAGCCGGGCCGGCACAAGAAGCGAGTCGTCAAGAAGCAAGACGTTCTGGAATTCAGAGAAAAAGAGCTTCGCTCAGGACGCATCCCCAGGAAGAAGCGGGCTCTGCCGGGGAAAGAGCAGCGGAAAACCGAAATTACCGTTCCCCGGGCGAGCAAGAGGGTTATCAAAATTTCCGAAGTGATTAGCGTCGGCGATCTGGCGCGTGAAATGGGGGTAAAAGCCGGCGAAGTGATCAAGAAGTTGATGGGGCTTGGAATGATGGCAACCATCAACCAGGTCTTGGACGCGGACACGGCCACTTTGATTGCCTCGGAGTTTGACCATCAAGTTGAAAACGTTGCGTTTGACGTCGAAAGCGCGTTGGAGATCGAACACCAAACAGAAGAACCCGAAAGCGCGCTTGAGCCGCGGCCGCCGGTGGTCACGATCATGGGCCACGTCGACCACGGAAAAACGTCGTTGCTCGATGCCATTCGGAGTACGAATGTGACCGCCCAAGAGCACGGCGGCATCACGCAACATATCGGCGCGTACCACGTGCAGGTCGATGGGCGAAGCGTAACGTTTCTGGACACACCCGGTCATGAAGCATTCACGGCCATGCGGGCGCGCGGCGCGAAGGTCACCGACATCGTTGTCTTAGTGGTCGCGGCGGATGATGGGGTCATGCCGCAGACGGTCGAGGCGATTAACCACGCTCGCGCCGCGGAGGTACCGATCATCGTTGCCATCAACAAGATCGACAGACCCGATGCCAACCTGGAACGGGTGAAAAGGGGACTGTCGGAACATGGATTGGTTTCTGATGACTGGGGCGGCGATACGGTATTTGCGCCGGTGTCCGCCAAGACCCACGAAGGGATTCCCCATCTTTTGGAAATGCTCCTGCTGCAATCTGATATCTTAGAGCTCAAGGCGAATCCCAATAAGCTTGCTCGGGGGACGATCGTCGAGGCGAAACTGGATCGCGGCCGCGGCCCGGTGGCCGCTGTACTGGTGCAGGAAGGAACTTTGCGGGTGGGCGATGCCTTCGTCTGCGGCGTTTTCTATGGAAAAGTGAGGGCCATGAACGACGATCGCGGACACAAGGTCGAAGCGGCTCCGCCGTCGTTTCCGATTGAGATTTTGGGTTTGCAGGGCGTGCCCCAGGCGGGAGATTCCTTTGTCGCCGTGGCCGACGAAGCCAAGGCTCGACAAGTTGCCGAATTTCGCCATACCAAACAAAGAGAAACCGAGCTGGTCAAGTCGAGCAAAGTCTCGCTGGAGGAATTGTACAGTCAGATCAAAGCCGGTGATGTAAAAGAATTGAGCGTCGTTCTCAAAGCCGATGTCCAGGGTTCCGTGGAGGCGTTGACGGAAGCGCTGAGCCGGCTTTCCACGGGCGAAGTCAAACTCCGGGTGATTCACGGCTCGGTCGGTGGTATTACGGAAAGTGATATCCTCCTGGCTGCGGCCTCCAACGCCATCGTGATCGGCTTCAATGTTCGGCCGGAGTCCAAAGGCGCGGCCTTGGCGGCGAAGGAAGGCGTTGACGTGCGTCTGTACACAATTATCTATGAAGCGGTGGCCGACGTCAGGGCCGCCATGGAAGGCATGCTGGAACCGACCTTCCGCGAACAAACTCACGGTCGGGTGGAAGTGCGGCAGACTTTCAACATTCAGGGGGTGGGCACGATCGCCGGCTGTTACGTGAGCGAAGGCAAAATTCAACGAGGCAGCCTCGTTCGGCTCTTGCGCGATCAGGTGGTTGTTCATGAGGGAAAACTGGCGAGTCTCAAACGCTTCAAAGATGACGTTCGAGAAGTGACCGCCGGTTACGAGTGCGGTCTAGCCATCGAAGGATTTCAGGATGTCAAGCAGGGCGATGTTGTTGAAGCTTACGAACGCACTCCCGTTATCAGACGGATCAATCCGAATCCGAGCGGGCGTGAAGCATCGCGCGCGACCGCGGGAGACAATCGATAGGCCGCAATCATTTCCAATCACCCGCCTCTTCCATGGTTGTGGGGGTGCTTAAACTAAATCTCGTGTTAGCCGAGAATCATTCCCTAAAAGGCAAGCGCGGGGTCCTCAAGCGAATTCAAGCCCGGGTCGCAAATCAATTCAACGTCTCGGTAGCCGAATGCGGGGATCAGGAACTCTGGCAAAGCGCGATCCTTGGCTTCGGCGTCGTGGGAAGCAGCCAGCCGGTGATCGAGGCGACGCTTCAAAAAGTAGTGGATTTCGTCGACCGCCTCGGTTTGGCCGAAGTCGGGAAAGCGGAAGTCGAATTTTTTTACTGCTGATGATCGTTCATGGACCATCAACGCTCAGATCGTGTCGCCGATTTGCTCATCGAGCTCATCTCGGAACTAGTTAGAAAAGAGATCCGAGATCCTCGTATCGGTGCCGTGACTTTGACGGGAGCCGACGTAAGCAAAGATTTGCGCCACGCCCGCATCTATTTCAATCTGCTCGGCAGGCGCGAGAGCCGAAAAGACGTGCTCGCGGGCCTGAAGAGCGCCACTGGATTTATCCGTTCGAAAGTTGGCAAGCAACTCAATCTTCGATTTGTTCCCACCATCGAATTTTTTTACGATCAAAGTGAAGATGAAGCGCAACGGATTGACGATCTGTTGAAACAGGTAAAATAGCCAGTTGCTTTTCCTTCGCGCCACAAGTCAAGTCCTTCTTCGGCCTGGAACAATGACATGGTGCAAAATGGTATTCTTTTAATAGACAAAGCGGAAGGTCCTTCCTCGGCGCAGGTGGTGCACCGGGTCAAGACCGCTCTGTCAGCAAAAAAGGTGGGCCATCTGGGCACATTGGATCCGTTCGCGTCGGGTCTGCTTCTCCTGGGGGTGAATGAGGGAACCAAGATTGCCGACATCTTCCTCCACGCGCCCAAAAGCTACCGCGGAATCATGGTCCTGGGCGTCGAGACCAACTCTCAAGATTCGACGGGGAGTGTGGTAGAGGTGCGCCCGGTGCCGACAGTGGGCGAAAACGAGATCGGGATGCTCAAAAAGAAATTCACCGGCGATCTTCAGCAAATCCCGCCCATGTTTTCAGCGTTGAAGCGAGACGGCGTTCGCCTGTATCGGTTGGCGCGCCAAGGAAAGAATATTCCGCGCGAGCCGCGTTCCATCCGGGTCGAAGCGCTGGAGCTCAAAAAATTAGAGAACGATAAGATCGAGTTCGACGTGACCTGTTCTCGCGGCACCTACATCCGCACTCTCGCGGCAGATATGGGGAAAGTTCTTGGCTGCGGTGCCCACTTAAAAAGCCTCAGAAGAAGAAGCTGCGGTCATCTGGCAGTTGAGCAAGCCATCACGCTCGACGAACTGGAACAGATGCATTCAAAAGAAATAATACCGCTTGTTTCATTGCCTTCCGCCTTGAGTCATTTGCGGAGCATTACATGGGAAAGCCGATGGCTAAGCCGCTTGCGATTGGGACAGCAAGAAATTTTGGCACAGATAGGTAAGCCTCTGGACGGCGAGAAGCTGGTCAACATTTTGGATTCGCGCGGAAATCTCGTCGCTTTGGTCGAATGGACTGCGGTGACCCCGGGTGGGCGGTGGCGGCTTTTTCGCGTCTTTCATTCGTAGTTTTGCAGGGCGACCGGGGTGGCGCCTTGGTTGACTTGGGCGCGCGGAATCGGATAGTTTAAATTATTGGCTGAACGTTCCGTCCGATTGCGGAGACGAGCATATTGCAGAGTAGACCGGTTTATTGCAGCGACCGAAAAACTTAATATCTTGGGAAAGGAAGCATACCTAGCACATGAGTAACATAACCGGAACAGTTCCCTCCAATACCTTTGTCCAGAAATGGGTCAAGGATGTTACGGCGATGTGCCAGCCCGATGAGGTTGTCTGGTGCGACGGTTCTGAAGCGGAGCGCGAACGATTGACCCGCGTCGCGGTGCAATGCGGCGATCTCATAACACTGAACCAAGAGAAGTTGCCGGGTTGCTATTTACACCGTAGCGCATTGAATGACGTGGCGCGCACGGAAAATCTGACATTTGTGTGCACCGAACAGAAGGAAGATGCGGGACCCAATAACAACTGGATGGCTCCGGCGGAATCTTACGATCGTTTGTCGAAAATTTTCTCCGGCTCGATGAGGGGGCGGACCCTGTATGTCATTCCGTTCCTCATGGGACCGTTAGGGTCTCCCTTCAGTAAAGTCGGAATTCAAGTCACGGACAGCGTCTATGTGGTGCTCAACATGCGGATCATGACGCGCATGGGAAAGACCGCCCTCGACCATCTGGGTGGTTCCGATGACTTCACGCGTTGCCTGCATTCCAAAGCTGACCTCGACATGGACCGGCGCTTTATCTGTCACTATCCTCAAGACAACACGATTTGGAGCGTCGGCTCGGGTTACGGTGGCAATGCGCTTCTGGCGAAAAAATGTCTGGCGCTGCGCATTGCGAGCAAGCTGGGTCAGAAAGAGGGCTGGCTGGCAGAGCATATGCTCATCGTCGGTGTCGAAAGCCCGGACGGAGAAATCAATTACGTTTGCGGCGCGTTTCCCAGTGCCTGCGGCAAAACTAACCTGGCGATGCTCGTGCCGCCGGCGAGTATGAAGGGATGGAAGATTCACACCATTGGCGACGACATCTCGTGGCTGCACGTTGGCCCGGACGGCAGACTTTGGGCCATCAATCCCGAAGCGGGCTTTTTCGGGGTGGCGCCGGGGACGGGATCAAAGACCAATTCCAATGCCATGGCAATGGTCAACAGAGATACGATCTTTACCAATGTCGCTCTCAGATCGGACGGCACCGTGTGGTGGGAAGGGCATGACGACCCGGTACCCGCCGGCGCTCAAGATTGGCGCGGCAAGCCGTGGGATGCCAAGAGCGGCCATCCGGCCGCCCATCCCAATTCTCGCTTTACTGTATCGGTTAAACAGTGCCCCACCTATTCTCCGGAGTGGGAAAAGCCGGAGGGAGTGCCCATCAGCGCGATTCTATTCGGTGCGCGGAGACAGAAACTGGTGCCGTTGGTGTATCAATCGTTCAACTGGCAACACGGGACTTTTCTCGGCGCCACGCTGGCGTCGGAAACCACGGCCGCCGCCACCGGTGCCGTCGGTGTCGTCCGCCGCGATCCCATGGCGATGCTGCCGTTTTGCGGCTACAACATGGGTGATTACTGGGGTCACTGGTTATCCTTGGCCAAGCGTGCCACGAATCCGCCAAAGATCTTTCGCGTGAACTGGTTCCAACGAAACGAGCAAGGCAAATTTTTGTGGCCGGGGTTCGGTGAGAACTTGCGGGTGTTACGCTGGGTCATCGAGCGTTCCAAGGGTGGTGGACAAGCGGAAGAGACGGCCATCGGCTATGTGCCGAAGCCGTCAAGCTTGAATGGTGGGGAACTTAATATCTCCAAGGCCGATCTCAACCGGTTGGTTGCCGTGGATCGCGAGGGTTGGAAGAATAACCTCAAGGGCCAAGGCGAATACTTCGATAAGTTTGGCGATCATCTGCCGGCCGGCATCAGGGAAGAGCACCAAGCTCTCGCCGATCGTCTCAAGGCCTAAGGGAGAATTAGCAATGGCGAAAGGACACCACGATATCGGAGGCGAGCCGGCGGGCCCCATCGATCAGACGGAGCATGTGCTGTCGGACTGGGAAATTCTCGCAGATGCCGTGAATCAAGCCCTTGGGGCCAGGGGCGTCAAGCGCACCGATGAGATGCGGCGAGCGCGCGAGGAAATGGATGCGGAAACCTACAAATCCATGACCTACTATGAACGCTGGATTGCGAGCATTGAGACTATTCTCGTCGAAAAAAACATTCTTACCCGCGAGGAGATCGACCGAAAGCAGGCGGAGTTCGAGGAAAAATGGGGAGAGCCGTGAGCGGGCGCACTGGCAAGTTCAAGCCGGGCGATAGAGTGCGCGTGCGTATGGAGGACCGTCCGGGCCACATCCGTACCCCGTGGTATATTCGCGGCAAGACCGGATGGATCGAACAAGTTCATGGCGAGTTTCTCAACCCCGAATCGCTCGCCCATGGCGGCGATGGACTCCCCAAACGGCTACTTTACCTTGTCGCGTTCAACCAGAAGGACATTTGGACAACGGTCCAGGCTCCAAAAGACAAAGTCTTGGTCGATATCTATGAGCACTGGTTAGATCCGGTCAGCTGAGGAGAATCATTCAATGAGTGATGGCCATATTTCCGAACCAGCTTCTCAAGATCACGGACACGAGCATCCTAAACATGAACTGAGCCGTTATGCCAAACGGATCTACGCGATCCGCGATCTTTTGCTGGAAAAGGGTGTCATCACGGAAAAAGATATCCGGTGTCAGATCGAATACCAGGAAGCGCGTTCCCCGGCGAACGGCGCCAAGCTCGTCGCGCGAGCCTGGGTTGATCCGAATTTCAAGTCGCGCTTAATCAGCGATCCCAAGGCGGCCTGCGCTGAGATGGGTATCGATGCCACGAGCATCAACGAATTTGTCGTCCTGGAGAACACCGAAAAAGTACGGCACATGGTGGTTTGCACGCTTTGCTCCTGCTATCCCCGGCCGATACTGGGCCGACCTCCCGATTGGTACAAAAGTTTCAACTATCGCTCGCGGGCGGTGAACGATCCACGAGGAGTAATGCGTGAATTTGGGCTTGATCTTCCCGACGACGCCGAAGTGCGGGTTCACGATAGCACGGCGGACATCCGCTATCTGGTTTTACCGTTGAGGCCAAAGGGCAGCGAGGGACTGAGCGAACTAGAGCTGGCGCGACTCGTCACCCGGGACAGCATGATCGGTGTTATGGACGCGCTGCCGGCGCTGCCGAGCCATGAACTTGCTACCTCCTGATTGCTTTTCTTTGTTACCACGAAGGCCTTTCAGTCATTTTGGCCCGTTCCACACAAACGCAAGCGCGCAAAAAACTGATTGATTTTTTTGCATCGACCGCGTAAAATTCCCGGTTATCCATGGTCAACTATTGTTTGAATGCGCGCGCACTTCACTACGGAGATCGAAACCGTGCCCAAGATTAAGAATTCATATTCCACAATACTTCGGGCGATCGGCCAGGAGCTTGAGGCGCGGGGGCTCAAAACCTTCGAGTTGAGACCCGACGGCGACGTGTACATCGTCGCCTGTGGGTACCAGGAACCGCCATCGGCCACCCCAGTGACCTTGCATTACAGTTGGGAGGACATCGAGGATCTCGATCGCGCAGGGCGGGCAAAGCGTAGAAAGCTATCGCCTCCCAAGGAATTCGTCACTCTGGTGCAAATCTTTAGGGCCGTCGGCGGTTACCTCGACAAGAACCAGTGCCGTCTAATTGCCATTTCGAATAATCATTTGGCATCGAAGGAGTTGATACTGCGGGTTGAATATCAGACGGCTGACGGTGAACGGATCGTCGATGATCGCACAGGATCAGCCATCTACGATTTATGCGTCAGCATGTACAAGCAGCGCGGGAAATTCATGGCCGTGGCTGACCGCTTCGCTTATTGGCGCCGAAAGGCTGGCTAGCGTATCGTTCCGTCCCGCGCGCCCTCCCTGGTGACTGCCTTCACATTTTCAAAGGCTAAATAATTTGGACACGACCATCGATTATTATTCGTTGCTCGGCATCAAGCGAAATGCCAGTCCGAGCGACATCAAGCAAGCGTACCGGAAAATGGTCTTTCGCTATCACCCCGATCGCAATCCCGCCGATGAGCTGGCGGCGGAAAAGTTCAAGCAAGTTTTGGAAGCCTACGAGACGCTCTCAGATTCCGATAAAAAAGGGATTTATGATGAAGCCACTCGACCGCTCGAAGAAGAGACAGAAGAAGAGAATCAAGGAGAACAGTTTGGCGACAACGTAAATCAGGGGTTTCGCTTTTCCCATGAATTCAAATCCAAAGTAGTGCCGGAGCCCAAATGTCCTCACTGTTCGGTCGTCGGCGTCGACCACATCGTTTCCCGCAAGGGAGGCACCGGTTCGTCCCGCGGTAAACAATTTATTCTCTCGCCCTTCAATATCATCTTCTGCAGCCAGTGCGGTCACGTCTACGGCGTTGCCGGAACTTCGTCTTGAACCGTAGCGCAGCGAGTTTTTAAACCAGGGAATAGAGGCTTCAGGCATCAGGACTTCGGGTTAGTGCATAATCCCACCGCCCTCGACGACCAATAGCTGCCCGGTGACAAAATCGCTGTCGGAGCTGGCCAGAAAAAGCGCGGTGCCGACGATATCGGCGGGGGTTTCGACACGTTTGAAGCAGCGTTTGTCTATGCCGCCTTCGCGCCGTTTGAGCACGTCGTCAGTGACCGATTCTTCGCTCATCGTCGAGCCGGGAGTCATGCAGTTGACGTTGATGTTCCATTCTCCGAGTTGCCTCGCCACGACGCGGGTGAGCGCGACCACGCCGCCCTTGGCGGTCGTGTAGTGGGGCATGTCGCCAGAGCCGCTGAAGAATGTTCCCGAAGCGATGTTGATGATCTTGCCGCTCCGTTGCTGCTTCATGATCGGGATCACCGCTTTGCAACAAAGAAAGACGCCCTTGAGATTGACTTCCAGCACCCGATCCCATTCCTCGATCGCCAGTTCTTCGACGCGCCCTTTCCAGAGTTTCTGCGTGACATAGATCGCAGCGTTATTGAGTAAGATGTCGACGCTTCCAAAGCGATCCACCGTTTCGCGCATCAAACCTTCAACGTCTGCGAAACTACGGACGTCCGTTGTTCGTGCCCACGCGGATAAACCACTGTCCACCAGGGCTTTGGCAACGGCTTCACCCCCAGGTCGATCAACGTCAGCAATGACAAGGTGCGCTCCCTCTTGGGCAAATCCTCGCGCGTAGGCTTTGCCGATGCCATGGGCCGCACCGGTAACGATGGCGACCTTGTTCTGTAGTCTCATGGAACCTCCCTTGCTGGATGGGCTGAACGGTTTCTAATGGGGGATTTTACTTTGGAATTAGGTGAAGCTTGGCGTTTTGCCTTCGAGCAACATAGCAAGATTCGCGGCCGGGAACCGCAGGCCGACGAAAAAGCCACCGAAAAGACCGTAGACCGCGCTGGCTTCATCGAAGCGCATCTCATAGACGAGTTTCTTGAAGACCAGGGGATCGTCCGCGAAGAGATCGACGCCCCACTCCCAATCGTCGAAACCGATGGAACCGGAGATGATCTGGATCACGCGCCCCGCGTAATGGCGGCCGATCCTACCGTGCTCGCGCATCATTCTTTGCCGTTCGATAATCGGTTCGCTGTACCAGTTCTTAGCCTCGCCGCGCAGTTTGTTCATCGGGTAGAAGCAAAGATAGCGGCGCGCCGGAATCTCAGGCCAGAGACGCGGCGCCGCGGCCTCGCGCTGTTTCGTCATTTCAGCTTCAACCTCTTGGTTCCATTCCGCGGTTCCCGGCTGCAGGCCTCTTTCCTTCAATTCCGCATAAAGCTTCACGGAGGCCTCATAGAGTCCCAGCTCGACAACGGAGAGATACGACGTGGCGGGCTCGAGGAATTCGTGCAGCCGGGAATGAGCCAGCCGCAGCTCGGCATCATTAAGCTCGTCGAGGGTCCGACGAAAATGGACGATCATCAAATCCCCTTTGTGACCCAATAGCGAGAAGAGCGCGCTGGGTTCTTGCTTATTTTGTTCCAAGGGAACGAGTCTTGTCGTTGCCCGATCGAGGATATGCTTTTGATCGGAGGCAGCGAGCGCTCGCCATGCCGACCAGCGGATACGAAACATCTGATGCAGGATGTAGGAGCCGTCGAGGGTGAGAGGAACCGCGGGTACGCCGCTTGCGGGTTGGTTTTTTGGTTCGTTTTTCATCGTAGGGCTTACTTCCTCTAGGATTCCCCGTGGCAGCTAATCTCGCCTCTAGCTCAATTGAGGTGAACTCGAAGGCGGCGATTGATCCGGCTTCGCGCCGCGCATTCGACTACGAAGCGCTTGAAAGCCGCGCTTGGCGAAGCGGAATAATTTTGGCATTAACCAGACGACGAGCGCAAGAAAACCCAAAACCACCATCAACATCAAAAGCGGGTGATTGAACATCAGCCAAATGCTGCCCAAGACCGTAAGGTCTTCAGCGACGCTGGCAATCCAGTTGCTGAAAGGCTCGGGGCTGGCGTTGATGGCTAGACGCGCCGTCGCTTTGGTTCCGTGAGCCGCCAAAGCTATAGTGCCGCCTGCCAAGAGCGCGACGAGTTCCAGCGCAGGGTTCATGTCTCCCATGGAGCGGGCGGCAAGCACCGCGCCGGCGGGGATGCGTATGAAGGTGTGGAGCAGGTCCCAGCCGCTGTCGAAATACGGCACTTTGTCGGCAAAAAACTCGATCACGTACATGATGCAGGCGACGGTAATGACCGCAGGGTGCATGAGGAGCTGCAAATTGGGCGGGAGCTGGATCATGTCCAGCTGCCCCGCGATCCCCAACGCCGCCACTGTCGCATAAAGGTTTATGCCGGAGGTCCAGGCCGTCCCCATGGCCAAGCTCAGAGCTTCGAGTGTGCCCATATTTTAGCTCCTTCCCTTTGACTGACTTTCCGGCTCTCTTCTGATTGGACGCCGCAATGACGAAAAAATTTCACCCGCTCATTTGAGCCAACGTGGCTTTAGATCTTCCACTTCTGCTCAATTTTGTCCTTGACCTCCTTGGTGAATGCATTGACCGGTGGAAACTGGTCCATCCATCTATAGGGACGGCAGGCGTCGATCAACACACGATCCGACGTGTAGCCGCGCGGCGAGCGCTCCTCCGGCGGCAGCGCGGGTTCGCACACCGAAGCCCAAACGCCTTTTACAACGTCCAGCCCTTCGCGCACGTGACAGCGCGTGGCGATGGCCCAGATCACGTCGGCGGGGTTGGCGATATCGATGTCATCGTCGACCACCACGACAAATTTTCCGCCGTAGGCGCCAGCGCGCGCGCCCGCGGCGACGAGCAATGCTTGTTTCGAATGGCCTGCGTAACGTTGCTTGATGGCGATGACGGTAAACGGGCCGGGTTGGCCGCCATAGACAAAACCCCAGACACCTTTGACTTCCGGTATGCCCGCTTTCTCCAATTGCTCCCACAGCGTGGCCGCGCCCAGTGGTATCGGCAAGTAACTTGCCGGCGGTTTGAGCGGCGGCGCGCCAAGAATGATCGGATCGTTGCGATAGTAAATGCGCTTCACGTTCATGATGGGCGTCTCGCCGACATTCTCTTCGGTGAAATAGCCAGGCCATTCGCCGAAAGGTCCTTCTTTAGGCATGTCTTCGTCCTTCATCGCCGGCAGCTCGCCTTCGATGACGATCTCCGCGTTGGCTGGAAGGGGGAGACCGGTGACAGCTCCACGAGCCACGGGCACAGGAGAACCTTGGAGATAGCCGGCAAATTCAAATTCATTCACATCCGGCGGGAGCGGCATTTGCGCAGCCAGAAATACCGCGGGTCCTTGGCCCAACGTGATGGCCACGGGCAACGGCTTGCCGGCATCTCTGGCGCGTTCAAAAGCCAACCGGCCGTGCTTGCCCATGTTCATCTTCACCGAGAGCGTGTTCTTGTTCTGCACCATCACTCGGTAGGTGCCGACGTTGATCTTGCCGGTTTCGGGATCTTTGGTGATGACGCCGCAGCCGGTGCCGATATACGGCCCGCCGTCGAGATCGTGCCACTTTGGCACTGGAAACCTATAAAGATCCACCTGCTCCTCGGCCATCTGGTTCTCAAACACCGGACCGCCTTCGACTTGTTGCACGGGCACGGGCTTGTACGCGGCGAGTTTTTTTCGCCAGGCGTAGAGGTAATCGACGCCGTTGAGCGCCGGATCGATGCCCATCGCCGGGCCGGTGCGCCTGCAGGTGCGAAAGACGTTGGAGATGACGCGAAAGCCCGCCGGATAATTCTTAAACTTACTAAACAATAGCGCCGGTCCTTCCTTCTCCGCCGCCCGTTCAGTGAGCGCGCCAACTTCCAAGTTGAGATCCGCTCCTTCAAAGCGGCGCAACTCTCCCATCTCCTCTAGGGTGTTGATGTATTCTCTCATATCGGTGACGTCTGACATGCCGTCCTCCTCGATCGAAAGTCATACTCTATTGTGATGGGTTGGAGGTGTCAACACGAGTTGCCGGTAGCCCGAAAAAAAAGCAGCGTGATGAACTTCTCGAGAAGTTCTCTTACTATCTTCCGCACAACCCTATGATAAAAGTCGACAACTCGCGTTCAGATGCGCCAATGAAATGTCTAGTCGGAGGATCACGCGCTGATGGCGCCTTGCGCTTTCCAAGGTCTTCCTCTAGTCTTTACGTCAAGCATCATGCAGCGGATTCTCCTGCGTTTCGTCCCTTCGATCCTCTCACTCTCCGTCCTCTGCGGCTTCGCCCATGCCACAGACGTCCGCGAAGTCGTTCTCGACAACGGCCTCAAAGTGCTCTTGCTCGAAGACCACAAGAGCCCGGCCGTGACTTTCCAAGTGTGGTATCGCGTCGGTTCGCGCAATGAGAAAGACGGCAAGAGCGGCTTGTCTCATTTTCTCGAACACATGATGTTCAAGGGGACGCCAACCGTAAAACCCGAGGAGTATTCGCGCATCATCGCGAAAAACGGCGGACGTGCGAATGCTTTTACAACGTCCGACACGACCGTCTATTTTGCGATCATGAGTCGCGAAAAGATCGGCATTGAGATCGATCTCGAAGCCGATCGAATGGCGAACGCGTTGTTGGGAGACGCTTATTTTGAGCCGGAAAAGAAAGTCATCCAAGAGGAGCGGCGGTTAAGAACGGATGACAATCCAGCGTCGGCGTTAAACGAAATGGCCAGCGCCGTCGCCTACCTGGTTCATCCTTATCGGCGGCCGGTGGTCGGCTGGATGGACGATATTCTTAATCTCAGCCGGCAGGATCTGGCGGATTATTACAAGCTTTATTACGCGCCGAACAACGCCTTCGTCGTGGTCACGGGGGATTTTTCCCCGGCGGAGATCTTGCCGAAGATCAAGGCGGCGTTTGAGAAAATTCCGCGCGGGACCGAGCCGCCCAAGGTGCGCGCCGAGGAGCCGCCGCAACGAGGCGAGCGACGGTTGACTCTCAAAAAAGAGGCGGAACTTCCATTCGTTTTGATGTTTTATCACGCGCCGAATTTAAACAGCCCTGACAATTACGCCTTGGACGTCTTGTCGGTGGTCCTTGCCGGCGGGCAGAGCTCCCGTTTGTACCGCGAGTTGGTTTATCAAAAACGAATCGCGCGCAGCATTGATGCCGATTATAGCAGCGTGTCCATCGATCCAACCGGTTTTACCGTGACGGCCCAGCTGATGCCCGGCAAAGCGCCGGAAGAGATTGAGCGTGAAATCGACAGCCTGTTGGAAAAGATCAAGTCAGAGGTGATAAGTGAACGCGAGCTGCAGAAAGCGAAAAATCAAATCGAGGCTTCGTTTGTCTTCAGTCAGGATTCGGTTTTCGGCCAGGCCATGAAAATCGGCTATTATGAAATCGCTGGCGGGTGGCGCCAGATCGACAGCTATCTGGACGGTATCAGGAAAGTGACCCGGGAAGATATCCGGCGGGTCGCCAGACAATATCTCGTCCGCGACGAAAGAACCGTCGGCATTTTGGTTCCCACTAAAGCCAAGGGCCGATGAAAAAATTTTTCTTGGAGCTCATCGGCATTTTTTTCGTAGTGGCTTTGGCCGCGCCTCTGAGAGCCGGGGTCGTGCCCAAGCGTTCCGTTTTGGATAACGGCATCGTCCTGCTGACGTCCGAACAAAAAGCCTTACCGATGGTTTCCATCGAACTACTTATCGACGCCGGCTCGCGTTATGACGCGCCGAACCAGGAGGGGCTGGCGAACCTCGTGGCGAAGCTTTTGACCTACGGCACGAAGCGGCGGACGGCGCTTCAGATCAATGAAACTCTCGATTTCCTCGGAGCGAGTTTATCGACCCGTTGCAGCGACGATCTTGCCAGCGTCAGCATGACGATCCTGAAGAAAGATCTGACCACGGGGCTCGAACTCTTGGGAGACATTCTGATCAATTCGACCTTTCCTCAACAGGAGATCGAGCGGCAGAAGCAGTCCGTCATCGCGTCGATCAAGGCGCGGGATGAAAGTCCCGGAGATATCGCTCAAAGAAGATTCGCCGCGGCGCTCTTTCCCCAGAGCCCTTATGGTCGACCGGTCGAAGGGACCGAGACGTCCGTGAAAGGTATTCAACAGAAGAGCCTCAGGGAATTCTATGAGCGATACTACCGCCCCAATCGATCGATATTAGCGGTGGTCGGAGACGTGTCCGAGCAGGAAAGCACCCAAGCGCTCAATCAGGCTTTCCGTTCCTGGAGGAAGGGCGAGCCTGGTGGCAAGCGTCTAGTTCCCAGCGTCATCGGTTCGTCGCAGGTCATTCGTGTCAACAAGGATCTCACGCAGGCCAATATCATGATGGGGCATGAAGGCGTTCCGAGGAATCATCCGGATTACTATGCCATTCAAGTCATGAACTACATATTAGGCGGCGGCGGGTTTTCTTCGCGGGCGATGGATTCCATCCGCAACGAGCGCGGCCTAGCTTATTCCGTCTATAGCCATTTCGGCGCTGAGAAAAGCCATGGCACTTTTGTTTTCGTGATGCAGACAAAAAACGACACCGCGGAGGAGGCTATCCGCATCGCGCGGGAAGAAATTCGCCGCATGCGAGAGCAGCCGGTTACGGACCAGGAGCTCGACGACGCCAAAAACTATCTAACGGGGAGTTTTCCTCTCCGCCTGGACACCAACCATAAGGTGGCGAGCTTCCTTGCTCAGGTAGAATTTTTCCGGCTCGGACTGGATTATCCGGACCGCTATGCCGATCTCATCAGGAAAGTTACCCGTGAGGACGTTCAGCGCGTTGCCAAGGCATACTTGCATCCGGAAAAACTTATCACGGTCGTTGTGGGGAATCAGAAGAAAGCAGGCGAAAAGTGAAGACAGTTTTCGTAGGGCCGACGGGATCTTTGAGAGAAGATGGCGCATCCTTGACCCTGGATTACAAATATTGTCAATTTCTCAAATCCCACATCTGTGGGAGTCGGGAAAAAATAGCCATCCTGCTTGACAGCCGGGCGGTTGCTGCGGCATAGTTTCTGCTTATAAGATTCACTTTTGCCAGTTCTGTCGGCCGTCATTTTTGCCTGTCGGAGTGTTAGCTCTAATGAAGAAAGTTCTCATCGTCGAAGATCACGCCGATATGCGCGAGCTGCTCACCTGGCAGGTCGAGCTCATGGGCTTTATGCCCATACCGGCAAAGCACGGCAAAGAGGGAGTCGAGAAGGCCATCGCGGAAAAACCCGATTTAGTGTTGATGGATATCATGATGCCGGGGATGGATGGCTGGGCAGCGGCGCGGGAGTTGCGCGCCAACCCGGAAACCAAAAGTATCCCGATTTTAGCGGCGACAGCACTGTTTCGTGATTCCGATCTCAAGACTTGCATCGAGGCCGGTTGCAACGGTTACATAGTCAAACCGTTTACGTTCCAGGAGCTCCAGGGAAAATTGCGGGAATTTATTCCGCAGGCAAACGGTTCCCTGCCCTAGTTCGGTCTCCCCTCACTCTTTCGGTTAAAACCTTTCCCGAATAGAATAAATCGAGGGAGGGGTTATTCGTGTCATCACAGGACAAGGCAGTCGCCATCGTCAAGCGTTTGCGCGAAAACGGTTATGAAGGTTATTTCGCGGGCGGATGTGTGCGCGACATGCTCCTCAAAAGGGCTCCTCAAGACTACGACATCACGACGAATGCGCACCCCGACGACATTGCCAAGATTTTTCCCCAAACGATTCCTGTTGGAGCGCAGTTCGGTGTCATGTTGGTGTTGGTCGAAGGCCAGCCCTTTGAAGTGGCGACCTTCCGCCACGACGGGCCTTACCTCGATGGACGGCATCCGAGCCAGGTGCGGTACGGCAGTTTACAGGAAGATATCCGCCGCCGTGACTTTACGATCAACGGGATGGTATACGATCCGTTGCAAGACCGGGTTGTCGATTGGGTCGGTGGTATAAAAGATCTCGAAGCCAAACGGATCCGCGCCATCGGCAAACCGCGCGAGCGATTTGAAGAGGATCGATTGCGCATGTTGCGGGCGGTTCGCTTTGCTGCCAATTTGGATTTCACCATCGAAGACGAGACCTTTGCGGCGATTGGTGACCTAGCTCCGACGATCACGCTGGTTTCTTGGGAACGGATCGGCGACGAAATGACGCGAATCCTGACGGAAGGGGGAGCCAGAAAAGGTTTTGAATTGCTGGACGCCACGGCTTTGCTCAAGGTGCTCCTGCCTGAAATCGAGGCGATGAAAGGCGTCGATCAAACTCCCGACTATCACCCCGAGGGCGATGTATTCGCTCATACGATGTTGACCCTCAGCCACTTGGCCTCGCCCGCGGAGACGTTGGCGTATGGTTGTCTTCTGCATGACGTTGGGAAGCCGGTTTGTGTCCGGCGGGAGGGAGGACGCGTCACTTTTTACGGGCATACGGAGAAAGGCGCCGAGATGGCCGAGGCGGTCTTGAAGCGGCTCAAAAGAAGTCGATTGACCTGGGAACGAGTCGTCTATTTGGTCCGCAACCATTTGCGCCACACGCAAGCGCCCAAGATGCGGCTTAGCACCTTGAAGCGATTTCTCGGCGAAGAAGGAATCGACGAATTATTGGAGCTGACTCGGATCGACGCGTTATCCGCCAACGGCGATCTTCAGTACTACCAGTTCTGCAAGCAAAAGCTTGCCGAACTGAAGGAAGAAGAGATTCATCCAAAGCCGCTTCTGCGGGGTGGGGATTTGATCGCCATGGGATTGACCCCGGGCCCGAGCTTCCACGAAATTCTTAAACGGGTCGAAGAAGCACAGCTCGGTGGAGAGCTTTCGAGCCGCGAGGAAGCCATGGAGTGGGTCAGCAAGCATTACGGCAATCGAGGTTGAGGAATGAAGCAGGGACAGACTCTTAACGTCGTCGGCAAAACAACACCGCGCATGGACGGTAAGGAAAAGGTCACGGGCAAAGCGGTGTACACGGTGGATATCGAACTGCCTGGAATGGCTCACGCCAAAATCCTCCGCAGTCCCTATGCGCATGCCAGGTTGGCTCGCGTCGATGGCCGCAGGGCCGAAGCGTTGCCCGGAGTTTACGCCGTCATCACCCGCGACGATCAGCGGCGGCTCGGGATGTTCGGCGCCGCCTATAAAGATCAGACCATCGTGGCGGTGGATAAAGTTCGCTATGTCGGAGATGCGGTGGCCGCGGTTGCAGCGGTAGACGACGCGACGGCGGAACAAGCCTTGAATCTGATCGAAGTCGAGTACGAGGAACTGCCGTCCGTAACCTCGATCGATGAAGCGATGGCGCCGGGCGCGCCTCTGGTGCACGACGCGGCATCCAGCGGGGGAGAAATGATGGGGCAACGTTATGAAATTCCCCCGGAGTTTGCCGGAACCAACCTCTGTTATCGTTTCAGTTACGCCAAGGGCGATGTGGAGCAAGGTTTTAAAAGCGCTGACGATATTTTTGAAGACACTTTTAGCTTTCCTCGAGTGCAGCACTTTTCGATGGAGCCCCACGCGACCGTCGTTCATGTCGAGCAGGACCGGATGACATTTTGGGCGGCCACACAAGAATCTCGGCGGCGCCTACGGCGGAAAGCTCGCGGTCAAAACCGAGCCTCTGACGGCAGCCTTGTCCTGGAAAGCGAAGCGACCGGTGCGGCTCGCCCATTCGATTGAAGAGAGTTTTAAAACCGTTACGCGCCATCCCGCTCGGGTGCTGATCAAGACCGGTGTTACGAAGAACGGAAAAATCGTGGCCCGGCAATGCCTGATCCACATGGAAACCGGCGCCTACGCCGATGCCGGACCGCGCGTCACTCAGAAGGCCGGCTACCGTTGTTTTGGACCCTACCGTATCCCGCACATGAAAACCGACGCCTATACCGTGTACACCAATACAGTGCCCGCAGGCGCATACCGCGGCTTCGGCACACTGCAAGTCACCTGGGCTTACGAATCCCAGATGGATATCATCGCCGAAAAGCTGGGGCTCGACCCGCTCGAATTTCGCCTTAAGAATTTGCTCAAAAAGGGAGAACTTTATACCCCCGGCGACACGCCGGTGGATTGTGATCTCAAGGAAGGCTTACTGCGCGCTGCGAAAGAAATCGGCTGGGGAAAAAGAAGCCACAAAACCAACCGCGGCAAGGGGCTGGCCTGCTGCATGAAAGACGGCGGCGGCACCTATAAGGTTGCGTCGGCGGCGGTGAAGATGAACGCCGACGGTAGCATCATCTTGCTGACGGGCACCGTGGAGATTGGGCAAGGCGCCCTCACGGCGTTGAGTCAAATTGTTGCCGAAGAGCTGGCTGTTCCTTTAGAACGCGTCACCGTGGCACAGCTGGATACGGACGTGACACCCTATGATGTTAATACCAATGCTAGCAGCTCGACGGTCGTAATGGGCCTGTCGGTACAAAGGGCCGCTCAGGACTTAAAGCGTCAGCTGTTGCGGCATGCGGGTAAATTGCTCAAGACGAATTCGGATCGATTATCACTGAAGAACGGTCACATACAGGGCGGTAAAGGTTCGGCCATTTCCTTTGAGGAGCTGATGCACCGGGTTTTTTTATCGAGCGCTGGCGAAATCGTCGGGCGAGGCGCCTATCAAGACACAAAGAGCAAGAAGGCGGCGCTCGGCTCGCCGACGACGTTCTGGGAAATCAGCTGGGGCGGGGCGGAAGTGGAAATCGACCGCGATACCGGCGAGATCAAGTTGCTGAAATACGTTTCACTGGCGGATGTGGGCCAGGCGATCCATCCCGTCTTGTGCGAGGGACAAGATGAAGGCGGCGTGATGAACTCGATCGGTCACAGCTTGCTCGAAGAGATGATCTACAAAGACGGTCAACTCCTCAATCCCAATCTGATCGATTACCGGGTTCCGAGCTTCGGCGATTTGCCGAGAGATTTTGAAACCATTCTGGTGGAAAATCACAACGGCCCCGGTCCATTCGGGTCGAAAGGCACAGGCGAAGGCGGATTGTTGCCCGTGGCGCCGGCCATCGGCAATGCCGTGTACCGGGCGACGGGCGTGAGGTTTTATGATCTGCCGCTGACGCCGGAGAGGGTCTGGTGCGCGCTCAGACAGAAGTAACAAATCTATTGGAGCAACGTAAAGATCAGTCCCTCAGGAAATGGAATACTCAAAGCCCGTTCAAACAGGCCGTAGATAAACAGCCAGGTAAAGAAAGTCACCGCGATCGTCATCGGCCATTTCTCTTTGCCCGCCAATTTGAGATAGAGGATCATCGACACGGGGATCGAATACGAGAAGCCCAGTAGCCAAATGGCAATGAAAAAACCAACGGTCCAAATGAGAATCGAGACGGTTCGACGACTCGCCACTTCGGGTGGAACGTCGGCTGCGACTTCCCAGGCGGCGGCCGCGGGTTTGGGCTTTTCACGACCCAGCAAATCTTTGCCAAGCTGAGCGAGCGCCAATAGGAGAGTCGGTATGCCGATGGCCCAAGGGAAGAGGCCAGCCCGAAAACCGAAATTTCGACTCTGCCAGAGAGCTAAGGCGAGCAAAACTGCAACAACGACAGTAAAGAGCGTTTTTGAGTTGAATCGCAGCCCGGCTTTTTCAGGCGTCTCAATCACAGCTCTGGCCTGAGGTTCAGAAGCGGCTTTTTCCTTCTCCTGCCGTTTATTTTTGATGATCGGATAAATAAGACCGAACAGGGTTACGGCAAAAATAACCAGCACGCCGGGACGCCCAAGCCAAGCAGCTCCGTAATTGTCGGTGGACAGGAAGAGCCTGTTCTCGGCCAGTGGACCGAGGACGAGACCGAGCAGGACCGGCGGACGCGGCCACTCTAATTTTTCCATGATCCACCCGAGACCGCCGAAAAACAGGACAACCAGCATATCTTCGAACGCATTCTTTTCCGCAAAGGCGCCCAAGTAGACCAACACTAAAATAATCGGAATAATAATACCGCCACGCACTTGGGTTATTCTTGCCAGGGGTTCCAAGAAGAGAAAGCAGATCCCCACGGTGATGATGTTCGAAATAATGATCACCCATACGAAGGAAAACGTGAGCCCAAGGTGGCCTCTGGGTTCCGGGATCAGCATGTCGGGACCGGGCACGATGCCTTGAATGATGAACGCGCCGAGAAGGATCGCCATGATGACGCTGGCGGGAACGCCAAAAGCAATGGTCGTGATCAGACTTCCGCCCAAGGTGGAATTGTTCGCCGCGCCGGGACCCAATACTCCCTCAACGGCGCCTTTGCCGAAGCGCTCTTTGTTGGGCGAGCTCTGTACCGCGTGGGCGTAGGCGAGCCACTGCGTGGTGGCTGCCCCCATTCCAGGAATGATGGCCGTGAATGTGCCGAGGGCGCTGCAGCGGATCACCAACCACCAGTGACGGAAAGTATCCTTGACCCCCTCCATGACCCCGCCGAGCTCTTTGACTTCCTGGGTTGCGATGCTCGTGCCCAATACGGCAAGCTCGATCGTTTCTGGAATCGCATAGAATCCAATCGTAATGGGAACCAATCCGATGCCGTCCCAGAGAAACAGCTGATTGAAGGTGTAGCGCTGAATGCCTGAGATGGGATCTAACCCGATGGTTGCGAGCATCAGGCCAATACCGCCGGAAACCATGCCTTTGAGAATGTCCTCGCCGCTGAGGGCAGCGACAAAGGTGATCCCCAGAAGTGAGAGCATGAAGAATTCAGGAGAGCCGAAGGAGAGAACGAGCGGCCGGACGATAGGGATGGCGACCGCAATCGCAACGGCGCCGAATACGGCTCCGACGAGGGAACTCATGAGGACAGCGCCGAGAGCCCTGCCAGCCTCGCCGTTTCTCGCCATGGAGTGGCCGTCGACGATCGTTGACGCCGTCGTCGGTTCGCCAGGTACTCCGAACAAGACAGAGGTGATGTCGCCGGTTGTCGCTGTCACAGCGGTCATTCCCAAAAGAAAGGCAAATGCCTCGACCGCTGACATCTTGAAGATAAAGGGCAGCATCAGGGCCATGGCCGTCGGTCCGCCGAGTCCGGGCAAAATGCCGACGACAAAGCCGATGGCGATGCCGATACACATCAAGCTGAAGGTGGACCACGTAAAGCACTGGACCAGGCCTGAGCCCAAGGCGCCAATCATTTCCAGCATAGCGATCCGGCTCCTCCCTGAGCAGCCGCAAAACTTCAACCAGATTTCTTTTTTTACCTCATTCGTCGTCTTGTCTTGCAGTTCGAATACTCAGTTAAATGTGAACCGTCGAGTTGCCAGAAGCTATCGAATTGATCATTAAAAAGCAACGAAAAAATCTATCTGTGGGTCATCTCTCCTTCCGTAGCACGCAACGACATTGCGTTAGTCGCATGAGGCTAATAAAATGGCGAGCAGGCGGTGGAGTGCTGCGGCAAAGCGTTATGACAGACGCCGGTTTCGCGGTCAAATTCCAGGAGGTTTGCTTATGGCAGATCGCTTTAAAAATTTCATCGACGGAAAATGGGTAGAAGCAAAATCAGGCAAGACTTTCGACAACCGTAATCCGGCCAATCGCAACGATTTGATCGGACTCTTTCCAGCCTCCGGCCAGCAGGATGTGGACGATGCCGTGCGCAGCGCAAAGCATGCCTTTGCAAAATGGCGCCTCGTTCCGGCCCCCAAACGGGGCGAGATGCTCTATCGTGTCGGCGAGCTTTTGCGCCAGCATAAGGAAGAGATCGCTCGCATCATGACGCGTGAGATGGGAAAAATTCTGAAAGAAACTCGCGGTGACGTGCAGGAGGGAATCGATACCGCCTTCTATACCGCGGGGGAAGGACGCCGACTTTTCGGCGAAACGACTGCGTCGGAGCTTCCCGATAAGTTTGCCATGTCCGTGCGCGCGCCCGTGGGCGTCTGCGCTTTGATCACGCCGTGGAATTTCCCGATGGCGATTCCGACCTGGAAACTGTTTCCCGCTCTACTTTGCGGCAACACGGCGGTGCTGAAGCCAGCCGAGGATACACCGCATACGGCAGTCAAGTTATTTGAGATACTCGAGGAGGCCGGCATTCCTCCGGGCGTGGTTAATCTAGTTCACGGCCGCGGCGAGGAAGCCGGCGCGGCTCTGGCGCGCCATTCGGACGTGAAACTCGTCTCTTTCACAGGCTCCGCTGCCGTGGGCCGGGAAATCGCGTCTGCCTGCGGGGAAAATCTCAAACGTGTCTCTTTGGAGCTCGGCGGAAAAAACGCCCAGATCGTGATGGAAGACGCGGACCTGAATCTAGCCTTGGAAGGCGCGCTGTGGGGTGCCTTCGGCACCACTGGCCAGCGCTACACGGCGACGAGTCGGCTGATTCTTCATAGAGACATCAAGCCGAAACTGACGGATATGCTCATCGCGAGGGCCGAGAAGATCAAGATCGGCGACGGCCTCGATGAGAGCGTCGAGACAGGGCCGTTGATCAATCATTCGGCGCGCGAAAAAGTGCATCGCTATGTGCAGATCGGTAAACAAGAAGGCGCGCGGCTTCTCACCGGCGGCGAGATC
>WNGH01000531.1_pt1 | contig 33186 bp, 29 predicted proteins | sample 5400631 | NCBI WGS metagenome assembly WNGH01 (sample SAMN13153373, study PRJNA577476) | soil metagenome | isolation source: 115 cm soil or saprolite under Garry oak tree replicate 1 | place: USA:California | collected 2016-06-15
CTGCTGCACGACACTGAAGGCAACCTGTGTAAAATCCTTGCGTGGATTGGTTCTCTTGCTCATGGAACGAGGCTAGCACAGCCGTTCAGATCGAGCTAGGGATATGTAACAATCCCGCTTTCAAACTGAACCACTACCCTTCGTCCCGTTATCTTGCTGGGAGCGACGGGCGCCGGGTTGCGCCGATGCTAAAAATCACGCGGCCCCCGTGTGCCCGTATGGCGTCAACGTCGGCTGCGGGGCGGACATGCCAAGGGCAAGGGCCTAAAGCGGCGCGCGGCGTTCGTTGCCGGCGGCCCTGCGCCGGCCGATCCCTCAGGCCCGCTTGCGGCCGCCTTGCGGCGTCGCCTTGGCCTGGCGCGCGGCCTCGATCTCGTCGTAGAGTGCGACGAATTCCACGGCCAGCTTGTGGCGCGGGTCGAGGTGGATCATCGGCTTGGCCTGCTGGTGCGATTCCCTGATCCGCACCGATGACGACAGCATCGCAGTGAGGACCGGCAGGCCCTCGTCGCGCAGCTCCCGCACCACCTGCTGCGGCAGCGTGGCGCGGGGCTGGAACTGGTTGACGACGATGCCCTCGATGGCGAGGTCGGCGTTGTGGTCGGCGCGGATCTCGGCGACGTTCTCGAGCAGCGAGTAGAGGGCGCGGCGGGCGAATTCGTCGCAGTCGAAGGGGATCAGGCAGGCGTCGGCGGCGATCAGCGCCGAGCGCGTATAGAAGTGCATCGCCGGCGGCGTATCGATCCAGATCTCGTCGTAGCCGTCGAGGGCTTCGAGGGCCTCGCGCAGCTTGTAGATCTTGTAGCGCGATTCGAGCTTGGCCTGCAGTTCCTCGAGCGAGGCATGGGCGGGCAGCAGGGACAGGTCGGCGAAGGGCGTGGCGACGATGAAGTCCTCGGTGGTGCGCGGCCGCAGCTTGAAATTCAGCATCTGGTCGAAGAATTCGGTGGCCGTGATCTCCATGTCGTCGGCCGCGGTGCCGAGCAGGTAGCGCGTCGAGTTGGCCTGCGGGTCGAGGTCGATGACCAGGGTGCGGCGGCCGCGGGCGGCGGCGACGGCGGCGAGGTTGCAGGCGATGGTGCTCTTGCCGACACCGCCCTTCTGGTTGAAGACGACTCGCCGCATGGTGGGACTCCCGGTTCGCGCTTGGCAGGACGCAATTCTGCCATAAGCGCGGGACCGCATCGGCTCGCCGCAGCCGGCCTGGCGGAGAGCCGCAACGGGGCCGCGGCAAACGGCAGGAGTAAGATATATTGCTCCCCACCAGCAGGATCAAGACCATGGAAAAAGACCTCACCGCGGCGGCGCTCGAGTACCACAGCTCGCCGACGCCGGGAAAGATTTCCGTCGTCCCCACCAAGGGCATGATCAACCAGCGCGACCTGGCGCTGGCCTACTCGCCCGGCGTCGCCGCGGCCTGCAATGCCATCGTCGCCGACCCGGCCGCGGTCAGCCGCATGACCTCGCGCGCCAACCTGGTCGGCGTCGTCACCAACGGCACCGCCGTGCTGGGCCTCGGCAACATCGGCCCGCTGGCGGCCAAGCCGGTGATGGAGGGCAAGGCCGTGCTGTTCAAGAAGTTCGCCGGCATCGACGTCTTCGACCTCGAACTGGCCGAGCCCGACCCGGACAAGCTGATCGACATGATCGCCGCCCTGGAACCGACCTTCGGCGGCATCAACCTCGAGGACATCAAGGCCCCCGAGTGCTTCTACATCGAAAGCAAGCTGCGCGAGCGGATGAAGATTCCGGTCTTCCACGACGACCAGCACGGCACGGCGATCGTCGTCGGCGCCGCGCTGCTGAACGGCTTAAGCCTGGTCGGCAAGCGGATCGAGGAAGTGAAGCTGGTCACCTCGGGCGCCGGCGCCGCGGCCCTGGCCTGCCTCGACCTCTTGGTGATGCTCGGCGTCAAGGTCGACAACATCTGGGTCACCGACATCGAGGGCGTCGTCTTCGAGGGGCGCACGGTGCTGATGGACCCGCTCAAGGCCCGCTACGCCAAGAAGACCGCGGCGCGCAAGCTGGCCGAGGTCATCGCCGGTGCCGACGTCTTCCTCGGCCTCTCGGCCGGCGGCGTGCTGAAGGCGGAGATGGTGGCGACGATGGCGGCGCAGCCGCTGATCCTGGCGCTGGCCAACCCGACTCCGGAGATACTGCCCGAGGAGGTGCAGCGGGTTCGTAATGACGCCATCATGGCCACCGGGCGCACCGACTACCCCAACCAGGTCAACAACGTCCTCTGCTTTCCCTTCATCTTCCGCGGCGCCCTCGATGCCGGGGCGAGCACCATCACCGAGCAGATGAAGCTCGCCGCGGTCAAGGCCATCGCCGAGCTGGCCCGCGCCGAGACCTCCGACGTGGTGGCCCAGGCCTACGGCGAGGACAACCTGCGCTTCGGCCCGACCTACCTGATCCCCAAGCCCTTCGATCCGCGCCTGATCGTCAAGATCGCCCCGGCGGTGGCCCAGGCGGCGATGGATTCCGGCGTCGCCACGCGGCCCATCGCCGACATGGAGGCCTACCGGGAGCAGCTCAACAGCTTCGTCTATCACTCCGGCATGATCATGAAGCCGGTCTTCACGGCGGCCAAGAAGGCGCCGCGGCGGGTCCTCTTCGCCGAGGGCGAGGACGAGCGGGTGCTTAGGGCGATCCAGGTGGTGCTCGACGAGGGCATGGCCCGGCCGGTCGTCATCGGCCGCCCCGACGTCATCGACCTCCGCATCAAGCGCGCCAGCCTAAGGCTGGTGCCGCACCGCGACTTCGAGGTGATCAACCCCGACCTCGATCCGCGCTACCGCGAGCTCTGGCAGGACTACCACGCGCTGCTGGGGCGCCACGGCGTGACTCCCGAGGCGGCCAAGATGCTGATGCGCTCGGACACGACGCTGATCGGCTGCATGCTGCTGCGCCGCGGCGACGTCGATGCCATGCTCTGCGGCACCGTCGGCCGCCACCGCGACCATCTCAAGCACGTCGCCGACGTCATCGGCCTCGAGGCGCACGCCAGCACCTTCGCGGCCATGAACCTCTTGATGCTGCCCGACTACACGCTGTTCGTCACCGACACCTACATCAACGAGACTCCCGATGCCGAACGCATCGCCGACATCGCCCTGATGGCGGCCGAGGAAGTGCGCCGCTTCGGCCTGACGCCCAAGGTGGCGCTGCTCTCCCATTCCAACTTCGGCAGCACGCCGTCGGATTCCTCGCGCAAGATGGCGCAGGCCCGCGCCATTATCGAGCGGCGCGCCCCGGACCTCGAGGTCGACGGCGAGATGCACGCCGACGCCGCCCTGTCCGAGGCGATCCGCCAGCGCCTCTATACCGGCTGCCGCCTGCAGGGCAGCGCCAACCTGCTGGTGATGCCCAACGTCGATGCCGCCAACATCGCCTTCAATCTGCTCAAGACGGCCTCGGGCAGCGGCGTCACGGTCGGCCCGATCCTGCTCGGCGCCGCCCGGCCGGTGCATATCCTGACGGCGACGGCGACGGTGCGGCGGCTGGTCAACATGACGGCGCTGGCGGTGGTCGATGCCAACCACCTGCGCTGACCGTAGGGCGCGAGAGGAGACTGCCATGACCCATGCCATCCGCATTAACGAAACCGGCGGCCCGGAAGTGCTGCGCTGGGAAGAGCTGGCGCTGCCCGAGCCGGGCCCCGGCGAGGCGCGCGTCCGCCACCACGCCGTCGGCCTCAACTTCATCGACATCTACCACCGCAGCGGCCTCTATCCGCTGCCGCTGCCCTCGGGCATCGGCCTGGAAGGGGCCGGCGTCGTCGAGGCGGTCGGCAGCGGCGTCGCCGAGCTGCGCCCCGGCGACCGCGTCGCCTATGCCGGCGGGCCGGTCGGCGCCTACGCCGAGGCGCGCAACCTGCCGGCCGACCGGCTGGTGCCGCTGCCGGCGGCGATCGACTTCAAGAGCGGCGCCGCGATGATGCTCCAGGGCATGACGGCGCAATACCTGCTGCGGCGCACCTACCGCGTCCAGGCGGGCGACACCATCCTCATCCACGCCGCCGCCGGCGGCGTCGGCCTGATCGTCTGCCAGTGGGCCAAGGCCTTAGGCGCGACGGTCATCGGCACCGTCGGCAGCGACGACAAGGCGGAACTGGCGCGGGCCCACGGCTGCGACCACGCCATCGTCTACAGCCGCGAGAATTTCACCGCGCGGGTCCGCGAGATCACCGGCGGCGCCGGCGTGCCGGTGGTCTACGACTCGATCGGCAAGGACACCTTCTTCGCCTCGCTCGACTGCCTGCGCCCGCTGGGCATGATGGTCTGCTTCGGCAGTTCCTCGGGCCCGGTGCCGCCGCTCGACACCGGCGAGCTGGCCAGGCGCGGCTCGCTGTTCCTGACCCGGCCGACGCTGTTCACCTACGCCGCACGCCGCGACGACCTGCTGCAGATGGCCGGCGAACTGTTCGAGGTGGTGGCTTCGGGCAAAGTGAAGATCGAAGTGCGGCAGACCTATGCCCTCAAGGACGCGGCCCGCGCCCAGACCGATCTCGCCGCCCGCCGCACCACCGGCTCGACGGTGCTGCTGCCTTAGCCCGGACGCATTTTTCCGGCTAGACTCGCGCCGATGGAGTCCTTCCTCATCGCCAATCCCAAGGGCGGCAGCGGCAAGAGCACGCTGGCCACCAACCTCGCCGGCTGGCTGGCGCGCCAGGGCCACCGGGTCATGCTCGGCGACACCGACCGCCAGCAGTCCTCGCGCGAGTGGCTGCGGCTGCGGCCGCCGACGCTGCCGCGCATCGACAGCTGGGATATCCAGGCCGACTCGCCGGCCCGGCCGCCGGCCGGCACCACCCACGTCGTCCTCGACACGCCGGCCGGCCTGCACGGCAAGCGCTTGGCCCAACTGCTGAAGATCGCCCGGCGCGTCATCGTGCCGCTGCAGCCTTCGCTGTTCGACATCCTGGCGACGCGGCATTTTCTCGACGGCCTGCTCGAGGAGAAGGCGGTGCGGCGCCAGCAAACCTTCATCGCCGTCGTCGCCATGCGCGTCGACGCCAGGACGCGGGCGGCGCTCGAACTCGAGCGCTTCCTCGCCGCCCTGCAACTGCCGGTGCTGGCCCACCTGCGCGACACGCAGAACTACGTGCAGGCCGCCGCCCACGGCATGACGGTGTTCGACCTGCCGGCGCACCGCGCCGAGAAGGACTGGCAGCAGTGGCAGCCGCTGACGCAGTGGGCCGCGCAGTAACGCGCCGGCCGTATGAAAATATCATGGAGAAGGCGATGACACCGATGACACTCGACGCCGACGGCCTCGACCTGCTGTTCCGCACCGCCCGCAGCCACAACCGCTGGCAGCCGCGCCAGGTGCCCGACGCGCTGCTGGGCGAACTCTACGAGATCATGAAATGGGGGCCGACCAGCGCCAACTGCTCGCCGGCGCGCCTCGTCTTCGTCAAGTCGGCGGCGGCCAAGGCCAGGCTCGTCGACTGCATGATCGCCGGCAATGTCGAAAAGACGCGCAGCGCCCCGGTGGTCGCCGTCGTCGCCATGGACACCGAGTTCTACCAACTGCTGCCGCGCCTCTACCCGGCCACCGACGCCCGCTCCTGGTTCGCCGGCAACGCGCCGCTGATCGAGGCCACGGCCTTTCGCAACAGCAGCCTGCAGGGCGGCTACCTGATCCTCGCGGCGCGCGCCCTCGGCCTCGACTGCGGGCCGATGTCGGGCTTCGATGCCGACAAGCTCAACGCCGCCTTCTTCGCCGGCACGCCGGTCAAGGCCAACTTCGTCTGCGGCTTAGGCTGGGGCGATCCCGCCGCCCTCTACCCGCGCGGCCCGCGGCTGGACTTCGAGGAGGCCTGCCGCATCGACTAGGCGACGCTCGCCGCGCCGCCTGATGACGACGAGCGCCCCCCGAGCCGTCATTCCGGCGCACGCCGGAATCCAGGGCATGCGCGCCCCGCTGGATTCCGGGTCCCGCCTGCCGGGCGGTCCCGGAATGACGACGGGGTAATGGGGGTCATTCCGGCGCAGGCCTGGAATCCAGGACATGCGCGCCCCTGCTGGATTCCGGGTCCCGCCCGCGGGGCGGTCCCGGAATGACGACGGGGTAATGAGGGTCATTCCGGCGCAGGCCGGAATCCAGAGCTTGCGCCGCCGCTGGATTCCGGGTCCCGCCCGCCGGGTGGTCCCGGAATGACGACGGGGTAATTGTGGGTCATTCCGGCGCAGGCCGGAATCCAGCATGCCCGCTGACCTTTGTCACGAATCGGGTCAAACGATGGTCTCGTACAGATCTTGCCACTGCGGGTTTCCGGACTCGATCAGCGCCAGCTTCCAGTCGCGTTGCCATTCCTTGATCGCCTTCTCGCGCCCGATGGCCGACTCCATGGTCTCGTGCAGCTCGAACCAGACCAGCATGTGCACGCCGTATTTCTTCGTAAAGCCTTCCGCGAGATTGTTCTTGTGCTGCCAGACGCGCTGAACCAGATTCGAGGTCACGCCCACATAGAGCGTTCCGTTCCTTCGGCTGGCAAGGATATAGACGCAGGCTTGCTTCACCGGCGCAGCTTACTGGATTGCGGCGTGCGCCGGAATGACGATCCAATCAACCCCGTCAGTCCGGGGCTACCCGTCAGGGTGGAACCCGGAATCCAGGACCGCCGACCTGTCGACAGCTCGGCTACAATCGCCGCCACCATGCCGACCGAATGCGCCGTGAGGCGATGACGACACCCGCCGCCGACCCGTCCGCCATCGACGCCTTCATCGCCCGCTGGGCTGCCGCCGGCGGCACGGAGCGCGCCAACTACCAGATCTTCGTCGGCGAGCTGTGCGCCCTGCTGGACCTGCCTGCGCCCGAGCCGGCCCGCGATGACAGCCGCGACAACGGCTACGTCTACGAGCGCCGCGTCGACTTCCACCATGGCGACGGCAGCGAATCCCTGGGCTTCATCGACTGCTATCGCCGCCAGTGCTTCGTCCTCGAAGCGAAGAAGCTCAAGACCACCGGCAAGGGTTTCGACGACGCCCTGCAGCGGGCCCGCGGCAGGGCCGAGCAATATGCCCGCGCCCTGCCGGCGGACGAGGGACGGCCGCCTTTCGTGGTGATCGTCGATGTCGGCAACGTCATCGAGCTGTACGCCGAATTCAGCCGCAGCGGCGCCACCTACACGCCGTTTCCCGATCCGCGTTCGCACCGCATCCGCCTCGCCGACCTGCGCGACGACAAGCTCCGCGAGCGCCTCGTGCGGGTCTGGAACGATCCGCTGTCGCTCGATCCGGCGCGCGCCACCGCCAGGGTCACGCGCGCAGTCGCCGCCAGCCTCGCCGAGGTCGCGCAGGTGCTCGAAGCGGCCGGCCACGCGCCCGAAGCCGTCGCCGGCTTCCTTACCCGCTGCCTGTTCTCGATGTTCGCCGAGGACGTCGGCCTGCTGCCCCGGCAATCCTTCTCCGAGCTGCTCGCCAGCCTCGCCGAGACGCCGGCGCAGTTCGTCCCGCTGGTCGGCGAACTGTGGCGGGCCATGGACCGCGGCGAGTTCTCCGTCGCCATCCGCGCCGCCCTGCCGCGCTTCAACGGCAAGCTGTTCAAGGAAGCGACGGTGCTGCCGCTCGACCGCGAGCAGATCGGCCTGCTGCGCGCCGCCGCCGGCGCCGACTGGACCCAGGTCGAGCCGGCCATCTTCGGCACCCTGCTGGAGCGCGCCCTGCACCCCGACGAACGCCACGCCCTGGGCGCCCATTACACGCCGCGCAGTTATGTCGAACGCTTGGTCCTGCCGACCGTCATCGAACCGCTGCGCGAAGAATGGGGCAACGTCCAGGCCGCCGCCCTGCTGCTCGCCGCCGAAGGCAAGTCCGCCGAGGCGGCGCGGCAGATCGCCGCCTTCCAGCATCGCCTCTGCACCGTGCGGGTGCTCGATCCGGCCTGCGGCTCCGGCAACTTTCTCTACGTCACGCTGGAGCACATGAAGCGGCTCGAAGGCGAGGTGCTCAACCAGCTCCACGATTTCAGCCAGGGCCAGCACCTGCTCGAAACCGAAGGCCTCACCGTCGATCCGCACCAGTTCCTCGGCCTCGAAATCAATCCGCGCGCCGCCGCCATCGCCGAGTTGGTGCTGTGGATCGGCTACCTGCAATGGCATTTCCGCACCCGCGGCAGCGGCCTGCCGCCGCAGCCGGTGCTGCGCGACTTCCGCAACATCGAATGCCGCGACGCCGTGCTCGCCAGCGACCGCGTCGACTATGTGCTCGATGACCATGGCATTCCCGTGTCACGCTGGGACGGCCGGACGATGAAGACCCATCCCGTTACCGGCGAGGACGTGCCCGACGAGGCGGCGCGGACGCCGCTGGAGCGCTACGTCAATCCGCGGCCGGCAGCGTGGCCGCAGGCCGATTATGTCGTTGGCAATCCACCGTTCATCGGCAACAAGCGGATGCGGCTCGTCCTCGGCGATGGCTATGTCGATGCCTTGCGCGGCGCATGGAAGGGCGTCCCCGAGTCGGCGGATTTCGTCATGTTCTGGTGGAACAAGGCGGCGCAACTGGTGCGCGAGAATCGTCTGGCGCGTTTCGGTTTCATCACCACGAATAGCATTACCCAGGCGTTCAATCGGCGCGTGCTGGAGCGGCACTTGGGCGAGATTCAGCTGGCCTTCGCGGTACCCGATCATCCATGGGTGGATAGCGCCGACGGCGCGGCGGTACGGATTGCTATGACCGTTGCCACGCCGGGTAAGGGTGATGGTCGACTGCTGACTGTGACCGCTGAGAACGTACCGGAGGGCGACGCGGTCCACGTTGAATTCAGCGAGCGTATCGGAGGCATTCACGCCGACCTAACAGTTGGTGCGGATGTGACGAGCGCGCTGACGCTGAGGGCAAACGAAGGCATGGCGTGTCCCGGCGTCCAGCTCTCTGGCCAGGGATTCGTGGTGCCGGCTGAGATGGTGTATGGGCTGAGTACGAATGCACGTTCCGCTTTGGTGAGGCGTTACGTCACTGGGCGGGACTTGACGCAGACCTTCCGCGTGCAATTTGTTCTCGATACTGTCGGCTATACCGATCAGGAGATCCGACGTGAATTCCCAGCCGTCTACCAGTGGCTGTTGGACCATGTACGTCCGGAACGCGAGCACAATTCCCGTGAGAAGTATCGTCGTGAATGGTGGTTGCATGCCGAACCTAGACGACGTTTTCGTCAGTCCTTGTCTGGCCTTTCGCGGTTCATCGCTACGTCACGAACTGCGAAGCATCGGGTGTTTCAATTTCTGAGCGCGGACTACTTACCTGAAACTAAGGTGCTTATCGTTGCCAGCGACGATGCATTTGTCTTGGGTGTGCTGTCGTCGAGTTTGCACTCGCTGTTTGCTACAACGACAGGGGGATGGCTTGGTGCAGGCAATGATGCCACTTACAACCACTCAGAGTGCTTCGATAAGTTTGCGTTCCCCGTCGCCACCCCCGACCAACAGGCCCGCATCCGCGATCTCGCCGAGCAACTCGACGGCCATCGCAAGCGGCAGCAGGCGCAGCATTCGGCGCTGACGCTGACCGGCCTATACAACGTGCTGGAAAAACTGCGTTCCGGCGAGCCGCTGAGCGCCAAGGACAAGACGATCCACGAACAAGGCCTGGTTTCGGTGCTGAAAACCCTGCACGACGAACTCGATCGCGCCGTGCTCGATGCCTACGGCTGGAGCGACTTGGTGCCCCTGCTCGACGGCGACGCGGAGCGCTTCAGCGAAACCGTGCTCGAACGCCTCGTCGCGCTCAATGCCGAGCGCGCCGCCGAGGAGGCGCGCGGCCTGGTGCGCTGGCTGCGCCCCGAGTTCCAGCATCCGGCGGCGACTGCGCTGCGGCCGGTGCAGGGCGAACTGGACACGACCAGCGCCACCACCGATGCCGCCGGCATCGCCGCGCCAACCCGCCAGCCCTGGCCCGCCGCCCTGCCCGAGCAGGTCGCCGCCGTCGCCCGCGTCCTCGCCGGCACGGCCATGCCGCTGACCGGCGCACAGATCGCCGCCCGCTTCAATGGCCGCGGCCCGTGGAAGAGGCGCCTGCCGCAACTCCTCGAAACCCTCGTTGCCCTCGGCCGTGCCCGCCCGATGGCCGACGGCCGTTACGTGGCGTTCTGATCAGCTTGTCGTCCCGGCGAATGCCGGGACCCAGTACGAACGCACAAGCACTGGATTCCGGCTTTCGCCGGAATGACGGGACGTTGCGCGAGGCGATTCCGGCCCCTAATCATTCCACTTGGAAACTACCGCCTCGCAACCAGTATGGCCCGCCTGAGCGTCGACACCGTGCAGCCAGCCGGGAGGCCGTCATTCCGGGGCTGCCCGCGAGGGCATAACCGGGAATCCAGGGGGCGGACGTGTTTTCGGATTCCGGGTTCCGCTTCGCGGCCCCGGAATGACGTGTTGCGGCTCACTGATAGTCAGAATGGGAAATGAATCGGCTGGCGTCCCGTCTCGAAATGGGTTACAGGCCCCACCAAGACCCTTCATCCGGTTGATGCGCCTGCACGCACCGGAATCTCGACCCGCCGAGAGCCAAGCATAGGAAGAAACGCCGACCGTGTCCATCGCCATCGAGTGCCGGTCCGCAGGCCGTCATTCCGGGGCCGCGCAGCGGAACCCGGAATCCAGAACGCATTTCGGAAGCCCTGCTGGATTCCGGCGTGCGCCGGAAAGACGGTCTTGAGCGGTGACAGCTGGCCGGCTGACGATCATTGCCAATCGGGAAGTCCAGTGGCTTGCGATCGATCGCTTACCAGGTAAGCGGCCTGCTATACTGGCATCCTTGCTTTGCCTTTGGAGATGCGCCATGCCCGCCGCCACGCTGACCGAGAAGGGCCAGGTCGTCATCCCCGCCGAAATCCGCGCCCGTTACGAGCTGACGCCGGGGACGCAAGTCGAGTTTGTCGATGACGGCGTCAGCATTCGCCTGCTCGTTCGGCGGCGCATTGCCCCGTCCGATCCGGCGGCCGGCTACGGACTCGTCAAGGTCAAGCCGAGCCGGCCGGGGGCAGGGCCGCGCCGGCTGGCGGAGTTCGATGCCGCGGCCACCCTCAGGAAGCGGACGGGCAAGGCGTGATCGCCGTCGACACCAATGTCCTCGCCCGCTTCTACTGCGACGATCCGGAGGACCGCGCAGCCAAGCGCCAGAGGCCGCTGGCCCGCCGCGTCATGACCGAATCGGCGGCGGTGTTCGTGCCGCTGACGGTGGTCCTCGAGTTCGAGTGGGTGATGCGCGGTTTCTACGAGGCGGAGCCGGAATCCTTCTGCCAGGCCGTCGAGCATCTGCTCGGCATGGCGCATGTCACTGTCGAGCGCTGGCAGGCCGTGAAGGATGCGCTCGACCTGCACCGTCGCGGGCTCGATTTCGCCGATGCGCTGCACTGGTCGTGCAGCGCCGCCTGCGAACGCCTGGTCAGCTTCGACGAGCGTCGCTTCGTGCGCCGCGCTCGCCGGCTGGGGCTCGTGCCGGAAGTGGCGCTGCCGCAGTCGCGATGAGCGCGGTTTGGCGCGTTGTTTGTCTGATCCGCAATGAGCGCAATCATTACTCCTGCGCCGACGCCGACGCTTGGAACGTATTAACAATTAGCTTGATATAAATTTTATTGTTAATATAATCTGATTGTGGAAATCAGCTTCGACCCGGCCAAAAATGCGCGCAATATCCGGGAACGCGGGTTGAGCTTCGAGCGGGCGGCGGAGTTCGAATGGAACTCGGCAATGGTCTATGAGGATGTCCGCGAGACCTACCCGGAGCGCCGCTTCGTGGCGGTGGGATATCTGGACGCGCGGCTGCATGTGCTGTGTTTCTGCGAAACGGCTAGTGGAATTTGAGTCATCAGCTTCAGAAAAGCCAACCCGAGAGAGCTTAGGGATCATGCCAAAACGACGGCCATTGATAGACGATGACGGCGAGGTAAGAGAACTCGCCGCGGCCGATCTCAGTCTGTTCAAACCTGCCGCCGAGGTGCTGCCGTCTTCACTGCGGAGAAAGCTCGGGGTGCGCGGCCCGCAGAAGAAGCCGACCAAGGTGCCGACGACCATACGCGTCGATGCCGATGTGCTGGCAGCCCTGAAGGCATCGGGCAAGGGCTGGCAGACGCGCGTGAACGAGGCACTGCGCGCCTGGCTCAAGTCGCATTCATCGGTGTAACGAACGAACGCGTCTCTTCCGTCGCTGCCGTCATGGCGGCTCCGGCGCGCGCCGTTCTCGGCTAGCTGTTCGGCATGATCAAGTTCTACTCGGTGGCGCGCGGCAAGCGCCCGGATCAGGGAGCGCCTCCGCCGAGAAAGCGGCGTCGCGACGCCTGGCTCGGAGCGCCGTCGGGCTCGTCCTCGACCGTTGGCTCGGCGTGCCACTGCAAGCCGGTCGGGTTGCGGCGGCGGATCAGCGGCGCCGTGGCCGCGCTGAACAAATGCCGGCGTAATTCTTCGGCGGTGGCGCGGGCCGTCGCCTGGTCGGCGAACACCGACATCGTCGAAAACATCGGGCAGTACAGATAGGGGCCGATTTCAGCCTCGTCGCCGCCGAGCACCTCGAAGGTGCCGGCCGGCAACTCGATGCGGCGCCGGCAGCCCAGCCCCAGCGGCTGCCAGGCGGTGCCGCTGGCCGGCAGGATCATCAGGTTCATGAACCAGGGCGTCAGCATGATGCCGGTCCAGCCGGCCTCGGTGCGCGCGAATCCGATCGCCTCGACGTGCAGCGCGGGATTGAGCAGCGGCACGCCGGCAAAGCGTTCGCGGCCGATGCGCGCGAACACGGTTTCGAGAATCGCACTCGGCGCCTGCGCGTAGGCCGGCATCGGGCCGCCCTCAGGCGAGCACTTGCTCGAGCAAGGCCAGCACCTCCAGCGCGTGCTCGGGCGCGAGGCGTTCGACCGCATAGCGTCCGGCCCTAAGCAACAGGTAGTCGCCGAGCTCGACCGGCTCCGCGAGCAGCTCCAGGCTGACTTCGCGCTGCAGGCCGAAGCACTCGACCCGGGCGCTGCCGGCCGCGGCATCGAGGGCGACGACCTGAGACGGGATGGCCATGCACATCGGGGTCTGCGTCCTAAGTTGCGCGGCGGCGAGGCTTAGGCGGCGACGGCCGCGGCCGGCCGCCGGGCCGACAGCGGCAGGCCGAAGCGCCGCAGGCGTTCGCGCACCGCGTCGAGCAGCGCCGGCAGCGTCGCGGCCACGGTCGGCGACAGCTCCATGCCCATCGCCAGGGAGGCCGGTTCGACGCCGATGATCACGGTTTCGCGCGGACTCTCGTCGGCCAGCGCCAGTGTCGCCAGTACGTCGGACAGGCCGACCTGGTGCGGCGACAAGCGGTGCGTGAAGAAGCGCGGCACCTGTTCGCCCTCGAGCACGATCAGCGAGCCGGGCGCTGCGCCGTGCGCGATGGCATCGACGATCAGCAGCAGGTCGGCGTTGGCCATGTCGTCGAGCAGTTCCATCGCCGAGGTGCCGCCGTCGATCAGGGCGAGCCGCGGCGGCGCCTCGAAGCCGCGTTCGAGCTGGGCGATCGCCTGCGGACCCAGCCCCTCGTCGCTGAACAGCACGTTGCCGACGCCGAGCACGACGGCGCGCGGCGTCGCCGCGGTGGTCGCGATCACCGCACCTTGACCGCGAATTGCCGGCTGTCGCGGCTATCGACCAGGTGCACCGCGCAGGCCAGGCAGGGGTCGAAGGAATGCAGCGTGCGCAGCACTTCGAGCGGCTTTTCCGCGTCGGCGATCGGCGTGCCGACCAGCGAGGCCTCGTACGGGCCGGGGGCGTCCTGTTCGTTGCGCGGCGCGGCGTTCCAGGTCGTCGGCACGACCGCCTGGTAGTTCTTGATCTTGCCGCCGTCGATCACCACCCAGTGCGACAGCATGCCGCGCGGCGCCTCGTGGAAGCCGAAGCCCATCAGCTCGGTCTTGGGGAAAGTCGGCGCGTTGAAGGTCTGCACGTCGCCCTTGGCGAGATTTTCCATGAGCAGCTTCCACTGGTTTTCGAGCATGTCGACATTGACCGCGCACATCACGGCGCGCGCCGCATGGCGGCCGATGGTCGAATGCAGCCCGGCCAGCGGAACGTCGATCTTGCCGACGGTCTTGACGACGCCGAGCAGTTCGCCGAGGTACTGGGTGGTCGGGGCGTGATTGCTCGCCACTCCCATCAGCACGCGCGCCAGCGGCCCGACCTGGGCCGGTTCGTCGTAGAAGGTCGGCGACTTGACCCACGAATACTTGCCGTTCTCCTGGAAGTCGGTGTATTCGGCCTCGGTCTCGCCCTGGTACGGGTGCAGCGGTCCCTTGCCGCCCTTGTACCAGGCGTGCCTGACCGACTCCTTGACGCCGTCGCGCAGCAAGGCGTCGCCGAAGCTCTTGATCGGCTGGTAGCCGGCCACGTTGCCGGCCTTGATGTAGCCGCCCGGCGTCGCGAACCGGGTGCCCTTGGTGTCGAGCGGGAACTCCGGCGCGGCCAGATAGTTCAGCACGCCGCTGCCGATCTTGGTCCACTCCGGATAGAACGAGGCGATCACCCCGACATCGACCAGGAGGACCTGGTGAACGAAGTCGCGCAGCTCGTCGATCAAGGACTTGACCGCCAGCAGCCGCTCCACCGACAGCACCGACTGGCTGTCGACGGCGATGGCGTTGGTGACTCCGCCCACGGCCACGTTCTGGATGTGCGGCGTCTTCGAGCCCAGGATCGACACCACCTTGTTGGCCTTGCGCTGCACGTCGAGCGCCTGCAGGTAGTGCGCGACCGCGATCAGGTTCACCTCCGGCGGCAGCTTCATCGCCGGGTGTCCCCAGTAGCCGTTGGTGAAGATGCCGAGCTGGCCGGTCTTGACGAAGCCGGCCACGCGCTCCTTGACCTTGCGCATCTCGTGCTTGCTGTTGCCGGTCCACGGCGAGAGGCTTTCGGCGAGCGCCCCGGCCTTGTCGGGATCGGCCTTGAGCGCCGCCACCACGTCGACCCAGTCGAGCGCCGACAGGTGGTAGAAATGCACGATCTCGTCGTGCACCGCGTGCGCCGCGACGATCATGTTGCGGATGTACTGGGCGTTGAGCGGCACGTCCAGGCCGAGGGCATTCTCGACCGCGCGCACCGAGCAGATCGCGTGCACGGTCGTGCACACGCCGCAGAAGCGCTGCGTGATGGCCCAGGCATCGCGGGGATCGCGGCCGATGAGGATCTGCTCGACGCCACGCCACATCGTGCCCGAGGCCCAGGCCTTGTTGACCTTGCCGCCGTCGACCTCGCAATCGATGCGAAGATGGCCTTCGATGCGCGAAATCGGGTCGATCGTGATTCTAGTCATGCGGGTCTCCTGGTTCGGGTCAGTTCGTCGCAGCGGGAGGCGCTGCCATCTGTTCGGCCGGCAGGACCGGCAGGAAGCGGACAAACGCGATGTAGCCGATGATTTCGGCGGCGATCAGGCCGACCGTCACCATCAATTCGGACAGCGACGGGAAGTAGTGCCAGCCCGGGCCGGTCTCGTAGCCGATCAGGTAAACATTGAGCCGGTACACGGAGCCGGCCAGCACCATCGCCACCGCGGCGAGAAACAGCGTGCGCGGCCGCCGCCGCGCGGCGGGCCGCCACAGCAGCGCGAGCGGGATGGCGAACAGCAGGTTCTCGACCCAGAACATCACGCTTTCGAAGCCCTGCGTGAAGGCCAGCCCGAAGGCACCGCGCACGATCACGTCGGCGAAGCGCACCACCAGGTAGGCGCCCAGCAGGGACGCGATGACGCCCGAGACCTTGGCCAGGATGTCAACCTCGGCGCGGCGCTTGAATCCGACCGACGACAGGCAGGCCTCGAAGATCACCATCGAGTAGCCCATCGTCACCGCCGAGCTCAAGAACAGCAGCGGCAGCAGCGGCGTCTGCCAGAGCGGGTTGATCTGCGGGCCGAAGATGACCATCGCCGAACCGAGCGATGACTGGTGCATGGTCGGCAGGAGGACCCCGAGACCGATGAAGAAATACATGGTCTTGTTGAGCTTGCGGCGCAGCTCGTGCATGCCGAAGCGCTCCAGGAAGGTCGGGGTGAATTCGATCCACATGACGATTACATAGGCCGTGACGCACACCGCGAGTTCGAACATCACCGAGTTGACCTGGACGAAGCGCGGCCAGAAGATGTGCCAGAAGTTCCAGTAGCGGCCGAGGTCGAAGATCACCGACAGGCCGGCCAGCGTGTAGCCGAACAGCGACGCCAGCAGCGCCGGGCGCACCAGCGGGTGGTATTCGCCCTTGTTGAAGATGTACACCAGCAGCGCCATCGAGAAGCCGCCGCAGGCCAGCGCCGAGCCGATGACCACGTCATAGGCGATCCAGATTCCCCAGGGGTAGCCGTCGTTGATGTTGGTGACCGAGCCCAGGCCGAAGAGAAAGCGCACGACGAGGATCGCCGCGGCGATCAGCGCCAGCACGCCGAGCGCTACCGTGACCGGCGTCTTGAGTTTGCCGCCCAGCGGGGCCGGGCTTGCGTGTATGACGTCGCCGGCCATGGCCTAGTCCTCCCCGTCCTTGACGTTGCGCCTGGCCAGCGCAACGAGGCCGCCGAGGAACACCAGCGGCGCGATCATGCCGTGATAAAGGGTGTGCTGCAGCGACTCGGAGACGCTCGCCGGCGCTACGTCGGGCAGCACCGGCTTGCCGAGCTTCTCGAAGCGCACCGCCGACAGGTGCAGGACCTGGGTGCCGCCGATCTCGTGCTCGCCGTAGACATGGTCGACGTACTTCGCCACCGAGCCTATGACGACGTCCTTGCCGCCGATGCGGCCGCGCGGGAATTCGGTTTCGGTTCCAGGCGCCAGCGACTTGCGCCGCGCGATCTCCTTCTTCAGCTCGGCGACCGGGCCGTACAGCGTGGCGCCGGTCGGACAGACCTCGGCGCAGGCGGCGTACTTGCCTTCCACGACGCGGTGCCGGCACAACTGGCATTTCGAGATGTGCGGGATGGCCTGGTCGTAGGTGAAGCGCGGCACGCCGAACGGGCAGGCGGCCACGCAGTAGCGGCAGCCGATGCACGCTTCCGGGCTGTGGGCGACGATGCCGTTGAGCGGATCCTTGGTCATCGCCGACACCGGGCAGGCCGATACGCAGGACGGATCGACGCAGTGGTAGCAATTCATCTTGGTGAAGCAGAAGCCGTTTTCCTCGCGGTCCTTGACCTCGGCGTTGCCGTCGCGGTAAGCGCGGATGACGTTGAGCGTCTTGCCGGAAATATCGAGCGGCGCATCCCAAACGTTGTTGACCTCGCCGTCGGCGCCGATCAGCGGGTGCAGTTCCGGCGGCATGCCATTGGCTTCCTTGCAGGCCGGAATGCAGGCCCGGCAACCGATGCACAGCGTACCGTCGTAGAGCAGTCCGACGGCGTCCGGCGACATGGTCTTGTTGCCGCGCGCCTCGACCGTGCCCGCACACACGGTGGCGGCCGAACCGGCCACGGCGGCCTTCAGGAACCAGCGGCGATCCGGCTTCATTTACTTGCGCTCCGCTTCGGACTTAGGCAGAGGCGGCGGCGCGGCCTCGTCCTTGCCGATGTTCTTGGCGACGATGGTGGTCGCCGCGGCGGCCGCGCCGGCGATCGCCGCCAGCGCCGCGGCGGCCGCCCAGCTGACGGCGGTGCCCTGCTCCTCGACGGGGCGCGCAAACTGCGTCGGCGGGTACACGGTCTTGAGCTCGGCCAGGGCGTGGATCGGCTTGGCGAAACCGATGCCCTGCTCGGTGCAGCCGATGCACGGGTGCCCGGTCCCCACCGGCCAGCTGGCGTTGGACACGTCGCCGAACAGGATCGCCGGGCAGTTCGCGTAGGTCTCCGGACCCTTGCAGCCGAGCTTGTAAAGGCACCAGCCCTTGCGGTGGCCTTCGTCGCCGAACTGCGTGGCGAACCGGCCGGCATCGAAGTGCGCGCGGCGTTCGCAGTTCTCGTGTATCAGGCGCGAATAGGCGAACTTCGGCCGGCCGAGCTTATCGACCTCGGGCAGCTTGCCGAAGGTCAGGTAATGAACCACGGTCGACAGGAAGTTGTAGGGATTGGGCGGGCAGCCCGGGATTGTCACCACCGGCTTGCCCAGCACGGTGTGCACCGCCGAAGCGCCGGTCGGGTTCGGTTTCGTCGAGGGCATGCCGCCCCAGGAAGCACAGGAGCCGATGGCGATCACCGCGGCGGCGTCCTGCGCGCACTCGCGCGTCAGTTCGACGGCCGTCTTGCCGCCGATCTTGCAGTAGATCCCGTCGTCGCGCACCGGGATCGCGCCCTCGATCACCAGCACGTACTTGCCCTTGTTCTTCTGCATCGCCGCCGTTCGCGCGGCCTCGATCTGGTGGCCGGCGGCGGCGAACAGCGTCTCGTGGTAGTCGAGCGAAATGACGTCGAGGATCAGCTTGTCGATGGTCGGATGCTCGGTGCGCAGCAGCGACTCGGTGCATCCGGTGCACTCCTGGAATTGCAGCCAGATCACCGAAGGCCGTGCGCCGGCCTCGATCGCCTCCTGGATCGCCGCCTCGGCGCCCTTAGGGAGGCCCAGCATGGTGGCCATCGTGGCGCACATCTGGAGGAAACCGCGGCGCGACATGCCGAGGCGCTCTTCGATCGGCGCCCCGAGCCCGGAGTCGGAAAATGATCCGGCCTGCTGATTCAAGTTCATGGTGTCCCCCACGACGTTGAGTGCCGTCCGCCACGCGCACCGTCGCTGCAGGCGCGTCACGCGGAATCGATCCGGCCTTGGGCCGGCCATCTGCCGCGACAGACTCACGAAACGTGCCAGTTGCCGCCTTGTAAATATATATATACAAAACATCGAGTTGGCAGCGCCCGTCGGGCGTCGTCGGGCGGGCGGCTGTAAGCGGAGTCGCTGCTGGCGGCGCCTTATCGGTAAGCGGCATTCCATCGGGCGGTGTCGCCTCGGCGGACCTCGGCACTGCCTAAGGAGTGCGGTCATTGCTGCCGGCCGGTGACGCTCGAGGTACCGGCCAAGGGCCGTCCGGCGCCCGCCCGCGGCGCCGCGCGAGCGGCTCACGGCGCGTTCATCGGCGCGGCAAATCGGCGCGGCAAATCGGTTCCTCCCGGTCCGTTGCCGTTGTCATATCCGTGGCCGGCCCTGCGCATTGTCTTGGCCGTCCGGCGGGCGGGGTAAAATGGTGGCCATGCCCGCCCCGCAGTTCGTCCATCTCCGGCTCCACAGCGAATACTCGATCAGCGACGGCATCGTCCGCCTCGACGCCGCCATCGGCCGCGCCGTGGCCGACGGCATGCCGGCGCTGGCGCTGGGCGATCTCGGCAACTTGTTCGGCATGGTCAAGTTCTACTCGGCGGCCCGTGCCAAGGGCCTCAAGCCGCTCATCGGCTGCGACGTCTGGGTCGCCGGCGGCGAGGCGCCGGCGGGCGCTGCGGCGCAGCGCGACAGCGGCACGCGGCTGTTGCTGCTGGCGAAGAGCCGCGCCGGCTACCTGCGGCTCTGCGAGCTGCTGTCCGCCGCCTACCTGGGGCCGCGCCGGGCGGGGCTGGCCGAGATCGGCCGCGAGCTGCTCGCCGCGGGCGACAACGGCGAGCTGATCGCCCTCTCCGGGGCGCGGCAGGGCGACGTCGGCCAGTTGCTGCTGGCCGGCAAGGAGGAGCGGGCCCGGGCCCGCGCCGCGGACTGGGCGGGCCTCTTTCCTGGCAACTTCTACATCGAGCTGCAGCGTTGCGGCCAGCCGCAGCAGGAGCACCTGGTCGCGGCCAGCCTGGCGCTGGCGGCGAGCCTCGACCTGCCGGTGGTCGCCACCCATCCGGTGCAGTTCCTCGAGCGCGGCGACTTCAAGGCGCACGAGGCGCGCGTCTGCATCGCCGAGGGCTACGTGCTGGGCGACCCGCGCCGGCCGCGGCAGTTCACCGCGGAACAGTATTTCAAGAGCCAGGCCGAGATGGCCGCACTGTTCGCCGACATTCCCGAGGCGCTGCAGAACACCCTGGAGATCGCCCGGCGCTGCAACCTGACCGTCGAGCTGGGCAAGAACCGCCTGCCCGATTTTCCGACGCCGCCGGGCGTCACCCTCGACGACTTCCTGGCCCAAGAGTCCCACGCCGGCCTGGTGCGGCGCCTCGAGCAACTGTTCCCCGCTGCCGCCGAGCGCGAGCGGGAGCGGCCGCGCTACGTCGAGCGGCTCGAGTTCGAAATCAAGACCATCCAGCAGATGGGTTTTCCCGGCTACTTCCTGATCGTCGCCGACTTCATCAACTGGGCCAAGGGCAACGGCGTTCCGGTCGGCCCGGGGCGCGGCTCGGGCGCCGGTTCGCTGGTCGCCTATTCGCTTGGCATCACCGACCTCGACCCGCTGCGCTACGCCCTGCTCTTCGAGCGCTTCCTCAACCCCGAGCGGGTGTCGATGCCCGACTTCGACGTCGATTTCTGCCAGGAAGGGCGCGACCGCGTCATCGACTATGTCAAGCGCAAGTACGGCGCCCACGCCGTGTCGCAGATCGCCACCTTCGGCACCATGGCGGCCAAGGCGGTGATCCGCGACGTCGGCCGGGTGCTGAACATGGGCTTCAATTTCGTCGACCAGTTCGCCAAGCTGATCCCCAATGAAATTGGCATAACGCTGGAGCAGGCCCGGGCCAAGGAACCGGCGATCGCCGAGCGCCTCGGCCAGGAGGAGGAGCTGCGCGCGCTGTGGGACCTGGCGGTGCGCCTCGAGGGGCTGACGCGCAACGTCGGCATGCACGCCGGCGGCGTGCTGATCGCGCCGGGCAAGCTGACCGACTTCTGCCCGCTCTACTCGGCCCAGGGCGCCGAATCGGCGGTGTCGCAGTTCGACAAGGACGACGTCGAGAAGGTCGGCCTGGTCAAGTTCGACTTCCTTGGCCTTAGGACGCTGACCATCCTCAACGAGGCGGTCGGCTTCGTGCGCCGCCTCGACCCGCGCCGCGCCGACTTCCGCCTCGAGGACATCCCGCTCGACGACCGCGCCACCTACGAGCTGTTCGCGGCGGCCAACACCACCGCGGTGTTCCAGTCGGAATCGCATTCGGCCAAGGATCTCGAACGCCGCCTCAAGGGCGACACCTTCGAGGACATCATCGCCCTGATGGCGCTGAACCGCCCCGGCCCGCTGCAGTCGGGCATGGTGGACGACTTCATCAACCGCAAGCACGGCCGCGCCCGGCCCGAGTATTTCCATCCGCTGCTCGAACCGGTGCTGAAGCCGACCCTGGGCGTCATCGTGTACCAGGAGCAGGTGATGCTCGTCGCGCAGATCCTCGCCGGCTACACGCTGGGCGGCGCCGACATGCTGCGCCGGGCGATGGGCAAGAAGAAGCCCGAGGAGATGGCCCAGCAGCGCGCCGTGTTCACCGAGGGGGCGAAGGCCCGCGGCGTCGCCGACAAGCTGGCCACGCACCTCTTCGACCTGATGGAAAAGTTTGCCGAATACGGCTTCAACAAGTCGCACTCGGCGGCCTATGCCCTGATCGCCTTCCAGACGGCCTGGCTGAAGCACTATTACCCGGCCGCCTTCATGGCCGCGACGCTGTCCTCGGAAATGGCCAACACCGACAAGGTGCAGCTGTTCTGGCAGGACAGCCTGGCCAACGGCCTGACCTTCCTGCCCCCCGACATCAATGCCGGCGGCATACGCTTCGAGCCGGTCGACGGGCGCACGATCCGCTACGGGCTGGGCGCCATCAAGGGCACCGGCGAGGCGGCGCTCGGCGCCATCCTCAAGGCGCGCGCCGCGGGCGGGCCCTTCGCCGACCTGTTCGACTTCTGCCGGCGCATCGACAAGCGGACCGTCAACCGCCGCGTCGTCGAGGCCCTGATCCGCGCCGGCGCCTTCGACGCCATCGACGATCACCGGGCGCGGCTGCTGGCCTCGGTCGGGGTGGCCCTCGAGGCGGCCGAGCAGGCCGAGCGCAACGCGCTGCAGGGCGGCCTGTTCGACAGCGGCGGCGGAGCGCCGCCGCCGGCGCGGATCGAGGTGGCGCGCTGGGACGAGCGCCAACGGCTGCTGCAGGAGAAGCCGGCGCTGGGCTTCTTCCTCTCCGGCCATCCGTTCAACGGCTATCGCGGCGAGATCGCCGCCTTCGTCCGCCGCTCGCTCGGCCAGATCGAGCCGGCCCGCGATGTGCAACTGCTGGCCGGCGTCGTCGTGGCGACGCGGACGCAGATGACCCGGCGCGGCAAGATGGCCATCGTCACCCTCGACGACGCCTCGGCCCAGGTCGAAGTCTCGGTGTTCAACGAACTGTTCGAGGCCGAACGGCCGAAGATCAAGGAAGACGAACTGCTGCTGGTCGAGGGCAAGGTCCAGCACGACGACTTCAGCGGCGGCCTGCGCGTCGTCGCCGACCGGCTGATGACGCTCGGCGAGGCGCGCGGCCGCTACGCCAAGGCCTTGCAGCTGTGCCTCGACGGCGGCACGCGCCAGGCCGACGGCGGCAACGCCGCCGCCGAGCGGCTGCGCACGGTGCTGGCGCCCTATCGCAGCGGGCCCTGCCCGGTGCGTCTAAACTACCGCAACGGCGAGGCCGCGGCGGCCCTCGACCTGCCCGAGAGCTGGCGCGTCCGGCTCGACGACGCCCTGCTGGCGGCGCTGCGCGACTGGCTGCGGGCCGAGAACGTGACGGTGGCCTATTCCTAAGTAAGCGCGGGGATAATGACGATGACCTATATTCGCGGCACCGCGCGGGCGCTGCTGCCGATCGTGCTCCTGGCGCTGGCGGCCTGCAGCCGGATCACGGCGGCCAACTACGACAAGCTCAAGTCGGGCCAGAGTTATGACGAAGTCAAGGCCCTGCTCGGCGCTCCGGACCGCTGCGACGAGGCCCTGACGCTGCGCTCCTGCCGCTGGGGCGACGACAAGTCGTCGATCACGGTGAGCTTCGTCGGCGGCAAGGCGATGCTCTTCGCCGCCGAGAACATCCGCTGAGGAGCGCGACGATGATGCGCGCCATCGATGCCGCCCTGCTCGACGAGCTGAGCCGCGAGGCCGCCGCCAGCCCGCGGCTGCGCAAGAACCGCAATTTCCATCCGGGCGACGACTACCCGGCGCAGCGCCTGCTCAACGCCGTCGAGCCCGGCTCCTACGTCGCGCCGCACCGCCACCTCGATCCGGCCAAGGACGAAACCATGGTCGCGCTGCGCGGGCGGCTTGGCGTGCTGCTCTTCGACGATGACGGCGGCATCGTCGGGCAACTGGTCATGGAACCCGGCGGCGCCGTCTGCGGCGTCGATATTCCGCACGGCACCTGGCATACGCTGGTGGCGCTGGCGCCGGGCAGCGTCTTTGTCGAGGCCAAGGCCGGCCCTTACCGGCCGCTGGCCGAAGCCGAACGGGCGCCCTGGGCGCCGGCCGAGGGGACGCCGCAGGCGGCGGCGCGGCTGGCCGCCTATCGCGCCGTCTTCGCCGCCTCCTGAGCGGGCGCATCGCGGCGGCCGCTTCGCCGCCATGACAAACAGATTGCCGGGCTAGGCGAACAGCCCGTGCAGGTACCAGCCGTGCGGCGGGCGCCGGTCGCGGAACAGCCACAGCAACTGGTTGTCGGTGCCGCTGGCCAGGTAGTAGTCGCGGGCGCAGTCGCGGCCGTCCCACCAGCCCGATTCGATCCGCTCCGGTCCGGCGAGCAGCGCCAGCGGGCCGTCCAGGCGGGGCAGGGCCTCGCCCGCGGACAGCGCCTGGGGCGGTTCCAGCAGCCATAGCGGGCGGCGGCCGCAGAGAGCCTCGGCACGCTGCCGGGCGCCCGGCTCGGCGGCCTCCCAGGCGAATTCGGGACGGTGGGCGGGCACGGCGCGCACGCCGCTCACCGCCTCGCCGCCGAGCCGCGCCCTGAGGCTCTCGAGCAGGCGCGCGCAGGACTCGCGGCCGCCGCGGCCGTCGTCGAAGAGCTTGCGGCTGCTGCCGGCGAGGGCCTCGACCCGGTCGGCGGCAAGGCCCACGGCGACGACCGGCGCCTCGAGGACCAGCCGCGCCAGGCGCTCGCGCAGCAGTCCGAGCAGGCGCGCCTCGTCGCGGCTGCGGCCGGCCAGGCCGATGAGCAGCCGCGTCGGCGGCCGCTGCCCGTGTTCGAGGTCGATGGCGAAGGACTCCAGGCCGGCCTGGCGCGCCGCGAGGAAGCCGGCCAGGCCGGCCAACAGGCGCCGGGCGGCGAAGAGGATGGGCTCGCTGCCTTCGGCCGGCCAGCCCAGTTCGAGGCGCGCGGCAAAGCGGGGCGGCGCCTCGTAGCGCGGCCGCGGATCGGGCTCCCGGCCGAGGGCCTGGTCGAGCCGCCGCAGCAGTTCGGGGCCGCAACGGCGGGCCAGTCCGGCGCGCGGCAGGCGCAGGCAGTCGCCGAGGCTGGCGGCGCCGATCGCCGCCAGCGTCTCGGCGACCGCCGGATCGAGGTCGAGCAGGGCCACCGGCAGCGGCGCCAGCGCCGCCGCGAGCTGCGTCGCATCGATGACGATGGCCTGGCCGGCGCGGGCCGCCAGGCGGGCCGCGAGGGGCGTCGGCGCGGCGGCCGCGACGGCGCGGAAGCCGAGCTCGGCGAGGCCGGCGTCGATGCGCCGCAGCAGTGCCGCGCTGCCGCCGAAGAGGCGCAGGCTGGCGGCGACCTCGAGCAGCACGCCGGCCGGCGGATCGAGGCTGAGCTGGGGCGTGAACTGGCCGGCCCAGGCGGCGATCTCGGTCAGCGCCGCGTTTTCCTGGGCCGGGCTGCGGGCCTTCAGCGCCAGCCCGGGGGCGATGGCGCAGGCGGTGGCAACGCCCAGCCCGGCGCGCACGCCGAGTTGCCGCGCCGCCGGGCTGGCGGCGAGGATGCGGCGGCCCTCGGCGACGGCCAGCGCCTCAGGCGAGGCCGAGCCGCGCAGGAAGACCTGCAGGGCGAGTTCGGGCAGGTGGAGGGCGATCCAGTGCATCGTCGTCGCCGGCGGCGGCTGCGAGGTCCAGTTGCAGCGGCCGGGCGAGGGGTGCGCCGCGCCGCTTGAGGACGTGGATGGCGATCTGCCGCGGCGCCGGGGCCTCGAGGCGCAGGCGCAGGATGGCCGGCGAGGAGGCGGCGGCGGCCTCGGGCGGACGGAAGATCAGGGCCACTCCCTGGGCGCCGGCGGCGGCCAGTTGCAGGCGGCGCAGCTCGGTCGGCGCCGGCGCGGCGAGCCAGGCCAGCACGGCCGCCGCGGCCCCCGAGGCGAGGGCCTGGTGCGTGGCCCAGAGCGCTTCCGCGGCGGTGCGCGGGCGGACCAGGATCAGCCGCGGCAGGGCGATGCCGGCGGCGGCCAGGGCCGGGGCGTAGGGCAGGCAGGGCGAACCGGGCGCGGCGATCCACACCAGCCAGCGTTCGTCGTCCCGGGAGAGCCGCGCCAGGGCCGGGACGACCAGGGAGATCTCGCCGATGCCCGGCCGTGCCGGGAGGATCTCGGCCAGCCCGTCCACGGGCCAGCCGCCGCCGGGCAGCAGGGCGTCGAGCGCCGCGAAGCCGGTGCCGATGCCGGGCAGGGCCGGCAGCGCAAGGCGGTCGCCGCGCCAGAGGGCGGGGTGCTGGGGCAGCAGGGCTTCCACGGGGTGGCGACGGGCATCGCGGCGGCGGCGGCCTCAGGTCTTGAAGCGCAGGGCGCCGTCGGGCGCGAAGTCGAACATCGAGCCCCAGACCACTTCCCAGTAATGGCCGTCGAGGTCGCTGAAATAGCCGCTGAAGCCGCCCCAGAAAGTGTCCTGGGGCGCCTTGACCACCGTGGCGCCGGCGGCCTCCACGGCGGCGAAGACGCTCCGCACCTCGTCGCGGCTGCGGGCGTTGTAGGCCAGGGTGATGCCGCTGAAGCCGGCGCGGTCCGGCGACAGTTGCGCCGAGATATCCTCGGCGAGCTTGTCGAGCGGATAGAGGCTGATCCAGGTGCCGGGCAGATCGAAGAAGGAGATTTCCTTGTAGTCGGGGTTGGGGCGATGGCCGAAAACGGTTTCGTAGAAGCGCGTGGCTTTGTCGAGATCGGCGACGCCGAGGGTGACGACGGTCAGGCGGGGAATGCTCATTTCATACCTCCTCGCGGCAATGCCGTGCTCAGGCCAGCCGGCCGCTGCGGATCAGGCCGACGGCGAGGCCCTCGATGACCAGCGGCGTGTCGCGCAGATCGATGACGATGGGGGCGAAGTCGGGGTTCTCGGGCAGCAGTTCGACGCGGCTGCCCTTGCGGCGCAGGCGCTTGACGGTGACCTCGTCCTCGACGCGGGCGACGACGATCTGGCCGCTGCGCACTTCGGTGGTGCGATGCACGGCCAGCAGGTCGCCGTCGAGGATGCCGGCATCGCGCATGGAGAGGCCGCGCACCCGCAGCAGGTAATCGGCGCGCGGCCGGAACAGGCCCGGGTCGAGCTGATAGCGGCCCTGGATGTGGGCTTCGGCGAGGATCGGCCGGCCGGCGGCGACATGGCCGATCAGCGGCAGGCCGAGCTGCTCGACGAGGCGGATGCCGCGGGCGGCGCCGGGTTCGAGGCGGATGGCGCCCTTGCGTTCGAGGGCGCGCAGGTGCTCCTCGGCGGCGTTGGGCGAACTGAAGCCGAAGGCGGTGCAGATTTCCGCCCGCGTCGGCGGATAGCCGGAGGCCTCGAGGGTGTCGCGGATGAACTGGAGGATTTCGGCCTGGCGGGCGGTGAGATCGGACATGGGGGGGAACCGGAAGCTGTATATAGCTACAGTAATCGGAGCGGGGCGGAAATGCAAGCCCGTTTCCTGTAGGATCGCCCGGCCATGTCCGCCGTCCCCGATTGCCTCGTCTTCGTCGACCTCGAAACCACCGGCGCCACGGCGACGGCCGACCGCATCACCGAGATCGGCATCGTCGAGGTGAGCGCGGCGGGCGTCAGCGAATGGAGCACGCTGGTCAATCCGCAGACGCTGATTTCCGAGTTCATCGAGCGCCTCACCGGCATCAGCAACGCCATGGTGGCCGAGGCGCCCGGCTTCGCCGACATCGCCGGCGAGGTCATGGAGCGCCTGCAGGGCCGCCTCTTCGTCGCCCACAACGCCCGCTTCGACTACGGCTTCCTGAAGAACGAGTTCCGCCGCGTCGGCGTCGATTTCCGCGCCACCGTGCTGTGCACCGTCAAGCTGTCGCGCAAGCTCTATCCCCAGCATTACCGCCACAACCTCGATACGCTGATCGAGCGCCACGGCCTGCGCGCCGCCGACCGCCACCGGGCGCTCGGCGATGCCCGCCTGCTCTGGCAGTTCTGGCAGACCCTGGAGCGCGAACATCCGCCCGAGCAGATCGCCGCCGCGGTGGCCCAGTTGACGGCGCGGCCGAGCCTGCCGGCCCAGCTCGATGCCGCCATCGTCGACGACCTGCCCGAGGGCCCCGGCGTCTATCTGTTCTACGGCGACAACGACCTGCCGCTCTACATCGGCAAGGGCGGCAACGTGAAGAAGCGCGTCCTGCAGCACTTCGCCGCCGATCACCGCTCGGCCAAGGAGATGTCGCTGTCGCTGCAGGTGCGGCGCATCGAGTGGATCGCCACCGCCGGCGAACTCGGCGCCCTGCTGCGCGAAGCCGCCCTGGTCAAGAAGCTCCAGCCGACCCACAACCAGCGCCTGCGGCGCAGCGGCGAGCTGTGCGCCTGGCGCCTCCGCCGCGATGACATCGGAATGATGCGGGCGGAACTGGTGTTGGCCCGCGAGGTCGCCGTCGGCCGCGACGACGACCTGTTCGGCCTGTTCCCCAGTCCGCGCAAGGCCACCGAGGCGCTGCAGGCGATCGCCGACGAGCACGGCCTGTGCCCCGGCGTGCTCGGACTGGAGAAGCTGCAGCCGGGCCGGCCCTGTTTCGCCCGCCAGGTGAAGAAGTGCCGCGGCGCCTGCGTCGGCCTGGAGGCGCCGGCCGCCCACAACGCGCGGCTGCTGGCGGCTCTGGTGCGGCTCAAGCTGGCTGCATGGCCCTGGGACGGGCCGGTGGGCCTGCGTGAGGGCGAGGAGCTGCATGTGATCGACTGCTGGTGCTACCTCGGCACGGCCCGCGCCGAGGAGGAGGTCCGGGCGCTGCTCGAGGGCCCGCGTCCGGCCTTCGATCCCGATGTCTACAAGATACTTAGGAAGGCGCTGCCGGCCGCCGCGGTGGTGCCGCTAAGCCGCGTCGCCGCCTGAGAGTTGCTGACAGGATGAACCGCGCTGTTTCAGGCCGGGGCACTCGACCGGCGCCGCATCTTCGTCGCCGGCCAAACGGCCGCAGATGGCAGCGGAGCCACCTACAATGGGACTGTCGCAGCGCCCCCTGGAGCCCGGATGCCCGCAATGCGCAAACGCCTCGGCTTTTCTGCCTGGATCGCGGCCGTCGGCCTGTGGCTCGCCGCGAGCGGCGCCGCGGCCGAAGAGATCCGGGCGCTGTGCGCCGGGGCGACGAAGGTTGCCGTCACGGAGCTGGCCCGTTCCTTTCACGCCGCCACGGGTGACGGCGTGGCGCTTGCCTTCGACACCGTCGGCGGCATCCGCCAGCGCCTGGCCAAGGGGGAGGCCGCCGACGTCGCGATCGTCAGCCGCGAGGTCCTCGACGATATGGAACGCGCCGAAGTGACGGTGCCGGGGGTGAAATTCGATCTCGGTACGGTCGGCATCGGCGTCGCCGTCCGGGCCGGGGCGCCGCTGCCCGATATCGCCACCCCCGAGGCCCTGCGGCAGACCCTGCTGGCGGCGAAATCGATCGTCGCCGTCGACCCGGCGGCGGGAGGCACCAGCGGCATCCATTTCGCCAAGGTGCTGGAGCGGTTGGGCATCGCCGAGCAGATTCGCAGCCGCCTGCGGCTGCTGCCCGGCGGCTTCGTCGCCGAGGCGGTGGCGAAGGGCGAGGCCGAACTGGCCGTGACCCAGATCACCGAGATCCTGCCCGTCGCCGGGGTGCGCCTGGCCGGCCCCCTGCCGGCCGAACTGCAGAAGACCACGACCTACAGCGGCGCAATCATCCGGCATACGCCGGCTGCGGAAGCGGCGACCCGCTTTCTCCGCTACCTGGCCGGCGACACCGGCCGCGCCGGCTTCGCCGCCGCCGGTTTCGGCAAGCCGGACTGAGGCTGCCGGGCCGCACGCTGCGGTGGCCGTCGATTCGCGCGGCACGGCCTGCGGGGCCTTATGCCACTGCGTGACATGACAAAAAAATTGCCGTCATTCCGGCGCAAGCCGGAATCCAGGAGGGATTTCGAAAGTGCATGCTGGATTCCGGGTTCCGCTTGGCGGCCCCGGAATGACGCCGTCTCCTACTGACCGGATGCCGGCCGAACTTCGCCGTACTTAGGAAACCTTAGGCGCCGCCTTCCGGCGGCGCTCCGTAGGCCCCGGGGAACTGCGGCAAGTCATCGTCGATCGACCACCAGTTGCATCGCGAAGCCGTGTGAAAGTGCCCCACCGGACGAGCCGCCAGGGGCTCGTTAATCAGGCCGACGCGAAGACGCAGCACCTCGGGCGAGGAATCCTTGCGGCTGTAAATCGGTGAGCCGCAGCGGCGACAGAAAACGCGCTTCTTGCCCGGCGAAGACTCGAACTCGGTCAGCAAGTCGAGACCGCTGCTGAGATGGAATGCCGCGGCCGGCAGCGGCGCGTTGGTGGCAAACGGCGTGCCCTGCGCCTTGCGGCACTGCGAGCAGTGGCAGACCTGAATCGCTTCAGGCTCCACGTCGAGCCAAAACCGAACGCCGCCGCACAAACAACTGCCCGTATGCATGGCCCTGTCCTCCTCCGGCTTAGACATGAGAATTCGTCGGGCAACGCCCCGCCGCGTTCTTCACTCATCAATTGGCATACGGGATACTATCGCTACCGGGCGACGCCTGCTCCTGTCAGCCGATCCCCCTCCACCAATCGCTATCCATGTCCGCCATGTTCAATCGTTCCCGTGCCCTGTCCGCGCTGCTGCTGATTCTGGGCGCCTTCATCCTCCCCGCTTGGGCCGCGACGAAGGTGCAAACCGCCGGATTGCAGTATCAGATCGACAAGACGCCGGCCTGGGTCGAGAAGCTGCCGAACCCGACCAGCATGCCGGCTGCGCAGCAGAACGCCGGGTCGATCCAGACCCTGTTGTCCGATACGCAGGTCAATCTCCTTGGCCCCAAGCCGATGACCTACTTCCACGGCAAGAACGTGGCGCAGGAGCGATCCGGACTGGAGAGCGTTTCAAGCATCAGGATTTCGTTCAATCCGCGCTACGAAACGCTGACGCTGCACGAGCTCGCCGTCGTCCGGGACGGCAAGCGGATCGACCGTCTGAAGTCGGCCCGCATCGATCTCGCGCAACGTGAGCGCCTGCTCGAAGAGGGGATTTACGACGAGGACGTGGAAGCGATCGTAGCCCTCGCCGATGTGCGGGTCGGCGACGCGGTGGAATACGGATACAGCATCGCCGGGGAGAACCCGATCTTCGCCGGGCGGCATGCCAGCTTCTACCCGCTCAACCGCGATCAGGCCGTCGCCCGACTCGCCGTGCGGATTCGTTACCCGGCGAGCCGCAAGCTCAATTACGGGCTGTATCGCAGCGAATTGCCCGTCGCCGAGACGCTCGAGCACGGCGTCAAGACTTTGCGTCTCGATGCCGAGGGGCTGGCGCCGGTGCGCACCGAACAGGTGGTGCCAGCGTGGTTTGGAATGTATCCGTGGCTGCAGGTGACGGAGTACGGGAGCTGGGAGGAGGTCGGCGCCTGGGCCAGGGGCCTCTACGAGATCCCGACCGACCTGAGTCCGGAAATCGAAGCCGTGCTCGACAAGCTCAAGGATCAGGCGCAGACCCCGGAAGAGCTGACGGCGATGACCCTGGCATGGGTGCAGAACGAGATCCGCTATTACAGCATTGCGGTGGGAACGAGTTCGCACCGACCCAACCATCCGAACCTGACGGCACGGCAGCGTTTTGGCGACTGCAAAGACAAGTCCCTCTTGCTTAGTGCCATGCTCCAGCGGCTCGGCATCCGCGCCGAGCCGGCGCTGGTTTCGGCCCAGGTTCGCAGACGCGTGGCGGATTTTCTGCCGACGCCGACGGCCTTCGACCACGTCATCGTGCGCGTGCAACTGGGTGGCCAGACCTATTGGCTGGACGGCACGCGTACCTATCAGGGACGCAGCCTGGCCAAGCTGGGATTCACCCCGTTCGGCAAGGCCCTGGCCGTGACCGGCACCCCGCCTCGAGACCTGGTCGATGTCGTCGCGCCGGCCGGGAGCCGCAGTGGTTCCGAGATCACCGAGACATTCAGGGTCGTGAAATACGGCGAGCCGACGACGATGCTCCTTCGGCAGAAGTATTACGGTTCGGGCGCCGAATGGTTCCGCAGCCAGGTGGCGGCGAACGGCATCCGTCGGGCGATGGAAGCCTTGCAATCCGACTATGCGCGGGATTTTCCCAACGTCGCCCTGAGCGGCGAGGCCACGGTCGCCGACGACCCGCTCGGCAACAGCGTCAGCGTCGAGCAGGCCTTCAGCATTCCGCAGCTCTTCAGCTACGAAGCGGGTCGTGCCAAGATGTCATCGGTCTACGCCCGATCGATGGTGCCGTGGCTGCGCTTTCCCGGATCGGCGGAGCGCCGCTTTCCGCTGGCGCTGCCTTTTCCGGAAGCCTTCGGCCACAGCGTCGTCGTCGAAACGCCGAACAAAGTGCCGCTGCCGAGTCCGCCGCCGGAGAATTGGCAGGATCGGCACTTGGCCCTGAGCAACCGCATCACGGTCGACGGCAGCCGCGTGACCTTCAGTTACGGCGCGCGAGTCCTGCAGGACCACGTCGCCGCCGCGGACTTCCCCGGATTCTCGGAGAAGTTCAAGCAGGCCTCGGGGATGCTGTTTTCCTCCTTCGCCATATCGCTGGTCGACAGCGCCCGGTTGCGCAGCCGGCTAAGCCGCGATTTCGACAAGGCGCAGATCAATTTCCGCAATCCCGACCAATTGGAAACCTTCCGCCAGAACTTCCTGCGCAACTACGCGATTGCCGACGAATCCATCGGCGGCGGACTACTGGCCGGAACACTGCTGGCGAAGGCCTATAAGGATCGCGCCGAAGCGGCATCGTTGCTCGGGCGCAAGCCGGAAGCGCTGGCTGACATCGCCCGGGCGATCGAGCTGGATGCCAATGACGTGGAATTTGTATTGAAGGCCGAGATACAGCTTTACAGCGGCCGCTACCAGGATGCCCTGGAAACGCTGGGGCGCGTGACCGAGGAGGCCGACAAGGCCAATACGCTCATCGATGCCGGCATGGCCAATTTCTATCTGGGCAATTACGACGAAGCCCAACGCCGCTTCAGCAAGGCCGCCGAGGTGGCAGGAGCCGAGGAACTGCCTTACTCGCTGATCTGGCTGGCCTTGGCCGAACAGAAGGCGGGCCATGGGTCCGACGCGGCGGTCAGGAAGCACACCTCCCGACTGTCCGCAGGATGGCCGGCGGACGCGGTGACCTTCATGCTCGGAGAGTCGGCAGCGGAAAAGCTGATCGCCGCCGCCAAGCAGGACGACAAGGAAAGCCGCCTGCGTCTTTGCGAGGCCTATTTCTATCTGGGACAGAAGGCGCTCCTGGACGGCAATCCCGCCGATGCCAAACGCTGGTTCGGCAAGTCGGTCGACACCAAGGCGGTCATGTATCGGGAACACACCCTGGCGCAACACGAACTCAAACGGCTGGAACAGCAGTAGGCCGGCTCGGGACCGGATAGCGGCGGGTAAGCGGGCTGTCCCTAAGTAATGGCACCATGGCGGAACGGATCTGTGCTGATGCCCGAACAAGGGGGGGACGGACCGGCGCCGGGAAACCGATCGCCGGGTTTAGGCTGGACCGCATAAAGTTTGACGTCAACGGCCGCCGTCGGCAGCGGCGGTCGTTCTACGAAAGGCATCAGCGGTCAGTGGCAGCCACGAAGCGACGGCTGAAACCCGTATCCGCGCAGCGTTGAGCGCCTGGTCATAGCCGGCAAGCCGTCGTCCATCGGTAAATCGTCGCCGACAAGTGATCGGCCTGAACGGTCATTGGGAAGCCGGGCCGCCAACGGCCGCAATGCAGAGGTCACCGGCCGTTGGTACAGAAGTCGGCTCGAACGACCGCTTGGCGTTTCGGGCTACCGCCGGATTCGACCGTCAGCCGTCATTCATCTCGTTCGAGGTTCAACGGTAGGTCACTGCCGTCCGGTTAAATAGACGGTCGAGTCTCTGAAAGCCATGACTGACGCGGATTTCCAGGCGACGAAGGGTGGTGTCGATTTGAACGGCGATTGCCAATTCGGGCAGTCTTCCGGGCTTTGGCCCGGAGGCCGCC